>Ga0315275_10003124_pt1 | contig 15179 bp, 21 predicted proteins | sample YL17G03_0_MG_FD_205557 | JGI IMG/M metagenome (GOLD analysis project Ga0315275, IMG submission 205557) | Sediment microbial communities from Yellowstone Lake, YNP, Wyoming, USA - YL17G03_0 | ecosystem: Environmental > Aquatic > Freshwater > Lake > Sediment | place: USA: Wyoming | collected... | reverse complement strand
ATTGAAGACACGAGACATTCTCTGGATATCGTTCCCGGCAGAGGCAATCGATCTGGCAAAATTAAAAACCCGTTCTCCGGCGTTCATGGCCTGCTGAGCAATGTTGACGAAGGCAGCCACGGAGACGACCTGCATGGCCTTCGACATCTTACCAACATCGTCACTGGCCTTCTGGATGGACTTGGTGAATTTGTCCAGAACAACCGTTCCCTGGTCGTCAACCTTCAGGGTCAGGGTGAGGGTGCTTTCTTTAGCCATTTCCCTTTATCTCCTCTGCCTGAATTTCATAGAACGCGATCCATTGCTGTATTTCATCAAGTGTCAGGTCTTTTAAGTCACTGATAAATGTTTTTTTCTTATCCGCCAAGGCGAACAGGTTCAAGTGGAAGAGGTCTTCTCTGAATTTTTTTTTACCTCTTCAACCGGAACGACATTCATAATCTCCCCTGTTATTTTGGTGACAATGCTCCAGGGAACTTGTTCGATAAAGGGCTTATCCTCTACCCCGAAAGCCTTGCTTCCATCCTCTTTCTCTGCCTTTTCAATAATAGTCCAGACATGAGTTGCAGACATTGAGTTCTGAGAAAGGGTCATAATCTTTTCCATCTGGACAACCGTAATGGGAGTAAAATAAACGGTTTCGTTGAACTCTGGGACATAGATTGACCTCTTCCTATCCGAATTGAGGTAATCCATCATCTTTTCCTTTAAACTCATAATCAGAATCCTTTCTCCCTTACTTCGATCATCAAGTCTCTTTCGACTATCTGATCGGGTTGGGTTGATTTAGTCCATGTGGTTTTGAATCTTGCAAAGTAATCTTTGCCGTCTGACCCGTTCTTGATCGTTGCCGAAACATAATGGTTGTTTGCATCGATGGTAGCCGAACCCGATACCATCGCTGACGTAGAATTGTTTCCAGCCCCGTCCAATACAGTAAGATCTACGGCATTGATCACGTAGCCACTTAAAATAAGGCTCGCCGCAACATCCGCCCATTCCGTCCGTATGGATAGAATTTCGGATGGTTGCTTCCTGAGGGCGTTATTGAACCCAAGGATGGTCATTTCGCACCTCCCTAATTTTTATACGCCGTTTTCTCCATGATTGACAAACACCTTGGCGCTGGTGTTCGCATCCTTCGTCCAAACTCCTGAAAAGGTAATGCCACAAAGAAGGCTTTCAGATGCCCCGGGAGCATTCTTCGTCACATAAGCCCAGCCGATGTTTGCAGCATTAAAGTCCCCTGCTGCATAACTGAAGAGCCAAGAAGCTATGTTTGCGCCGTTTCCAGTATTATCGGTGTCGGGGTCTGCCGTTCTCGGATAGTTGGCGCTCTTGGTCTTGTTCGTCGAAGCGATGTCTGTGAAGTTTCCCCGGTTGTCCGTTTTGACCATGGAGTTAGCCCCGACATGGTTATTGCACAGATACATGTCCGTGTAGTTATTGGTCGGAGTTTCACCACAGGCTTTCTGAGCATAGTAAACATCTCCCGTGGTTGTGACGATGTTCTTCCCGAAAACATAGTCGATCAGCTTCCCCCCCTTTTGAAGAAGGACAACCACGTTGTCGTCGGGACTTTTCTTAAAAAGTCTTTGAGCGATCATTAAATCTTTCATTGCGTATTTTCTCATCTCTCTCCTCCTTTTATTTGATTATTTTCTTTTTCCCCATCTCGTCTCTTGTTACCACCACCACCCTTTCTCCGACTTGAATTTTCTCGTTTTGACCCTGCCTCCTTTTAATCAAAGGGTAAAATGGAAGCAACATCAAACCGAGAATGAAATGGTGAATTTTCATTCTGCCCTGAACCTTAGAAACTTTTTAATTGCCTTAAAATTCAAGGACAACCCATCGGCCTCGAATACGACATGAGAACGATTTGCTCGAAAAAATTTGAACCATGATTCAACCTTGCCACTTGTCCAGTTATAGAATCCCTCAACAATCCTGACCGTCTCATTTATAATCTTCCGCGTCCACATCCGGCGGGATATATTTTCAACTATCCTGACCGTTTCATTGACGATTGGTCTTGCCCACATCCTCCGAACTGAGCCCTCTATCAATCTCTCTACATCGGTAATGATCTTGACTATGCGAGGTCTTTTGACAATGACTTCAATTAAACGAACGGTTTCGCCAATCACCTTCGTCATCTGAGAAAGTGACTTTCTAACCGTCCCCTCTACGAGATTTACCTTGTCTGTGACAAGTTTTACTAATTGAGTAAACGTCTTTGTTACCCTACCCTCTACGATCTGAATCGTCTCTGCAATCCGCCACACCACCCTTGATCTCCTGATAAAAGATTCAACTATTTGAACCACTTCGCTTGCTATTCTCACGGCTCTTGATCTTCTAATAATCCCCTCGATAATATTGATGGTTTCGCCCTTAATCTTAACGGCCCAACCCCTGCGGACTATACCTTCAACGATTCGTTCAACTTCGCTGACAATCTTAATTACCGTAAGTCTTCGGGCTGTTGATTCGATGATATTGATGGTATCGGAAACGATCTTCTTGGTCTGAGTAAAGGTCTTTGTTACTTTACCTTCAATGATATTTAATACTTCTCCGACTAATCGAACGAACCTATTTCTCCTTATCAATCCTTCTACCAGATTGACCGTCTCGCTAATTGCCCGAACCAACCGATTCCTTCTTATCAATCCCTCGACGATATTGACTGTTTCGCTTTTTATCCTGATTGACCTTAATCTCCTTATCGGTGATTCGACGATATTAATCGTATCAATCATTACCTTGATGAGTCCGGCAGAGGTCTTTTTGATGAACCCATCAATGATATTGACTTTATCAGAGATTCTAACTGCCTTCTTTAGCCTGCTAAACGGAACGATTGAAATATTGACTATCTCATTGACAATTTTGACGACAGGAGCGAGGCCAGGAATATAATTAACTATGGTTTCAACGATATTGACCGTCTCATTTACGATTCTTTTTAATAATGACTTTCTAATCAATCCATCAATCAAATTTAAAATTTCTGGGATAGTCCAAATATATTTTTGAAGGATTGACGTGGCAACAACGATAAGGTTGACTGTTTCACTGATAATCTTTTTAGAGATTCCTATTCTCACATTTCCTTCAACTAAGGCTTCAACTTCGTTATTTCTTAAAATGCGAGCATCAGAATAGGTGACAATAACTTGTCCATTACCACCTCTACCACCAATCTTTGTTCCTCCTGAATTATTTCCTGATCCGCCTCCGGCTCCTCCTGGGGCCGTTCCAGCAACACCATTCCCATTCGCCCCGCCACCACTTCCGCCGTTGCCACCACCACTTGGAGCGATACCGCCATTGGGAGGGGCATTGCTATTGCCAGCACCGCCGTCTGCCGCCGTCCCTGCCGAGGCGCCACCACCGCCACCCGTTACGGCATTGGAATTCGTGCCACCCGCACCCCCTGCATATTTGACATCTCCTATCGAGTTAGCATTGGCACCACCAGCACCACCAGTCCCTGCTCTTAATCCTCTCTCCCCAAAAGTTCCACGACACACAATCACATCCGTAGCATTGTTAAAGGTAGATGCTGTACCATTAGACCCGTTTGCATTACCGCTTCCATAGTTCCCGCCATTCCCGCAAAAGAGATTATAAGTAGTGCCAGGACTGACGGACATATTATTTAGTTTGGCATACGCACCCCCGCCCCCACCGCCACCTGCTCTGGTTGATAGAATTACAGAACCGCCTCCACCGCCACCTCCCCAACATTCAATGTTGGCAGTATAGATTCCTTGGGGACATATCCAAGTATTCGCACCGATGTTTGTGTAAGTATCAGATGCCAATTATCCTACTCCGTGAATCCATGTTTGAGATATATCTGGGCCACCACCTGCCGACACATACTCATCCGCCCCAATGTCCCAAGTGCCTGCCCCCGTTGGTCGAGTTGTATAATCAATATCTATGGTAAAAACGGCTGAAAGATCCACTCCATAATTCAATGCTCCTGCATCATTTGAAGCGAGGTGAAAATCGTTATTCACTTCATTCACAAAAGTAAAAGGCTGGTCAATACGGCAACCCGTTCCGTCCCAGTCATCAGCAGTGGCATCAGAAGAGGCGTTATATTGATTTATAGGATCAGTAGAGCCAGGATTGTGATAAAAGCATGCTGTTGGAGCAGTCGCTTTACAAAGATTATTTTTCCAAACCCCTGATCCACCGCCGTTAGCAGGACTAAAAGCAATACCATAAGTAGTAAAATCTATTACAGTATTATTATAAATTGTAGAGCCACTGTACCAATTAATCCCATCCATCCCACAATAAACATCGTGCAGGATGTTGTTATAAATCTTGTTTGTACTTCCATACCATATTGCAGGAACATCAGTGGCAGTTACGTTGCAGATTATGTTTTCCTGTATGGTAGAAGAGGCACCACCTGCCGTATCTATTGCACCCTCATGACCTGCGGAATTAACATCAACAATTAGCGCTTCTATAACAGTGAAATCATGGTCTATATTTAAAGTAGAACCCCAACTCCCATTATCCTTTATGCAAAAACCCGTATAATCACTCCCACTTTTAGTTTTTCCTGTGTGTCGTTGTCCAGAAGGGGCATATATTTTAATGTAGCGGGTAGCGTCAACTGTCCATCCGGCAACTTGACACCTGTCATCAATATAGTTTAACCCACCATTTATCCCTGTATAATCCCCCTTGTAGCATTCACAGATGCCAATCCTATCAGCAGTGACAAGATTCTGCTGTTCAGTCGATTCCCAAGTACTGATCTTGGTGTAATCTCCACCAGTTGGTTTAACGGTTTTTATATAGTCAGTTGCCATTAATCAAGTCCTGTGTATGTTGTGCCATCCCTGATTCTTTCGATAAAATTCTTGACTTGTGCTACTGTCACTGTAACTTCACCATTATTTTTTAAAGCATTTATAACAGCTAAAGGCAAACTATCGTGAAGAAGTTTCCAACGTCTTCGTCTAAACACAACTCCAAAAGGTTGAGAAATTCCAGCATCATCCTCTGATTGAGTAAAAAGTAAATCCTGAACTTTAGATGCAGGCACTCCAGGGATTTTTACGATAGCAGTCTTACCATGCCACTCATTTGCAAGATTTCCTTCAGCTAACCATGTAACTCGACTTTCCATCCTGGCCCAATATGCCCCGTCCTCACGAACATCAATCACCATACCTTTTTTGTAAGATCCAATTCTATCTTGTGTAGAATCAACGATGTTCAGATAATCAACAATCTTTATGAGTAATTCACACATATTATTTTTTTATCCTTAACTCATCATCCTCAATTCATCTCTTATTATAATTTTCCCTCTACCCACACTGGGCAATAATTTTTTTGACTAATGTTGAGCCACCCTGATCCGAAATGGCATAAAAAATATTATCAATAGATGTTGATCCACCCCAATTTCCAGCCGATGTAGTTATATTATTACCAGCATGGAAATTTGGGGTAAAATCTATACCCACCCCTAATTGATGGGTTGCATCTCCACCTGTATATTTTATTATGATACAATAATGAGTTCCAGCAACCAACGTATAGGGTGTAGAAAAATGGAAGGAAACCAAACCCCATGTATCTGAACTTATCGTTGTTATATCTACTGGATCGGATTCTGCAAGTCTATCGACTTCATCTGCAACAGGATTAGCCGGTCTTCCATTCAAGCCAAAGGTTCCCACAGCCATTGGATATAATTGTACATAAGCATTTCCCGTGGGGTCTAATGCTCTTTTTAACCAAAATTTAACTTCATCGAGAGTGCGACCATCCCCGGTAATGGTTTGACCGAAATAATGTTCAGTTTCATTACAACCTTGGGCTTGACCATCCCAATAACTCTCTGGATAATAATCTATCCAAGAAGAATCTGGCATTTACGCTCCCGTTATGACCTTTTTAAAATTGTGTTCCATAACTTTCCTGATAGACTTCAAAAAGTTTTTTCTTCTTCCCCATGTTGAAATCGTAAACCTTTCTCAGTATCGGAGAGAGGAAACCCTTTTCATTTATCATCAGATAAATCCCGTATCTTGCCGCAATATTATTCCTATAATCGGGGTCTTTATAAGATGCCATCTCCTGAAGAACCGCCTGGGGTTTGCAATCGCTAATGACATATTCCCCTCGATCAATCTTCTTTGATTTGCCTTTCAACCGTTCCATGTTCTTCTGGGATATATCGTCTTTGCCATCAACGCTTGCCCTTCTTAAAAGAGGCATGGCGCACCCGCATTTTGGGCAATACTCTTCAATCTGTTCCTTGAAATCCTTTGGCGTCCTCATCCACCATTCCTTTTCAATTTTCCAAGCCTTATCTGTATCAAAAAGGATTGACAATGAGGCCGCTATCTCACAAAAGAAAGCACCTTTGGGATTGATCGCCGCACTCCAGGCATTCTGAAGCCAACAGTCGTTAATGAGCATAAACATTCTGCCCTTATGTTCAATCATTTCATCGGCGGCAACCAAAATTGGACAATGATAGATGTCATTTCTCGTATGGTCATTTAGGAAGATGTTCCCGAAGGTATTGCAGATCACCTCCCGATACTTCTCTTTCCCATCCGGGAAACAGGTCCAAAGTCCGAGTTGTTCTTTGGGAATCTTGGAGAGGGCGTATTCGCAAAACTTCTCGAACTCAGGATGAAGGAGAGGCTCGCCCCCCATGAACCCTGTCATTTTGGGGTATCCTACCATCGAATCCACCGCTTGCCTGAATTTATCAAAACTCATAAAATATGGCTTGTAATGATGACCGCAAAACCGAGTGCAGTTTGAGCAAGAGAGGATACAGGCGTTTGTGATTTCTATTTGAATCGTGTCCATGTTAAAGAGAGATTTCATAATTTCACCATCCATATTGACCCGGCAACAATTTCAAATCCGAGCCCCGCTTCTGTTAATGCCTGACGAACTCCCCCTTGGGCCAAGTCGTGACCGCAAAAGAACTTTTTGCACTTTGGCAACCATGCCTCAATATCATTCTTAACGGGTTGATAATCATGGTCGCCGTCGATAAAGACCATATCGAACCATTTTTCCCCAAATAATTTTGATGCCTCAATGCTATCCATTTTTAAAGTGACAAGATTAGAAAAATGTCCAACATTAGAAAGAAATATCTGATGGATATTTTCTGTCTTCGCCCTCACATGAACGGTGTCGATCTCTGATGGACTTCCCTTGAAATGATCCACCGCATAGACCGTTCCCCTGCACCCGGATAAAAAAGCATGGGTTGACCTTCCCATCCAACAACCAATCTCTATGACGTTGACGCATTCTGATGCCTTTTCATAAAGCCATTGAAGCTCCCCTGGGGACATCCAGCCCTCGAAATTATTTTGTTGATATTCCATGCGCTACCTCTCTCGCTGTCATTCCGCTCGCCTGTTTTGTTATCTCGGCGCTTATTCTTTCCCATTTGTCAAGTTGATCCTGGGTCGGTTTACAATTACACATCCAGAGGCAGGCCCATTTCCCTTCGATCTTCGCCGAGATGCGAAACATCCCATTTTTACAGTCTGGACAGATCATCATTTCAACCCCCATGCCTTCAAAATCTCGTTCATCCTCGCCACCTTTTCATCTATCGGGATGGTATATTGATGCCAAAGAAAACCAGGGTTGTCATAGCCGAGGTCTTTGAGAATCTGCCTGAAGGTGGTGAATTTCAACCCGTGCTTGGCTATATTCCTCGATAGGGTATAATCGTCGATCAGGTGTTCAGAAGTGATAACAGTGTTCTGTTCATTGACCGTTGGGAATATATTTGCCACCGCTTCTTCTACCGTCAAATCTTCAAGCGGCTTCCAAAGTTCTATGCACCAATCCGAGGCCACGGCAAACCAGTTGCATGATCCAATATGCCTTCCATCCCGATGGAAGAATCTGTCATACCTCCAACGATTATCCGCTGTGTCACACCCGTTGTGGGCGACTGTGTCTTTGGGAATATGATTCGTAATATCCATGAAATCGGGATGGATGATTGTGTCTGCATCGATATAAAGGTTCCAATCGTTTTTCATCTCCTGAGCCAATTGATAGATTTGAAGTTTTTCGTAAGTGATCGGCCAATCTGGGAATTTCCGGTCTTTGATGATATGGAAATCAGCCCCAATCTTCTTTGCATAATGACTGATCAAGGGGAAGGTAATGTCAGTGATTTCCTTCGCATATCCATTGACGTTGAGAGTAAATATCGTTTTCTTGATCTGTTTCTCCCACATAAAAAACCCTTCCTGTCCATGCGACCGACCATGAACCTGTTAAGGAGCTAACCACGTGAGATAAAAATATTCTCTGGTTTTTTTGATCGATTGCGAAGATTTTAAGAGGTTAAATGTTCTATGTGAGAACGATTGAAATTTCATCGTCAGCCGAGTTCACACAGGCTTGGAAATCAAGCCCCAGAGTCCGAAGGCCCGTTCTGTCCTGATCTGCAATCGACGCATATCTGATCTTCGGACAAGTGATGGTTACGATATTTCCGTTCGCTCCGGTTGCCGCAAAGGTTAATGCGCCGAGAGTTCCAATCGTCTTCCATTTCCCGTAAAAGTCATAAGAAGCAACCGTGGTCTGTTCGGGATCCATCGATCCCTTTGGATTTCTACCAGTGATGAGGGTGCTCAAATATCCTGACGATGAATTCATGCTCTCTCTTTTTACGAGAACATTATCAAGGGCGAAATCAACCTTCCCAAGAACGACCGCATAGGAATCAAGAAGAACCGCAGCGCTCAGTAAAACAGGCGGGACAATGGTCGTATAGGTTGGCGCTAACAATGCTCCGTCAACGACTTCAAAATCACAGCCTTCGAAGGCGAAATGAAGGAGTCCGGGCTTGCCTGCTTCTGCAATCAGGTTGAATGTCCCTCTGGCCCCCCAAGTTCTTTTGATCATGCCATCCTGATAGATTTCAAGCGTCATGGAATTGGTCATGTTCGAGGTCAATGGAGTATATGTTACCGAGTTGTTGGCTGAGACCGTTTCATTGAATCCACAACCCAACATATACCTTCCCCACGGAGGCGCCACTCCTTTGTTTCCTGAACCGTGCATTTCACAATCAAAACTGACATTCGCCGATCTTTTCCCAGACAAAGAGGGGTCTCTTGAAAAAGTCCCTCTCATTAACTCTCTGGGGTATTGGTCAATGGAAGGCGCAAAGGTACAGTTCTTTATGAGAATCATGTCTGTATTATTGCACGCCATTTTGCTTCCTTCTGAACTCTCAACCTTCCCTGCGAGTTGGGTGGCGGATACTCTATGGGTAGTCATCTGATCTCCTCCTTTTTAAACCTTGACGTAATCATTCCATCCCGATGTTCGGAAGGTAATGACATAAACTATCTGGCAACCGGAAAACTTCTTTTCGTCTATCTCTACACCCGATTCGTCACTGATTCTCTCTGTCATCAAGGCGAGGTTCCCGTAGGTATGGTCAACCCCTATCGCCTTGTCTATGTCGGATATGATTTTCCTGATCTCTGGCATGGGTGTTGAATTCTGAACTGCAACCAGAATATTAAGCGTCATCTTATGGGCGAAACTCGCCATCGTATCAATCGTCGTCTCAGCCGAAATGTCCCGATAAATCAGGGCGGGAAGATCGCCTTCTTCAAGAGATTCCGACCGCCAGTCAAAGACGTTGCTTCCGATATTGGTTTCATATCCGCCTGTCGTTAAAATCGCTTTCAGCCTCGTATCCAAGGCCGATATGATTTGCTGTCTGATTGAATCTGCCATATCCTATACCGATAGAATCAGGTTCGTTATCCCTGTTCCGTCTGGGTGAATCCCAATGATCGAATAGGTCACTTCTCTTATTTCCAGGGTATCGCCGTGAATCGTTTCTTCGACATCGGACGACTTAACAGCCACCATGGGATGGGAACTTTCAATACCTACTCCCATCGGTTCTGCCAATGCGTATTCGTTATCGAATATCGCCTTGATCTCTGTTCCGTCTTTAAGAATGGCGGGTTCTCCAAAATCGCTGAAGAACCCCGCCACGTCATCTTCCCAAAACATCAGGAACTCCGATCAACCAGTATATTTGTTGTGGAAATGGGCTGATACAGCAACAAGGCTTGGCCCGGTTGCTATTGTTCCAACATACTGGATATATCCAAGAGATTGACTTGAATCGATCCATGTCTTCTGGCAGTTATTCGCTGCGTTGGCAGCAACGAAGGCGCCACCTGCCGGCACAAGAGCCACATTCCCCGCACCGTTGGCTGCGGCGGAAGTGAGAAAAGTTCCCGTCACAGTTCCGTTGACTGCTCCGCACATCTGCGTCACCATGATATCCCCGATGGCCGTTCGACAATCTTTCCAGGGCCCCGTCCCCAATGCAGTATTTGAGGCGCTGACGGGATCAAGGAATGCTAATGGAGTTGCTGCTTTAGCGCTTGGATTAATCATTTTACTTTTCCTCCTTTTTTATTTTTGAATTAACTTTTAAATCCACCTTCTCTGGTTCCGTAGCCTTTACTGTTTCAGCCGATTTGGGGGCATATTCCGCTTTGTTATTTACCACCATATCGATTGCGAAACTCTTCGGGACATCTAATTCCTTCCCTCTTTCTGCGACAATTCTGTTGTAGTAAAATGGCCTTAAAACTCTGATCCTGACGATATCCATAATTTCTCCTTCCCATTTGTTTGGAGAATTGCGGGAGACAAGTCCTCCCGCATTCTTGTATCCAAGGTCATTATGCTGTTACCGTTGCCGCCCAGGAAAATGCAACGATCCGTCTGACCGCACAATCGAGAGAATAAATTGCACGGACACCGATAATGCCAGCCTGGAAGTTGGCATAGGGATTGACCTCAACCTCCAAAACTCCCCATTCTCCTACTACAATCTCACTCCAGTCTCCAAACACACAACCTGCACCTGGCATCTGGTTTGAACTCATAGCCCTAAATCCGATCACCTGCCCATCCCAATTATTCCCATTCCATATCGGGGTATCCGTATTGGCGAATCTCGACTTCGCCATGAGAATTGCGGCCACCGCAGGAGTTGCTACATAACCACCAGACACGGGAACCACATTGGCTGCTGCGACGTCCGATTGAGATTCAAGAAGCAACGCATAGGTTATGTTGGTTCCGGTGAATGTCCCAATCCCCGCCGTTCCGAGAAGTCCTTGCGGTTGAGCCCCGCCAGATCCATTGAGAACCGCCAAGTCGGCACCTAATGCCACAACGGTCGCAAGATCAGCGGTAATGATTCCTTCCGCACCTGGAGAACTCTGAAGAAGGAGTTGTCTGCTAATTTCTGTATATGCCCCACAACTCTTCGGGGTTAATGCGACCTGAGTGATCGTCTGTTGACTCTCGGTGATTGCCGTTGCTTCAGAAGCTAACCAATAAGCGGTAGCCGCTCCAGTCTGTTTCGGAATGGTCACATTTCCTACCAAACCAGAAAGTCTGCGGACTCCCATCTGGAAGGCAACGGATCTATTTCTAAGCAATTCGATGAAACCGATATTATCCACCCCAACCAGATATCCACCACCGCCTATTGCAACTGAAATATCCCGTTTTGCCCTAACATCAACAGGTCTTTCAAGGACTTCAAACGGTACAAAAAACTTAAAGGGTTCGTTAACCCTACCAAGTTTCTGTGCAACTGTCCGGGAGCAATCCAATTCAAAGGGCGCCATTGTCCAGTCCTTATCTACGGCGGCGCGGATTGCCCGAATAATGCTGAAATTTTGCGTTTCCCTCCTGGTCATCCCTATGAGGCTATCTGGTGACGGATTTGATTTTCCTCTCTCTTCAAGAATTTTTAGAATCTCCTCTCCAACCTCATACTCGGGAAGTCCCTGCCCGATCCACATGTCCCGATAACGATCGTCGAGTCTGTTCATCTTGCAAAGGTTCTCGATCCCCTTTTTCCGCCTGACTTCCATCTCGACGGAATTGAATCGAACTTCTGTTTTGGGGATTGCTTTCTTATCCTTGCCATCGTTACACTTTTCGCATAACCCATTGACAAGATCGGCTCCACATTTTTCGCATTTTTCCATTTTCCTTTCCTCCTTTTGAACTATTTTTATTTCTACTTCTTTTATATCCTTTTCTTCACTCCTCCCGATTCCAACAGAAATATCCGCTGGACAACTGACCAAGGAAATTTCGTAGGGCGTCCATTGAGTAGCCCGATAGGTGCTCAAATCTCCCTTCTTTTCCTCTTCGAGCACCAATTCGTCAATCTGGTATCCCACGGATACGTTTGACCTGATCCCATCGATTACATCGTTGAAGACTTCCTTGGCGGTATCGCTCCGTCCAAATCGCACTTTTGCGCGACCCTTTCGGTCACTCTCGTCAATTCTGACTTCTTCAATGGCACCGACTAATTTCGATTGGTCATGATCTATGAGTAAAGGCCCACCTATCCTTAGTCTCCTAAGATTCACGTTCCCCTTATCATGTCCAAGGATTTCCCTTCCCCACCATCTATCAACTGGTTCCTCAGAACTAAAAGATAATTCTATCGTTCGTTTTTCTTCATTAATTTGTCCTCTGTCAATTTCGAGGGTTCTAAATTGCTTCCCAATTTTCACCTTATTTAGAGTATCCACAATGATCTCCTTTCATCTGTTTCTATAAGGAATTACCTTCTTCCCATCGTCAACCTTTTTGGGCACTGGTTCTGCCGGAGGTTCTGAAGCAGGGAAGGATGGCTTTACTTTTATCCCTACAAGCGATGGATCGGTATCGAAGAACAGCTTTTTCTCCTCCATCATGTCGAGCTCATGGCGCCGATCATCAAGGACGTCCTCAATATCCTTTCCTCCGCCAGTAAGAGCGATGACTTCGGTGGTTGAGGTGAAACCAGCCTTGATCGCTTCCTTGAATGCCGTTACTTCCTTTTCTGGATCGATCCATGTCCAACCACGGGGTTTAAACCGGACGGCAGTATATTTCTGGGGATCCATACCGAACTGTTCAGCAGAGATTGTCTTAATTGATTTGGATAAAATAGCCTGCTGTAACCATTCCCGATGAAGGATTGTCCTGAAATTTCTGATAAACCAGGTCTGGATCACCCGCCAAAGATCTCGGTCGTCGAGAAGAGCCAATCGGGAAGAGGAATAGTTACTCTGGGAATAATCTCTGGAAAGGGATTCATAGGAGGTTCCGACTCCGGCCGCAATCTCACGAAGTAGGAGGCGCATAAAGGGATCGATGTTAGAGTTGGGGCGGTTCGGTGAAATGAAATTGAACTTATCCCCGGGGTCAAGCCGTTCCACAATACCGGGTTCAAGGGTGATCTCCTTCGATCCCGTCTCGGTGGTCTGCCCATATTCTTCTCGGGTCTCGATAATGCCCATGTAAGAAGCGGCCGCCCGTGCGGCAATGATCTCGGCTTCGGTATAGCCGTCAATGTCGTTTAGTTTTCTAATAACGGAATGAAGCCAGGGCTCGCCTCTCGTCTGCGGCCAGCGGTCCGTCACTTTGAGATGAATGATCTGGTCAGCGGGGATCCGATCGATGGCGTCAGTCTCGGTGGCGGAATATTTGATTTCACCTGGATGGAGTCGTCTAATCCAATAACCGAGGGGGCGCCTGAATTCATCGGATTCGATACCCATCCTAACAACGGCATTGGAAACAAAGGCCGAGGGCTGGAATTCATCGACGACCCTCTCTGGCTCTATTACTTCAAGAGCAAAGGGAATGGATGACCCGCCAAAAGATCGATAATGTTTTCGAATGAAGATTTCTCCCGTCTCAAAGACCTGACCCATGGCAAGCCGTTCGATGTCGGGAAAATGGAGAACTCCACCCGTATGGCAGGTGTTGGCATTGGTCCATTCTCCCCAGGTTGCCTCGATGTCATCATTGATCCGGTCATTGAGAACATCGCGAACCGTCTTGACCTGGGCCTGCATCCCGATCCCTGGCCCCACCACATTGTTGACGACGATGATCTTTGCCCGCTTCGCATAGGAAGCATCACGGATAAGAGATCTCGATCTGGCCCTCAACACCCGGAGGCTCGTCGAGAGTTCGGAGTCGGCACTGGTAATGGTCTGACCCCACCCAGAAGTCAGGCGGGACTGTTTGGCCCCCGCATACATTCTGAAGGTACCGGTCTTGGGTTGCGTGGAATATTTTGAGATCAGTTTTCTTAGAAATTTATCAAACATAGTTATGGTCTCTGAAAACGAATTCCGATCCGCTTAGGGCTATCAATACCTTTTGCGACTTTTTCTATATCGAGTTCTCGCTGATATTCTGTTTTGTAAAGATCACGCCACTGGAGAATTTCAGAAGGAGACATCTTACTGATCGATCTTCCTGCTATCGAATAAGAAATCTGATCGGCAGTTGCCTTGCCTTCAATTACCGCTTCGAGTGAATCGAGCACCCTTTTGACATGGGAACGACCATCATCAGAGGAGCTAAAAAGCGTCAAATTAGGGAGAATTTCGAGTGTTCCACGCTCAATCGTGATCTTTGTTGTGTAATCTGGCCCCGTTCCTGTGTAAACAAATGCCTGCCATTGGTAGATGCCAGATTTCCATAGTTTTGTTACCACGGGAAGGATGGTAATCAAATAGTCGGATCCAGAGGTGGCGGCTGTGATGGTGATGGGTGGCCTATCCTTCGAGCGGAGATCGATGGCTAACGTGTACGTCGTAGCGGGATAATCAGAGAGCGTTTCAGTCCATGTTACCTTATCCCCCGCATTGATAGTGGTGGGGACGTTCATTTGAAGGTAGCATGATACTAAACAAAAGGTAAAGTCAAGGCGGGGAGATATGGAAAATCTATAGAAAATCTATATAAAATCTATATAAAATCTATGTCTTTTTACACCTCATTCCCCAGCGGTCTATTTCGGAAGGAATGGCAAAAATTTTATTCTTATCAGGAAATCGATGAATCGGAAATTTTGATTCGGTGACATATTTACGAACAGTGACAACATCACACCCGATATAGTTAGCGATATCTTTCCATCCATAAAGCCAGCCACTCACGGTTTTCTCCATCGATTTCTCCTTTTTCTTTTTCATTTCACAAACCAACGAATCACTAAAATTATATCCATACACAATATAAAAACTAAAAGAATCAGGGTCCATTTCATATATTTTCTTATT
>Ga0315275_10003123_pt1 | contig 15181 bp, 10 predicted proteins | sample YL17G03_0_MG_FD_205557 | JGI IMG/M metagenome (GOLD analysis project Ga0315275, IMG submission 205557) | Sediment microbial communities from Yellowstone Lake, YNP, Wyoming, USA - YL17G03_0 | ecosystem: Environmental > Aquatic > Freshwater > Lake > Sediment | place: USA: Wyoming | collected... | reverse complement strand
CACGGTTCGTGCGTGATCGCGGCGTAATCTCCCACGACGTACCGGAGAAGCACCGTGCCTGTCCTGTTGAGGTGGGTTATCACAAGCAGTCCTACCTCTCCGTCCGGGACCCGCTCGAGCGTTTTCTCGGCGCTCCCTTCCATTACCCGCTCCAGCTGTCGCCTGAGGTTACGGTTTTGAAGTGCCCGTATCTCGGCGGGGGCCATGAAGTTCGGGTCATCGGTATCGGCGGCGTAAAGCGGTTCGCTTGCCAGTACTCTCCGGGTGTTCTCCGGTGTCATCTAGAGAATATCGTATGAGCCGTCAGGATTTTTCAACCTGAGCATCTCGACACATCTTTCAGCCCTCTTCTTTCTCCCAGGACGGAGGCGGGATGGGCTTTACCTTGTCTTTCTTTTTCTTGTTGCGCATGATGAGCCCCCTGGGCAGCATCACCGCGAGGAAAAGGACCCAGATAACCGCGGGCAGCCCGGCCTGGAAAGCGGTTGAATTCAAGAAGCGCACCGCTTTATCAGCCCCCTCTATCGCCTTGTCCACACCGGCTTTCACGGATGCGCTGACTGTGGAGAAAGATACCAGCTGGTCCAGGGCGGTGTCCATTCCGCTCAAGGAGGCGTCCATCTGCTTCCGTATCTCGCCGGACCGCCCCACCAGTGAACGATTGACCTTCTTAAGCCACTTGCCTGCCATGTACATGGTTATGAGGTAGATCGGTATGAACAGTACTAGTGCGACGATACCGATTATCTCGAATACCTTGGCTGCCAAGTTGGCTACCCCCTGTTATCCCGATGTCCCGGTGCCTTTGAAGATTGCCTGCGAACAATATATCCGAAAGGATAGATGAATCCAAGAGCCCTGGGGACATCTTTCACGAACGAAATCGAGAAGAGCTTCTTCGTACCGGGGGGTGTATAGATGGTTCATCGTTTCAGGATGCTCGGTCGGCCCCCACATAATCTATAATACATATACCGATGAATGACGAACCGGGTACCGATCACGAGATTCCTGCCAGGGGAGAACCGAGCGATTTCCGGAGCCTCAGGCGCGAGGTCGCCGGTTTCTTGCGCGCCCGCAAGAGGGACTTTATCGAACAGATCGATCAAGTGCTGAAGGGGACCGTGCCCGGTTACGATGACCTTCCCGCAGAGGTTTTTGAAGACGTGCGAAAGTCCTTCCTCGAGCTCTTGAATTTGTCCATCGATTACTACGAAGCTGATGGATTACAGGTCGCGCACATAAAAAACGTCGCAAACACGATCGGGCGGAAGAGGGCCAGCCAGGGCATGTTGCTGCCTGCGGTTTTCGACGGGTTTGACGCGGCGGAGACGTACGTCTGGAAGAAGCTCACCGAAGCACTGTTGCCAGGGGGCTACTCCCCTTATGCCTGGATAGAGCTTGCCAACATGAGGGACCGTTTCGGGAAGCTGATCAGGCGTTCCCTCCGGCGTGCGTACGTGAAGGAGGAAACAGAATCAGGCCAGAGGCAGCTCGACGAGTTCCGCGCTCTTTCAAACCTGGGGCAGGTAATAGGCTCGACGGTCGACCTCGAGAAAGTGCTGGGGCAGATACTCGATGTGGCGACCGGCTTGATGCGGTCGGGGATGGGCGCCATCATACTGCTTGACAGCACCGGGAAATATCTGGAGCCTGTCGCCGACACCGGTCTTTCCCGAACCTGGACCCACAGGGAAAGGGTACCTGTGAACATGAGCCTTTCCGGAGTGGCGATCCGCCGTAATGAATACGTGATGGCGAACGACGACCAGCTCGCCTCATTTGAGCTACCCCGGGCCGCGGGAGGTCGAAAGATACGCTCCGCGCTGTCGATACCCATCAGCGTTGACGAGGAGCCGATCGGCGTCATCGAGCTCTACGACACCGCTCCAAGGGTCTACACGGACCGGGACATCACCATGCTCATGACTCTTGGCCCACAGGCCGGCGTGGCGATAAAGAACGCACGTTCTTTCCAGGTTGAGAGGAAGCGCAGGCGCCAGGCGATCATCGTGATGGAGGTAGCGCAGGCCGTGAGCGAGACAAGGGACCAGGGCGAGCTGCTGGATACGATAGTGGAGAAGACGGCGGCGGCGCTCGGGGTGGACCGCTGCTCTCTGTTCTTCTACGACCGGGGAGCAAACGCGCTGTCCTTCATGGCCGGATACGGGCGCAGCGCTCTCCAGTCATGGCTGTTGCACCAGTTCAGCGTGCCGATGGCAGACCTGGGGGCCGCCACCGCCCGGGCGGTCCGCGAAAGGAAACCGGTCGTGGTCGATTCCGCGGAGGAAGAACCCAGCCTCGAGTTTCGGATCTTCCGAGGGCCCGGTGTCGCGTCATATCTTCAGGTCCCGTTGTACGTGAAAGAAGAGCTTATAGGCCTCATGAGCCTCGAGTTCACCGGGGACGAAGCCGAGTTCACCGGGGACGACATCGCCCTGGCTGAATCCCTGGCGCGCCAGGCGGCGGTGGCCATCCAGAACAGGAGGCTCCAGGAGAAGCTCTTCGAGCAGCAGCTCGCCATCAGGAACGCCGAGATGAACGAGATGTTGTACCGCGAGAGGGAGAGGAGCGAGGCGATCCTGCGCGCCGCCCCTGATGCCGTCTTTCTCATAGACAGGAATATGAAGGTCCTTCTCGTGAACCCCGCCGCGGAGTTCCTGACCGGCTGGAGCCTGGAGGAGGCGAGGGGGCGCGGCTGTCACGAGGTGCTGTACGGGTCCGAATCTGCGCCCGGTCCGTGCCCCGGGCCCGAATGCCCTATAAACAGGATTCTTTCCGGGGAGTACGTGAGCTACGCCGAGGACAACCTGATCACGCGTTCAGGCAGGCGGATCCTGGTGGGCGGGACGTTCGCGCCTATCTTCGGTCCGGCAGGGGCCATAGACAGCGTTGCCGCCATCTACCGGGATATAAGCGAGCAGAAGGAGCTCGAGAAGTACGCCCTCATGCAGAGGGAGATGGACATCGCCTCCGGGATACAGAGCAGCCTGCTGCCGCGCGACCGCCTGGTCGCCGGGGGCGTGAATATCCGCGCCAGGCAGCACCAGGCGAAGATCGTAGGCGGGGACTGGTACGACTACTGGGACTACGGCGACAAGATCTTCCTTGTGATAGGCGACGCCTCGGGATCAGGGGTGGGTGCGGCGATATTCGCGACGATGGCAATCGGTGCGCTCCGTGTCGAGGCCCGTGAGCATGACAGGATCATCGAGATAATGGAACATGTGAACCAGGGCCTTTACCAGACTAACCGCTCCGAGAGCTTCGTCACCGTTTTTTTCGGGGTACTGGACCTTACGACGATGACTTTGAGCTACACGAACGCGGGTCACGAGGAGCCGCTATCCGTGGGTGCAAAGGACAGAACCCCCAGGCCGCTCGTGAGTTCCCAAAAGTCTCTCCTCGGGATTTTCAAGAACGCGGACCTGGACGTCGGGCGCCGCAAACTGTACCCGGGCGAGAGGCTCGTGCTCTTCACAGACGGCGTAATCGATGCAAAGAACCCGCGCGGCAGGTTCTTCGGACTCAAACGTTTAAACAGGTTTGTAGCCTCGAACCGTGACCTGCCGGCTGAGGATTTTATCGATTTGCTGGTCGGCAACGTACTTGATTTCTGCGACGGGGAGCCGAAGGACGACATCACCGTCATGGTCTGCGACATCCCTTAGGGGCCCTCCAGCGCACGGTGTCTGCTTGTTCACTGGTCCTTGGCGAGCCTGAAAGGGGTGCCCTCCAGCGCGCGGGAGAGAGACGTGACTTCGTACTCCCTTCTCTGGATCTCGGGGATGACGCGGGACATTACCTCGTAAGTATGGTGGCCGCCGAAGTGAAACAAGAGGATTGCGCCCGGCTCGAGGTTTGAGAGGATGTAGTCGACCTGCGCGTTCGCCGATATCCCTTCCCTGGTGTCGAGGCTGTCTATGGTCCAGTTGACGACCCAGAAGCCCTCCCTGGCCGCCCAGGCGACCGACGGGATATCGTAGGCCCCTCCACTGAACCTGACATAGGGGTAGACCTCGTGAGTGACGCGGCAGATGGCGGACTCTGAACGCCACAGTTCATCCAGAAAGACGGGCTCGGGCACCTGCCTGAACACCCGGTGGGTGTAGCTGTGGCTGCATATCTCGCCGCCCGATTCGTATATACGCTGTGCGAGTCCCTGCGGTTTGTCTTCGTCTATCAACCCGCCCGGGATGAACGCGGTGTACTTTATCTTCCAGCCGCGTAACAGGTCCAGGATGCGCATGTCGGCGTACCAGCCGTCGTCTATGGTAAGTGCTACCCGTTTCAGGGCTGGATTGCCCCTGTGCAAGACCTGGCCCAGCTGCGCCGGTGGCAGCTTACCCCGGATGTTGTCGGGGTCGAACGTGACGAGACAGTCCCTCACGAACCTTTCCGGCGCGTTTTTCTCATCAGCGTTGACGGCGGGCGTCCGGGAGTTGCTGAGCAGTTGAAGCAGCCAGGGTTTGCCTTCACCGAAACTTATTCCCAACGTGACGTCCGGCGGCTTTCCGCTGCCGTCGAACGTTACCATGCTGAGCTCGACGTCTTCCCTGGCGGTCTCGATGTCTCCGAACAGGCTCAAGACCTGGCGGAAGGAGAGACCTGGGTCCGTCTCGAGGGAGCCCTTGAAAAGGTCGGCCGAGATGTTCGGTGCAGGCGGCAGAGTCGCCGTCAGCTTCCCCGGGAAGGCCGCGGCCAGCTCGAGCAACGGGTTTGGCTCCACGTGCGGGTTCGAGGGGTACTGCGGCCAGCAGCGTTGCTTCACTTCTACGATGTGGTGGACGGGTATCCCGAGTCTGTCGTTTATCCAGCCCACGAGATCGAGCCGACCTTTCTCCCGTAAGAACGAGGGGAACTCGAGGCTGCGCTCGAGGAACTCCGTCACCTTGCTGCCCCGAAGGACGTAAAGCACCACTTGCTCGTTGTCGGGGGCGGCTGAAAATCTCACCAGGAATGCTTCCCGGTGAGGCAGAGGTGGCAGGAGGAAAAGGACATCGAGCGGTTCGCCGCGGTGATGCGTCTCGAGGGCAGGCGCCTTCGCCGGAAGGGCACCAGCGCCTTCGCCGGCCCATGCGGCGGGCACTGTTTGAACGATCGTAGAGAACGCGGCTGCCGCAAGCAGCGAGACACCCATCAAGAGAAACAGGTGTCTGCGGCGGCGTTCATCTCTGGTGTTCATCCCTGTTGACCAGTTTCTCTTCCAGTTCTTTTATCGTCTTTTCAAGGCTGTCGCGCCTGATGGCGGCAGTAAGGTCGCCCCTGGTACGTTCCAGCACGCCGCGGACCATGTCGTTGGTGCGGCGCAGGCCCCCGGTTATGGCGTCTGGATAATCTAACGATGCGAGGAGGTAGTAGATATCGTCCATCGTCCCCAGCAGTTCCTCGCCTCTTTCAAGCCTGTCGGTGCGCATGAGGTCAAGTATGTGGCGGCGCATCTCTCCGACCGCCTCCCCCAGCCCGTTAAGGTAAGGGGCGACACCGACGCCGAGCTCTTCCGGCAGCGGCAGGGGATTCCCTTCTATCATTGCGGCCGTGGCGCACCCCTCCGTGTACTCCTTCTCGGCATCCTGAAGGAAGCCCGCGTGGTAGATGCGCGGGTGCGGCCCGAGGATGTCCTGCGCGTGCGAGATCGTCTCTTTTACCTCCGCGAGCAGCTTGTGGCACCCCTCGCGGTCACCCCGGTGCGCCGCCCGGATCGAGTTTGCCGACAGCCGGATTCCTTTGCGCGCCAGGCTCAATCCCTTCTCGCGCGCCGCGCTCTCGTCTTCCAGCGCTCTGTTCGCCTTCTCGAATATGTGTTCCAGTTCCATCTTGAGTACCTCACTCCTCGATTATCGCAACAGGCCGGCACCACCCTGCGCTCGCGCCATTTATCTTGACGGGGAAGCAAGCGACCCTGAAACCGTGCGGCGGGAGCTTATCCAGGTTCGCGAGCTTCTCAAGGTGGCAGTACTCGGCTTCGATACCTGCGTAATGCGCTTCCCATATGATGGACGGGTCCATCTCCCTTCCGTATTCTTCCGCGATGCTCGCGAACGGGCGGTCGAAGCCCCAGGCGTCGATCCCCATCACCCGCACGCCTCTCTCTATGAGCCAGAGCGTCCCCTCGCGGACCATGCCGGGGCCGTGGTTGATATATTCCGGGCTTCCCCAGTATCTATCCACCCCGGTCATGATGAGCACGATATCGAGCGGCTTGACCGCGTAGCCTATCCGCTCGAGTTCGGCCTCTATATCGACAGTGGTTATGCGCTCGCCGTCCTCCTTCCCGCGGAAGTCGAGCACGACGCCGTCAGAGAAGCACCACTCGAGGGGGACCTCGTCGATAGTCACGGCTCGCTTACCCCCGGCGGTGGGGGCATAATGCCAGGGAGCGTCGAGGTGTGTCCCGGCGTGAGTTATGAGTGTTACATTGTCGTTGGCCCAGCCCAGCCCCCCGGGCAGGTCCCCGGCGGGGACGTTGAATATAGCCGACATCACCTTGGCGCCGGCCTCGTGGTCCATGTGTTCGACCACGGGCTTGAAAGGCTCGCTGGCCGACTCCTCGATAGGTACGCTCAGGTCCACGAACTTCAATCTATGCGACATTTTCTCCACCCCGTTGATCCAGGAACTCTTCCAGCCTTCTCATGCCTTCCTCGATGTTTGAAAGCGAGTTCGCGTAGGAGAAGCGCACGAAGCCCTCTCCGCCGCTGCCGAAGTCTATCCCGGGGGTCAGGGCCACCCCGGCGTTCTCGAGCACCTCGAGGCAGAACGCGTACGCGTCGCCTGTAAACCGCTTCGCGTTAGCGAACACGTAGAAAGCCCCGGTCGGGTCCCTCGAAACCCCGAAGCCGAGCTCCTTTATGCGCTTGAGGATATACTTCCTGCGCTCGTCGTAAGTCTCTACCATCCGCCTGACGTGCGGCCCCGTCTCTGTCAGCGCGGATATGCCGGCCCACTGGACGAAAGAGTTGGCGCAGATAAGGAGGTTCTGCTGGATCTTCTGCAGGGGGCGGACGAACTCGGGCGGGCCGATGATGTAGCCGAGGCGCCAGCCGGTCATCGCGTAGAGCTTGCTGAAACCGTTCAAGACGAAGCAGTGGTCGGTGAACTCGAGGATGGAATTCTCGCGCCCCTCGTAGACAAGGCCGTGGTATATCTCGTCGGAGATTATGAAGGCGCGCTCCGCGATTGTCTCAACGAGCTCTTCCATGTCGGCGGCCGAAAGGACGATGCCCGTCGGGTTGGACGGGGAGTTGATCATCACCCCTTTAACACCGGGTGAAAGCTGCTCTTTGATCCTGTCCGGCCGGTACTTGAACCCGTCCTCTTCGAAGACATCGACGTACCGGGGGACCCCTGCCACGAACTCGAGGATGTTCGGATAGCAGGCGTAGCAGGGGTTGGAAAGGATGAGTTCCTCGCCGGGGTTGAGGAGGGCTGAGAAGATAAGGACCATTGCGGGAGAGGTGCCGCTCGTCACCACGATGTTATCCGGGGAGACTTCGACACCGTAGCGCTCGTCGTAATGTGCTGCTATCGCTTCCCTCAACTGCGGGATGCCGAGGCTGTGCGTGTACTGCGTCTTGCCGTCTTGAAGCGCCCTCCAGACGGCCTCCTTGACCGGCTCAGGCGTGTCGAAGTCAGGCTCTCCTATCTCAAGGTGTATCACGTCCCTGCCGTCCCTCTCAAGCTCGTGGGCTTTCTCGAGGATTTCCATCACGTAGAAAGGGGGCAGGCGGGAGGACCTCTCGGATATCAATGCTCTACCTCCGCGGCGGTCCGTTTTTCACATACATGTAGGAAATGAGTGTAGCAGACACACGCATGATGGTAAACGCGATTCGGCTATTCTGTATTGTAGTCGTAGGCCCGTGTAATTATAATTGGCCTAATTTTGTCAACGGGTAGGGAAACTAAGGGGCGGCATTACATGACCGGTTGGGTACCGTGGGCTGTCATCGCATCGTCAGTCTTTGGCCTTGCCGTAGCCGCTTTGTTCGCGCACCTGGTACTCAAGGCGGATCCCGGCAACGAGAAGATGCAGGAGATATCGGGGTCAATCCAGGAAGGGGCGATGGCTTTTGTCTCCCGCGAGTACCGTTACGTCGGCATGTTCGTCATCTTGATGGTGCTGCTGTTAACCTTCGTGCTAAGGGACGGATGGATGATCGCGCTCTGCTACGTTTTCGGGGCCGCCTGTTCGCTGGGTGCCGGCTTCGTCGGGCTGTCCGTTTCAACGAGGGCCAACTCGAGGACCACGGAGGCTGCGCGCACGGGAGTGGCGGCTGCGCTCACGGTGGCGTTCAGGAGCGGCGCAGTGATGGGAATGACGGTCGCGGGGCTCGGCCTGCTCGGCCTTACCATCTGCTACCTTATCTTCGAGGTCTGGTTCGGCTTCTGGAACTCCGCGTACATCATGCTGGGCTTCTTGCTGGGGGCATCGTCCGTGGCGCTCTTCGCGCGCGTCGGCGGCGGCATCTTCACGAAGGCGGCCGACGTCGGCGCCGACCTTGTCGGCAAGGTCGAGGCGGGCATACCGGAGGACGACCCTCGCAACCCCGCCGTCATCGCCGATAACGTGGGAGACAACGTGGGTGACGTCGCCGGAATGGGCGCGGACCTCTACGAGTCATACGTCGCGGCGATCGTGGCTCCGATAGCGATCGCCAGTTCGGGCATCGTTTACCGCACCAGGCTGCACCCCGGGGGCCCTGTCCTCGGAGCGAGGGGTATGTTACTTCCTCTCGCGATAGCCGGCGCCGGGATCGTCTGCTGCGTCCTGGGCACGCTCCTGGTCAGGATACGGCCGGGAGGGCGCGCGCAGAGGGCGCTGACCGGCGCCACATACATAACCGCGGTCCTCGCGACGGTAAGCTCGATCCTGCTGGTCTGGGCGATACTGGGATCGAGATATATCGGGCTCGCGTGGTCGCTGGTGATGGGGATCGGCTCCGGGATGGGCATAGGCCTGGTGTGCGAGTACTTTACCTCCGACCACTACAGGCCCGTCCAGGAGATTGCGAAGGCTTCCCAGACGGGAGCGGCGACAACGATAATCCGCGGTCTGGCGACCGGCATGCTCTCGACGGCCTTACCGATAATCATGGTCGGCATCGCCATGGGAGTGTCCTTCTGGACGGGGAACCGTGCGATCCCCGGCGGAGGGGGCATATATGCTATCGGCCTCGCTGCCCTGGGGATGCTCTGCACCACAGGGATGGTCGTGTCGGTCGACGCCTACGGGCCGGTCGCGGACAATGCGGGCGGAATCGCCGAGATGGCGAAGCTCGGACCGGAGGTCAGGGAGATAACCGACAACCTCGACTCTGCCGGGAACACCACGGCCGCGATAGGCAAGGGGTTCGCGATAGGGTCCTCGGCGCTGGCGGCGCTCGCTCTCTTCGCGGCGTTCGCACAGGCGACCGGGCTGTCCAGGGTGGACGTCGTGGGCGACTACAAGTTCATCGTTGGCCTTCTGCTGGGAGCATGCCTGCCCTTCATCTTCAGCTCGCTGACGCTCAACGCGGTCGGACGGGCGGCCTTTTCCGTCGTCGAGGAGGTCCGGCGGCAGTTCAGAGAGATACCGGGGCTTCGCGAGGGCAAGGAGGGCGCCAGGCCGGACTACGCCAGGTGTGTTGACATGACTACGCGTACAGCCATATACGAAATGCTCCTTCCCGGATCGCTCGCAATCGCCTTGCCGCTCCTGATTGGCAGGTTCCTGGGCGTGGAGGCGCTGGCCGGATTCCTGGCGGGTGCGCTGGTCTGCGGTTTCATACTCGCGATCATGATGACGAACGCGGGTGGAGCCTGGGATAACGCCAAGAAGTTTATCGAGGGCGGGAACCTTGGGGGCAAGGGTACCCCCACGCACGCGGCTTCCATCGTGGGTGACACGGTGGGTGACCCGTTCAAGGATACCTCGGGACCCGCCATGAACATCCTCATAAAGGTGATGACTGTCGTTTCCCTGCTATTTGTCCCTCTGTTCTTCAAGTAGGGAGCCCTGCCGCGGGCGGTCAGGCTTCCTGAGGTAAATTGACCCTTTCTCTTTCTATCCGGTAGACTTCTTTGCCATGAAGTTGATAGTGACAGAGAAGAATCAAACCGCCAGTCGCATCGCGACCGTACTCTCCGGAGGCAAGGCAAAGCGCGAGGGGACCGCACGAAGCCCCGTGTATGTCTTCGACTCGAACGGGGAGGAGGTCAAGTGCCTCGGCCTGCGCGGTCACATAATGAAGGTCGATTTCCCCGATGAGTACCGGCAGTGGCAGCAGGTCGACCCCAGGGACCTGCTCGATGCCGACATCGTGAAAACGCCGGCTGAGAAGACCCTCGCCGCGACTTTGAAGAGGCTCGCGAAAGAAGCCGAAAGCGTGGTGATAGCTACCGACTATGACAGGGAGGGCGAGCTTATCGGCGCGGACGTAATGGGGCTGGTCCTGGAGGCGAACCCAAAGGCCACCTTCAGCCGCGCGCGTTTCTCTGCCCTCACGCCGGTGGAGATCAAGCGCGCTTTCAGCGGGCACGACGAGCTCGATACCGACCTTGCCCGCGCAGGTGAGGCCCGCCAGGACATAGACCTCATATGGGGAGCGGCGCTGACCCGTTTCATCTCGCTCGCCACAACCCGGCTCGGCGCGAGGTTCCTCTCAGTCGGCCGCGTGCAGAGCCCGACCCTGGCCATAGTGGTGGACAGGGAGAGGGTGATACAGGCGTTCAAGCCCGAGGATTACTGGCAGGTAAGGGTAACGCTCCAGGACGGGGGCGGGACATTCACGGCGCGTCACCAGAAAGATCGCTTCACCGACGAAACGGCGGCTCGAGCCGCTTTCGAGAAAATCGGCGAGGAGGGCACGGTCACTTCCGTGAGAAAGAAGGACCGCACCATAAACCCCCCCGCCCCGTTCAACACCACGGCCTTCCTGGCGGCCGCCTCCAGCATCAAGTTACAACCCGCGCGGGCTATGAATATCGCGGAGACTCTGTATATGAGGGGACTCATCAGCTACCCGAGGGTTGACAACACCGTGTATCCGGATTCGCTTTCGATGCGGGCCATACTGGAATCCATAGCCGGCGCCGATGTCATAGGCCCGCTCGCGAAAGAGCTCCTGGAGAAGGGGCAGTTCAAGCCCACCCGCGGGAAGAAGTTCGCCACGGACCACCCACCGATACACCCCACCGACTCCGCTTCAAAGGATAAGCTCAAAGGGCCCGAGTGGAGGGTCTACGAGCTCGTGGCGAGGCGGTTTCTCGCAACACTCGCGGACCCGGCGCTGGCTCAGTCCACCAGGGTCGACCTGGATATCGGCGGCGAGCCCTTCCTGGCGCGCGGCGACATGATTGCGAGCGAGGGTTTCCTGCGTTACTACCAGTACTTCCGTAAGAAGGACGAGGAGCTTCCCGACCTCGCGGAGGGCGATACTGTTCGCGTCGTGGACAGGGAGCTGGAGGCGAAGCAGACGCAGCCACCGGCGCGCTTCACCGAGGGAAAGCTAATAGAGAAGATGGAGGAACTCGGCCTGGGGACGAAGTCCACCCGGCATTCGATAATCCAGAACCTCGAGGAGAGGGGATATGTCTACGGCAGCCCTCTGAAGCCGAGCGGGATGGGGATAGCGGTAGCAGGGGCGCTCGAGCGCCACGCCGGTCCCGTGGCGACCCCCGAGATGACCGCCCAGCTCGAGACCGACATGGACGGGATAGCCGAAGGGCAGCAGTCGCTCGATGCAGTGGTGAACCGGTCGCGAGAGGTCCTCTCCGGGATACTCGAGATCATGGAGGAGCAGAAAGAGGAGATAGCCCGCGAGATACGCGACGGGATAAAAGGCGACACCGTGCTGGGGGCCTGCCCCCGCTGCGGCGGGGAGATCCAGATAAGAAGGGCGAGAAAGTCCGGGAAACGTTTCGCCGGCTGCGGGAGCTACCCCGACTGTGAACAGTTGTATCCTCTACCGCAGAAGGGTGGGATCGTCGGGTCGGGGGAGACCTGCGAGGAGTGCGGCAGCCCGAAGATAAAAGTGCTCGTCGCGCGGCGCAGGCCCTGGGAGCTTTGCCTCGATCCAGAGTGCCCCACCAAGAAAGACCGGGCGGATGGTAAGAAAGACGTACCGTCCGTACAGGGAGACAAGGGCGCACAGTAGAAGTAACTATCGAACACCGAGGCTATCATGGACAAAGTCACAGTATTCGGCGCCGGGTATGTGGGTGCCACAACCGCCTTCTACCTCGCGCTTTCGGCGAGTCTCGACCTGGTCCTCGTTGACAACGTGGATGGCAAAGCCAGGGGGACGGCACTCGACCTCGGGCAGTCGCTTCTCTACGCAGGCTCGACCGCGAGCGTCGAGGGCGGCACCGACCCCCGCCTGGTCGAGGGGTCCGACCTTGTCGTGATAACAGCGGGTTACCCGCGTATGCCGGGCATGTCGCGCCTGGAACTCGTCGAGAAGAACGCGCCCATCGTCGCCTCGATAGCAGGAGAGGTTGCCCGCTCCGCTCCGGACGCCGTGGTGATAGTCGTGACGAATCCTCTCGATGAGATGACCTACACCACCTGGAAGGCATCGGGCCTGCCCGCGAGCCGCGTGATGGGGATGGCGGGAGTCCTTGATACCTCGCGTTTCCTTTACTTTCTAAATATACTTGCATCGCTTGACCCCCGGGAGGTCCAGGCGCTCGTACTGGGGACCCATGGGGACGACATGGTGCCCCTGTCCGACTGGTCCAAGGCCGGTGAATCCTCTCTTTCCGAGGCCATCGAAGCGGAGGTCCTCGGGCGTGTGACAGAGCGCACGCGCGACAGCGGGGCCGAGATAGTCGGCCACCTGAAGACGGGCAGCGCTTATTTCGCCCCGGCGGTCTCGACAGGGATCATGGCACTTGCCGTTCTCGGCGATACCGGAAGGATCCTCCCGGTCAGCGCCTACTTGAGCGGGGAATACGGTATCGAGGGGATATTCTTCGGCGTACCCGCGCGCCTCGGCCGCCAGGGCGTGCTGGAGGTCCTGGAACTACCGCTTTCGGACTCCGAGAAGGAGTCGCTCCGCCGGGCCGCGGGTGGCGTGAGCAAGAGGATTCAGGCACTCGGGACGGTTGCGACCGATGAAAACCATTAGAGCGTCGGACCTCGGACCCCGGATAGAGTCACTCTGTCTCGAGATTTCAACAGTTCTCCCGCAAGACGTGCTCGAGGCGCTCTCGCGCGCGCGCCAGAACGAGAAATCCGAGTCCGCGCGGAAGGTCATAGACCTTATCATCGAGAATGCGAGGGTCGCCGGGGAGATGGGCGTGCCGCTGTGCCAGGACACCGGCATGTTCACCGTCTTTCTCACCCTCGGTGGCGACGCATGCCTCGAGGGCGACCTTGAGGTTGAGGCCGCCCGGGCCGTGGCACGCGCCACTGCTGGCGGTTCCCTGAGGCCTTCGGTGGTCGCGGACCCGGTAGACGGCCGCGCCAATACCGGCGACAATACCCCGCCGCTGGTCGAGGTCGATGTCGCGTTCGGCGGGCAATCGACACTGGCGGTTATGGCAAAGGGAGGCGGCTGCGAGAACGCGAGCCGGTTGGGGATGCTGCCTGCCGGTGCCGGCTGGCCGGGAGTGCTCCGGTTCGTGCGCGATGTCGCCGCCGAGGTCGGCGCGTGCGCATGCCCCCCGCTGGTGCTCGGGGTGGGTATCGGCGGGAGCTTCGACAGGGCTCCGAAACTCGCGAAAAAGTCCCTTCTCGAGACACTCGACCGCGAGAACCCGGACCCGGTGACGGCGGCTCGCGAGAGAGAGGTCGTCGATGAAGTGAACCGTCTCGGGTTCGGTCCCGGGGCGCTGGGCGGGACGGTCACGTGCATCGGTGCGCGTATAGCCTCGGCGCCCTGCCACATGGCCACGTTACCGGTGGCCGTGAGCGTCAACTGTCACGAGCTGCGCCGCAAGGTAATACCGATCTAAGGACTTTTCCCGTGGATAAGGATGCTACCGGCTTAGAAGGAGACCCTGGGGACAGGCAAGAGCCACAGGCCGGTGTCAGCATCGAGATATCCGCCTACCGCAAGGTCCTGCGCAACAGGGGCTTCCTCGCCCTGTGGACCGGCCAGGGCATATCCGGCATCGGCGACTGGGTCATAGTAGGCGTACTGCTCGACACCGTGAACCGAATGGGCGGCCTGGGCCTTTTCTGGTTGCTTATCTTCAGGTTCCTGCCCGCTCTCCTTTTCGGGCTCGTCGCGGGCGCCGTGGTCGACCGTCTGGAGCGCAAGAACATCCTGATGTTCTGCGAGATATCCCGCGCCGTTCTCGTGGTCGTGCTCGCCTTCAGCAAATCGCTTGTGATGATATGCGGCGTCGTCTTCGGCATCGAGTGCTTCACCCTGCTTTTCGGCCCCGCCCGGGATTCCTCCATACCCGACCTCGTAAAGCCGGACGAGGTGATGACCGCGAACTCCATGATGTCCACCAGCACCTATCTGACGATGGCGCTCGGCACCATGATCGCGACGGTATTCCTCGGCCTCGCGGCGTTGATATACAAGACCCTTCCTTTCATATCGCGGATCACCACACAGGCGAACTTCCAGCACCGGTTCGCGTTCATCATCGACGCGTTCACCTTCATCATATCGGCGATGTTGATATTCACCGTCGCCTTCCCTCGCCGGACCGAGGGAAAGCCGGATATATCTTTCAGGAACATCTGGAGCGACCTCAGGGAGGGGCTCAAGTTCATGCGGACCAACCAGCTCACCCGCTCCATACTCGGCGTCATGATAATCGGCTTCATCGGCGGCGGCTCGATCTACATACTCGGGGCCCCTTTTGCGCAACAGGTTCTGAGCGCGACAGGGGCCAAGTTCACGTTTATCCTTACCGTACTGCTCTCGGGGGTCGTGCTGGGCGCCGCGCTGGCGCCGTGGGCCAGCAGGGTCTTTCCAACGGAGAAATGGTTCGGGCGCGCGGTGGTAGGCTTCGGCATAGTGCTCATCGTCTTCGCCCTCATCGACGTCTACGTGCTCTCCATGGTTGTCATCTGCATCGGAGGGACACTGCTCGGCTACCTTCTCGTCACGGCATACACCCTGCTGCACCAGAACCTGGAGGAGGAAATCCGCGGGAGGGTCTTCGCGGCGATGCAGACCATCATGCGCACCTGCCTGCTCGCTTCCATGGGGATCTTCGCGTTTATAGGATGGCTTTT
>Ga0315275_10003122_pt1 | contig 15182 bp, 12 predicted proteins | sample YL17G03_0_MG_FD_205557 | JGI IMG/M metagenome (GOLD analysis project Ga0315275, IMG submission 205557) | Sediment microbial communities from Yellowstone Lake, YNP, Wyoming, USA - YL17G03_0 | ecosystem: Environmental > Aquatic > Freshwater > Lake > Sediment | place: USA: Wyoming | collected... | reverse complement strand
ATAAAGTTGTTGACACATTATTAGAGAAAAAACTCATAATTAAAACTCGGGAATCTGGACAATCATCGCTCTACAAATTAAGCTTAGAAAATAAATTAGTTCGGATGATTCTCAAATTTGATTATGAAATAGCTTCAAAAGTAGCGGAAATCGAAGCAGAAGACACAGTGAAGAAATACAAACCAGTTTTAACAAGATCTAAAGCAAAAGTAGTACCAGCATAGGTTTTTTCTACTCCCTTTATTTAAAAGATATACGTAAGGTGCTGGGTGTAGGCCGTACGCCTCTTTATCACTCCTGAAAAACAAGAAATTTTTTAAAAGGCAGATTAAGGCAGTGTTATGGTACAACGGGCAAGGGAACATATTATACGTTCAAAGGGGCAGCAAAGGGGCGAAAGGGGCAGTAATGGAGTGCAAATGGAGCGGAAAAGCCGCAGAATAATTTATCATAAAGTGCTCATCAAGAAGAACAAACCAGTTTTACCTGGTTTGAAAACCAGAGCAATAGGAACGTAAGGTGCCGAGTGCAGGCCGTATAAGAAGGTTGCGAACTCGTCAGAGATCTCTTCTTTTTGGTGATATTCCATAATAAAGTCGTACTTGATGGTCAGAAAAAAATGAGTAAAAGCTTGGGGGGGTCTCTTCTTTCATTCACCAAAATAGTTAAACTTGTTTGATAAAAATTATTTTTTATTAATTGTAGTAAGAATTTTTTGGACTGATTCGAGGAATTTTTCAGATTTCTCAAGTGCGTCTTCTGCCTCGTGTTCATCGACATTGGATTTTTCTAATCCATAGAATGATTCATGACGCTCCAGTCGATACGTATCAAGCCAATTGATCTTGTCTTGTCCTAGCTTTGATGAATAGTGTTCTCTGAGGTATGCAACGACACAGGCATGGCTTTTTTCAATGATCCCGTCATGAAACAAGAGCGCACGAGCTGCTTGGAACATACTTGTATAGGATGATACAATGGATTCTTCAAAAAAATCGTTCTCAAAGAGAGCCTTCGCCCGTTGCCTTTTAAGTTCAGCCATTTTCAATGCTTTTATTACCTTGAGCGGATCGGGTTTTGTTTTGCGCAGGAGCCGTTTCTGAAAACATTCACTAGCTTTCATCAAACCACCGGTTTTGTGCCGTATAACACGATCCCATCGAGGATAACGTCAAGATAGAATGCTTTATTGGTTTTTGCTTGTTGTGACCATTGCGCTGGTGTAAAGTTGATGAGGTTCACATCGCGTTTAAGTAATTTAGAAAGTTCAGCAACTGGTGTATTTTTAGAAAGTGAGATAGTAAGAATATCCACGTCGCTTTCACTGTCGTCCTCTCCCTTTGCATAACTTCCAAACAGAAGAATGGAGGTTACCGTGTTCATATGGTGTTTAAGAAATTCAGGTACTCCTTTTTTCTGCAACCATGAAAGGTTGTAAGATATTTTCAGATAACGAAAGGCAGGTGATTCTATATTTGCTTTGTAGAGGATTTGATTTTTTTCCTTTGTTTTAAGTAATATTTCGTCTACGACGAACAAGGTAAGAGCTCTCTTTACGGTCATCGGATCCATTTTTAATAGCCGAGCTGATTCACGGAGATAATAGCTATTGTGAGGGTTCTCTAGAAATAATTTTAAAATAGTTAGTTGCTTGATTTTTTGATACAACTGTATCATAATTTCATACATGTATTGTTAGTTTAAATAGCTTTCTTCCCAGCTAATAATACATCCAACAGGAAAAAGATTCGGACTTGTATTTATTAACACATTTAACAGTTTTTTATTTCGGCCTAGGCCGAATAATTGCTGGGAGTAGGCCGTAAAAGAACCCGGAGTACTCGCCTAAAAGCTCTTCTTTTAGTTTAGAAGAAGAGGCCAGCCTCTTGGAGGAACAAATCCATTATAAGATGAAGGGCTAGTGCGCCTATCCCCATTATCCAAATAGGTTTTCTTTTTGTATCGAATCGAAAGAGGAGGAGAGCAAGAATAACTATCGCGATGGAGATGAGTATGAAATGGGCAAAAATTTGATAGGGCATGAGGGTGTGAAATGAGAGGATGTGTGTGGTATAATATGTTCCTAAGAAGATATCAGGGATGATGCTTAAGGAAAGACAGATTATTGCAAGGAGGATCTGCTTTTTTGTTTTATCGTCGCTTTCAAAGTAGGCTCTATAGTAGTACCTGCCGATGAGGTACAGTGCGCATCCTGCGATGAGATGAGGGATGAGTCCTGCCATTGCTATCAATCTTTGAGGGTGGGATGTTGTATCATTTATTAAAAAATAATACCATTTAAGATTATAATAAGCCTTTAAATATTCTATGATTATGGAGGATAGATGATACAATCAATTGTTTTTGATTGGGGTGGTGTATTAATAGAGGACCCTTCATTAAAAATGTTCGAGTACTGCGCCAAGGTTCTTCAAGTATCTCGACAAGACTTTTTCCAAATCTATGAAAAATTTATCCAGGATTTTCAAAGAGGGACGATCTCTGAACACATGCTTTGGGAGAACATCTGTTCGGAGCTAAACATTAAAAAACCAGCTCTCTCTTCACTTTGGGGGACTGCGTTTCGACAAGCGTATGTAGAGAACAAAGAAATCTTTCTGCTCGCATCAACATTAAAAAAGAACAGGTATCGTATCGGTCTGTTGTCAAACACGGAAGTCCCTGCTATGAGGTTCTTCCATGAACAACAGTATAGTATGTTTGATGTCACTGTTTTTTCCTGTGCAGAAGGAACAAGAAAGCCAGAGGAACGTATCTATCAGATTCTTCTTCAACGATTACAGGTCCTGCCAGAAGAAGTGCTCTTCATTGATGATAACGAAGAATATATCCATGGTGCAGAGCAGGCAGGAATCAATACGGTTCTCTTTAAAAATCATCGTCAATTACGAAAAGAACTGAGTTCATTTTTATAAATATAAAGAAATTTCAGAATATATCGTGCTAGAGCACAAAAACATGAGTTTCTAAAGATATGTTTTAAAGAACGAAAACCAGTTTTCTTCTATCTGTTATGTAATTTTTATCGTTTCCAAACATTTAAATTGTTCAACGGGATAACAAGTATCACCTGTTTTTTAACAGGGGAGGAATAAAAAGATGAACAAGAAAATAATTGGTATGTTTGTTTGTATGCTTTTAATAGCCACTGCTTTTCCCGTAGTCGAGTCTTTAAAAAATAGTGCGATAAATACAACGGCTCCGAGCACTCCTCTGACAAGCATGATTGTAAGCTGGACTGAGATGCAAAAGCTCCTCGCCGCAGACGGCGCAACAAATGAATTCTTTGGCTATACTGTTTCTCTAGATGGTGACACCGCCCTTATCGGAGCACCAACTCGGTATTCAACTGATACTGGATCAGCGTATGTATTCACCCGTGCCACCGGGACCTGGACACAACAGGCGAAACTTCTCGCCTCAGACGGTGTAACAGGCGATGATTTTGGCCGGTCTGTTTCTCTTTCTGGTGACACCGCCCTCATCGGAGCATATTATGATGATGACAACGGAGAACATTCTGGTTCTGCGTACGTATTCACCCGCACCGGCACCACTTGGACACAACAGGCAAAGCTCCTCGCCTCAGATGGCGCAGCGGATGATTGGTTTGGCGAATCAGTTGCTCTTGATGGCGACACCGCACTCATTGGAGCATATGGGGATGATAACAACGGACCTGGTTATGGTTCTGCGTATGTGTTCACCCGCACTGGCACCACCTGGACACAGCAAGCAAAGCTTTTCTTGTCAAGCGACGTAGGAGGTTTTGGTTGTTCTGTTTCTCTTGATGGTGACACCGCCCTCATCGGAGTAATCTCTGAAATTGAAAACGAAACCATTTATAGTTCTGCGTATGTGTTCACCCGTACCGGTACTACCTGGACCCAGCAAGCAAAACTCCTCGCCTCAGATGGCGCAGCATTGGACTTATTTGGTTGGTCTGTTTCTCTTTCTGGTGACACCGCCCTCATCGGAGCAGAAAATGACAATGATAACGGCTTCTGGTCTGGTTCTGCGTATGTGTTCGCACGCACCGGTACTACCTGGACACAGCAGCAAAAGCTTCTCGCTTCAGATGGTGCATTTGGGGATTCTTTTGGCGTTTCGGTGTCTCTTTCTGGCGGCACCGCCCTCATCGGAGCACTGTATGATTCTGACAAAGGAGACAGTGCTGGGTCGGCCTACGTATTCACCCGCACCGGCACCACCTGGACACAGCAGCAAAAACTCCTCGCATCAGACGGCGCACCAGCGAATAATTTTGGCTGTTCTGTTTCTCTTGATGGTGACACTGCCCTCATCGGAGCAAGGTATGGTGCTCACAACGATGGTTCTGCATATGTGTTCACAAAAGAAGGTGGAAATCAACCACCACCGACAATAACTGGCCCAGCTGAGGGAAAAGTAGGGGTTGCTACTGATTATAATTTCAAGGCAATAGACCCTGACGGTGATGAGGTGTTCTACTTCATTGACTGGGGAGATACTACAAACAGTGGATGGATCGGTCCCTATGCATCAGGAGAGCAAATAACCAGATCACATACCTGGTCCACAAAGGGAGCCTATACGGTTAAAGCCAAAGCAATGGACATCCATGGCAATGAGAGTGACTGGGCGCAGCTTCAGGTGAAGATGCCAGTATCAATTAACATGCCATTCCATCAGCTCATAGAAAAATTATTCCAGCGATTCCCGCATGCGTTCCCGATACTACGACACCTGCTGGGATATTAGAAAATCCCCCCTCTTTTTTTCTTTTATCATTGATTCGGACTAAAAACATGGGTCTTAAAACCGTGTTAATGTTTGTCCGATGATAGTATATAAAGGTATCATTTTAGAGAAAGCAGAATAATGCTATTTTTCGGCATTAATGCTGTTGAATAGGTAAAATGGTATTTGCTGTGATCACTTACCAAAATCAGTCTCGTGATCCTTTATTATCGTTGTTTCTAATTTTTATTTTATCAAAACATTTAAATGAATCCACGGGATAACAATCCTTGACCTGTTTTAACAGGGGAGGAATAAAAAATATGAAAAACAAAATCGTAGGACTATTTGTTTGTATGCTGTTAATAGGCACTTTCTTCGTCGTTGTTACAGACACAGTGCGCGCACCCTGGACAGGTGGCTATTTCTATACCGTGAGCGGCGGCGTTGCTACCATCACGGGATACAATGGTTCTGGCGGGGTGATTACAATCCCTTCTACACTAGGTGGGTATCCAACGACTGCCATCGGGAACCAGGCGTTCCGCTTCAACGAAAACCTGACATCTGTAACCATCCCTAACAGCGTCATCACCATTGGGTACTCTGCGTTCGAAAAAGTCTACAATCTGGCCTCCGTGATCATCGGAAACAATGTCATCACCATCGGGGATACTGCGTTCTATTACTGCACCTCCCTAGCTACCGTGACCATCGGAACCAGCGTCACCACCATCGGGACCGCTGCGTTCGCCGGCTGCTCCTCCCTGACATCCGTGGCCATCCCCAGCAGCGTCACTACCATCGGGGTCTCTGCGTTCCAAACCTGCTCCTCCCTGACCGCGATAAATGTTAACGCAGCCAACGTAAATTATGCCAGCGTCAATGGCGTGCTGTATAATAAGATCATCACAACCTTAATTAAATACCCCGAAGGAAAGGTTGGAGCGTTTACCATTCCCAGCAGCGTCACCACCATCGGGGACTATGCGTTCAGCGACTGCTACCACCTGACCTCCGTGACCATCCCTAACAGCGTCAAAACCATCGGGAACTATACGTTTCTCCAATGCCACTACCTGACCTCCATGACCATCCCCAACAGCGTCAAAACCATCGGGGATTATGCGTTCATGCACTGCGACTTTCCCTCCGTGACCATCGGAAATGGCGTCACCACCATCGGAAGCAATACGTTCGACTACTGCGTCTACCTGACCTCAATCACATTCCTAGGTCTCGTTGCGCCAACCACCGTTGGATCCAATTGGATTCTAGATACACCCGCTGGATTAAGAGGTCACGCATATGCCGCCTCGAACTTCCCGATCCCAGGGGAACTTTGGCATGGATTGAAGATGGGTACGGTCATAACTAGTAGCCCGGTCTTTGGGACGCCCACCCCAGCCAACGGTTCAACCAATAACCATTTTAGGTACATTACCTGGAGCATACCGATCAGCGATCCTCAGGGTGACCTCTTCGATTGGTATATTAAATGTAACAATCAAGTTAATAGTGGGACTAATGCCGCCAATGGAACGAAATCAATCACGTTTAATTGGTTCCTCGGATTTTTAACGACATACACAGTGTATGTCAATGCGACTGATCCTGGAGGAAGTCATCAATGGACGTATGCGTGGTATAACTTCACCACCATGGACATTCCCCCGCTGATCTTTGGCACACCTTCTCCAGCTAACGGTTCAGCCAATAACCCTTTGAGTTTTACCTGGAGCATCCCGATCAATACTATATATGATGCTTTCCATTGGACTATTCAATGTAGCAACGGACAAAATTCCAGTGGAGAATGGGCATATAACGGAACGAAATCCCTCACTCTTTCTAGTCTTTCATCAGGAACCCCCTTTAAGGTCTGGGTGAATGCGTCTTATGGGAACCACTCTGAACGCATCTATAGAAGATGGTATACGTTTACAACGCAAGGAGGCGGTAATAATCCGCCGGTGTTTGGTACGCCTTCACCAGGGAATGGTTCTACCGGGAACCTACAGAGTCTAAGCTGGAGCATCCCGATCAATGATTCTGAAGGAAACGTTTTCTCATGGACTATCCAATGCAGCAATGGACAGACAAATAGTAGAAGTGGTGCATCGAACGGAACAAAGTTACTTGCGCTGTCTGGTCTTGCGTATTCAACGACGTATAAGATATGGGTAAATGCGACGGATCCTGTTCCTGCTGGGAGCGGTCTGTATACTCGCAGATGGTATACGTTTACAACACAAGGAGGAGGTAATACTCCACCCGTGTTTTTTGAACCATCTCCAGCCAATGGGTCTACCGGGAACCTACAGAGTTTAACTTGGAGTATCCCAATCAACGATACTGAAGGGGACCTCTTCTCTTGGAACATCGAATGCAGCAATGGACAGAAAAATAGTGGAACTGATACAACAAACGGGACGAAATCACTGGTTCTCTCAGGTCTTGCTGATACAACGATTTACACGATTCTGGTGAATGCGACTGATCCTACTGGTAGTGGTCTGTATACGCGAGAGTGGTACACATTCGGGGTAGGTGAAGTAGGGGATTGGATCGAGATAAAAAAGCTTCTCGCCTCTGATGGTGCAACACCCGATAAATTTGGCTGGTCTGTTGCTCTTTCTGGTGACACCGCTCTCATCGGAGCATACAATGATGATGATAGTAGGGGTTCTGCGTATGTTTTCGTCCGCACCGGTACCACCTGGACCCAGCAGGCAAAGCTCCGCGCCTCAGATGGTGCAACAGGCGATGATTTTGGCTGGTCTGTTGCTCTTTCTGGGGACACCGCACTCATCGGAGCAATAAATGATGATGAAAACGGTGACTGGTCTGGGTCGGCGTACGTGTTCATCCGGACCGGTACCAACTGGGCCGAGCAGAAAAAGCTCCATGCCTCAGACGGCGGCGCACACCCACATTATGATTCTTTTGGCTGGTCTGTTGCTCTTTCTGGGGACACCGCACTCATCGGAGTACCTAATTATCATAACGACGGAGAAACTTCCGGGTCGGCGTACGTGTTCACCCGGACCGGTACCAACTGGGCCGAGCAGAAAAAGCTCCTCGCCTCAGACGGAGCATTCTATTTTGGTGATTCTGTTGCTCTAGATGGAAACACCGCTCTCATTGGAGCATATGGTGATGATAGTTATAAGGGGTCAGCGTATGTGTTCACCCGCACTGGCACCACCTGGACCGAGCAGAAAAAGCTCCATGCCTCAGACGGTATAGCATTTGACCAGTTTGGCTCTTCTGTTGCTCTTTCTGGGGACACCGCCCTCATAGGAGCACAATATGATAGTAACAACGATTACCATTGTGGGTCAGCGTACGTGTTCACCCGCACTGGCACCACCTGGACCGAGCAGAAAAAGCTCCTCCTCTCAGAAGGCAAACAATTTGACGAGTTTGGCTCTTCTGTTGCTCTTTCTGGGGACACCGCCCTCATCGGAGCAGGCTGTGATGATGATAACGGAGACAATTCTGGGTCAGCGTACGTGTTCAACCGCACCGGCACCACTTGGACACAACAAGCAAAGCTCCTCGCATCAGACGGTGCATATGAAGACTTTTTTGGCTCTTCTGTTGCTCTTTTTGGTGACACCGCACTCATCGGAGCATTTGGTGATGATAATTTAAAGGGTTCTGCGTATATATTTATAAAAAAAGGTGATTTGGAAATAGATGGGTTTTGTCCAATTGATCTCAACATAATGGATGCTGAAGGTCATTATATCAATAAAACAAGTTCTAACATTCCCGGTGCTACATATACAGAGGAGGATTTAGATGGTGACGGTGATTTAGATGATAAGATTTTCATACCAAAGGCGTTGGATGGTTTGTACACCATTGAGGTAATTCCTGAACCTGATGCAGATCCTACGGATACCTTTTCGCTTCGTGCAGCTTTTAGTGGTGCATCCTATTATGTAGCGACTGATGTCATGATTCAGGATATTCCCGCTGATGATTATGGGTTAAGTTGGCCAGATAAACCAGCAACACCAGATGGTAAGACAAATGGTAAAACTGGAAAAACTTTTACCTATACCTCTTCCACGACTGATCCAAATGATGACCAAGTCTACTATTTGTTTGACTGGGGTGATGGAAACGATAGTGGGTGGCTTGGGCCATACAATTCTGGGGTAGCATGCGAAGCAGAACACGCCTGGACTATCAAAGGTAGTTACAGCATTAAAGTCAAGGCAAAAGACATTCATGATTTTGAAAGTGACTGGTCAGAGCCCTTGCCTGTCACTATGCCGTTTTCATATCACATGACACTTCTCCAGCTCTTGCAGCGATTCTTCGAGCGATTCCCACACGCATTCCCGATACTGAGACAGATGCTAGGATAATAGAACATCACCTCTTTTTTTTCTTTTTTTTATTGTAATGAGCATAAAACATGAGCTACGGCGCTGTCTCAAAACTCAAAATAGTTTCCTGGCACAAGCATCAAACCAGTAAAGAACATCATGAGGCAACCGTTACTTTTGAGACAAAGCCATGAGTTACTTCCAATGATCCCCTAAATAATTATTGAAGAAAATATGCAGAGAGGTAATAAAGTTCAATACAATATTTTTTATGTGATATCTTGATATCGAGCTTCTTATGTATACTGTTGAAATAATTGACTCACTCGAAAGATTCGATGATTTGAAGCAGGATTGGGAGAGACTCTTTGGTTTCAGGGAGCATTCGATTTTTTTCTCATTTTACCTTTGGCTCGTTATCGGATCCATGGAGAAAACATCACCCTAAAGAATAAATGAGGATAGTTACGAGATTCCCTTATTATACATGAACTCTTTCTAAAAAAATATGGTAGTTGCGTCTCCCCTTCATTAAAACAATTACTGCTTCTGAAATATAGTGTTGCCCTCGTCCCATTTGGGGAGAGTGAAATAAGAGCTGCGACCTTATAATCCCCCGTTCCACCTCGTTTCCTCGGCAAGCTCTCCGCCCCTGATGGGGCTTCGGTCTTGCCGTATCCTCACTCGGCGGTTACGCTACGTAAGGTAGTCGCTGCTGGCGATCATCAATAACCATCACACCATGACGTTGTAGCTGACTGCGACAATATATAGTGGATTTTTCTAAATCTATAAGCCCTGTAGAACCATAATGTTCATACCCGCTCCAAAAACTGCCACGCGGATACAGTTTCCGGAACCCTGGGTGCTGTTCGAACATCCGTTCCGCACTGTGAGACTTGAGCATATTCTCTGCCTCTTTAAACGAATAGCACTTGGGAACATTTACCTGGAAATGCACGTGAACGCCAGCGAAACCGAACTCCCCAAACTCAAATCCAAACGGTTCGAGTTCACGGAATCCCTCGGTGCAGGTGTCGATGTGGGATTGTTTTCCGAAACAGTTGTATCGGCACTTGGTGTTAAATTCCATGGTTACCCAGTTGTTCCGTGTGTCATGCGCCAGCTTTTTATAATTACCACTACTTATGTTTTCCATATTTTCTATTGCTCCTGTCGCACCAACCAAAGGGCAGGCGAATGCCTGCCGCGTGCAACAAAAAGAGATATGGTTCATCTAGAGAAAAAAGAGATTCTAAGGAATGCGGGTCTTCCGCTGATGCTTCAGACCACGCAGTATTCCCAGCCGCAGTTAATAAATAAAATAATTAAGAAGAATATCTGATATGAATTAATTTCTTAGCAAAAATTTAAACACAGGTTGAAGATTATCGTCAGATGGAGAAGGAAAAAGTGCCCAGTCAGGAACACAAACATATCCTTGCAGTGATCCCCTGCTATAATGAGGAGTTAAGTATTGGCGACATTGTTCGCAAGACAAAACTGTACGTAGATGAAGTGGTTGTGGTAAACGATGGAAGCAGAGATAATACCTCCCTAATTGCACAGGAAGCTGGCGCAAATGTCCTTGTCCATAAAAAAAACAAAGGAAAAAGCGCTGCGATACGAACCGGTTTTAAATATGCCTTAGCAAACAATTTTGAGTACGTGATTACCATTGACGGAGATGGACAGCACAACCCTGAAGAAATTCCTATCGTTTTAAAAAACGTAATTGAGAACGGTCATGATATCTCTATTGGGTTTCGATCTGGGTCCAGGACTGAGATGCCATTATGGCGGAGAATCGGTAAAAGAGTCCTTGACTATGCCACGAGTTTCGGGGGTGGCGGGAAGGTTACCGATAGTCAATGCGGTTTTCGTGCGTTTAATAAAAAAGCAGTGGAGAGCCTAAGCAGGTATATGGATGGGGAGTCGTTTAGCGCCGAAAGTGAGCAACTCATCAAAGCAAATCAACTTGGTTTGGAAGTCGGAGTGACACCGATAACATGCAAGTATAAAGATTTAGATACATCGACGAAAACACCGACATCCCATGGTTTTTCTGTCCTTAGTTATGTTATCTGGCTTGTGGCACAAAGACGACCGTTACTGTTTATCGGGGTCCCTGGATTTCTTGTTTTTTTAAGTGGGATCATTTTAAGTATTTACACCTTGCAGTATTATAATCAGAACCATGTTTTCCTTATTTCGTACGCGATAGCTATAGCTATTTTACTTATCATTGGTGCTATTGCCTTATTTATGGGCTTAATATTAAATGTTCTTCCTAGTATTATAAAACAAGCGCAACAAGAAAATGACGAAGATTTTGTTGTTCTACAAAAAAAATAATGTAAGTATGCGGAGCTTTTAAAGGAAGAAATATTTTTTTATAGGTAATATTATTTACACAATAAATTCACAACGAAATTACAACGTCAAATAATGAAAACCCTTATCCTCAGCCTCACGTCGCTTAAACAATCCACGCACATCAACCAGAATAGGATCCCGCGCCATAAAACCCTTAATCCGATCAAGCGTCATCATCTTAAATTGATCATGCGCCACAGCAACAATCACACAATCAATCCTCGCCATCGTCTCATTAAACATTTTAATACTAAAATCTATAATATCTTTTTCACATAAAAAAGGATCAAGCCCATACACCTCACATTTATATTCCTGTAACTCCTTAATAATCTCAACCGCTGGCGTCTCACGTGTATCATCAACATTTTCCTTAAACGTAAGGCCCATGATCAGCACCTTAGACCCATTAATAATCTTACCAGTCTCATTAAGAGCCTTTATCGTCATATTAACCACAAACCGAGGCATATGATCATTAATCGTACGACCAGCAAGGATAACCTGCGGATGATATCCAAGCTCCCTTGCCTTATACGCTAAATAATACGGATTTACTGGAATACAATGACCACCAACCAATCCTGGGGTATATCTATTAAAATTCCATTTTGTAGAAGCAGCGTCTAAAACAGCTTTTGTATCCAAACTCATTTTGCTAAAAATTATTGCGAGTTCATTCATAAAAGCGATATTCAAATCCCTCTGAATATTTTCTATAAGCTTTGCAACCTCAGCAGTTTTTATGTCCTTTGCCTTAAACACCGAAGTAATTTTCCCATAAATCTCGGCAAGAAAATCGGTTGTTTCATCATCCATACCAGAAACAACCTTCGTAATCTTCTCAATCACATGGTCCTTATCACCAGGATTAACACGCTCAGGAGAATACCCAATCTTAAAATCCTTACCAACAGAAAAACCAGATTCTTTCTCCAAACATGGAACAACAATATCCTCCGTAACACCAGGATAATACGTCGACTCTAAAACCACAACCGCACCCTTTTTCATATGCTTACCAACAATTTGGGCTGCGGACAGCACATATGATAAATCAGGTTCCTTATGTTTTGTCAAAGGTGTCGGAACTGCAATGATCACAACGTCAGCTTGTTTTATATTTTTAGGATCATCTGTTAACTCTAACGAAGGATATTTCTCCTTCAAGGTCTTTACTTTCTTTTCATTAATATCAAAGCCAATGACACGAAAATGTTTTTCAAATGCCTCTGTCAAAGACATTCCCACGTATCCTAATCCAACAACGCACACCACAGCATCATTTTTTATTATTTTTGAAACCATTTTATTGTCTCCTTCAACCCTTCAGTGATATCATATTCAGGGATATAACCAAACCCTTTTTTTGCCTTTGAGATATCTGCAAAAGAGCGTTTAATATCACCAGGTCGGACATCCTCATAGACAATATCTTCTTTATTTTGACACGACATCATTATCGTTTGAGCAAGATCATTCAGAGTAATATGTTTCCCACCAGCCATATTAAACACACCAGATATCTTGCTTTCAGCGGCAAGAATATTTGCACGAACCACATCGGAAACATACGTAAAATCCCTGGTTTGTTTCCCATCGCCATAAATAACGATATGCTGATGATTCAATATGCGAGTAATAAATTTAGGAATAACCGCAGCGTATTCACCGGCCGGATCCTGATGAGGACCATACACATTAAAATAACGAAGAGCAACTGTAGGTAAACCATACGCACTAGTAAAAACCTGACAGTAATACTCCCCTGTAAGTTTACTAACCGCATATGGAGAAAGCGGATTGGGGCTTATACTCTCCTTTTTGGGTAACGTAGGTGTATCGCCATACACACTACTAGAAGAAGCGTATATTACTTTTTTAACACCAGTATCTTTTGCCGCTAGTAATACATTTAAAGTTCCGTTAATATTCACCTGGTTGGTTAGAAGAGGTTCCTTAATACTCCGAGGAACACTTGGCAGAGCAGCTTCATGAAAAACGTAATCAACACCTTTGAAGGTATCTTGTAACATATTCAATTCGGTGATGCTCCCTTTGATAAACTCTACCTTTTCCGCTGCTATAAGATCTTGAATGTTCTCTAAATAGCCTGTAGAAAGGTTATCGATTACAACCACATGATTTTTCTCATTCGAAAGATGTCGTGCGAGATTTGAACCAATGAATCCAGCACCACCGGTCACAACAATTTTCTTATTCTTCATATCTTTTCTTAATTCCTAAGGTTAACCAAGAATGAAGACTTCTTATAAAAAACTTCGTTTCTAGCCTTTTTAAAAAAAGCATTTAGATTTCTCAGGTTCGACATTAAACTCATTTCATTTTTTTTATGTTTCTGTTAAAATTCTCAGGAGGAATACCCCCTGCTAGTCTCCTTGAACTGGAATGAACGGCAATTGGATTTATTACAATCAGATAATACTATTAAAAACCATTCTTACAAGTAGAGCCGCTGTCTTTGTCCATAACATATATTTCTATTACGAGAAAAGAAAATAAAAACAATATAAAGACTAATGATTTTACAGCTTGTCTATCTTTTGTTCTATCTTTGAAAGAAGAACATGATCGACCTGCTCGTCAATAGAAGTATCAATAGATTTCGAAAGCTTCTGATTATCGGAGACATAGTGCTTCGTGACAGGTTTATGATCGATTCTCTGGCTCATATCTGCAATCTTTGTAGAAAGATGTTCTATTTTTTTCTCCTGATGAACTACCAATCTGTTTGAAAATGTTTTCAGTAGTTTTTTTCTATAATAGATGAACAAGCCAATACCTATACATATTACCAAGACAAGGACGATTCCAAGATACGAAAAGGGAGACTCTTGGTTTTGTGCTGTTGTTTCAGCACCTGCACCAATGGTTATTAGAAACGTCTTTAGGTTGGTTTTTCCATTGTTATCGACTACCGTCAAGACCACGGAATACACACCCGGTTTTGTATAAACATGACTCAGGTTTTTCCCGGTTCCTGTTGTTCCATCACCAAAATCCCATGTATAGGAAATAATCTCATTATCAGGACCAACGCTTACCGATACATCAAAAAAAATCGCTTGGTTTGCAGAACCATTATCTGGAGCGACAATATCTAAGACAGGGGGAACTTCGCCGGTCTCTTGTTCTGACACGGTGACATTAAGGGAAGGTGACCAGCTACTATTTGATTCATTTTCATCTTGTGCGATGACACGTACGGAAAAGGTAGAACGATTATTCCAGATATAAGACGCAGAGACGGTCATGTTTGAATCTACAAGATCAGACCAGTTGCTGAAATTCCCATCACCCCAATCAAATCGCAATCGAACCTGGTCTCCATTGGGATCTGAAGTAAAACTTGTGTACTCATACCAGATTCCTCGTTCAATGTAGGTCGGACCGATTGGTTGTACTGGTGCATTCGGGGGAAGATTCTGTTCTGGTTCAAAAGGTGGCTCTGTACCACCATCACCTGGAGTATACCCGCCTCCACCAGGTTGATTTTCGCCTATGACCGTGACAGATGCATCAGACACAGTAATCGACACATATCCTAAATCATCTGTTACCCCGACATCGTATAAATCAATCGTGGATGTGCCAGAAAATGTTTTTGCCGTAAACGAAATAGTCACAAGAGTTCCAGGGTTAGAAGTGTTTTCTGGTCCAATAATCAAGTTATAAATATTGATGATAGTTCCTGCACTATTA
>Ga0315275_10003121_pt1 | contig 15187 bp, 9 predicted proteins | sample YL17G03_0_MG_FD_205557 | JGI IMG/M metagenome (GOLD analysis project Ga0315275, IMG submission 205557) | Sediment microbial communities from Yellowstone Lake, YNP, Wyoming, USA - YL17G03_0 | ecosystem: Environmental > Aquatic > Freshwater > Lake > Sediment | place: USA: Wyoming | collected... | reverse complement strand
GCGCTTCGCGCCAGAAGGCGAAGGCGAGCGCGATGACGAAGCCTAGCAACAGCAGCGACAGCAGCCACGCGAGGATGGCGTCGACGTTCGGCAGCGAGACCAGGCTGAAGATCGCGCCGACCGGGATCGTTGATTCGATCGAGGGGGCGACGGCGTAGGTGGATCGGTACTCGGACAGCACGATGCCGCGCGGACGCGCCTGTCCGGTTCGCGTTGATGCGCCCGCTGTTCGATGGTTTGACGCCAACCCGGCCTCCCCCTGTCTGCGCTCCGGGGTCAGCGTAGCCTTGGCGGCGCCCGACGTCAAAGGCGGGGCCATGATTCGCCGGCGGCGCGCTCGCTTGCGGCCGCCGGTGGCACGGGTCGAAACCGGGAGCCTGGCGCGCGCTGCCTAATCGGCAACGGCCCGCGCAACCGCCGCCGGATCGCCGCGCACCTCGAACGCGACGGAGGACAGCGCCCGGCCCGTTGCATCCTCCAGCACCAGCGTGTGCGGACCGGGGCGCGGCGTCCATGCGGCGCGGCCCCGGGTATCCGCGAGCACCGCGTCGTCGAGGCGCCATTGCAGGCCCGGAACCACGGGTGCCGCCTCGAACACTACGCGCTGCCGGCCCGCGGGCACGTCGGGATCGAGGGCGATCACCGTGGCCGGCGACGGATAGCGGATGCGCGGCGTGGTCCCGGTGCCGCTGCCGCTGCCGCGCACCACCGTCATCTCGGTGCCGCGCAGGAACCACTCGTCGCGTTCGGCCTCGACCGGCGGGTCGAAGCTCACGGCCGCGCGCACGAGGCCCGGCGGCGCGGCAGCGTTGGCCGGCGCCTCGGCGGCGTGCAGGAAATGGATGACGTCGCGCCAGATCGGCGCCGCGCCGGTCACGCCCGAGACGTCGCGCATCGGCGCTCCCGAAAAATTGCCGACCCACACGCCGACCGTGTAGCGGGTGGTGAAGCCCACGCACCAGTTGTCGCGCATGTCCTTGCTGGTGCCGGTCTTCACCGCGCTGCGCACGCGCGTGGCGAGCGGGTTTTCGAGGCCGAAGGCGAGCGCGCGCGCGCCGCGGTCGGCGAGGATGTCGGTGACGACGAAGCTCGCGGGGCCGCCGAACACCTGCCGCTGCTCGCCGGGCGCTGCCGACGGGATCACGCGCGTCGGCCCATGGACGCCGCGGTTGGCGAGCGCGCGATAGGCGTTGGTCAGCGCGAGCAGCGTGACGTCGGCGCCGCCCAGCGCCAGCGACGCGCCGTAGTGCTCGCCGGCTTCCGTCAGCGTGTCGAAGCCGAGCCGGACGAGCGTGTCGTGGAAGCGGTCGAGGCCGGTGAGCGAGAGCGTGCGCACCGCCGGGATGTTGAGCGAATTGCCGAGTGCGGTGCGCACGCTCACCAGCCCGTGGAAATCGCGGTCGTAGTTCTGCGGCGCGTAAAGTCCGCGCGCCGTGGCGATCGCCATCGGGCTGTCGTCGACGAGCGAGGCGGCGGTGAGGAGCCGCGCGTCGAGGGCCAGCGCGTAGAGGAAGGGCTTCAACGTCGAGCCGGCCTGGCGCGGCGCCGTCACGCCGTCGACGCGGGCGGCGGCGGAGCGTTCGCCGCTGCTGCCGACGTAGGCGAGCACGTCTCCGCTCGCGTTGTCGAGCACGAGCACGGCGCCGTCCTCGACGCCTCGCTCCGCCAGTTCGGCGAGATGGCCGGCGAGCGCCTCGATCGCCTGCCGCTGCACGCCGGCATCGAGCGTGGTGCGCAGCCGCTCGCCCGGCCGCGCCGGCAGCTTCGCGGCGAGGTGGGGGACCATGTTCCAGCGCGGCGCGATCCGGTACCGGCCGGTGAGCGCAGCGCCGGCCAACGCGCGGATTTCGGCGCAGGGCGCGGCTGGCGACGCCTGCGCGGCCACGCCGCAGGCCCGCTCGCCGACGACGGCGGCGGGCGCATTGGGCCCGCGCAGCAGCGCGACGATCAGCGCGGCTTCGCGCGCGTCCAGGCCGGCCGGTGTCTTGCCGAACAGGCCGCGCGCAGCGGCATCGAGCCCCTGCAGTTCGCCGCGGTAGGTCGCGAGGTTGAGATACGCCTCGAGGATCTCGGCCTTGGACCACGTACGCTCCAACGCCAGCGCCGTCTGCGCCTGGTCCCACTTCTGCGCCACGGTGCGCGCCGCGCCACGGGTGGCGAGCGCGGGGTCGAGCAGGCCGGCGAGCTGCATCGTCAGCGTCGAGCCGCCGCGGACCCGGCGGCCGTCGAGCGTGCGCCACACGCTGTCCCAGGCCGCCGCCGCCATGCCCTGCCAATCGACGCCGCGGTGCTCGAGGAAGCGCTTGTCTTCCGCGGCGATCAGCGCACCGGAAAAGGCCGGTGACACGTCGGCCAGCGCAATCCAGTCGAGCCGCCGCACGCGGGCGTCGGCGCGCACGTCCGACAGCGGCACGTTGTTGCGATCGACGATCAGCGCCTCCGACGAGACCCAGGCGGACTTCACGTCGGCGAACGCGGGCAGTGCCGCCGTTGCCGGCGCCGCCATCATCGCAACGATGACGACGATTGCGTAGCCCGGTTTGCGCGAACGCGCAACCCGGGGCCGTCCTCCGCGCGGAGGTCTACCCGGGTTTCGCTGGCGCTCAACCCGGGCTACGCATCCGGCCACCCATTCGGCCACGCACCGCTTCATGGCTGCACCACCCAGTCCGCGTTCGGCAGTTCGCCGAACATCTCCGGCGCGTACATCGCCTCGACCCGCGCCGGCGGCAGATGGAAGGCGCCGGGATTGTTGAGGCGCACCGTGTACTCGACGACGAAGCCGCCTTTCGGCACGTAGCGGTAATAGGCGCGGAAGCCCTCGAACGTGCGCTCCTCGAACGTGGGCCATACGGCGCCCAGCCGGCGCTCGCCGGCGGCCTGCAGCGACGAATCGCCGCCGAGGCCGCGACCGAGCAGCGTGCTCCCGGCCGGAATCGGATCGCTGACCACGACCCAGGTCATGTCGGAAGCGGCGTTGACGGCAAGCCGCACGCGCGCGACGTCGCCGCGGCTCCAGCGGCCCGGGATGCGCTGCTGCACCGGTGCGACCGTGCGCGTGATGTCGTAGCCGCTCGACAGCGCGCTCGTCAGCGGGATCGCGGCGAGGCTCGACAGCGTTACCCACGGCCGGCCGGTGCCGGCATGGGAGAGTGCCAGGTCCGCGCGCGCGGCGGGCCAGGCCAGCTTCTTCGCGAACTGCGTCGTGCCGTCGCTGCCTTTCCACGTGTGGTCGAAGCGCTCGCTGCCGAGCACCGAACTCGTCGTCCCGGTCACGCCGCCCGCCTCGAACCGCTGCGCGAATTTCGCCAGTGCGAGCACGCCCCACGCATTGGCGACCGTCGTGTTCCAGCGTCCGCGCTGCATCCGGCCGAGCGTCCCGGTCACCAGCCGGGGAATGTCTTCGCGCCATGCGGGGTCGCCCTCCATCGCCAGCAGCAGCCGGTTGGCGTTGGCATCCGCCGACACCATCAGCCACCACAACGCATCGGTTTTCTCGGTCGAGAAGCGCATCGTCGTGCCCTGGAAATTCAGGCGCGAACGCAGGATCTGTCCGGTCTCGGCGAGCCGCTCCGCGCGTTTCGGCAACGCCGGCTGCCGCGACAGCAGCAGATACCAGTCGATCACGGCCGACGTCGGCCACAGGTTCGGCTCGATCGCCATCGTGTCGAGCCAGGCCGGCGGCACCGGTTCCTTGCCGCGCGCGAGCGCCGCCATCGCGGCCACCTTGCGCAGCGTGAGATCGGCCGTCGGCAGCGGCGAATGGCGGACGATGCGGCCTTCGACGAATCCGCGGAGCGCCGCGGCCATCCGGTTGCGCGACTCGTCCGGAATCGTCCAGCCCGCCTCGTCGGCGAGCGCGAGCACGTAGGCGGTCAGCGTGTCGTCGCCGTCGCGCAGCACCGGGAAGAATTTCACCAGACCGTCGCGGTCGAGATACCCGGGCAGCGCCGCCATCAGCGCGTCCCAGCGCCGCCGGTCGGCGAGACCGACGGCCGCCGACGCCCGTTGCTCGAAGCACGTGAACGGATAGGCTTCGAGGTACTCGCGCACGCCGGGCAGGTCGCCGCCCAGCTTTTCCTGCAGCCGCATGCTGATTCCGCCGCGGTTCGGCAACGCATCGGCCGGACGCTCGACCGCGACGTTGCGCGTGGCGTCGAGCTGGAAAATCGTCGCCTGGTAGGTGCGCTCGGGCACGGTGGCGATCACCTTCTGCGCGACCTTGAGCGCATCGCGCACCGGTTCGGCGCTGCCGTCCACGCGCGCGGTGGCTTCGACCTGCCAGTCGAGCCGGCTGGCGTTGGCGGGGGCGGTGACATCCCAATCGAGGTCGCGCGCTTCGCCTGGCGCCAGCGCCACCTCGTGCGCAGCGAGGGGCCCGATCGTGCGTCCCGCGCCCGCCGTGGCGTGTGCGGACACCGTCACGTTCTGCGGCAGCAGTGACGCGTTGCGCACGGTGAACCCCGCACGGAAACGGTCGCCGTCGCGCACCAGCGGCGGCAACCCGGCGACAAGCATCAGGTCTTGCGTCGCGTGGATCGACGCCTGGCCGGTGCCGAAGAGTCCCGCACCGGAACTCGCCACGGCGACGATGCGGAATGCGGTCAGCGAATCGTTGAGCGGGACCTCGACCGTGGCGTTGCCGGCGTCGTCGAGCAACACCCGCGCTTTCCACAACAGCAGCGTGTCGAACAGCTCGCGCGCCGACTGCCGGCCACCGCCGCCACCCGCCGGCACCGCCTTGCGGCCGAAGTGCCGCCGGCCTATCACCTGCATCTGCGCGGTCGCGGTTTCCACCTCTTCGCCGCGCCGGGCCATCATCGCGTCGAGCAGCTTCCACGAGTTGTTGGGCAGCAGCTCGAGCAGGCCCTCGTCGATCGCCGCCAGCGCGATTTCGGCGCCTTTCCCCGGCGCGCTGCCGTCGGCGCGGCGCACACTGATCTCCACCTTTGCTTTGCCGCGCACCGGGTACGCGCTCTTCTCCGGCGCGACCTTGACCGCCAATTCGTGCTCCGCCCAGCCGACGCGGATCTCGGCCAGCCCCATCCGCCAAGCTGGTTTGGCGAGGTCGATCATCGCGGTCGGCGCGATGCCGCCGATGCGCCCGCGCACGAGCAGCGCCGAGACGAACACGTTCGGCGCGTAGCCCCCCTTGATCGGGATCTCGAGCACCGGCTCGTCGCGGCGGACGGTGCGCACGAAGGACTCCAGCACGCCTTCGCGCTCGACGGTGATGAGCGCGGTTGCTTCCTTGAACGGCGTGCGGACCTGGAAGCGCGCCGTCTCGCCGGGCTCGTAGCGCTTGCGTTCGGGCAGGAGGTCGATGCGGTCGTTGTCGGACGCGGCGAACGACCACTCCTCGTCGCCAGTGGCAACCCACGCGTCGGCGCGCGTGACCGCGGCGTTGCCGTCGCGGTCCGCGGCCTGCGCGCGGAGGATGAGGTTGCCCGAAGCGGGCGGCGCGACGTCGCAGGCGAGGATCCCGGTGCGATCCGTGACGCCGGCGCACAGGTCCCTCTCTCCGCCGACGCGCGTGGTCTCGCTGCCGTGCTCGTAGGCGTAGAAACCGCCGATCAGGCGCCGCCGGTGCGAGGTGTACTCGCGCTTGAACGCGTCCACTTTCACCCGCACGCCGGGGAGCGTTGCGCCGGTCACGTCGACCGCGATCACCGCGAACTTGAGCCGCTCCTTCGACGCGGCCCAGCTGTCGGGCTTGATGCCGAGCAGGACGCGCGACGGCCACAGCGGCACGCGGGTGGCGGCGGTCAGCGTCTCGCCGTTGGGGTCGCGGTACTCGAGCTCGGCGACGAGATCGCGCGGGACGTCGTTGCTGCCCGCATCGGCGGCGATGTCCTTCACCGTCGCGCGCGCGCCGCCCGCGGTATCCAGATCAAAGGCCAGCTCGCGGCCGGTCGTTCGCGCGGCACGCGCGGGGGGCGCGGTGTCGTCGTCGGCGGTGTCGGGGTCGGTGAACAGGCTGCCGTCGAAGCCGGCGAAGCTCTCGCCCTGTTCCTCGCGCCCTTCGCGCACGTTGCCGGCAGCGAATGCGACGTCCTCGAAATCGGCAAAGCGCGTGGTTCGCGGCTCGGTCTGCGTGTAGAGGCGCACCGGCAGGCCCGCGGCGCCGCCGCCCGCGAGATAGCTCACCTGCACGTCGAAGGCGACGTCGGCCGGCTTCACCAGCGGCGTGGCGAGCGCCTGCAGCCGCGCGCGCAGCAGCGGCACGCGGAAAGCTTCGACGCGGAACTCGCCGGCCCGGCGTTCCTGCGGCTCGCGCGCGCCCGGCGCCAGCGTGTCGCGCACCAGGATCTCGTAGGTTCCGAGCAGCGCTTCCGGCGGCACCGCGAACGACGCTTCGCCGTGCTGCGCGCCCTGCCACGACACGGGCACCGAGTACTTGCGGTCGGAACCCAGGTGACGCACCTGCAGCGTGTCGGCGAGCGCCTGCCGCGGGACCAGCGCGAAGCCCTGGCCCGTCTGCCGCCGCACGAACACCTTCATCGACACCGTCTCGCCGGCGCGCACCAGCGAGCGATCGAGAACGGCCTGCGCGACGTACGGCCCCGCGTAATTGCCGGTCGGCACGTTGAAGCGCCACGGGCTGATCCCTTCGCCCCAGTCGGAGAAGGCGAATGCGAGATCCTCGCCCACGCGGGCGGTGACGAAATATTCCTGCCGGCCGTCCTTGATGCAGTCCGGCAGCGCCTGCCGCGCGGGCAGCGACTTGTCCACGCGGGCGATCCCGGACGCGTCGGTCTTCCCCTGCCAGTACGTGCGGCCGCGGCAGTCGCGGACGTTCACCTGCGCATTGGCCACCGGCTTGCCGTCGGCGAGCCGCGTGACCCAGACCAGCGACGATTCGCGCCCGAGCTTGAAATGCACGCCGAGGTTGGTGACGAGCGTCGCGGTGCGCACGTAGTAGGGCTTGCGCGTGCCGAAGAGCGCCGCGCCGAGCCGCGGGCTCGCGAGTTCGACGACGTAGAAGCCCGGCGCCGCGAGCGGAATGCCGACGACCTCGAACGCCTTCGCCCCCAGCGGTTTCGGGACCGCGATGGTGTCGCGCGCGTCGCTGGCGGTGAACACCGACTGCGCGCCGCCGTGCCGCAGCGTGATCCATTGCCGCTTCTTCTCGTCGTATTCGCGCTCGATCCGGCTCGCGCCGTCGATGCGCCGCAGCCAGTCGACGATCCGCATCTCGTCGCCGGGACGCACGCGGGCGATCTGGCCGGGGATGGTGTCGGCGGGCGCTGTCTTCGCCGCATCGCCCGCCTCGGCCGTCGCGGTTTTCGGCGCCGCCTTGCCGGGCGTGCCCAGCGTGCCGATGGCGCCGGCGATCGACGGCTCCACGTTGCGCACGGTAACCGGCAGCAGCGGCTTGGCCCCGCCGGGCAGCACGCTTTCGAGGATCCCGAAGTCACCCGGAAACTTGGCGAGCGGCGGCAGCTCGTCGGTCTGCACTTTCAGCGGAAAGGTGGCGGCGTTGGCGAGCGGCCGGCCGGCGTCGTCCTTCAAGTCCGGCGGCAATTCGAGGCGGAAGGTCTCCTTTTCCGGCAGGCCCGGACCGAAGCTCACCGCGTCGATCCCGCCGCCTTCCTGCGCGCCGGGCAACTTCGCGGCCCAGGCCTTGCCCGCGGCATCGACGAGACGGATGAGGGCGGCGTCCTTGCGCGCCACCGGCGCCGTGAACGCGAGCCGCAGCGGCAGCAGCGTCAGGCAATGCGCATTCCTGTTCACGCGCTCGCACGAGAACGACGCGCGGAAGGCCGGCCGCACCTCGAACGCGAGCGCCTGGTCGGCGGCAGCGGGAATGCCGCTGGCCGCGGTGATGCCCTTGCCCCACACCAATTTCACTTCGGCGCCCGCGGGCAGCGTGCGGGCGCAGGCGAGGGTGACGAGCGGCGAATCGGGGGCGTCGCGCAGCCGCCGGAACCTGTCGTCGTCGCTGCCGGTGACCGGCAACGCGAACGTGAACGCGCGGGCGCGTCCCGTGTCGGCGTCCAGCAGCACCGCCCGCAGGTAGCTTCCCGCAAACGATTTGCGGCTGTCGAGAATCACGCGGCGCTCTTCGCCCGTGACGAGGCGCACGCCGATGCGTTCGTGGATGCCGACGGCGACACAGTACGCGTTGGCCGTGATGCTCGCGGCGATGGCCGGCGCGTCGAGACCGAGGATGAACACCTGGTTCTCGTCGATCCTGCTGCCCTCGTACGGCAGGCTGCGCAGAATCGCCGGGCCGCCGGTGCTGAACTCGAAGCGCTGTCCTGCGGGAAGCGGGCTGCCGTCGGCGGCGGTGAGGCCGGCTTGCAGCGTGAAGGTGCAGCGCACGCCGGCCGGCAGATCCCGGTCGAAATCGTAGAGCCAGTGGCGCGGATCCGCCCAGCGGCCGCGGCCCTTGCCGGGGCAGTCGATGGCGAACGGATCGACGGCGCGCGGATCGCCGAACGGCACCATCGGCGCGGCAAAGCGCGCGCTCGCCTGGCGCACGCCCTTGACGGTGCCCTGCGGCGAAAAGATTTCTACCGGTTGCGCGAAGGCGACGGCGGCAATGCAGGAGGCGAGCGCGGCCGCGAGCCGCGGCAGCCACGATTGCAGGAGGGAAAGGGGGCGTTGCGGCGCGATGGCGGATGGGCAATCAGGCATGGCGATGGCGGATGGGCAATCAGGCATGGCGATGGCGATGGCGGATGGGCGATCAGGCATGGCGATGGCGAAGTGGCGACGTTGCATGGCGATGGCGAGAAGGCGTCGTTGGATGGCGATGGCGCGGTGGCGACGTTGCATGGCGATTCTCGGCGCAGCGAGCGTGGTCAGCGGGTCAGGAAAGCGCGAAGGCGCGCGACGCCGTCGGCGAGGCGCGCCTCGCTCGCGGCGAAGCACCAGCGGACGCAGCCTTGGCCCTCCGGCCCGAACGCGCTGCCGGGGGCGAGCCCCAGCTTCGCGTTGCGCACCAGCGCCTTGCAGAAGGCGAGACTGTCGGTGCTGCCGGCAGCGCGGAAGAACACGTACATCGCTCCTGGTGGCGGCGCGGCCTCGACGCCGGGGATCGCGTTCAACTCGCGCACCAGGAAATCGCGTGCCCGGCGGAACCGTTCGCGCGTGTGCGCAATCGTGGCTTCCCCGTCGCGGATCGCGACGATGCCGGCGCGCTGGACGAACGCCGGCGAGCACGAGGTGTTGTATTCGATCAGCTTGGCGAGCTCGGGGACGAGCGACGGCGGCGCGACGACCCAGCCCAGCCGCCAGCCGGTCATCAGCCACGACTTCGAAAAGCTGTTGGTGCTGACCAGCCGATCGTCGGCGCCGGCGAGGTCGAGGAACGACGGCGCGCATGTGCCACGCGGCCCGGCCGGCGCGTAGTGCAACCGCTCGTAGACGTCGTCGGCGACGATCCAGATGCCGTGCCGGCGGCAGTGCGCGAGGATCGCCCGCTGCTCGCTTGCGGCCAGCGTCCAGCCGGTGGGGTTGTTGGGCGAGTTGATCAGCACGGCGCGCGTGGCCGGGGTCAGCGCCGCGAGGAGGCGGTCGAGGTCGAGCGTCCAGCCCGCCGCCGCGACAGCGAGCGGCACGCGCACGACCTCGGCACCGAGGATCTTCGGAATCTCGGGCAGGTTCGGCCACAGCGGCGTCACCACCACCACGCGGTCGCCGTGGCCGACCAGCGCCTGCGTGGCGAGCATCAGCGCCGACATGCCCGACGCAGTGACCGCGATCGCGTCCGCGGCCGTCGGGCGATGCAGCCGCGAGACGTAGTCGGCGATCGTCTCCCGCAGCTCCGGCAGGCCGAGGTTCTCGGTGTAGAACGTCTCGCCGCGCGCGAGCGACGCGGTGGCCGCGTCGCGGATGAAGGCTGGCGTCACCTCGTCCGGTTCGCCGAACCAGAACGGCAGGATGCTCGGGTCGCCCATGCCGGCGTTGGCGACTTCGCGGATCTGCGAGGCGACGAGCGCGGTGACCGCGCTGCGGGCCGTCAGCGGAGCGGTGGCAATTCGGTCATTCATCGGCGGGCGGCGTGCGGAGGGACATTCGGGCGAACGAGCAACGCATCTTATACGCGGCGCGCGGGCGATGGGTGTCGATTTGGACCTCCGGCGTAGCCGGGGTTGAAGTAACATCGAACTCCGCGCGGATCGCCGGCCGGCCCTCGATCGTCTCCCTCTTCGCCATGAAATCCATCGCCGCGAGCGTCATTCTCATCATCATCTGCGGTGGGGGCGGCGGCGTCGCCGCGTGGGGGTTGGTCTCCTGGCTGGCGCTCACCGGCCCGGTCGGCGCCCTCGTCGCCGCGGCGGCGGGCATGGTGATCGCCGTCGCTGCCTTCGCGGGCACGACCACGCTGCTGCGGGGGGCAGGATGGATGAAGTAGTGCGGCCGGACGTCGCGGCCATCGCGACGCGGCTCATCGATGCGTACGACGGCGCCACGACGCTCGCGCCGATCAGCGCGGGCACGCCCGGTTTCGACGTCGCGCAGGCCTACGACGTGCTCGCCGAGATCGAACGCCGCCGCTTCGCGCAGGGCTGGCGCGCGATCGGGCGCAAGATCGGGTTCACCAACCGCACGATCTGGGCGCGTTACGGCGTCTACCAGCCGATGTGGGCGCACGTCTTCGCGCACACGGTCCATTTCGCACCGGCAGCGAGCGCGTCGCTCGCGCTCGCCTCCTTCGTGCAGCCGCGGATCGAGCCGGAAGTCGTCTTCAAGCTGGGCGCGCCGCTGCCGGCCACCGACGATGCGCTGGCGATCCTCGCCTGCATCGAGTGGATGGCGCCCGGATTCGAAATCGTGCAGAGCCATTTCCCCGACTGGAAATTCACCGCAGCCGACTGCACGGCGGCGTTCGGACTGCACGGCGCGCTGGTCGTCGGAACGCCCATGGTGCTCGATGCGGCGAACCGCGCGGCGATCGCGGGCGCGTTGCCGGTGTTCGCGCTGCAGTTGCGGCGCGGCGGCGAGTTGATCGACGCCGGCGTTGGCGCCAATGTGCTCGGGAGCCCGGCGCTGGCCCTCGCGCATCTCGTTCGCGTGCTGGCGACGCAGCCACGCTCGCCGCCGCTCGCGGCCGGCGAGATCGTCACGACGGGCACCATCACCGACGCGTGGCCGGTCAAGCCGGGGCAGACGTGGATGAGCGACTACGGCATGCTCGGACTCGCCGGGCTGACGCTGTCGTTCGTCTGATCTGCCGGGGCAATGAAATGGCGGCGCTCACGCGATTTCCACGGTGCGCCGCTTTCTGGATTTTATGTATTTTGAGTATAATGTCCATTCTGAATCAATTCGCGGGTTGCCGATGAGTCATGGTGCCGAAGTTCAAGCAGCCGATCTGGTCCGTGCGGTCAGCGGGCTGCCCGAGTTTTCCTCGACCCGCCTGGCCACCGGGATCGGCGCCATAACGCGCGAGGTCATCAAACGCGGCGCCGCGGTGATTACCAAGCACGATGCGCCGGTGATGGTGCTGGTCTCGATCGAGCGGTACGCGGAAATGGAACGAGCCGCCGCTCCGGACCTCGACGCCCTGACCGGCCGATTCGATGCCCTGTATGCGCGCATGCAGGCGCAAGGCGTTGCCGAGCGGACCATCGCGGCGCTGGAGCTCGGCGTCGGAAGCGCCAAGTCGAGGAAGGCCCCCGCACGGCGCCGGGCGTAGTGCCGGCACGTATCGTGGTTCTTGCCGGCGTCAACGGCGCCGGCAAGACCAGCATCGCGGGCGAAGCCATCCTCGGTGCCGAGGGCGAGTTCTACAACCCCGATGCCGCGGCGCGGGAGCTGCGGGGCAGCAACCCGGCGCTCACGCTCGAGCAAGCCAATGCACAGGCGTGGGAATTGGGTCGGCGCGGTCTCGAGCGGGCGCTTGCGAAGGGCGAATTCTTTGCCTTCGAAACGACCCTCGGCGCCAGCACCATTCCGACCATGCTGCTCGCAGGCGCCAGGCAGGGCGCCCAGATCCACGTCCTGTATGTAGGCCTTGCCTCGCCCGAACTTCATCTGCGCCGCGTCGCCAGCCGCGTGGCCGCGGGCGGGCACGACATCCCCGAACAGAAGATCCGTGAGCGCTACACGACGAGCCGGAAGAACCTCATCCGTCTCATGCCTCGCCTGGCGAGCCTGCGGGTCTATGACAACAGTGCCGAGGCCGATCCCAAGCGGGGACGGGCGCCGGCCCCGACGCTGCTCCTGCACATGGTCGCCGGCAAGATACGCGATCACGCACCCATTGCGCGAATCCCGCTTTGGGCCAAGCCCATCCTTGCCTTTGCACTCGAGCGCGCGAAGCACTGATTTCGCCCGCCGCGCTCATGCGGCCTCCATCGCCGCCACGGGGTTCGCGCCGGCCCGAGCGTCGGCCGTGTGCGCAATCGCGCGGCGACGCGCCCTGCGGGCCTGGGCTTCGCCCGCCGCGCTCATGCGGCCTCCATCGCCGCCACGGGGTTCGCGCCGGCCCGAGCGTCGGCCGTGTGCGCAATCGCGCGGCGACGCGCCCTGCGGGCCTGGGCTTCGCCCGCCGCGCTCATGCGGTCTCGAGCCCGCGCTTCTTGTGCCAGTCGGCGATGGATTCCTCGGGATACTCGGCGAAATGCGTGTGCTTCGGCCCGGTCGGAACCTCCGCCCACGGTGCGGCGTAGTTCAGCATCAGCTCCACCTCTTCCGGCGGCTTGGGCAAGGGCGTGTCGATCGCCGACGCAAACGGATAGACCCATTCCGGCCAGCGCGGGTCCGCCACCCACAGCGCGCTGCCGCATGCGGCGCAAAAATGCCGCCGCCCGGGCGAGCGCGTGCGCCGGGTCGAGCCCGGCACGGGCAGGCGCGCCTGATAGATGGCAAGGTGCTTCGCGCCGCGGACCTCGAGCGTTGCGGCCTCGCCCATGATGTTGATCGCATAGCCGCCGCCGCCGGCCGTCTTGCGGCAGATCGAGCAGTAGCAGCGCATGTAGGGGTACGGCGTGTGCGACTCGACGCGGAAATGCACCGCGCCGCAGTGACAGGAACCTTCGAGTTTCATCGGGGCCTCCCTGACGAGCGGTGACGCCATGATAGTGCGCGCGCACCCGGATGGGGGGGAGGGGCGCGCCGCCGTGGGCTTCGCCGCCGCGAACGGCCTCCTCGCGCCGCCGAATCACGCTTCGCAGGCTCGCCGCAGACAGGCGCTGCGCCGCGTGCGATCATTCGCCGGTTCGCCTGCCCGAGAGCTCGTGTGAGCCGCCGCAAGTCCAGCCGCCCTTCCGCCGCCCCGCCGTCTGCCGCACTCGCCGCTGCGCCCTCTGCGGCGCCCTCTGCGGCGCCTGCCGCTCCGCCGGCCCCGGCTTCGCGCCGGCGCATGCCGTTGGCGTTGATCGCCGTCGTCCTGCCGGCGCTGGCCGGCGCCGGCGCCTGGCTGTGGTCGACGCAATCGGGCACGCCGTCGGCGCCGTCCAAACCGCAACCGGTCGCGGCCGTCGCTGCGTCGTACGTCGCCGACCGGCAATGCGGCGAATGCCACCGCAAGGAGGCCGAACTGTGGCAGGCATCGCATCACGAGCGCGCGATGCAGCCGGCGAACGCCACCACGGTGCTCGGCGATTTCAACAATGCGCGGCTCACGCATCGCGGCGCGACGACGACGTTCGCGCAGCGCGACGGCCGCTACTTCATCACCACCGAAGGCCCCGACGGCCAGCCCGCCGAGTACGAGGTCAAGTACACCTTCGGCGTTGCGCCGCTGCAGCAGTACCTCGTCGCGTTTCGGGGCGGCCGGCTGCAGGCGCCGACGGTGGCATGGGACACGCAAGACAAGCGCTGGTTCGCGCTGTACCCGAACGAGCGGCACCAGCCCGATGACCCGCTGCATTCCACCGGCCGCTACCAGAACTGGAACCTGATGTGTTCCGAGTGCCACTCGACGAACCTGGCCCGTCGTTACGACGCGAAGACCGACAGCTACGATACCCAGTGGGCCGAACTGAGCGTCGGCTGCCAGGCCTGTCACGGGCCCGGCAGCGCCCACGTGGCGTGGGCCGGCAAGCCGGGCGCGAAGGAAGGCAAAGGACTCGGTGCGGGTGCGCTCGGTCTCACCGTGGATTTCCGCGGCACCGATTCGCGCTACCAGGTCGAGGCGTGCTCGCCCTGCCACTCGCGCCGGCAGCGCCTGTCCGATGCCGAAATGCCGGGCCAGCCCTTCCTCGACAACTACCACCCCGCGCTGCTGCGCGAAGGCCTCTACCATGCCGACGGCCAGCAGCAGGACGAGGTGTACATCTGGGGCTCGTTCCTGCAGAGCCGGATGTACGCGCAGGGCGTGCGCTGCACCGATTGCCACGACGCGCACAGCCTGAAGCTCAAGGCCGAAGGCAACGCCGTGTGCACGCAATGCCACCAACCGGCAGGCAACGCGCGTTTTCCGACACTCAAAAAGGCCGACTACGACTCGCCGGCGCACCATCACCATCCGGCGGGAAGCGCCGGCGCGCAGTGTGCGCACTGCCACATCCCGGCGAAGAATTACATGGTGATCGACGCCCGGCCCGATCACAGCTTCCGCATTCCGCGACCGGACCTGTCGGTGAAGATCGGCACGCCGAACGCGTGCACCGGCTGCCACGACAAGAAGACCGCGCAGTGGGCGGCCGATGCGGTCGCGACGTGGTACGGCCCGGGGCGGCGGCAGGAAGCGCACTTCGGCGAGGTGTTCGCCGCGGCGCGCGCGCAGCGGCCGGAGGCGGTAGGCGGCCTCGACGCGCTGGTCGCCGGCCGCGAGCAGCCGGCGATCGTGCGCGCGACGGCGCTTGCCTTGCTGCGCGGCTATGGCGCGGCACACACGCGTGCCGCGATCACCGCGAAGAACGATCCCGACGCACTGGTGCGGGCCGCGGCAGCGGGTGCGCTCGTCGCCGTCCCCGCCGCAGAGCGTGTCGCGTACGTCGCTCCGCTGCTGCGCGACCCCGTCCGGCTGGTCCGCATCGAGGCCGCGCGTGCGCTGGTCGACATTCCCCCGGCGCAGATCACCGGCGAGACTCGCGCTGCCTTCGATCGCGGGTATGCCGAACTCGTCGCGTCGGAGCAGACGCTCGCGGACATGCCGCCGACGCAATTGAACCTCGCCGGCCTGGCGTTGCGGCGCGGTGACATCCCTGCGGCGGAGGCGGGCTACCGGCGGGCGCTGGCGATGGACCCGTACTTCGAGGCCGCCTACAACGCGCTCGCGAGCTTCCTC
>Ga0315275_10003119_pt1 | contig 15189 bp, 11 predicted proteins | sample YL17G03_0_MG_FD_205557 | JGI IMG/M metagenome (GOLD analysis project Ga0315275, IMG submission 205557) | Sediment microbial communities from Yellowstone Lake, YNP, Wyoming, USA - YL17G03_0 | ecosystem: Environmental > Aquatic > Freshwater > Lake > Sediment | place: USA: Wyoming | collected... | reverse complement strand
ATTCCTGCTTGACGTGGTTGAGGACCTTCTCCCGGATGATCTCGGCCAGGAGGAACCGCTCGGACTGGTCCGAGATCTCGTCGTCCGAATAGACCTTCTCGGCCTCGGGCAGGGCCTTGAGGATGAGGTCCTCGAGGACGCCGAGGTTGATGCCGGTCAGGGCTGAGATGGGGACGATCTCCTTGAACGGAAGGAGGTCCTTGTAGCGCTCGATCATGGGCAGGACACTGTCCTTCCTGACGGCGTCGACCTTGTTGATGAGGAGCAAGATGGGCTTCTGCTTTATCTTCCGGAGGATCTCGATGACGAACTCGTCGCCGTGGCCGAAGGGTTGCGTGGCGTCGACGAGGAGGCAGAGGATGTCGGATGTCTCCAGGGAGGAGAAGACGAAATTCATCATCCTCCGGTTGAGGGTGTGGAGGGGCTTGTGGATGCCGGGGTTGTCGACGAAGATGATCTGGCCCCGGTCGGTGGTCTTGATGCCCAGGATGCTGATGCGGGTCGTCTGGGGCTTGTTCGAGACGATGGCGATCTTCTGGCCGAGCAGGGCGTTGATGAGGGTGGACTTGCCGACGTTGGGACGGCCGAGGAGGGCCACGGTGCCGACCCGGAGCCCGGACTTCTTTGGGGCCTCGACGGGAGCCGGCTTCTTTGGGGCGCGCTTCTTTGCCGGGGCTTTCTTGGCGGTCCGTTTCCTGGGCGGCGGCTTTTCCGCGCCCGATTTCCGACCCGGGCCTTCCCGTACGACAGGCCTTCCGACCGCTGTCCCTATATTCTCTTTGACGGCCTTTTCCTTGATCTTCTTGTCCATCTTCCCCTTCCTTGCCAAATTCGCCGGGATGGCCTGGCTCTCGAGCTAGCCTTTTTTGATCCGGACCTTCTTGATCTTCTTCTGGTCGATGTCCAGGATCTCGAACTTCAGTCCCTTGATGTCGAGGACCTCGCCTTTGGCCGGGAGCCGTCCCAGGGCGTGGGTGACGAGGCCGCCGACGGTGATGAAATCGTCCTCGGCGAGCTCCACGTCGAAGAGCTCCTCCATCTCCTCGACCTCGGTGCCGCCGGAGACAGTATAGTCGTCCGCAGAGTTCTGGACGATCTGGGACTCCTCGGTGTCATATTCGTCCTGGATCTCGCCGACGATCTCTTCGAAGAGGTCCTCCATTGTCACGAGCCCGGAGACGCCGCCGTGCTCGTCGACGACGACGGCCATCTTCTGCTTGGCCTTCTGGAGTTCCTTGAGCAGGTCGGCCACCTCCATCGATTCCGGGACGAAGAGGACGGGACGGACGAGCGCCTCGATGGGCTGGCCCTTGTGCTTCTCGTCGGCGTACTCGAGGATGTCCTTGGCCATGACCATGCCCTCGATGTTGTCGATGCGGTCCTTGTAGACGGGGATGCGGGAGTACTTCTCCCGGATGATGAGGTCCTTGAGGTTGTCGATCGTGGCGTCCTTCCGGATGCAGACCAACGCGACCCGGGGCGTCATGATCTCGCGGACGACGGTGTCCCCGAACTCGACGACGCTCCGCAGGAGCTCGCCCTCGTCCTTCTCGATGATGCCTTCCTCCTCGGCCTCGTCGAGGAAGGTCTCGATCTCTTCGTCGGTCGCGTCACGCTCCGCGTCCCGGTCCTCCTTCTCCTCGCGCTCGACGAGGTCCCTCGAGAGGAGGAGGATCGGGGCGCCGAGGGCGCGGACCATGCGGGCGGTGGGGAGGAAGGCCTTGAAGACGGCGTTCCGCCCCCGGAAGTTGATGAGCCGCGGCAGGGCGTCGAAGAACAAGGTCGCGACCGCGACGGCGGCGAGGAAGAGCCAGAGCGGGGAGAGCCGAAGCCCGGGGAAGGCGACGGTCAGATAGACGATGAAGGCGACGATGACGACCGAACGCAGATACTCGACGGCGATCCGGGTGTCGTCGAAATCCCTGAGGATGGCCTGGCGCTCCGTCCGATCGTGGTCTTCGAGGAAACGGCTGACCTGGATCTTGGAAAAGGACCCCAGGGCCGTGTGGAAGAGGGACAGGGCGAACGCGGCCAGAAAGCTCAGGGCGAGCCCGGACCAGGCGAGGATCCCTCCGGTCACACGTCCTCCCCGAAGAGGAGGCGGCGAAGGGACCGTTCCTCGGAGCTCGGCCCGGCGCCGTGGCCGAAGCCGGCCAGGTGAAGGAACCCGTGGAGGACGAGGACCTCGATCTCCGTTCCGAGGGCGTGCCCGCGCGCCTTGGCCTGGCGGGCGGCGATCGGGACGGAGACGACGATATCGCCGAGGGCGAAACGCCCGTCCGGCCCCCGGCGGCCTACGGGGAAGCTCAGGACGTCGGTCGGCGCGTCCTTCTTCCGGTAGGTCCGGTTGAGCGTCCGGATGGCCCGTGTCCCGACGAAGACCGCGGAGACATCGGCGTCGCCGAGTCCGTAGCGGTCGGCCAGCCGCTCAATCAGGCTTCGGATCCTTTTCCTGTTGATCGGGTGCTTGCGCTGTCTGTTGATGATCGCGACCATTGTTCTTCCTGGGGGCCGGGGCCCGCTTTTCCTTTTTGGCCTCGAACTCGAACCCCGGGTATTCGACCCGGGGGTGGTAGACCGCGTAGAGGATGGAGAAGAAGGACGCGGCGGCCGTCCGCAGGTCCCTCAGCGAGAAATCGCAGTCGTCGAGCTGGCCGTCCTGGAGGTAGCTGTTGAAGATCTCGGTGATGAGCCTCCGGAGGCTGTCCTTGGTCGGCGCCCGCAGGCTCCGCGAAGCCGCCTCCGCCGAGTCGGCCAGCATGACCAAACCGGCCTCCTTGCTCCTCGGCCGGGGGCCCGGATAGCGATAGTCCTCCTCGCCGATCTTCTGGAGATCGGGGTCGTACTTCTCCTTGGCCTTCTGGTAGAAATACCGGACGAGGGAGTTCCCGTGGTGTTGTTCGATGATATCGCGGAGCCGGGAGGGGAGCTTGAGCTTGCGGGCGATCTCCATCCCTTCCTTGACGTGGTTGACGATGACCAGGGTGCTGAGCGAGGGGGTCAGGTCCTTGTGGAGGTCGAAGTCCGCGGTCCGGTTCTCGATGAAGTACTCCGGCATCTTGATCTTCCCGATGTCGTGGTACAGGGCCCCAGCCTTGGCCAGCATCGCGTCGGCCTTGATCTCCTCGGCCGCCTTCTCGGCCAGGGTGGCCACGATGAGGGAGTGATGATACGAGCCGGGCGCCTCGAGGGCCATCTGCCGGAAGACGGGCAGGTCCGAATTCGTCAGTTCAAGGAGCTTGGTCGATGTGACGAACCGGAAGACGGTCTCGAAGACGGGGAGGAGGATGAAGGCCAACCCGGCGCTCAGGGCGCCGCCCATGAGGCCCATCAAGACCTCGGCCGAGGCCTGGCCGAGGCCTCCTATCCTCTCCCGGATGAGGTGGACCGTGACGACGGCGATGACGTTGACTGGGGCGACGACAAAGATCCCCGCCCTCAGGGTCGACGTCCGGCGGTGGCGCTGATAGACCTTGACACCGTAGATGGCGGCGATCCCCCCGATCAGGCAAAAGATCATGGGGTAATAGTTCGGGCCGAGCACGAACCCGGCCATCAGGCTGTTTAGGATGGCGTAGATGAGAGCCAGGTGGTCCGAGGTCAGGAAGGCGAACAGGAGCGTGCCGACCTGGAAGGGGAACGCGTACAGGTAGACCTCGGCCGTGGCGAAATAGGAGACCGAGGCGTTCCCGCTGAGGCTTTCGGCCAGGAAGAGAGACAGCCGGTAGAGGACGAGGCTCAGGACCAGCGTCGTTCCCATCATGATGAACTTCTTGAGGGGGTTCCCGGACCGGAGGATGGACTTCAGGTAGTACCAGAGGGTGATGAAGAGGAGGGCGAAGAGCAGGAACGTTCCGGCGAAGTTCGTGAACCAGCTCGGCTTCCGGCCGAGCTCGATGTTGACCAGGCGGACCTGCTTCGCGGATTCGGCCGTGACCTCGTCGCCCTTGCGGACGATGACCTTGCCCTTCTTGATGGTATAGAAAACGGTCTCGACGCCTATCCGGGCCAGGCCCTTCCAGGCCTCCGTCTCCGCCTTATCAAAGGCGATGTTGGGGACGAGGAAGACGTCCGCCAGGTTGATGAGGAGCATCTTGGACCTGTCCGGGACGTCCAGGACGTCGACTTCGGCCGCGAACCGCTCCTTGGCCTCTTTGATGTCCAGGATGTCCGCGACGCGGACGGTCCGCTCCCCGCCGGGCGCCCCGACGAGGGTAAACCCCCGTTCCAATTCGCCCTGGATGAAGAGGTTCTTGGACAGGATGACGCCCTGGGTCGTGACCTTGCCGATGATGCCGACGAGGCTCTCCTCGAGTTCCTTGGCGAATTTCGCCCTGGCCAGGGCCGTCAGGGGCCGGGCTTCGATCTCGACGCCGAACCGGTCGAGCACCTCCTTCCGGAGGGCTTCCGGTTTCCGGTCTCCGGCGGGGGATTGGAGCCACTCGCGGCCGCGCTCGAAGAAATGCCGGACCCGGGCCTCTGTCTCAGCGAACCCCTTCGTGTCGAGGGCGTAGGCCGGCAGGACGGCCTGTTCGGCGGCGATGCGCCGCTTGGCGGTCGTTTCCTGATCCTCGATGGTCAGGTCGGAGGGAGCGATGATGTCGGCCACTGCGATCTCCCCGACGCCCGGGACCGACAGGTGTCTTGACGGGGTGTAGGAGATGATCAGCGAGAGGAGGGTGACGAAGAAGGCGAGCGCGGGGAAAGGACTGCGCAGGAGCTTCGGCCCCGGCGGGGGCTCATCCTCCTTGTTTTCGCCGGGGGGCGGGGATGGTTGGGCCCTGCGGGGCAGGATCTCGGAGCTCTTGAAGAGACGGATCTTCTTGAAGGATATGACGTCCATGGGCCCTCACGCCGGCCGGGTTTCGGCCTTCTCGTAGGCCCGGATGATCTTCTGGACGAGGGGGTGGCGGACGACGTCCCGCTCGCTGAACCGGATGAAAGAGATCTCCTTCAGCGGGGCGAGGATCCGCATGGCATGGAGGACCCCGGACTTCTTCGGATCGGGGAGGTCGATCTGGGTGATATCCGCGGTCACGACGAGCTTCGAGTCGAACCCCTGCCGGGTCAGGATCATCTTCATCTGCTCGCGCGTCGTGTTCTGGGCCTCGTCCAGGATGATGAAGGCGCTGTTCAGCGTCCGGCCCCGCATGAAGGCCAGAGGGGCGATCTCGATGAGGCCCTTGTCCATCAGCCGGGTGGCCTGCTCGTACTGGGAGAGGTCGAAGAGGGCGTCGTACAGGGGGCGGAGGTAGGGATTGACTTTCTGGGCGATGTCGCCCGGGAGGAAGCCGAGTTTTTCCCCCGCCTCGACCGCGGGCCGGGTCAGGATGATGCGCTCGACGAGCTTGTTTTGGAGGAAGGAGAGAGCCATGGCCATGGCCAGGTAGGTCTTCCCGGTGCCCGCCGGCCCGATCCCGAAGACCAGGTCGTGGGTCTTGATCGCCCGGAGGTAGTCCTGCTGGTTGAGACTCTTGGCTCGGACGGACTTCCGGGAGAGGTTGAGCGGCTCCGTTGGGGAGTATTCCTCGAGGGCCCGGACCGAGCGGGCGGACCCCTCTTCGAGCAGGTCCAGGGCGATGTGGAAATCCTCCTCCTTGAGCTCCCGGCCCTGTTCGTCGAGCTCCCGGATCTTGTCGAAATAGGAGCGGGCGAACTCGACCCGGTCGAGGTCTCCGTCGATGAGGAGCTCGTCGCCCCGGATCGCGAGGCTCACCCCCAGACGCGCCTCGAGCCTCCTCAGATTCCTATCGATGACGCCGTGGAACGCGGTTTTGCTGATACAGGGGTGGGTGATCTTTTCCATGTCAGGAGGGTCGGTCGGGGGAGAAAGGTGCAGTCATAACCACGGATACTAAACAACAATGACGGGGATTTGTCAAGCCGACCTCCCGGGGAGCCCCACGTTTGTCCTTGAAAAAGTCCCAGGTTTCGTATATATATAAGTTTAATTTTCTGCACCGTTCGCGGGCTGTCCCGTGAACAGGGCGCCGGAACCGGTCAAGGAGAACACGATGGACAAGGAATTCACAACCGTCTCTATCCCCACGTCCCTCCACAGGAAGGTCGAGGAAGCGATCAAGGGGACCGAGATCGCCTCGGTCTCGGCCTACGTCGTCAAGGTCGTCCGGGAGAGCCTCTCCAAGGAGCAGGAGGCCAAGGAGGTCTTCACCCAGGAGGACGAGGAGAAGGTCAAAGAGCGCCTGAAAGCCCTCGGCTACATCGACTGAGGCGGCCTTTGGCCCGCCCCGCGCTCATCGCGCCACAAATCCACGAGTCCAAAGGAGAAACACCATGATCCAGCCCCATGGCGGCAGACTGATAGAGCGGGTCCTCTCGGGCCCGGGTCGGGACGCGGCCCTCGAGAGGGCCAAGGCCATGCCGCGTCTCAAGCTCGATGCCGAATCCGTCTCGGACGTCGAGAATCTGGCCACGGGCGTTTATTCGCCCCTGGAAGGCTTCCTGGGCGAAAAGGACTTCCGGAACGTCATCGCCCTCATGCGCCTCGCCGACGACCTTCCCTGGACGATCCCGATCGTCCTGGACGTCGACCGCTCCGTGGCCGACGGCCTGAAGGCCGCGACCGAGGTCGCCCTCGTCAACGACAAGGACGAGCCCGTCGCTGTCTTATCCCTCGAGGAGAAGTACGGCTATGACAAGACGGTGATGGCGGAGAAGGTCTTCGGGACGACCGACCCGGCCCACCCCGGCGTCGCCAAGGTCATGGGCATGAAGGACGTGCTCCTGGCCGGCAAGGTGGACCTCGTCACGATGGCCCCCACGCCGTTCGACCGCTGGAAGCTCTCGCCGAAGGAAACGCGGGTCCTCTTCAAGGCCAAGGGCTGGAGGACCGTCGTCGGGTTCCAAACACGGAACACTCCCCACATCGGCCACGAGTATGTCCAGAAGGCCGCCCTGACCTTCACCGATGGGATCTTCATCAACCCCGTCATCGGGAAGAAGAAGAAGGGCGACTTCAAGGACGAAGTCATCCTGGCGTCCTACGAGGAGCTCATCCGGAGCTATTACCTCAAGGAGCGGGCGGTCATGGCCATCCTCCAGATGGAGATGCGCTACGCCGGGCCCCGCGAGGCCATTCACCACGCCATCATCCGCAAGAACTTCGGCTGCACCCACATCATCATCGGCCGCGACCACGCGGGCGTCGGCAAGTACTACCACCCCTTTGCCGCCCAGGACATCTTCGAGCAGTTCCCAGACCTGGGCATCGTGCCGCTGTTCTTCCGGTCGTTCTATTTCTGCAAAAGATGCGGCTCCGTCGTCAACGAGAAGATCTGCCCGCACCCGGCCTCCGAGCAGATCCAGTTCAGCGGGACCAAGATCCGCGACCTGCTCGTCCAGGGCGTCGTCCCGCAGGCCGAGCTGATGCGGCCCGAGGTGGCGAAGGTCATCATGGGGTTCAAGGAACCGTTCAACGAGTGAGGGAGGGGATATGACCAAGACCAAAGTCCTCGTCGTCGGCCTGGACTGTGCCACCCCCCAGATCGTCTTCGACCACAGGGACGATCTCCCCGTCCTCAAGGGGCTCATGGACGGGGGCGTTCACGGGCTCCTGCGGAGCTCCGACCCCCCGATCACCATCCCGGCCTGGATGGTCATGGCCACGGGCAAGGACCCGGGCAAGCTGGGCCTCTACGGCTTCCGGCACCGCAAGGGCGACGCCTATGACCAGATGTGGATCGCCAACTCCAAGGCCGTCCACGAGAAGAGGCTCTGGGACATCATCGGCGAGCACGGCGGGCAGAGCTGTCTTGTCAGCATCCCCCCGAGCTACCCGCCCTACCCGGTGGCCGGGAACCTCATTTCGTGTTTCATCACGCCCCCCGGCAAGGACAAGGAATTTACGTATCCCCCGTCCCTCCGTCAGGAGATCGAAGAGCGTTTCGGCCCCTACATCTTTGACGTCGTCTTCCGGACCGAGGACCGCGACCAGATCCTGACCGAGATCTACCGGATGACGGACAAGAGGTTCGAGGTCATGGACTGGCTGATCCAAAACAAGCCCTGGGACCTCTTCATGTTCGTCGAGATCGGCGTCGATCGGGTCCACCATGCGTTCTGGAAGTACATGGACCACGGGCATCACCTCTATGAGCCCGGCAACAAGTATGAGAATACCATCCTCGACTACTACAAGCACCTCGACGGGAAGATCGGGGAGCTGCTGAAGCGGGTCGACGACGACACGGTCGTCCTCGTCGTCTCCGACCACGGGGCCAAGAGGATGAAGGGGGCCTTCTGCGTCAACGAGTGGCTCATCCAGGAGGGCGACCTCGTCGTCCGGGAGAAGCCGCAGAAGGTCACGAGCGTCGACGACCTCCAGATCGACTGGGGAAAGACCAAGGCCTGGGCCTGGGGCGGCTATTACGCCCGGGTCTTCCTCAACGTCGAAGGTCGCGAGCCGAAGGGCGTCATCAAGCCCGAGGATTACGAGAAGGAACGGGAGGCCATGACCAAGCGGCTCCTGGCCCTCCGCGGCCCGAACGGCGAGGAGTGGAAGACCAAGGTCATCTGGCCCCAGGAATATTATGATGAGGCGAACGGCGAGTACCCGGACATGATGGTCTATTTCGACGATCTGTACTGGCGCTCGGCCGGGACGCTCGGTCACGGGACGATGTTCCTGCCCGAGAACGACACCGGGCCGGACGACGCGGTCCACGCCCAGGAGGGGATCTACATCCTCCGTGACCCCGCCGGGAAGGGCGGGGAGACCCGGGACGCGGACATCCTCGATGTCGCCCCGACCGTCCTCGACCGCCTGGGCATCCCCGTGCCCGCGGACATGAAGGGTAAAGTCATCAAATAAGGAGACATGACAATTGTGCAAGGATGATCAAGTTGGGTTCACGCTGTGGTTCACGGGACTGCCTTGTTCCGGGAAGTCCGCCATCGCCGACCGGCTGGCCGAGATCCTCAAGGAGCGCGGCCTACGGGTTGAGCGGCTCGACGGCGACATCGTCCGCCAGAGCCTGACCCGGGACCTCGGATTCTCGAAAGCCGACCGGGACGAGAACATCCGCCGGGTGACGTTCGTGGCCAAGCTCCTCTCGCGCAACGGCGTCGCCGTCCTGACCTCCTTCGTCTCCCCGTACCGGGAGATCCGCGACGAATCGCGGAAGGAGATCGCGAACTTCGTCGAGGCCTACGCCAAGTGCTCGCTCGAGACCTGCATCCGGCGGGACATCAAGGGCATGTACCAGAAGGCCATCGAGGGCAAGATCAAGGAATTCACCGGCATCTCCGACCCCTATGAAGAGCCGCTTTCTCCCGAGATCCTCGTCGAGACCGATAAGGAGACTCTCGAGGAGAGCACCCAAAAGGTCCTCAAGAGGCTCGAGGAGCTGGGTTACCTGTAATCCCGGACCGCGATGGATTCCTACCTGGTGACGGGGGGCGCCGGATTCATCGGGTCGCACATCGTCGAGCTCCTCGTGCGCCGGGGGGCTCGCGTTCGGGTCCTCGATAATTTCGTGACCGGGAAGCGGGAGAACCTCGCCCCGTTCCTGGGCGCGATCGAGATCGTCGAAGGCGACGTCCGCGACCTCGGGACATGCCGGAAGGCGGCCGAGGGCGTGGATTCCGTCCTCCACCAGGCTGCCCTTGCCTCGGTCCCGCGGTCGATCGAGGACCCCATCCTTGCCGACGCCGTCAACGTCGGCGGGACCCTCAACATGCTCGTCGCCGCGCGCGACGCCGGCGCGAAGAGCTTTGTCCTGGCCTCATCGTCGGCGGCCTACGGCGACGCGACGGGGTTCCCCCAACGGGAAGGGGAGGAGGGCGCTCCGCTTTCCCCGTATGCCGTCGGCAAGCTCGCCGGCGAGAACTACTGCCGGGTCTTTAGCTCCCTTTACGGATTGAGGACCGCGGCCCTGAGATACTTCAACGTCTTCGGGCCCCGGCAGGACCCGGCTTCCGACTACGCCGCGGTCATCCCCCGCTTCATCGCGAAGATGCTCGGCGGGGAGGCCCCGGCGATCCACGGGGACGGGGAGCAGTCCAGGGATTTCGTGTACGTCGGGGACGTGGCCGAGGCCAATCTCCTGGCAGCGGCGGCATGGGGCCTCCGCGGCGAGCCCATGAACATCGCCTGCGGCTCCGGCACGACGGTGAACGCCCTGGCGGCCAGGATCAACGCCGTGCTTGGGACGCACATCGCTCCGGTCCACGAGGCCGCGCGCCCGGGGGACGTCCGGCATTCCTACGCGGACATCTCGGCGGCCGCGGAGAGGCTCGGCTTCCGGCCCGCCGTCCCGTTCGAGGAAGGACTGGAAAAGACCATTCGCTGGCATAGGGAGAGGAGAGACCCATGAAGATCGCCGTCATCGGGACAGGATACGTCGGGCTGGTCACGGCGGCCGGGCTCGCCGAGTTCGGACACACCGTCATCGGCACCGACAAGGATGCCGCCAAGATCGACTTGATCTCCCGCGGGATCTCCCCGATCTATGAGCCAGGGCTGGAAGACCTTCTGAAGAAGACCCTCGCGAGCGGGAACCTGTCGTTCACCGCCGACGTCGACGCAGCCATCCGGGACGCTGGCGTCATCTTCGTCTGCGTCGGGACCCCCCAGGACGAGGAGGGCCGGGCGGAGATGTCCCAGATCGAGGGGGTCGCCCGTTCGATCGCCCGGAACCTCAACGGCTATAAGGTCGTCGTCGAGAAGAGCACGGTCCCCGTCAAGACTTCGGAATGGATCAAGCGCGTCATCGGGCTCTACCGGAGGGGCGACACGCCCTTCGACGTCGCGTCCAACCCGGAGTTCCTTCGGGAAGGGTCCGCGGTCCGGGATTTCCTCGAGCCGGACCGCATCATCGTCGGTGTCGAGACGGACCGGGCCCGGGACGCGTTGGTCCGAATCTACGAGAAGTTTCGGGAGCGGGTCCTCGTCACCAGCATCGACACGGCCGAGCTCATCAAGCACGCCTCGAACTCGTTCCTCGCCCTCAAGATCTCTTACATCAACATGATCGCGGACCTCTGCGACAGAACGGACGCGGACGTCGAGCAGGTTGCCCTGGGCATGGGGCTCGACCCGAGGATCGGGCGGCAGTTCCTCAAGGCCGGCCTGGGCTACGGCGGGTCCTGCTTCCCCAAGGACATCCGGGCCCTTACGAAGATCGGCGAGGACCTGGGGGTCGATATGGGCCTGCTCCGGGAGGCCGACAAGGTCAATCACGGGCGGACCGGGCAATTCCTGGATAAGGTCAAGAAGGCCCTCTGGATCCTCAAGGACAAGAAGATCGCCGTCCTCGGCCTGGCGTTCAAGCCCGAGACCGACGACATCCGCGAAGCTTCGAGCATCCGGATCATCCGGGAGCTCGTCAAGGAAGGCGCCGCCCTCCGGATTTATGATCCCAAGGCCATGGACAACATGAAAGAGATCTTCCCGCCGTCCGCTCAAGTCGCCTATTGCGAGGGCCCCTACCAGGCGGCCCAGGACGCGAACGCGCTCCTCGTCGTCACCGAGTGGGAGGAGTTCCGGGCCCTCGACCTGGGCCGGGTCCGGGAGTTGATGGCGAATCCCATCATCGTCGACGGCCGCAATATGTTCGATCCCGTCGCCGTCCGCGGGCTCGGGTTCGAGTATTATCCGGTCGGCCGCAAGTAGCGGACCTCGACGACGCCTTTCTTGAAACGGGTCGTCAAGGCATCCAGGCGGATGTATTCGTCCCGGCCCACCCGTTCCACCTTAAAGGGGACCTTGTCGCCATTAACGTGGACTTCCATGTCCGGAGAACTGTCTGAACCGTGCTCCGATCGGAGCGACGCCCAAGGATTGAGAATACTGATCGTCGGGCCCGGTTCATGATCACAGCTGATCTCGAGGCGGAGCTTCCGGGCCTTATCGTCCACCCGGTAATCGTAGGCTATGAATCGGCCGGAGGCCGGAACATGGATATGGACCTTGGCATTGTCGAGGCCGAGTCGGGGTGAGATCTCGAGATCATTCTTCGAGATCCTGATCCCGAAATAGCCCTCGACGAGCGCCCGGGTCAGGCTCCCGGCGCTCCCCGAGTAGAAGTCGCTGCCGCGGCCCGCGCCGTCCTTTGTGTCCCACTCGAATAAAGCGCCGTTTGCGATGTCCTTGCGTGCGATCTCGAGGAGTTTCTCCCTGGCCTCCCGGGCGAATCCCGATTCGAACATCGCCAGGACGAGTTTCCCCCCGAACCAGTCCCACTGGCCGCCGTTTTGATATTCGTAGGGTTCGTCGAGGGCGGGATGCTTGAAAAAGCCCGCGGGATAGGGGGGGAGCAACGACCCGCTGATGGTGGAGACGCCGAAATCCTTCTGGCGCGCGAGGGCCTGTTCGATGATCCGGCGCCTCTTGGCGTCTCCCGGCCCGCCCGCCAACCCGGAGATCATGGCCTGGGCATTTCCGCCCATGGCGAATATGTCACCTTCATCGATATCGTGCCGCCAGGGCCCGGCGTGGACGTGAACGCGGTAGAAACCCTTGTCCTCCTGCCAGAGCCATCGGTCGGCGGCGCGGCGGACCGCTTCCGCCCTCCGCCGCCAAAGGCCGGCCCTGTCGAGGGCTCCGACGGACTCGAACCCGTGGGCCAGGTCGTTCGAGGCCTGATAGAACATGCTCTGGTCATAGATGTCCGACGTCCAGCGCGTCGTCTCCCCGGCGTAAACGGCGCTCTGGTCGGCGTCCTCCATTACCACGTCGCCCCAATCGGCCGTGTGCGCGCCCGTGATGAGCTCCCGCTCGACGTCAATGCGGTTCTTCAGGACGGATTCGAGGGCCCGCTCCGTCTTCGCCAGGGCCAGGATGCCCCCGACCTCCCGGAGGGCCAGTTCCGGGCCCAGCAGGTCGAGGACCTGGCGGTCGGCCTGGACCGCACTCGCCTCCTGGTCCGTCTCCACCGTGTTCTTGTCCGTGACGCCCTGGGAGTCAAACCAGTCGGGGAGCGATCCGTCCGGCTGTTGATAGGACAGCAGCTCGTCGAGCCAGGAGTGCAGGTATGACGCAGGATAGAAATACCTGGAGGCCGGGATGATGGTGTTGGCGTCCCGGACCCATATCTGGGGGTAGCCGGCGCCGGCGGAAAAGCCGTCCACCCGCCCGGTCCTGCCTTCGAAGGAGACCTCGTTGTGCTTCAACGTGACGCGGATGAGCTTCATCAGGGCGTTGAATTCGGGAACGCTCGATGCGACCTTCGTGTAGGGGCCGGCCTCGAGGGAAAGAGCGAACTTATCCTCGGGCCATTCCCTCCGGCTGACCTTCAAGGGCAGGACGAGGAGTTCCGAGCCGGCGTCCTTGAACCAGGAGACTCCTTCCGCCACCAGATCGAACTCCAGGAGATAATCGCCGGCGTCGAGCGGGGCTTTGACCGTAACTTCGAGCGTCACGGTCGCGCCGGGAGCGACCTTGTCGGGAAGGGCGGACCGGGCATTCTCGAAACGGACGGCACGCTTTCTCCCGTCGAGGACGTGGTAGGAGACGAAGACGGGCGTCTTTCCGGCGGATTCCCAGGCTATTGAGCCCGTATTCGCGATCGTGAGCGGGACGCGGGCGGTCTCGGCTTCGAAGGCCGCACAATTCCCGACGGAGGACCGGAGCTCGGCGCGGTACGCGACCTCCCGGGAGGCCGGGCGCGTGCAGGCGGCCATAAGAATGACGACCGCCGGCCCCAGCAGGGCCGCGGCTCGCGTGAAGGCGGTCTTCCCGCTCATCGTGTCCTTCGGCTCAGCAGATCCTCGGCAGGAGCTCCGACGTCAGGGGCTCGAGGAGCCTCAATCCCCCGGAGTTCGTACTCAGGAGCAACTCTCCTGGCTTCCCGACCTTTGTCTGTACCTCGCCAACGATCGCCGCCCGCCTCCCCGAGGGGTCGCGACGAATGTCCCGGAGGATGGCGTCGGCCTTATCCTTTGGGGCGACAACGACAGCCCGGCCTTCACAGGCCATGAACAGGGGATCGATCCCCAGGAGCCCCGCGGCGGCGCGCACCGGCCGGGACAGGGGAATACGGTCCTCCTCGACGAGCAGAGGATAGGGAAGGCGTTCGGCCAGCTCCGACAGGACCGTGGCCAGCCCGCCCCGGGTGACGTCCCTCATCCAGAGGGCGCCCCTCTTCCAGGCCCGGAGAAGAAAGAGGAGGGGGGCACAATCGCTCCTGACACGGGACGTGAGCCCGTATTCCCCCCGGGCCAGCATGATCGCCGCACTGTGCTCGCCCAGCGTCCCGGTGAGGATGAGCTTGTCGCCGGGACGGATCTTCGCGATCGCGGGGCGGGCGACGACGCGGCCGATCCCCGATGTGTTGATGAAGACCTTGTCCCCCTGGCCGCGGCGGACGACCTTCGTGTCGCCGGTCACCACCCGGACGCCCGCCTTGCGGGCCGCGGCACGGACGGAGCCGAGGACCCGTTCGAGGTCCTCCCCGGCCATGCCCTCCTCCAGGATGAGGGCCAGGGAGATGAACCGGGGGACCGCGCCGGAGACGACCAGGTCGTTCACCGTCCCGTTGACGGCGAGCGTCCCGATGTCCCCGCCCGGGAAGAAGATGGGGTCGACGACATAGCTGTCCGTCGTGAAGGCGATGCCGCCGGGCAGGTGGCTCGCGTCGCTGAGCTCGCTAAGGTAACCATTGGCGAACCTCGGAACGATGTGCCCGGCGATGAAATCCCGCATGAGCTTGCCGCCGCTCCCAAGTTCGAGGTTGACCCTCTTCAAGCGCCGCTCCTCGCGTACCTGTAGGTGATCAAGCAGGCGCCTTCATAGGAGACCATGCATGGTCCTAGGGGAGAATCCGGTGTGCATCGGCTCCCGAAGAGCCGGCAATCCGTCGGCTTGGTGACGCCCCGGAGGATCCCTCCGCATCGGCAGCCGGGGGCCTCGCGGACCGCCCGGCCCGTATCCAATCCGTACTTCGTTTCGGCGTCGAAATCGGAATATTGCCGACGGAGCTTGAGGCCGCTCCCCGGGATCCTCCCAAGGCCTCTCCAGACGGCGTCCTTGGGCTCGAGCGTCTCGTCCATCAGGGCACGGGCGACGGGATTCCCTTCGGGCCGGACGACCTGGCGATATTCGTTGGCGACCGCGGGGCTCTTCCTCGCGGCCTGGCCCAGGATCGACAGGATCCCGACCAGGATCTCCAGGGGCTCGAAACCTGCGATCGCTCCCGGGACGCCGAATTCCTCTGCGACGAACGTGTAGGG
>Ga0315275_10003118_pt1 | contig 15192 bp, 12 predicted proteins | sample YL17G03_0_MG_FD_205557 | JGI IMG/M metagenome (GOLD analysis project Ga0315275, IMG submission 205557) | Sediment microbial communities from Yellowstone Lake, YNP, Wyoming, USA - YL17G03_0 | ecosystem: Environmental > Aquatic > Freshwater > Lake > Sediment | place: USA: Wyoming | collected... | reverse complement strand
GTCCCCCAAGTTGACCCGGCGCCTGAAGATAAAGGAAATACCGGTAATCCTGACCGGCATCCTTCCGGCCAACGAGCTGGCATCCAAACCGATCTGGCAAACAGCGGGACTCATAGGACCCGGCCTCGACCCGGCCTGCGATCCCAAAAATTCCGGCAATCAATCATATGGGTATCAGGATGAACGCCTGCAACGTAAGGCGATTGATTCTCTTGCCGTCAATGATATTCTGGTGGGAAGTGTCATTGCTCAAAGACTCAATTTGCGTGAGAACGATATCCTCGAAATGTCGGGGAGACCGTTCACGGTAGCTCGAGTCATACCTGAGACAGGTACAATCGATGATAATCGGATATATGCGCACTTGCATACGGTTCAGCAGGCACTGGGGACAGGTAACCAGGTAAGTGCGATTGAAATCATGGGATGCTGCTCGGCCATTTCGGACGGGCTTCTGGGCAAGCTCCGGAATATTCTTCCCGATACCCGTATAACCACTATCAATCAGATCGTAAGTACTCAGATCAAGACCAATCAATTGATGAGCAAGATCACTCTTGTTTTTCTGGTAATTATTATTCTGGTCGGAGCTATAACTATCGGTAACTATATGTGGGCAAATGTCGAAGAAAGACGCCGCGAGATCGGCATTTTGATCACTGTCGGCACACGCCGCTCGATAATCTATCGCATGTTCCTGACCAAAGCCGTTATTCTCGGACTTGCGGGCGGCCTTATCGGGTATGGCCTGGGCACCGGCGCAGCTATGATTCTTGGGCCGCAACTTGCCGGACTCAAGGTCGCACCCGTACCAATCTACTTGCTCTTATCGATCATTATAGCCGTGGTAATTGCTCTGGCGGGAAGCATATTGCCGGTCAGGCGGGCGTCACGGTTTGATCCTGCTGTTATTATGCAGGAGGTGTGATCGATGTATATCATCAAGAATCTGAGTAAAATATACACCGGCCAGCATGGGACAATCCGCGCTCTGGATAATATATCCCTTACCATAGAGCGGGGGAGTTTTGTAACGGTCACCGGCGGCTCCGGATCGGGTAAGACAACTCTGCTTCTCGCATTGGGCGGCCTTAATCGTCCCACCAGCGGCTCTTTAACTTATGAAGAAAAGAATGTGTATTCATTGCCCGAACCGAGATTGGCCGAGTATAGAAACAGAAACGTCGGGTTTGTTCTTCAGACATTCAATTTGATTCCTTACTTATCGGCGCTTGAGAATGTCATGCTGCCGATGCTATTCAATGCCGAAAGAAACGGTAACGCTCAAGCCTCGGCCTTAGGATTGTTGCAGAAGCTTGGTCTTGAAGAACGAGGGGCGCATCTGCCGCGTGAACTATCGGTGGGGCAGCAGCAAAGAGTTGCGATTGCCCGCGCTCTTGCCAATAATCCCGATGTGATTCTGGCGGATGAACCGACAGGTAATTTGGATCCTAACCTGTCGCTTGAGATACTGAAAATATTGAAAAATCTAAACGATACGGAAGGCATGACCATTATTATGGTCACACATAGCCCGGAGGCGGCCAAATTTGGAAATAGACAGCTTCGCCTGAAAGACGGTAGAATTGAAAACGGGCTAGACTGATATGACAAAAAAAGGCAAAAGTAGAATTAAGCAAACAGACGCAACTGCTTCAAAGATTGGCAAACAAATGCCGTCCACCGTTCCGAAACAGCAAGTCAAGTATAGGCGCTATGCCATTTTGTCGATCAGCGGTCTTATGGCTGTCGTAGCGGTAGTTGCGGCATGGATGGTTTTTCAGAATATATCGCATAGCTCGTCCGAATCCACCTCGATAAATCAATTACGAGCTGCGACACCGGCCGCAAAATTGGGAACTGACAGTACTGATGTATCCGGCGGACCACAAATCAGCTTTCCGGAGACAAGTTACGATTTTGGGACCATAGCCCAGGGATCGAAAGTATCTCATACGTTTATCGTACGGAATGCCGGGGATGCGCCCTTACGGTTGATCAAAGCCCAGGGCACGTGAGGGTGCACAGCAGCCGTGCTTACAAACACGGATATTCCCCCGGGCGGGGAAGGAAAAATTGAGGTCACTTTTGACAGCAGTCATAAAAAGGGCCAGCAGAAGAAATCGATCACGGTTGAATCCAACGATCCTCGGAACCCTCGAGCGTCATTGGATGTCTCGGCCCTCGTTGAGGTCGTGTTTGGTTTCGAAGAATACAACCTTGATATGGGAAAGATACGTAAGGGAGAGTCTGTTTCAAAGACGGCAACTCTGCTCGTAAAAGATCCATCAATCATCAAGACCATTAAGTTCACTTCATCGTCGTCATATATAACGGCTAATCTATCAAAAACTCCCGCCGGGTCCGGGACAGAGAAGGGGCGTCTGAATGTCGAAGTTTCGGGAACTTCGGCGATGCCCGTCGGCCGCATCAGTGCGACGATCACCGCTCGCGCAGGCGATCGTTCTGTATTGGAAGCCACTTTGCAGATTATGGGTGCCGTGACAGGCGATGTCGACATTTCGCCGGAAGCAGTGCGATTCTTTATGGATACATTGAAAAACGACTCGAAGTTTGCGAAACAAATAATCAGGGTAACCAGCAATGTTGATGAGGCGCGGCTGCATCTCCTGGATATAAAGGATGCAGACCAAAGGCTTACATTTCACATCGATACTCTACGTGCTGAAAAGCAGTACGAAATATCCATGACCCCCAAGCCAACAGCGCTTGGTGCCAGGAAAAATGTGACTGGAGCTGTTACAATCACTACCGACAACAAGGATCGGCCGGTGACATCGGTGCCTTATAGTATCATTTTTGGCCCCTGACAGCTATTACATATTTGGGCGATGTCATAAAAGTACTTGACAGGGTGAAACCAATCTAGTATTGTTCGAAAGATGTCGAAGTGTCGTATAAATCAAGTCAAGCACTATGCGCAGATGTTTGCGGCTTTATCAAATCCAAATAGAGCCATAATTTTCCTGCGTTTGGCGTCCTGCTGCGATGATCGGAGAGAAATTTGTGGTCACGATGCAATGCGCACGTGCGTATGCGGTGACTTGGCGGGGCGTATTCCCCTGACGCAGTCGATGGTGTCGCAGCACCTCCGGGTACTGAAAGAGGTCGGGCTCATTACCGGAGTGATCGGCGGCCGGATATTCAAAGGCCTATCAGTAGAGTGATCTCTTTGAGGAGTTAAAGTGATTAATGGAAATGGTCCCTCTTAAATAAGGACAAGCCTTGAACGGACTGAACCGTATAAGGCATTTGCATTATTTAGGGATCGTCAAACAGCATACTAATCAAAAGCAGGAGGTTCTTTTTGAAGCACTTAAGCATAACGATTGTCATTCTCTTCATGGTCTTTACGATGGCCTGCAAGAAATCATCGGAAATCCCTGCGCGCGAGGGTCCAGGCTCTAATTCGGGCACGACACAGTCTGCCCCCGCATCTCCTCAATCATCAACAGCTTCGCCCGTCCCTGCGGCTAATCGTATTGAGGCTCCACCTCTTATGACCCCCGAGTCTGTTACAGCTCCGGGCATGAATCCACCGCACGGACAGCCGAATCACCGGTGTGATATCGCCGTGGGGGCGCCGCTCGATTCGCCTCCGGGGACGCAGCCGACAACACCTACTTCCTCGCAGCCAAATGTCCCTGCTCAGACTGCCCCACCCACGACGGCTCCGGGCATGAATCCACCGCACGGACAGCCGAATCATCGGTGTGATATCCCCGTGGGGGCGCCGCTCAATTCGCCTGCGGTAAAACCGAAGTAATTTCTTCAGCGACAGCAGCGGCCAGGTGTTCAAACACCTGTTTGTTGAGTAGTGTTTAAGGATGAAAGCATGAAAATAGAACTCCTTTACTTTGAAGGGTGTTCCAACCACGAGCCGACCGAACAACTGTTGCGGGAGGTCATGGCCGAATTGTGAATTAGCGCAGAGAGTGCTTAAGCCTATTCGAGTCACCGCCGGCATTGGACTCATCGGAATCGCATTTTGGATGTCGGCGACCATGTGAGTCAATTATCTCGAAGGGCGTTGGTACTCCAATGTGATCCTTGAATACTCTTAATCTTTTCTTGCGTGCAAGAGGAACTGGAAGTTATCATGAAGATACCCATTTATCAGGTCGATGCTTTTACGAGCAAGCTGTTCTGCGGGAATCCGGCGGCGGTTTGTCCGCTCAAACAATGGCTCGATATGGAGCTGATGCAAAATATCGCCGCCGAAAACAATCTCTCCGAAACCGCTTTCTTTGTTTCCAAAGGCGACCATTTCGAATTGAAATGGTTCACACCAAAAGTCGAAATCAATCTCTGCGGCCATGCCACGCTCGCCTCGTCTCATGTCATTTTCAATCACCTGGGGCATAAAGGCGATACCATCGAATTCCAGACCCTGAGCGGGAAACTGGTTGCCTCACGGGAGCGCGATCTTATATCGCTCAATTTCCCCGCCTATCATGCCGCACCGACCGAAATGCCGGACGGACTGTTTGAATCGCTCAAGAAAGAGCCGCAGCAGGTTTTCAAGGCGAGAGATTTCCTGGCACTTTTCGGCGATGAAGATGATATCCTTACCATGGATCCTGATTTTGAAAAAATGAAACATGTCGACAGCCATGGTATTATTGTTACGGCGCCGGGGAAAAAGTGCGATTTTGTTTCGCGCTTTTTTGCACCAGGGCTGGGGATCAATGAAGACCCCGTGACCGGCTCGGCTCATTCGATGCTGATTCCGTTCTGGGCGGAACGCCTGAAGAAAAAATCTCTGCATGCCATCCAGCTCTCACAGAGACGCGGCGAACTTTTCTGTGAACATCTTGGCGAACGGGTGAAAATGAGCGGCCGTGCCGTGACATTCTTTACAGGCGAGATTTTATTGTAGGTCGGCGTTCCGAGATTCCGTGTGAACGGAATCGAGAAACCCGACATTTCTTTTTGCACCGGCAGTCCCGACCTTTGTCGGGATCTCCTGCCGGAATACTGCAACGGCGGAATATTCTTTTTAATTGCAATCCACGCCCCTTTCAAACATATATTATTGCCGTTATCAGTAAAATATCCGATGGGCCAACGCCCATGCAAAATGGAAAGGAGTCCAAAATGAGAACCACGCAAATCACCTTTGTCCTCTCCCTGCTGGCGGTCGCCGCGCTGGCAGGCGGAAACGAGCCTGCATACACGCCGATACAGCCGGTCAACACTTATTCTATCGTTGCCTGTGACAGCGCCACCGGCCAGTTCGGCGCGGCGGTGCAGTCGCACTATTTCAAAGTGGCCGATGTGATCTGGCTGGAACCGGGTATCGGCGCGGTGGCCACCCAGTCGCTGGTGGAATTTTCTTACGGGCCGCTGGGCCTCGCGATGATGAAGAACGGCAAGACGGCCAAAGAGGCGCTGGCGGGGCTTCTGGCCGGCGATTCCAATAATGCCGTACGTCAGGTGGCCATGATCGACAAGAACGGCGTGGTCGCCGCCCATACCGGCTCGAAATGTATCGCCGAGGCGGGGCATCACACCGGCAAGCTGTACTCGGTGCAGGCAAATCTGATGCGCAACAACACGGTCTGGGGCGCCATGGCGACCGCATTCGAAACGACCAAAGGGGATCTGGCCGAGCGGATGATGGCGGCGCTGGAGGCGGCGCAGAAAGAGGGAGGCGATATCCGCGGCATGCAGTCGGCGGCGATGGTGGTTGTGAGCGGCAAGCCGACCGGCATGAGCTGGCGCGACCGCATTATCGATATTCGGGTCGATGATGCCCCGCAGCCGCTGGTCGAACTGCGGCGGTTACTCAATATCTCGCGCGCCTACGGACATATGGATAAGGGGGACGAATATATCACCGAGAACAAATATGACGAGGCCAACGCCGAATATGCCAAAGCGGCCGAACTCAACCCCGGAAACGCCGAAATACTTTTCTGGCATGCGCAAACGCTGGTGATGGCCGGCGAACTCGAACGGGCGCTTCCGATTTTCAAGGAAGTATTCAAGATGGATGAATCGTGGCGGGTATTGGTCCCGCGATTGGTTAAATCGGAACTGCTTCCCAACGACCAGAAAATTATCGACCGGATTGTAGCGCAATAAATAGACCATCAGTTGTGTCAGGTCAGATCCCGACTTCAGTCGGGATCTGACCTGACACCTTTGTCCCTGCTGGCAGTCGGGGAACGCCCCTATCGTAAAGAGCAGGGGTGTTATCTTTTAATCTTGCTATTTTCAAATGAAATCTATCATATTCCCCTATGATATTAAAAAACAGACATGGAGGTATTGTGAAAAGAAATATCCTGTTGTCCTTGATTCTCGTGATGACGTTTTTCGGGAGCAACGTGTGGACGACTGCACTTCCCGATTACTATTCACGTTATAATTTTTTAATGGCGCCCCCCGGCGCGTTTCAGGATGGTCTGGTCGGGTTTGTCAATCCGGCTAATCTGGCTTTCTTGAAAACCGCCGAGTCGCGCTTCTTCTGGTCAACTAATGGCACTGATGCCTCTTCATTGCATAACTGGGGGTCGTTCACCGGCGTGCCGGGGCTCGGGTTTGGCGTTCAGAGCCAGAAATTCGGCGATATCAGAGTCACCGATTACAAAATATCGACCGGATTCGGTACCGGTGCCTTCGCGAGCGGTCTGGCGTACGGCTGGTCCTCCGGGGGCAACGGCGCCATGGGACGGGAGAAGATTATAAGTCTGGGCGGCATTGCCCGTCCGGGGAAATATCTATCGCTGGGCCTGATCGGCAATTTCTCGCTGAAAAGCAGCGCTCGCGAAGGGGTGGCGGAATTCGGCTTTCGTCCTACGGGGACATCGTTGCTCACGCTCTTCGCCGACGGCGCCTGGCAGAAGGGGATCGATATCTCCGATGCACCCTGGAGTGTCGGCGCAGCGGTGGAACCGGTTTCGGGAATAAGCCTGGTAGGACGATATTTCAAGAGTAAAACATTCACTATCAGCCTCGCGATCAATTTCGGCCATGCGGAAATAGGCGCGCAGGGTCATTATGATTCCGACCAAAATATTTCGCACTATACCTATTCGCTGAGAACAGGCGGCCTTCAGCCGAGCGTTTTCAGTAACATGGGACAGCGCAACCGAAATTACCTTGCAGTTAACATGAAAGGAACGGTCGATTATCAGCGATATGTTTGGTTCGATAATGAAACGCTTCGTTTCATGGATATTCTTCAAAATATCGGCGCCGCCGCGAATGACCCCCGAATCGGAGCCATTGCTCTCAATCTCTCCGGAATGAGAATTCTTCCCGAGCATGCCTGGGAAATTCGACGGGAGTTAGCCGCCGCGCGTGACAGTGGTAAAAAGGTCATCATATTTATCGATAATGCCGGGATGACTTCTTACCATCTCGCCTCAGTTGCCGATAAAGTTGTCATGGATCCCGAGGGGAGTATCATGCTTTCCGGCTATGCTCTGGGAAAAACCTATTTCAAAGGGACCTTGGCCAAACTGGGTCTCGGCTTTGACGAATGGCGTTTCTTTAAGTACAAATCCGCGGTCGAGGTGCTCAGCCGCGACCGGATGTCAGACCCCGACCGCGAACAGTACCAGAACTATCTGGATGACTGGTACGAGGAGGTGCGGGCCGATATCTGTGCTTCGCGCACGATGACCCCGGAGCAGTATGATGAACTCATCAACGAAAAGCCATATTTCATGGCCGATGCGGCGCTCGAAGCGCATCTGGTCGATACGCTGGCCCGCTGGTCGGATCTGAGAAAAATGGTATCGTCCGTGACCGGCCTTAATATGAACGAAATGGCAGCCTCTGAATTGTACGATATCGCCCTGCCGCCGCAGTCCTGGGGCGCCCGCCCCAAAGTGGCTGTGGTGTACGGCCTCGGCGAATGCGCCATGGATACCGGAATCAAGGCGCGATGGCTGGAAAGAGTCTTTTTGAGCCTGGCACGCAACAAATCGGTCAAAGCGGTGGTGTTTCGGGTTGATTCCCCGGGGGGCGATGGTCTGGCCAGCGACCTGGTTGCCGAGGCGCTCAAGAAATGCGCCGAGAATAAGCCGGTCATTATCAGCCAGGGACAGGTAGCCGGTTCTGGCGGATACTGGATTTCGATGTACGGCCGGAGCATTGTCGCCGCACCACTCACAGTCACCGGCTCTATCGGTGTCATCGGCGGCTGGCTCTACGATCTGGGTTTCAGCAACAAACTGGGGATGACCTCCGATTTTGTCAAACGGGGTGACCATGCCGACTTAGGATTCGGTATCACCGTACCATTCCTTGGATTACAGGTCCCGGCCCGCAATCTCACGCCCGAGGAACGGACACAGATGGAGGAGTTTATCAGAAAGTACTACGATATCTTTGTCCAGAAAGTGGCCGCCGGACGAAAGATGTCGGTTGAGGATGTCAAAAGAATCGGCGAGGGACATTTCTATTCCGGCACCGAGGGAAAAGCGATTGGGCTGGTCGATGAAATCGGCGGGCTGATGACGGCACTGGCGCTGGCGGAAACGACGGCGGGACTGAAACCCGCGGATGTGGAAATTCTGGAAATACCCAAAGACAAAGGTCTATTTAGATTTCGTTCGCCGATGGCGTCGGTCACGACCGAAATGAACGCGGAGCCGTTCTATAGATATATCCGGATGCTCGCAGAGCATCAGGGTAAGCCGCTGCCGATGCTTCTCCCCGGCACTTACCCGACGATCAAATAACGATCGCTTGAAATATCAATATGATTGAAAGAATCCTCTGCGAATATTAAACAAATAAAAATGGCGGCCGAGCGGCCGCCGTTTGTGCTACGCTTTCTGCACCGTGCAAGTTACATCGTCAGCCAGAAATCGCGCGGGTAAAGGCGATATACCGGCTGTTCACCATCGGTCGCTTTGATATATTCCTCCATCGCCTTGAACTGGGGTTCGGGGCCGATAATGAAGAAGCTTGCTTCCGGGCTTTCGGATTGTTTCGGCCCGTATCCGACCAGCGCCAAACCCAAAACCGGTTCCACACGCGCTTTCATTTTGCTCATGAGATCGGCGGTCTTGCGCACCTCCATTACTTTCCGGCGGTAATTGCGAACCATATCCGGGGGGAGATTATCGGCCAGATCGTTGGCCATTCCCTGTCCGCGTGATTCATAAGTGGAAGCGGCTCGGGAACTGAGAAATACCTGGGCGGTAGCATAATCAACCAGGCTCGGGTCGTTCAGCGGCGTTTTTAACTGATCCACCACAAAGCGCATTGTCTCCGAAATGTCGGGACACCTTTCGGCATAATACCCCACCCGGCCGTTACGCTCGTTGTAAGAAACACCGTTACTGTAGGCCAGCCCGGCGCCCCAGGTTTTCATGAAAAGGCTATGGCCGCCGCCGCCGGTGTACATCCGTGCGGCCAAATCATTGATAATAGCACTGGTGCTGGTGTCATAGATGCCGGCATCCCGGGCCGAGGAGATAATCACCCCATTGCGGGTATTTTCATTGACCAGGCCGACATAGTCGGGATTTTTCAGACCCGGCACGCGATCGCGCAGGCGGCCGGTTATCCTGTCAGTTTTGGAGTAGGTCTGTCTGATCGATATGCCGGTTGCATCAAGCTTGGTCACCAGCTTCTCAATTATATCAAAAGTGGCATTCCGGTCGGTACTGTTCGATATCATGAACATCCGGGCGTTGTCCGTCTTACGCAGTAGCGACAATATATCATTCATCCGTGCGACAGTCCGCTCCGGCTTTATCATGATATCGGTCTTTATTTCGCGACATAAGTAATCCCAGTCCCCCGCCAGATCGGCATCGGGGATTTCCGGAAGAGTCATCTGAAGGCTTCTCGCAACGGCAACAGCATTGGTTTTCGTTCGTTCGGATGCGGAAAGAATCATCGCCGTCAGACTTGTCTGCGTTGCACTGTCGGTTTCAGGATTGGCCAGCGCTGCCAGAAATGATGTCAACTCAGCACGACTTTTGCCTTTTCCGAGAACATGCACACTGTCAATGATAGCCGAAATCTCCGTCTCTTCGATTTCGTTACCGGGATCGGTGAGAAGCCATTTGAGCCGTTGCAGGTGATGTATTTTGGTCAGAAAACAATCGGCGGAAAGAAATAACGGATTGGTTTGATACCGATAGGCCAGGGCCGGATAAGTCACCCAATATTCCTCCGACCCCTTCATCACATTTCTCAGCGATATCAGGCTCTGATCCACAATATCCATCAGCCGCGGAACGTTATCGACACTCAGGTATGGTGAGTACAAACAAGCATCCATCCACCCGAGCGCTTTCCTGAGTTCCTCCTGATTCCCGCCGGCGGCCGTTAGAATCAGTTCAGCCCTTCCGGACTGATAGCCGATATCGAAACGGGCATCAAGATCGAGAATCTCATTTCTGACCAGATCTTTCATTTTCTCGTACGGTATAACCTGGCCGTCTTTGATAACTCCGATATCGGTGAGAATGCTCGGCAGGAGCGGCAGATAAACCAAAAGCGATTCCGGGATGACATCGATCCGTAGCGCCATCCCCACGGTAGCGGCGGTCATATTATCGAAAGTAGAGGCGCCCAGAGCGATATTTCCCGGAAGATTGATCGTTTCATATTTCAGCTGGTCATCAAGTGTCATGGGCGGATTGTCGATAAAGTGCGGCAGCGGGGTCTTGGCCGCGATTGAATCGAGTTCGGCCGTCTTGCGGTCGAATTCCTCTTTGTACTTGGCCAGCGCCTGCTGTTCATCGCTGACACCGTACTTCTTTTTAAAATCCTCGATATATCCGGCAATGCGAGCGGCTTTCTCCTCATTTTCTTTCTGCACTATATCGGGGCTGGGTTTGCCGCCGACCGCATATGGCTTGATCGTTCGCACCTTCCACTGGTCGATTAACGATCTCCAGAAATTATTCCCCGTGCCGAGAAGACTATCGGCGTACGAGAACAATTCCTTCTGCACGAGTGATTTGCGGAAACCGGGTTCTTTCTCCAGACTCTCCAGATGCCCCACCCAGCGGCCGGCCGGCCCGCTCCGGAACCCAAACATCGGGGGCGTATTGAGATAATTCTCGGTCTCCTTTCGATTCTGGATCAAGCGGCTTCTGGTTCTTTCGTTGAATGCTTTTAAACTATCTGAACCGTCGGCGAAATTGTATACCCTTTCTATCTCGCCGACAATAATATTCCGGACACTATCGAGCATCTTTTCGGTGACATAAGCGTTGTCGATGCCGGAAATACCGAAATAGACGGGATGCCCAAGATCGGAACTTATCCCGCCGTAGATAGAATTTCCGCCGAGATTGATCCGCCTTGTCTGCGAGTTGATAAAATAGTCATACAGGTTCGAAGTTGCACCGCCGGCAAATGCCTCCATGAATAGATTTCCCAGAAATTCCTCGCGGTTGTTTATTTCGAGAGCGGCCGGCCAGGAGAATGACATGTATCCGGGGTCCTGACCTATGTCGCCGGGGTAATCAACCACTCTAATTTCACCCGGCTGCGCGGTCGGCTGGGGCGGGGGAAGATTATATTTCCCGATACCAACGTATGCATTCGAATCGGGAAAACTCTGGCAGGCACCCAGAATTTCATCCATTTTCTTCAGGAACGGGTGCAGGGCAATATTGTCGGGGATAGACACAATCACCCCCATGTTGCCCAGGTGATAATCGGCTTTATGGAATCTATTGAGATCCTCCGCTGTCTGCGTTCTGATCGCCGCCGGGTCGCCGCCGGAGATATTGGCCAGAGGATGATTGGGGCCATAGAGCATCTCATCCATCACGCGATAGGAATAGTACCACGGCTTTTCGAATGAGCTGACCATCTCGGTATAAACCGTCCCCTTCTCATCCAGTTTCAACTGACCGGTCTTGGGGTCACTGTCAACGCCGATATGGCAAACCTCGCGGCGAACCTCCTCATCGGTGAAATCGGGCTGCACCAGTGCTTTCAGTGCCTCCTCGAAAATAGTATAGAAAGTCTTCTCGCCGGCAATGGTGTTGAAATGATAGCAGGTTCGCAACTGGCCGGTATAGGCGGTGCTGCTGCTGAGTGTCATTCCCTCGAGAGAAGCGACATACCGTCCGCGGTTCCCCTTACCGAGAAGAACATGCTCGCAGGTATGCGGTTCCCCTTTGTCCGATTCCGGAACACTCTTGACCCAGAAAAAGGCCTGTGGGACCGACTGAATTTGCAGCAAGTCCATGATAAGACCATACCGGTCGGAAATGAATCGCGCCCCCATCGGCTTGTCGGCGGCGTTGTCATACAGATTCAACACCGTAAAGCCGTTTACTTTCTCTCCCTGTTTCAGTTTCTCGAACGCATTTTCCGCCTGGACAGTTATTCCCGCGGCCAGTATCATTAGAATAGTTACGCCGACAAAAAAATATCTCCTTTTCATAGCCGGTGACATCCTTTCATAAAAAAGTTCATCCAAATAATCTTTCTATATAATGCTATATCTACGGCAAATCAACCGTTTTGATTCATTTTATACTCAGAACGAAAATACTACTCCCGGAAGCTAATCCTTTTTCAAATCGACCAGTGTCGCCCCCCAGTAGGAGGAACTCTGGGAATCGAGACGGTACCGCAGTACCGCCGGATGTTTATCCAGAATCGAATGGACAATTGTCCGCAGAACTCCCTGTCCTTTGCCGTGGATTATTCGCAGATGCACTATTCCCTTTGCCAGGCAGGCATCGATATAATCCGCGATCAATTGCTTGACATCTTTGGGGTCGAACGTGTGCAGGTCAAGAATGCCGTCGATCGGCAGTTCGATATAATCAGGATTATCCTCGGTCATGAAATATAATCTATGGTAAGACAGAGAATGCCGCAAGAGGGGCAAATTACAACCCTATGGCATAGGGATTCGCCATAAAGAAATAGCGCCATGAGAAATTTAAAAGAGAATCTGGATGGAGAAAACGATTTAGAGCAGATTGGACAGCAGCTTTTCGATATCGGACATCATGAACGGCTTGTTAAGAAATCCATCGGCTTTCGATTTGACAATGTCGGAACCAACCTCATCCACCGAATAGCCCGAGATCAGCACCACCGGGAGTTTCGGATTACGCTCTTTGATATTCTGGAGCAGCTCCAACCCTGACATCCGCGGCATTCTCATATCGGTAATCACCATGGCGATATCATTATTTTCGATTCGGGATAAAGCTTCATGCCCGTCGGCGGCCCGCACCGCGTCATAATGAAAAACTTCCAGCATCTCCACCAGAAGGCTGGACATATTCGGATTATCATCAACAATAAGAATAGTCTTGGCCATAGGCTCCTTCTATCTAATAGAGGAATCGGCAAAAACTTTTCAGACTTTAGGTAATTGTACCAGAAAGAGTTTCACCCGCCCCGAGAGCTCTTCGCGGTGAGGTTCTATCCCCTCGCCGGTCAAAGCCGAGAGATAAAACCCCCCTTTGTCGTCCTCGTGACGGATCGCCTCTTCATCGGCCCGGTCTAACTTGTTGTATATCACCAGAGAATCGAGATTATGGGCGCCTATTTCGGAGAGAATTCGGTCGGTTTGGGTGATTTTTTCGCGGAAATCCGGGTCGGAATAATCAACCACTTTCAGCAGAAGATTGGCATAGGTTGCCTCCTCCAGGGTCGATTTGAACGAGGCCACCAGCTGGTGCGGGAGCTTTTTGATGAACCCGACCGTATCGGTGAAAATTATCTTCTCCGGGTAGCCGCTCGACATCATCCGGCTGGTCGAATCGAGTGTGGTGAAAAGCATGTCGGCCACCTCTACCTCGGCTTTGGTCAGGCGGTTGAACAGGGTCGATTTCCCGGCGTTGGTGTAGCCGATCAGGGCCACTTTGAACATATCCTGACGCGCTTTCCGCTGGGTTTCCCGCTGCAGGCCAAGCCGTTCGATATCCTTCTTTAGATATGCGATTTTCTTGCGTACCCGGCGTCGGTCGGTTTCAAGCTGCGTTTCGCCCGGCCCTTTGGTGCCGATTCCGCCGTACTGACGGCTGAAATGCCCCCAGGCGCCGGCCAGGCGCGGAAGCGTATATTCCAATTGAGCCAGTTCCACCTGCATCTTGGCCGCGGCGGTGCGGGCATGAAGAGCAAAAATGTCCAGTAACAGAGCCGAGCGGTCGATCACCTTGACCCCGAATGCCTCCTCCAGATTTCGCTGCTGGGCCGGAGAAAGAGGATCATCAAAGACCACCAGATCGACATTATTCCCCTGAAACTCCTCTTTCAGCTTATCGACCAGCCCGCGGCCGATATAGAAAGCGGCATCGGGCACCCGGGTCTGAAGCACCTTTTTGACCACCGCGCCGCCGGCCGAGCGGGTCAGTTCCGCCAATTCCTCAAGCGAGGCATCGGCGGCCGGTTTCTCGAGCGAATTGCGCGCCAGAGCGATCAAACATGCTTTTTCCGAAATATTCTTTCGCATTGCGGTCATAATTCAAATATAATACCCTTTCTTAAATTGAGATAGAATTATTAATATGACTTAATGATAGTTTTGTGGGTCGAAATTCCCCCGAATTCCGCCGCTGGCGGAATGAGCGGCGTTTCGATTTTAGGTGTAGGTCAGGAGTCTTGCACTCCTGACAGTACTAAGTAGGGCAGAACCCCAGACGAAGTCTTGTGGTTCTGCCAATAACGGCGGCAGTTGATTTTGACCTGACGCAAGAATAGGTTGACAATAAAAATGACTTCGAGGATATAATGAAAGATCTGAAAAAATTCTCCATCTTTCTCACCCCGGCCGGTGCGGGGATCGCCATCATCTGTTTCTTCTTGCCCTGGGTAAAAGTCTCGTGCGGGACAGTCACAGTGGAGGCCTCAGGCGCGCGGATCGGCGGGATATTCTGGGCTGTGTTAGCCGCGGCCATAATCATCATGCTCTCTTTTTTCTTTTTCTGGAAACGGAGAAAGCTTATCATAGCCCGGCTGGTGACACTAATCGGCGCCGTCTTTTCGATAGCGGTGATGATTTACAAATTCATTTCTGCCTTTGGCGGCAGCCCCTCGGATATAAATGTTTCTGATATTGGCGGCGTCTTGCGCATAGGTGCTTTCGGCTCATTCGCCGGGTTCCTGCTTTCAGTTCTCGGTACTGCTTTCATGGTTGATGAAAAGGAAATCAAGCCGCCAGATTCTTAATATGTCGGCGGTCCGAAATTCCGCCCTGAGGAATTGGGCAACCCG
>Ga0315275_10003115_pt1 | contig 15197 bp, 38 predicted proteins | sample YL17G03_0_MG_FD_205557 | JGI IMG/M metagenome (GOLD analysis project Ga0315275, IMG submission 205557) | Sediment microbial communities from Yellowstone Lake, YNP, Wyoming, USA - YL17G03_0 | ecosystem: Environmental > Aquatic > Freshwater > Lake > Sediment | place: USA: Wyoming | collected... | reverse complement strand
CGTCAGCGCCATCTCAACCATCGTCTATATTGGCTTCAACACCCCTCATATATACTGGCCCCATTCAATCTGGGCGAAGCACCATCTATAAAACATCCCGTGGCGCCAAGATATGCATAACACAACGCGGACGATGTGGCATGTGGATAAATAAAGAACAGGGCATCATATGTCAACTCAACAATAAACGCGTCTTCGCAGTTGAATATAACGATCCTCAACGAATTACAAGAAGATCTGCCACCATCATTTGTGAGCATCAACGGGAACGAAGCGGTTCAGGTGTATGGTGGCATGAAGACATGCTGGCAGCATTATTTGACAGCATACACGCCCATCTTATATTCAAGGATATCGATATGCGCCTCCGTGAACAATTTCCATCAGTTCATTTTCCTGAACCAATTATTAAAAAACGCGCTGACGGCACCTATAAAGAATTTGATTGTGCGGCAAAAAAGAAATTCGAGGATATGAAGAAGAGCACCGTACTTTCAGACGTGTGGAATCCAGAAATGAATGATCGCGACCGCAATAATTCCTATAAATTCTATGGCGGCGGAGGTGTGCGAGATTCTATTTTCGATGCAAAACGAAACGCCACATTATTCGACGCCACTTTATGCCCTGATACCACGTGTGCACATGAAAAAGCATTCCATGATACTTTTGGAAAATGCAATATTTGTAAACGCCCTTGTGATGGTTGGAATCTATGACTGTCTACTACTCGAAGATCGGCACGCTACGGTTCAAAGACAAGACCCTCACCCTGAAGATCGACCTCCGGGCGCGGATCATCACCCTCAAACGCGTCACCTGCCCAACAGACGGCTGCATCAGCAACGTCACAGAGAACCAAATCGCGCGCACATACGCGCTACGCGGAGGACGTGTGCCACAGGATACCCTCAAACACTGTCCGAACTGCAACAGAGACCTCATCAAGACAACGGTGCCGGCATACAAACTCTATGCAAATGTAGACCGACGCATCAACATGAAAGAACTCTGGAACGGACCATGCCAACTCCAATACACTGACGAGACTGCCATCTTTCACCCCCCTATTCATGTCGGTCTACGCTTCCGCGAAGCACAAGAATTCTTCCACCACCAACTCTTCAGAGGAACACACAAAGAATGGTACCACATCATCCATTCCTACAACGAACTCAAATTCATCGCCACAACACTCCACGTCATCCCATTCGCAGAACGCGGCACGAAAAAAAAGAAACAGAACTACACCGCAACCTACGCCGCCGTGCCCTTCCCACCGCAAGAACGCTTCGACACAGAATTCAACGACGGCCTCGCACGAAAACTCGGGAGACTCATCTAATGGCACAACAAACATGCATCGACTGCGGAAAAGCCATCTATTCAACACAAAGCAAACGACACAAACGATGCGCAACATGCTCCATGATCTTCAAACAACACGGAGGACGAGAATAATGGTCAGCACACTCCTCCTCATGGCAGCAATGGCATTCGCGGCCCTCTGCGGAGCGCTCGGACAACTCGCCATGAAACAAGGATCCACCGCCAACCTCACCATCACTGGCATCCTGTTGAACCCCTGGCTCTGGGCATTCGCCATCTGCTACGGCATCGGCGTCATCATCAACTTCTTCGCATACCGATTCGGCGGCACCGTCTCAGTACTCTACCCAATCATCGCCCTCAGCTACGCATTCTCGGCCCTGTTCGCCTGGAAACTCCTCGGTGAAAGCATCAACGGCTGGACCATCACCGGCATCTGCGTCATCATCCTCGGCGTCAGCATCATCGGCTGGGGCGTGACCCATGACTGAACCGGTCAGCATCATCACCTCCCGCTACGCAGCACTCATCACCGTCATCATCCTCATCGGCTGCATTCTCAACATCATCCGCATCTCACTATGGAAACGCACCACCACGCTCGGCAGAATCATCCTCCTCCTCACCACCATCATCGCAGCAACAACCATCCTCATACAACTCCCCGTCATCACCACGCTCCTCTCCCCAATCCCGCTCGCACCACACATCGACGGCAGCACCACACTCGCAAAACTCGTCGCAGCCACACCAGCACCGTACCTCAGAGGCCTCACCCTCGTCACCGACGACCAAAAAACCCTCCACTTCCTCATCCCATCACACTTCTCCGCCATCGGCACCTATATCCCAGCATCACGATCCATCTGGCTCGACAAATCCCAAGAATTCGACGGCGTCTGGCTCCATGAGATAGGACACCACCTCTGGTACTACCACCTCACCGACGCCGAACGCGCCACCTTCACCACCCTCCACACCACAGCACCACCGACAAACTACTCCACCACATCCGTCGAAGAGGACTTCGCTGAAAGCTTCTCAGTCTACAACGGCGCCATGGACGGCATGCTCGACTCCCCACGATGGCACTTCATCAACAACGTGACAGCACGCATCACACGACAGATCTACCTCGAAGACCGTACCCGCCGCACCATCATCATCGATGTGCCAGAGCACTTCAATCACACCGTCATCATCACGTAAGACGATTCACGATAATCATCACCCCAATCGCCACGATCACAACAATCACTATGAGATCGGCCCATTCAACGAACGATGCAAGCACCGTACCTATACCATCAACCACAATGAGCACCATATCGCTCTTCTGATACGTCGGTATATAACTTGGCGGGTCGGCCTGTTGCTGCTGTTGCTGCTGCTGTTGCTGCAACGGGAAATGCACCTCTAACTGACGTTCGGCAGGTGCCGATGGCGATTCGGAGGGTGCCGCATCACCCTCGGCAGGTTCGGATGGTACCCCTCCGGGTTCGGAGGGCGCAGAACCCTGAGCTTCACCATACATCCGCATCACCGGCGCCTGACGATACACCCCAAAGCACGCCTCATTATCAAAGCTAGACCCAGTAAAATGGGCAAACGCAGACGCCAACGCAGCCTGCTGATCCGCATCCTGCCAACCATCATAGAACATCGCAGCCAACCCCTGCGCCCAATAACCAGACTGCGGAGCAGACGCAGTGCCGTCCGGCGCATACTGGAGCGGCACTGCCGAAGGGGTTGTCATGTGTGCCGCTCTCCAGAGCTCACAATAGGCCCCAACAGCCCCTGACATCGAGATATTATGCTGCAACCCATACCCATAGACGCCGCAGAAGCCCAAAGCCCTCGCAGCATCATCGTAATCCCACTTCACAGGACTACAGGTATTCGTACAGACCGCCGCTGGCGAACCACTGAGATTCACCCATTTAAAGCTCTTCCCCGGCGGCACAGTAAAGTGCACCCCGTCAAAACCGGCCGCCTGAAGATAATTCAACTGGATATCCCCGCCAACGTCACAGAACGTCTGATTCCCAGTATCCTGACACGCCCGGAACATCGCCAACGCCGCATCAGCATAATACCCTGTAAACCCAAAATCCGTGCCGGACATACCACCACGCTTCGCCTGCGACCCGGAGGCCAACCAATGGCACACCTGACCGAAGGACGTCTCATGGCACGCCTTGACCACCTCATACTGCACCATATTAGAGGCCATATTCGCCTCCAATTCCGGATAGTCCCCTGCAACTGAGAGCGCAATGATGAACCGGGCGTCCGCATCACTCGCTGTATCGCAATTGCCATTGATCCCTGCCCTGCACACATCAATCGTCTGCCCGCTCCGATACACCCTCCATGACGGCAGCACCCCAAAACCACTCTTGATCGCCACGATCGTCGCCACCACCCGGTCCATGCGCGTCTGATTCACCCCATACGCCGTCCAGATCGCCACCTGGCTGAACTCATCCGTCACCATGCAATTATGCGACAGGTCGATAGCCTCCCCACTATCGCATGAGCCACCTCGCTGCAGATCAGCCACCGCACACTGGCTGCTCGACGCATACCACGGCACCCATAACCCACCATTCACGACAGCAGTCGTCGCGGGATTCGCATAAAAGATATCCAACATATCAGTATATGATGCCGCCATGACTGCCGGCATGATACATATCATGCAACACACCAACACCACTAATCTCATCGCATCACCATGCTCAACAATCCCCTCACATCCCTCCACCGACCAATGCCATGACCAATCTGCACACCAAGCGCAAACGCATATGCGATTACCATCCCTACCTCACGCAAACTCAATATTCCATCGATGACCTTCACATCAAGCCACCCCATCTTTTACCTCAACACGCACATACTGCCACCCGACCGCCTTTATCGTGCACGAACACAACTTACAATGCATCAACGCTTCATGCAACGGACACTTACACGACACATGACTACTCACAGGGTGATTACAATTACGACACACCCTACTTTTTATCAAACAGCCTCCCCTGCCCATCCCGCTCAGCACGCTCATCTTGATACGTTCGCATCATCGCGGCGATGAACGGCTCATACCGGCAATGCACCTGAATCGCATAGAGCCAGATATGCTCCAACAGCACATACGCCCCCTTCTCATCAAGCGGCTTCAAATCCTGCCGTTGCAACAAGTTCCGCGCCCGCACCGCGAGCTTCAGCACCTCACTATCAAGGGTCTTATCCATCAGTCTCATAACGCCTCCGATACCACATCTTCCTGCACTCTAGGGAGCAGAACTGCCCGCGCCCAACTGTCCACCGCTCGCAGACCGCGCATCGTCTTGGTCTCATCGCCGATCCCTGAGATCAAAGACGATCTTTATTATAAATGGTTCGGTCGGATCAGTCTTATCCGGCACGATATCGACATGATGCAACGTCCGCTGGAACTGCCGCTCCGCCTCCTGCGCCCAGACCGTCACCAACGCGCTTTTCTCATTCGACCACCGAACCGATGGCGGCAGGATGATCCGCACCCCGCCGTGATATCCCTTTTTCTCATATTGCAGTTCTTCCATACTTCCAACCTCACAATTTCATCCCGAGCACCACCTCATCAGGCAATGCTTTTATCGTCACATACTTCTTGACCCAACGCCCCTCGAACAAGGTCTTCGCGGCGACGAAATCCTTCCGATCACTCCCGCGCACCGACATCACATCCTCCAATAATATCCCGTGCTCTGGCGAGAGTCTCTTGATACGCCCAATCACCTCCAGCCGGTGCGTGCCCTTATACAGCACGACCTTCACGTATGACCCTGGCATCCGTACGATAATGAATCGCCCGTTTCCCTCAGATATGGACGAGCGCACTCCACAGGTAACACCGCGACAGAGACGGTTCCTGAGTATAAATCCCCCGTTTCCTCAGCCGGAACGGGAGCACTCCGGGGTAGGCCTGTGAAAACTCAGGTTCTGAGCATCATTTATATGCTGTGATGACAATATTCACCCCATACGTCCTGCCATTCCCACCAGTGACCGCCTGCACCCGCACCTCATAGCTATAGCCAAACTTCCGCGCCTGCATCATGATATCAGAGGCGATCTCCCGCGCGATATACCCGATCGGCTTCGCGCATTCCTGATCAGCGAACAGCTTCAACGCATTCACATCAAACGGGTTCTCCTCCTCATTGCAAAGCACAAGGACCTGCCCCGGCACGAGCTGCTGCACAAATGCCTGACGACCCTCCATGCTGACCCCGACAACTTTCGTGCGCATCTCCCGCACCACTGTTGTCCCCTTCTTCTCCAGTCTCTTCATACTGTCACTTCCACAGGCGAGCAATCATGCCGCCTATCCACTCCATCACCCGCCACACCGCTATGGCAATACCCTTCACTACATAAAACAACGCCCGCGCCAAGCCATCAACAATATCAAGCGCCGCCTTCGGGCGCTCGAACAACAGCCAGATAAACGCAATACCAAGAATCACCAGCGCAGTATAGACCAACGCCATACCCCCCGCCGGAAACAACCCTAATCCTGCCATTTTGCTACCAGTTCTCCTTTTTTCGAGCCGCCTCTTTTGTCGCAGACGGCCTTTGCCAATGAAAAATACAGGAAAGGTGTGACGGGTCGGGGGCACCGCTACAGTGCCATCGTTGCACCCGCCACACCCTGAGGTGATGACCTCTTGGTGTCGCAACGACTATGATAACTTCGTAAACGGCGGCAACCGAACCTCCTTCTTCGGCTCCGGCTGCCGCTGCGGTATCTGACTCAACGCGTCAATGATATCCTGCCGACGCGCCTCATTGTCAATGATCAATTGATAGCGAACATACTTCGTCTGCAACTCCAGGATGCGCTCCCCCTTCTCCTCCACGATATGCACCGCCAGCACATCACTCAGACGATATTGGATTGCCATTCACCATTTCCTCCCCTCACGAACCCACTGCGCCTCACGCAACAAGCCAGCCTCCTCATATCTCCTCGCCTCATCCTCACGGAGCCCGGCATCCCACAACTCCTTCTGCTCATCGCGCTCAATCCTATCCGCAATCTTCCATGCGACCCAGAAGATGACGGTGATCCCCACCATCAGTCCAATCCATGCAGACCAGACCATCGGCATATTGCCTCACTTCTTCTCTTGCGCGTCGTCCTTCTTCTTCCTCATCCACGTCCAATGCTCTGGCTTCGCTAACATCCAATAGATCAACCCGAGCGCGATCGCGATGAGTATCAGCACAATCTTCCCGGGCCACGATAGTGGAAATATCACCATAGCTATCCCTCCATATCAAAATTCATCTCTTCTTTTCCCTCTTCCGATCGAACTCATCGAGCAAGAACTCCACCGCCGCAGTATTCGTCACGAGACGGCGATTCATCTTATACGCCCGCAGAATATCATTCTTGTGCTGCGCCTTGAACGTATCAAGACGATCCTTGACCCTCACTTCCATGCCAAATTGCGTTGATGCTTCCTTCCGCATATACCCTCCGCTTCTACCACTAGCACTGCTTTATGCGCTTCACCTATATAAAGCTTTCCTGCTTTTCAATGGAAAAGCCCCTGACACGCCCGCACCGCCGTCAACACAAGGAACACCAGCACCAAGATAAGAATCAACACCCCGACCTTTATCCCATCCGCCTTTATCTCATCCCAACCATACGCCGCCACCATGTTCACCTCCTAGCACCCTGCGGAAGGCGACACACACCCAATCGCTTCGCCCATTTCCGCTCCGCATTCCTATATCCCTGCCAATCAGCCGCATGCTTCTGGATACGCCGACACTTCTCACACCCCTCATGCGCATTATACAACACCGCCCCGACACATAGCAGCTCACCAGCATCAATCCGCTTCTTCACCTTCGCATACCGCCCGACAGAGAACGGCTCACACACCACCCCGTGCGCCACACAGAGCTGCTTCATCTTCTCGAACGACTTGTTCGCCTCATTCTCCGCCACTTGCTTCCGCTGGCGAAACACGCTCCGCATATACTGCCGACGGCCAATCCCATCCGTCTTCCGATACTCATCAATCGTGAACGGCACCATCTCCTGCCCAGGATCGCTCTTCTCCTCCCGTATCATGCCTGCCAGCACCTGCTTCTCATACGTCCATTTGTCCCGCTGTTCCACCACCGCGCCATAACAGCTCTCGCATAACGGCAAGAACTCCCGACGAATCACCTTACTCTTCGTGCATCCCGTCACGCACCCATGCACACACCTACCCCCCTTACACCGCTTACAGAGTCGCTGCTCAGACCACGGCCGCTCAAACGCATTTCGTCCCATCTTGCACCTCTGCCCGCTGCACCGCGAACACCGTCTTCCCAATCAACACCACCCCTGCGACCACCACCGGCACGATAATCACCATCGGCGACACCGATACCACCTGCAGGAACCTGAAATCCGATGCTGGCGACCGATACCCCAGCACATTAATAATGATATCGAAGACCAGATACGTCCCCAATACCCCGTGCGTCCAGACATTCGGCTGCGTCAGCAACAACACGATAATCACGCATACCGACACGATACTCGGCAAAAGAAGGAAGAGCAGACCGCCCCAGATAGAGACGATCTGCCCCTCCCTTGTGGTTGATGGGTGAGCAGGAAGATGCCAATCACCATTGACGTGGCCGCTAATCCCTTGCAGCCGCAACGCCAGCACGTGCAACGGCTCATGCACCAGATTCGGCCAGAGCACCAATAAGGCTAGGAATACCCCCAGCATCCCAATCACTGTCGCCGCTTTCATCGCTTCCCACCTTTTTGCTTCGCATTCCGCCTCCTGATCGCAACACGCTCATACTGCTGTTCAACCGACGCATCATAATCAATACCACGCGCAGCCAACGACTGCCGCAACTGCTCCCGCAACGCATTAATCTTCATATCATACAAAATCCACTTCTGCCGCAACCGATACTGCTGCATACGACAATTCGCAATCGTATCCGCCAACCTGCGCTCCCCGGCAGCATACATCCGCCACGACACCCGCAAACCCTCGCGAACAGCCCTCTTCTTCTTCATTTCATCTCACCTTTTTCACTACACGATTCCGCTCATCCACATCCATCAATTCCTTGAGCTTCCGGATAACCTCACCCCGCTCCCCAGCACTCCAAGATTCTGTCTTATGACTCACCCGCCTAAAATACCCATACACGACATTCTTCCCGGTCCTGAACGATGTATACTCCCACAACACAATCTTCTTCCCACGATAGATAACCTCAGACCGAAACATTTTTTCCTTATGATATACATCATCTGTCACGATATCCCTCCACTCATATACCCACTCCACACAACAGTAGGAGCAACGCCACAACTTGCCCGGCGAAGATGAAAGGAATCGCCGGATAGAACCGCTTCTTCCTGCTGATCGCGAAGAGGACAACCAACGCAGCGAACATGCAGGCTGCGCTGATCCAGACAGCCCCGATGCTCGTCTTCACAAACGTCCCAGCCGTCAACACGATGAAGAAGATGTCACCACCGCCGAGCAACGCCCACGAATCCTCCTTCTCCTTCGGGATACCGAGCCCGGGGATGATCTTCTGCGCCATGAAGAGCTTCGCGAACGCCTGCATATGCTTCGTCTTCCACACCGCAATCGCATCATACACCGCAACCACACCGAGCAAGACAATCGCCATCCACGGCGCAAGACGATTCGCGAACGACGCGCCAGCGATGGCTATCGCGCCAACCACGAAATAATTCGACAACCACATCCACCGCCGCGTCTGCACCCACGACTCCTGCATCACCTGCACACAGAGATAATACCCCGCATACATCACCAGAAAGACACCGATAATCGTCAGCACATCCTTCCATATCGCCCTCGCCAAATCAGACCAGAGCAACGCAATCGCCGCAGCAAAGAATGCCAATGTATACCCCTTCGCGAACTTCAAGATAGCGAACCACAACAGCGTGCCGATAGCAATCGCCGCGGCAATCACGACCGCCATCTGCCAGCCCGACATCATGCCTGGGACAACCGTCGTGCCCATCACCGGCACAAGAAGCAGACCGACCGCTATCGCTATCGCCGTCCCCACCAGGAGCTTCATTGTCGTCAATAGATTATGTTTCATTTTTCTCCCTCACAACTTTCCCACTATAAATAATTTCAATGTCCGCCCACTATCATGCACGGAAATCCGTACCGCGCAATCCCGCCGCATATATTTCAAACCGCCTTCATCAATAACCTCTATCCGCATCACCCTTTTCTCATCAATCATACCCGCCTTCTTCATCCGTATCCGCCGTTTCCGCTCCCTATTCTTCGCCAAACACGCCTCACACAACCGATGCTGATTCACATCAATCTTTGTATTGCAACGCAGACATAATCCGTTCGCCCTACGATTCTTAACCCATCGCCGTTGCCTCGCCAACTGTGATAATGTCAACGCCATACGCTACAACACTCCTTGCTATTTTCTTACCCTTAATTTCCGCAACGCTAACAACACCGTACACGCACGACGCTCCACCAGGAAACCAACACACACCACCCCCAACATCGCCATTATACCAACCAAAAACAACCTCTCACCATTCACAAGCGCCGCCATGATAGCCATCACCGGCAGACACACAGCCACCAACTGTCCACACCCATCGGCACGCGACATCAACTCCAAATCCGTAATATCTTCCAAACGACTCATCATTGCACCCCCATCTTATTCATCGCTTCACCTTCTGATGACCACACAACACGCACGTCATCATATGCTTCCCCTGCAAAGAATAGGAATGCTTCCACTGATGCAAGCCAAGCGAGCAACGCCAGAGATAGACTAAGAGCACCACCACCACACCAATCACCGTCGGGAACACCACTGTATTAAAGTGGACAAGCGCCCACGAGCCAGCGATACCGACAAGATCAAGGAGCTCATGACCAAGATCAGCAAACGTCCAATTGCTAAAATAGAATATCACTGTTGCTATCAGCACCACACTCAAACACACAGCAATAAATCCCGCCATCGCAGACCATTGCGGGCACAACGGTTCACTATTCACCTTCCGATTCATCGCTTCACCACCCTCCAGTTATCGCCAATATCGCATACACAAACACCGCACCAACCAACACCAACACTACAACATCTATCCATTCCGCAACAAATCTCCATATGTTACCAGTCACGTTCGCCATTTACTCATCACCGCTTTCATCTGGTGAATCAGACATAGAACGATACAGGCAATACCCCCACGGCAACAACCCAACCGCACCCCATCCACCAAACAACGCTATATATATAACAGTCACCACCCCAAAAATCACACACCACACAAGCCACCACAATGAAATCAAACTATCCTGTTCCCTATGCTTCACTACCGTTTTCATCGCTTCACCTTCTCTAAACGCTTCAATATCACATACTTATGCGTGGGCTTCACCCATTCATACGCCACATCCACCTCAATCGAATCCGATAACCCCTCCATATCACAAATCAACTCCGCAAAATTATCCGCCTGCTCATCCTCAGCATAATAAAACGCACTCGAACTATGACGAGTCCCATAACCAAACGTCGCCTCATACAACGTCAACTTTTTTTTCTTCATCGCTTCACCTCCTCCCGACATGCTGGACACGGGAGAACACTAAAATCATGCTGCCTCTTCGTCTCGATGAGGTTCCCGCAACCGCACGTCACATACCATACCATTCATTTCACCTTCTTCTCCATCATCATCACCAACCCAAGCATCAAACACATCGCCGAAAACCACCCGACATACGCACCATACGTCAACAGCACATGCGCCATATCAAGCACCCGAAACAGCCCGAACACCGTCCCGAAGAAGGCGACAATCACCGATGCCACCAATAGACACGCCCCGACCACCATCCAACCATTTACCGTTCTCATCTTTTCAACCTCCTCATATCAACACTATCCAACTCACTCATCAGGCACCTCTTCCTCCAACACCATCTTCACCACTACAGACGCCAACTCATCAATACTCGCAGCACACAACGCAGACAATATCTCGTGCTCGGTCGGCACGTCACTATCACCCAACCACTCAACTATATACCGAACATGCTTACCCATCATCTTCACCGCTTCCCAGCATGACAACGACTATGCTCCTCATGACGCGACCGACGCCGCGTGCTCAACTGCTTCCCACACTTCGGACAGAGCCGCGTCGTGTCTTGATTCATCTATTCACCTTATCAATCGCCCGCGATGACAACACCCATAACCCAATAATAATACCAATCATAATAGCGATACCAACCGCAATCATCCCCTGCGAACCCCAAAACGCGCCAACCAAAGCGACAACACCCAATATCGTGCTGCACACAATCGCCGCCATGCGCAACTGAAACTGCGCCGTCAACCCATCCTTCTTTTCCATAATTTCCCTCCATACTCAGTCTTCTTCCCAGCCAACACCTGCTTAATCATCCGCATCCGCGACGTCAATGTCGCATACTCTCCACGCCGCAACGCCAAATCATCACACACCACACACCCATCATGCAACTGACACGCCACATTCCAAAATTTCGCTATCATCCCCTTCCCCAAATGATGAGTCACGATCACCCCGGTCGTCACATAGAGCGCTGCCCGCACCTCCTTCGCATCATTCAACCGCTGCCGCCACACATGCTGCCGCCACTCCCGCTTCGCATTCCACCCACCAGCCCGCAAATCCTGCAAGTCATAGGTCTTCACTGATTGCTGTTTTTTCATCTGTGCTCCCGCATCTTACAATGCGTCGTACAATACCCACACAACTTCGGCGCATTCTTACAATAGACGCCATTCGCCTTCTTCGTCAAACAATGCAACCGCTTCTTCCCACAGATCCTGCAGACAGCGACCCTATCCCTACCGCGCCCCTTCCGACCCTTCCGATACCCAAACGCAAACATCCCTACACCTCCGGCTTCCGATCTTCCCACGCCATCTTCCGCACACACAACTCAAACGTCTGCTGCGACACATGCAACTTCGTGATATCCTCGGCCATCACCTTAATAATCTGGTTATTGAACTGGCTATACTTCCGCCGCAACACCTTCCCATCAATCTTCAGCTCATATTCATACGTCATAATGCCGCCTCCCTTTCTTCGCAATGAACTTCCCACACGCATCCCGCGTCACACCACGCTCCCGCAGTATCGTATAGCCACACGCCCCGCACACATACGAGAACGTCCGCCAATCCCACTTCACCTGCTTCCGCGTACAACGCTCGCACCACTCCCGACGATGCACCGTCTCATTTCTTTGCGCCCTTCTTCCCATCAGTATCTTCACCACAACATATTCGTTTTCGTCCTCACTGGCGTCCGCTTGAACACCTGCTTCGAATATGATAGTTCGCCAGTCTGCGTATCCCGTTCGACAATCTCATACGACTCAATGACATCATATCCCAACAAAGAATCTTCACGCTCAACAACCTTTTTCCTACTCAATACCACTTTTGCCACTTTTTCACCTCATTTCTTTCCAACTCCACGCGTCCAGAGCCACCGCAGCCCTTCCCACACCATCACAATCGCCCACTTCGACATCCCGAAGAACCCCTTCAACGCAGTCCAGATACCGTTCGCGAACTGCAACGCCGACTCCAGCAACGCATCAAACCCGTGCTCCGACAGGATATCACCCTCTTTCGGCACCGGCTTCTCCTCATACTGCTCAATCTCCCCACCAGCGGCCATCACCACCGTCGCGAAAAAGCTTTTCTCCACCGTATCCGCCACAATGAATGTGGCCTTCACCCGTTTCATCACATCACCTCACGCAACATATACAACACCACACCACCAACAAATATCACTGTCAAGAACGTCACTGCCACCAATAGCATATTTATCCCCCCATCATGCCGAACCACCGCATTCTCCACCGGCCGCTGCGGCACAGGCACAGGAACCGGCACCGCTTCTTGCGGCGGTTGCACCGCCGGCGGAGATTCCACGGGAGCCTCCACAGGCTTTACCACAGGAGACACTGGTGGAGGAATAACCGGCGACACATTCGGCGTCACATTCACCGACACATTCGTCACATTACTTACCGTCACATTCTGCGCATGCGCAGCCCACCACGCCGCCATACGCTGCGCGACAACATCATCCCCTGTACCATACCGCTGCTTCTTCACCCCAAAATCAGACTCATTCACCCCAATAGAATCATTGATATCAGAATGATTCCCCGTCACCGTCAAAAAGAAATCATCCGAAAGATTCATCGTCGGAACCTCATAGACATCACGCGACCCATTCAGCAACGTCACGTTCACCGGCTTCGACAGATTAAGCCCCCAGAAAATACGATACTGCCCGGGATCCCACGCCGAGAGCGTCACCTGCTCCCACTTCGTCGTCTGATTCACCATCTCCAATCCATCATGGAACGCTCCGATACGCCCATTGAACACCACAGAACGATTCCCCTGCTGCGTGCAACCACCGCCATAAAACAACGACACACACGTCTCCGTCGTCGCATAGATATAGAACGTCACCGGTTGCGGCGGGCTCTCCGCCCCAACAAGCATGAACCGCAACACCTCCTCCTGCCCCACCGTCATATTCATATCCGACATACGCGCAATCAACATATTATCATACGCGTATACAGACATCACGACGCACAACAATGCCGCTATACCAATCACCACCTTCATGTCGCAGCGACCTCATCAAAACTCACCGTCGCACTCCGGCCAACCCGCGTCAGCCGCGGAGCGAACCCAATGGCCTTCGCAATCGCCTCACTCCTCAGCACCACATCCTCACAGAACAGATTCCACTGCTCAATAGACTCTATCCCCAACGGATACGCATCATTCGCATAGTTCAACGTGTTCCGCGTCACCGCAGCATGACGAAAGATCTGGAACGCCACCTTCCGATCCGCAACCCCGAGCTCAGGAAACAACGCCTCATACTGCGCAATCCCTGCCGGCGGCCCCGAAACTGGCTTTTCCGTCGGCATCGCCACCACCGTCTCCAGTTTCGGCAGACCACCACTACGCTGCAGCGCATACCATTTCCCCATCACCGCACTATGGCTACGCCCTGTCCGCCGCACGACACGCTCAATCGTCTCGTCCCGATCATACCCTTCAGCACAACAGTCCAGCAAAAACCGCTTCTCCTCAGGAGACCAATCGTGCTTTTTCGCATTCTTCTGCGCCTGCACCGACATCCGCCCTTTCCCTGAACGCTGCCGATCCCTCAGCCGCTGCTGTTGTTTCGCGATACGCCACTGCTCCCGTATCTGCTCCTGCATCTGCTCATCCGGCACCGCCGCTTCTTCCTCCTTCGACACCAGTTGCAGAAAACGCTTCATCTCCGCCGGTGTCCCCTCAACCTCCTTCCCCTCAATCCGTACTTTCATAGACTCCCTCCCGGACAGACCGCCCGTGCTCTACCACATTATATCTCTGGCCCGATACCTCGTTGCCGCACACCTTACAGCAATGAGCGCCTTTCTGCGCATCCCAGAGCATCTGCTTCCTACCACCGCCGCAACTGCCACCTTTCTTCAAACTCTTCATAATGTTCTTTACAAAGCCACATACGATATGGTTTCTTGTATGCAATGTTCTTGCAACCAACACAATCACATAATCGCTTCGTCTTCTTTTTCATTCACGACGACCTCCCAACACACGCCCTGGTTTCGAAGACCTCTGTGCCGTTATAGTTGTGCTGTCGGAAGCATACACACTCGTCTTGTATCTTCTGAATCATCACTGGATTC
>Ga0315275_10003114_pt1 | contig 15197 bp, 15 predicted proteins | sample YL17G03_0_MG_FD_205557 | JGI IMG/M metagenome (GOLD analysis project Ga0315275, IMG submission 205557) | Sediment microbial communities from Yellowstone Lake, YNP, Wyoming, USA - YL17G03_0 | ecosystem: Environmental > Aquatic > Freshwater > Lake > Sediment | place: USA: Wyoming | collected... | reverse complement strand
TAATATAGAATACTGGCAGAATTTCAAGACACGTCCGATAATTGTAACAAAGCTATCGCGGCATACAATGAGGCTCTGGAAATATTCAATATTTCTTATTCTCCTATATTGTTTGCCATAATTCTTCATGATCTTGGAATGGTTTGAATGACGTTGGCAAAGATTGAAAATTCAGCAGAGAAGTGTAAGCGAGTAATTGAAGTATTTGATGAGACTCTGAAAAATCATACTTTCGAGAACTCACCAATTCGATACGCATCAACACAAAATCATCGAGGATATGCCTATTATTTACTCGCAGATTTTGAAAACACATCCGAAAACTGTAATAAAGCTATTGAAGCTTTTGAAGAAGCTCTGAAAGTGTACACTTTTACCGATTTTCCCATTCAGTTTGAAATGACACATCAAAATCTTGAAGATGCATATAAGAAACTTCTAAAGGTCGAGAATACCCAAGAGAATATTATTCGAGCAACTAAGGCAATGCACAAATATGTTCAAAATTTTGTTTCCGATGATAACCTGATAAAATTTGATATGATAAAATAATGACTTCATTATTGATTCCCAATTCCCCATATAATCTGTTTTACATTCTCAACCAGTCTGAGCATGTCTAGTGGTATTAAAAACTTTTCAGATAGTGAAAATGATCGCGGTGGATCGCATCAAACAGGGGATTTGTGGGAGTCAATCGGGACTTACTTTAGGCTTTGTATGGAGATATTCATGAATCGGGGGGCGTAGAGTGGCCGGGTTGGGGAGTCCGTAGCCGGAAAAGGGAGTTTTACAGCATGGGGAATGGGTTTTACAAGGCCGTTCCAGAAAATTTTTTTAGAGAGAAACCGGGAAATTTTTCTTTTTAGAATATTCGATACAAAATTTCCGGAACTGGTTTTTTTACCGGATTTCAGTGAAAAATATTTGAGCAAGGTCTGGTTATAAATTTTCAAGCGAGATTCGATCAATCCGATCAATTTTCAAGCGAGATCATAATCTCGCTGAAAAATTTTCAATCAAGGTTTGATTGATCTATTGCATGGTTTTAATTAGGATCGTGATCGCGATTGAAAATCAAAATTCAAAGTTTGATTGAAAATAAAAAATAATCCAATTGATGCAAGATTTTCAAGAGCTAGCATTTCCCCGTCCAGGATATTACCTTAAAAAAACCAAAATCCATAAATCAAACGTTTAATTCTAAAGATTTCACTATTCCATCTCGTCGATAATATCCAATGTCTGCTATCATTTTTTTCGCAATAAACAAACTTTCCTTTGCTTTGTCCTTTTCACCGGTTGCGATATAAAGAGCCGAATGCCCAATATGGCAATCCGCTTCAAATAATCGCATATGACTTCGATTGGCAATCGAATATGCGGTTTCCAAATCATCCTTCGCCTTATCAAAACTCCCCATTATTATTCGCAATTCTGCCCGTTTAAGGAAACCCCGGGGCAAATGATCCTGTTGGCCAGCACGACGTAGACCATCAATAGCCATATCTAAATATATTTTAGCTTCTGAATAATCCCCATTAGGCTGTTTCTGAGCCTTCATCATATGAGCACACCCGAGAGAGAGATTGTTAAGTGCTTGATCGAGAAGACTTGCCCCGCTGAAACGGGAATATAGTGATTTAATTTTTTCACCACGATCTAAAACTTCGTTATACTTTTCCTGAGTCAAAAGCAAATCACAGAACTCGAACCCACGGACAGAATATAAGATGGGTGTTGGTGGTACGATTTCCCTTTGAATCTTTTCGGCTTTGTTGAACCATTCTTCGGCCTCGTTCAGACGTCCCAATTGATGTAATACAGAAGCATATGTTGCGTAATTGACAGGTTTATTTGCCGGGAAGCCACATTTATCGGCCAATTCTCTACACTTTTCGGCGAAACGAAGCGATTGTTGGATCTCCCCGAGTATCAGGTACAGTTGACTGATATTACTTGCAACTTTTGCCGCAGTGGGCCAATCCTTTTTATTGGTTGCTCCATCCAAAGATCCTTGAAGGGATGTTGTAGCCTCCAACAGCCTACCAAGTGCTCGAAGATCGAAACCCGCTTCATTGAGAACAATTGCTCTGTCTTTTTCATTCAAACCTTCAACCGGGTGACTCCACTGTTGTGCGAAAAAGCCGGAGAGTACTTCAAGATCTGCACTGAACGCTCCGAGTTTATGCCAATTGAAATGTTGCTCTCCTCGTTGAATTCTGGACTTGTAAACATTTTCCCATACTTCCTGATAGCGACCAGCCTTGCATCCATGCAGGGCAGCAGTATAAAGTGGAATCATTTCTTCAATATTTTCTGGATACTGTTTTGCTTTAGCTGAAAAATATCCGTATAACCGGCTATGAGCTTCTTGCCAGGCGGCAGGATTAGTTGTACGAACTGATTCTCCGAAATACTCCCGTATTAGGGGGTGGCAGTCAATGGTTTCCGGGTTATTCAAGTCAGGTGCGAAAATAAGACGCATCCTACGAAGATCATCTATTAGATATTGCCATTCCAATTCTGGCAGGCCTTGAATTCTCTGGGTTAGATCGCTAATGACAGGTGTATTCCTAAAAAGATTCACAGCATCTTTCTCTGCCGGTCGATCGAATAAACTAAGGATCTGTAACATTTCGAGACTTGGAGTAATTTTTAGCCACTGTTCATACGAATACAGAACCCTCTTTGCATGAGAACCTTGTCGTTTCTCATCCAGTATCTTGTCGATTTTCTCTCTCTTTCCGATATCACCATTATATACAACTTTAAGATAACTCCCGAGCAGCGTAAGCGCAAGAGCATGCCCTTTGAATTCCTCAACTGCGGAAATTAGTTCTTCGTTTGTCCCTTTTACTCCTAAGAATCGCAGGTATTCTACACCATCTGCATTTGAAAGATTTTCAAGATCTATTTCGATGACAGTTCTGGCATAATCCTTGAGGTCATCAACAGGCAAACGAGTGGTAATTATTACCAGGCCGGGATTTTTCCGTGCTAACTCGCGTAGAAGTATTGATAGAGCGGGATCTTTGATTTTCCCGAATTCACTAGTAGATAGCGCCTGAAGAGGTTCCAATCCATCGAGTATGAGTAGAACTCGGCGTTTCCTTATAAGTTCAGCAAGACGCTCTCCTTTTTCCCACGGCGAACCTTTGGTTGGATCGGTATCCCCAAACCATTTCAGGGCATCTGCAATGAACGGGTCTGCAGAAACTTGCTGGTCTTCTGTAGTACCATGTGTATAGAATGACCAACAGTAGATTCCTTCAGCACCACGGTACTTTGCTTCAGCAGCTTGTGTTAACCACGAATTTATCAGGGCTGTTTTTCCTACACCACCCCACGCAACCAGACAGATAATATTGATATTTGGATTATCCCATGAATTGCTAAGTTTGTCAAGAACGTCCTGGCGGCCAAAAAGATTTGGATTTGTTGAGGGGAGTCGTGCCATTGATATATCAATTTTTAAAACGGTTGTTGATGTTGCATCATCGTATGTCTTGAGACGTCCTCCCGCTACCCATCTTTTATAATCAGATAATAAATTCTTTAAAACTGAATTTGTAGGATACTGCTTTATTGACGTTTCAATAATGAGCTCTACCTGGTTTTGATGTTCAGCTTCATTGAGAATATTAAACCAGAACGTATTGGCAGAACCACTAAAATCTATACGCCGCAGATCCAGTCCAGAATCATAAACCAAAATTTTTACATTATCTTTATCACAATAAATATTAGCCAGACCGTCTCTCAGTCTTCCAAACACTTCATGCTGATACATTATCAGATCCTGTTAAAGGAGTCCTTGTTTTTTCAAACCTTCAATGACAACATTGATATGAATCCCTTGATTACGATAAAACATTCTTTTTGAATTCGGATCCGGCAACCATCCGCCCTTATGATGTATCGCAACAACATTCCAATTCATATTAAAAACAGGGGATCCTGAGGATCCTTCTAATGTATCTGTAAGGTATTGGATGCGTGCATCGCTTACAGAGGCAATAATATTGTGAGACAGTGCTATCTGTTTTGGTCCACCACCAGGATGCTGGATAATTATTACTTCTTCTCGTGGATTTGGATTGACAGGAACCAAAGATAGTGCCCCCCACTTTTCATTAGGATTTTTCTCCAGCCGAACAGCAGTCCAATCATCTCCTCCATCCACTTCTGCTAATGATGTGAAAAAACCAGTTTCCGGATCGAGGTTATAGGAATCAACTTGAGCATTCAGTCCTTGAACAGTCTTTTGATAATTAAATTCAGCCTTAGCACTCAATGCGATCTCCTTTGATGGAAGGACATGATTATTGGTTATAATCCAGTTATTTTTAATTAAAAATCCAGTACCGGCACTCCCATCACTCAATACAATTCTCGCGACAGAACGAGATTTTTCCAATCCGTTCTGGAGAAAATTAATCGGCCGCAGGGTACTTCTGTTACCAATAATCTTTTCGAGTGAATTTTGATCCATGGGACCATTCCAATTATCCTCTTCGATGTGTGGCGTTTCTATCGCTAATAATATATTTTGTTCCGCAAGCGCCAATGATTGAATGTCAGGATACTCTTGGCGAGATCTGGTAATAATTTCATGAATCTTATTTTGACGAACAGCCTCTTCCAAAATACTCTGCCAGGTTATAATGGACTTTCCACTGAAGTTTATCCGAGATTGATCCAAACCAACATCGAGGACGATTCGGCGAGCTTCATCGCGATCCCAATAAAGACCAGCTAGTAAATTACGCAGATTCGAAATATTTCTGTTCCAGATCATTGCCAACAAGAGTATCAGGGGATGGAACGATAAATCTACTCAAAATAATTGGCACAAATATCCAAATCATCTATTCATTCTTTATTTTAGGTTTAAAACGGTCCGCCCGAAGCGCTCGGGGTCAACGTGGTCAGGACCGCACAGGATGCCGGCATACCCATCCGCTTCCCATCCCCGGACCACCTGGAACGGGTTGCAATCCTGCTGATTGACTGATGGCCCAGCCTGAAACGGCAGGAGGACAAGGGACCTGCATTCCCCGCACCCAATCCGGCCCCTCTAAGGCCCCGGTTTGCCAATCCGGGCGATCGATTTCCGGGTATGCTGCAAAAAACGGTACAGTTTACACACTTTTTCCAGGAACGCCCTTTCTGCACGATTTACGCCAAACGGGGCAATTTCCTTTGAGCTATAAAACGCTGATGTACGCTAATGGGAGGCAAAACTCAGGGAGGCTGGTAGGGTAGCACGGTCAAAAGGAAAGGAAGGGCTGTTTCGGGAGATTGGAATTCCGAAAGAGGATCATGGGGGACATACTCTTTACCAGAACCTCTTCTCCGTCGGAGATCTACTCTTACAAAGGACTGAACCGACCCCCAAATGTGTCTCATTCACGAAAAACCGAGCTCATTATTTTATGAAAGACACATATTTTGCCCAGTTTGGCTGGATTCGGTACAAAACGGGCTCAGAAAAAATGCCTCAACAGGCCTCTTTGGGAAGAGGATCAGTTGTAAGATGGGCTGGGGGAGAGATCACTCCCATTAAAAAAATTACCGGCGCCGGATCGCAAAAAATCCAATGCTGATAGCGGCTGCCCCGATAACGACAGCAGGATCAACCGGCGATTCCGGTGATGATGTTGGCCAGGGAGTGGGGATAGTTATCGTTGACTTACTGATTGTCGTGGTTGTTGTCACCGGTGCAGCGGGTGTGGTTTCATCAGTTATATCGCTTGAAACCGGAGTGAGCCGGGCATAGAAAACGACCCGCTTGCCGTCGATCACGACGACTTTATCGGTGTAATCCTCGTACAATTTCTTCCGGACACGCACATCCAATGTTCCTGTTTTCTCGGAGTAATACGTCAACGGACTGGTTCCAAGCTCGATGTTGTCCAGCCAGATCGTGGCGCCGGGCGGGTTGGTCTCGAAATAGATACTGCCGCCGGTTCTGCCAGGAGTTGTTGTCGTGGCGGTTGTTGTTGTCGTTGTTGTCGGGGAGTCAGCGGACGTAATGCCCACCAGAACTATGAGGAGCAGGAAGGCCAGACTGATAAGGAAAGGGAATCGTTTCATGCCACTGCTTCCTGAGCAATGAGCTGAATGAATGAACATAGTGCCGGAATCCGATATTTTTTTATAAACAGGACTAACGGCTGCTTCCCCGGTTTCCCTCTGCTGCAACGCGATAAACCTTTTTTAAAAAAATGATGGTTGTCGGTGTAATTAAATTCATATGATGTTCTTAATCCTGATCTTACATTTTGGAATTCTGTCAATGGGAGATTACTTGCAGAACTGCTTAAAGGAACAAGTAGACTATGCATTGATTGACCGGATGAACTATCACTATGCCGACTGAGTGTACCGAAAATATCAGATGGAGGATAAGCCCACGGACGATTTCTTTTACCAGACGAGGCAGGAACTTGCCTCTTGGATGACGTAAATTTAATCATGATAAAAATTCGTATTTTCTTCAGACTCCAAACCAGGCACCCTTGCAGAGCTTGAGAACCAGACCCGCCCGCCAGCTGCCGGTGAACGATGTACTTCGCCAATGAGAACTCCGAATTGTGAATCTGGTGCTTGACTGATCCCATCAGACAGATATCTATCCAATATGAGTCATTTCTTCGACTATAGTACAACGGCCAATCCGATAACCTCATGGTATATTTTTGGTAATTTTTTAAGAGTACATGACTCTCGAAACGTAAATGAGGTTCTGCAACGAACGAACTATTGTTTTTCATAGGAAAGAGAAGAGGAAGGGAATCAACAATGAAAATTAAAGAGATACATATGAAAATAATTGCAATTGGGCTGGTTCCGGTATTCCTAATACTCGCCTTCGCATTGCCAAACACCGCCAGCACAGTCCTCCTGTTGGGGGGTATTATGATCACTGCATTTGTGGTAACTTTCATAGGAATGTCAATGCAGGAGAAGGAAGCGAAGGAACCCGATGACCTGCTGGCGATTCCGCCAAAGAAATCTTAATTTTCTTTTTTTCATGGTTACTTCTGTAAACAAAATCCCCGGTTGTAGACGAATGGTCTGATTTTTTTATCAATCAGAATAATTTCGCAAATCTCAGATCAGGTCCGGTGTGAGAAGAAGCGCTGGAAGTAGTTGGAGCAGCCACGGGAAATCAGCCAAAGCTATCCGAGCTGGGAATCAGAGCAAAATCGTCCGCAGCTTTGGATCGCGGAGGTAGCACCCCCCCATCATATACATCAAACCTTCATCCCGGATCCGGGCCCTGTAAGGCCCCGGTTTGCCCTTCCGGGGGTTCCATTTCCGGATATGCTGCATAAAACGATGTAGTTTTACACACTTTTTCCAGGAACGCACTTTCCGCACGATTTATACTAAACAGGGCGATTTCCTTTGATCTATAAAACGCTAATGTACGCTAATGGGAAGCGAAACTCAGGAGGGCGGGTAGGGTAGCACGGTCAAGAAGAAAGGAAGGGCTGTTTTGGGGGATCGGAATTCCAGCCTGGAGACACGGGAAAACCTACACTTTACGCTGCCACCTCTCCGTCGGAGACTGTTTCTCCCAAAGGGTTTTTGGCATCAAAAATGACACTAATTCGCGAAAAACGAGCACTAATGTTTTGGGATCTCTTAAATTCTCTGCCCATTCGGCTGTCCGGGGCTGAATCGCAGCTGAAAATGACCGCTAATAGCACCTGTTGAAGGGGCGATCTCGTGAAAGATTGGCTAAAGTGGAGGGAAACGAAAGGAAGGGGTGTTCTAGGAGGCAGAATTAGAATATCAGTTAGTTGAAATCGCATAATACAGATTGGATTGTAATTAAATTTTGAAAGAACGAATCATCTGCCCTATAGTTTTACTTTTTTGAGCAAAGTGTTGCCATGGTTGGGAGATATAAGATGTAACTGATATTTTTCGTCAAGTTCTTTCGATACTTCGGAAATTAATCTTTTATCGAACGTGACAAAATAATTGGCTCTAATTGAGATGGCGGTTGTCAATAATATTGCATCCTGAGTTTTAACTCGTTTGAATGTAAAGATCAATGATGCCACAATTTCAGAAAAATTATCGCCCGTTTCTTCCGGTTCATCGGAAAGAGGAATTATTGTGTTATTTCCGAATAATACATCAAACTTGTTTTCGATGTCTTCATACACTGTTTTCATAGAATCCTCGGGAAGATCAAGAGAATTTTTCTCCTCACTCCACCGTGAGAGAGGAGTGCCATTTTTGAATAATAGTATACTCCGGATTTCATCGCGGACTGCTGAATATACTTCGTTTATTGCGAGATACGAAAAATAGAACTCGTCTGAAAATCCTTTGGATTTCAAATCAATTATTCTCTGGATAAAATCAATTGAATGTTGGTGCCGGTTCAAATAGATATCACGGAAATCTGATGGGATACCATATTTTTTGATAAGAAGGTCAAGTACACCGGAATCTGTTATTAACCAAGGAACAAGTGTATTGGTGTCGATACACCACCTGGTACCGGTATTCGCCAAATATTATCTCCTTGCTTTCTTTTTGGAGCTCCATAATCCCTTAATCTGTCCAGCTTCACCATTTACGGTTGAACGCTGCCGTAACTCATAATATTTATTAGTGACAGGATTATGGATTCGTTTTGTTGCCATAAACACTGACATTACATTTACCTGCAGGCTATTATTTTTTTCTGAATGGGACACTCTCATTTTCTCAAAACATAAAAGGGTGTCAATATTTTTCGCTACATTTGACATTCTGCATTTTAATTTTATGTGGGTGTTATTGTCCTATACAAGTTTTTCATGGGTTTTTCCGAAAAAGGTTCAATGGTTGCATTTAAATTTAGGTTGACATCACGATTATTGAAGAAGAATGCACGATCTCTGGATGGGTCGCGTCACTAAATCTGAAGTAATCGAAGTAAATCTAATAATGCACAATTATCGACTCTGCGAAAAGAAACAAAAAAGAAGTAACTATAGGGTGATCAGAGAAGATCTATTTTTCTTTTAATTCGAGCTACGAGCTCTTTTTATTTTTATATTTTCCCGTAATCTGTCCTTTGGTGTAATTTTTCGATGATCTTTCAGCGATATGCATATCCGAATGCGTTTTCGGATTGTGAATCCGTTTTGTTGCCATAATTTGAAATATACTCTCCACACGATAAAATTGGTGGTTGATTTCCGAATTAGTTTCACCACACTTGGTTCAATTCAATATCCTATAATGTTAGAAAGGTAAATTGTAGAAAAGAAATCCTTCACCTTAGGTATCTCCCGAACATGGCAAAACAAACGAAGCTCGTTCCCGCAGCTCGACCATTTCTCAAATGGGCTGGAGGCAAGACTCAGTTACTTGACGAGTTCAGCAAACGTTTGCCGGTAGAACTGAAAGGAAAAAAGATCACTAAATATGTCGAGCCGTTCATTGGCGGCGGAGCGGTTTTCTTCTACCTTAACCGGAATTTTTCTTTTGACAAGTGCTACATCTGCGATGTCAATGAAGAGCTAATCCTTTCTTATCGCGTGATCCAGCATTCCTTAAAAAAATTGATCTCGGAACTAGATTCCCTCGAATCAGATTATCTATCCAGGAACGAGAAGAAGAGAGAAGAATTTTATTATGAAATCCGGGATGCATTCAACGATAAACTTCCAGAAATCAACTTCAAAAAATACAATACCGAATGGATCGAACGTACAGCCCAGATCATTTTCCTGAACCGCACGTGTTACAACGGCCTCTTCCGGGTAAACCGGAAAGGAGAGTTCAACGTTCCCTTCGGGAGATACAAGAATCCCGATATCCTGAACGAAGATAACCTGAACGATGTTGCGACGTTGCTGAAGACAACCAAGATCCTTCTCGGTGATTTCACCCAGTGCCGGAAATTTGTTGATAAGCATACGTTCGTGTACTTCGATCCGCCCTATCGCCCGCTCAACCAGACCTCGTCGTTTACCTCCTATTCAAAGAACGGATTTTACGATACTGACCAGGTTCGCCTCGTAGAGTTTTTTAAGGACCTCGACGCGAAGGGCGCAAAAATTATGCTGAGCAATTCCGATCCAAAGAACGAGAATCCCAATGATTCATTCTTTGATGATCTCTTCTCTGAGTATTACATCGATCGTGTTCCCGCGAAGCGTATGATCAACTGCAATGGCTCGCGTCGCGGAAACATCAACGAGCTGATTATTACGAATTATCCGCAAAAGAAGACGTAATAGTGTTTTTCTTATGAAGCTGAATGACGAAGCCTGGGGAAAAATTTTCGACCACCTTCGTCTGCTGCCGGAGATTGAGTGCCACGGTTTTGTCTATGTCAGTGCGGATGATATCAAGGCGGCGAGCGACAAGCGGGAACCCCGGCTCCTTGCCAAACAGGATACGAAAAATTCCCGTCCTGAAGTTTTCCGGCAGAACAAATTGTCCATCCTTCCCATAGAGAATGGGAAATATATCATTTTCCGGGACGAGTCAGCAAGGACATATTATCCTCTTGACAAAATTCTTGCCGAAGTTCCAACTGAGGAATACCAGCCGTCAAAGGATTACCGGGAATACCAGAGCCTCGATGTGCGGAACCTCTCTTCCGAATCGCAGGCTCTCGATTTTGCGAATCTTGTCTCCTTGCTCAAGACCTTCACCAGCGAGAAAGAACTGAACCTGACCATTCGCGGAAGACTGCGTTCCGGGAAATTTCCCGTGACGATTCCCAGGAGCCATCACACGGCCGAGGTCGATGGCGTTCAGATAGAAGTCGATGCGGGATTCGAGAGCCCGGAAAAGATCTACCTCTTCGAATCCAAGCTCGGCCGCGTCGAGGATTTTAACATCCGCCAGCTGTACTATCCGTTCAGGGACTGGTCGTGCAAATCCTCAAAAGAGATAGTTTCTTTGTTCTTTGTTTATACCAACGGGCTTTTCTATATTCTGCAGTTCGCATTCGGCGAGGAATATGGGGAACTGCGCCTGGTCAGGAGCAAGTGTTTCACGGTGAACGAGCCGGCAAAACAGCCGGTGAATCTGAAACAACTCCTGGCAGAATCCCGGATTGAGCCTGAGCCGGATGTTCCGTACCCGCAGGCAAACGACCTCGACAAGGTAATTGATATTGTTACCAACTTCCAAACGGCTGGTCTCTCGAATAAGCCGGCCATTTCGGAATTTTTTGGTTTCGATGAGCGCCAGGGAGATTATTACTTGAATGCCGGATATTATCTCGGACTGTTGAAACGAATTCCCCATTCCACCGAATTTGAACTGACACGAGAGGGTGGATTCATCGCGAAATCGGAGAACCGGTCTTGGCGGAATCTGTTGCTTTTGAAGCAGATGCTAAAGAGACCTTCTTTCAATGAAATTATTCATCTATTTGAAAGTGAAAACCGGGAATTATCATCATTGACTGTGGATGTACTCGCTCCGGTTATTCAGAAGCATGTGGAGTTAAATGAAACTACAGCGCGACGACGGGCATCTACGGTGATGAGCTGGTTGAGATGGATGGTGGCGGGGATGGAGTTTGAGTGATTCTGTCTCCCAGACCGGCTACGTGGCGGTGCAGCTGGGCCGGTGCTGGGGGTGGAACATGTGGCCCGGGTGCCCGGAGAACAGGCTCCGGCATATGTGATGCGGATAATGGCGTGACTGTATCTCGAATAAGCCCGTAAAATGCTCCTTTTGCCAAACGGACGAAGGCGTTTTTTCGCTCAGTGGAAACAATGTCCACGCTCATAAAAAATACGGATTTAAATGAGTGTTTTCCCTATTGGGATGATTTGCGAGGATTTTGACCCTGCAATTTAGCGGGCTTGCAGCAGCCACTTTTTTAGGCAGGTAGGGTAGCACGGTCAAGAGGAAAGGAACACCTGTTTTGAGATCGGAATTCCGGCCTGGAGACTCCGGAAAACCTACACTTTACCCATGCCACCTCTCCGTCGGAGACTGATTTCTCCCAAAGGGGTTTTGGCACGCACAAAGACATTAATTCGTGAAAAACGAGCACTAATATTACGGGATTCCTTTATTTCTCTGCCCATTTTGCTGTCTAGGGCTGAATCTGGAGCTGAAAATGACCATATTTACCAGCAATTGGGAGGCGGATCGGTTGTAAGATGGGGAAGGGTTTTTCGAGCGAAGATTGGAAAAATATCAAAGTTATATGTCGCTCATTTTAATCCATAGTGCAACTGAACTTCTTCAAGATTATGTTTTAATGAAAGAAGCCCGTCATAATCCGGATCTAATTCTAACCCCATTTTCAAATATTTCTTTGCTTCCTCAAGGGCGATTAATGCTTCTTGTCTCATTCCTATCGAACATGCATTTCGTACTTTGTCGATTTTTATTTGCACTGCACATGAATAGATAAGTGGATCATTTCCTGCGATATCGATAGCTCTCTCGATCAACGGTTCGGCGTCCTTTAATTTATTTCGAAATCGTAGAATATTTGCTTTCGTACAAAGATAGGCAGGATCATTCCATTTTGAGCCCGGGAATTGTTCTAATACTTGCTCAGCTTTTTTGTCATCTTTTAAATTTAAATATACATCCGCAAGTGCTGAATAAACAGATACGTTCGGACGAGGGGATTTTACAGCATTCTCAAGATAATCACGAGCTGCAATATAATTCCCTGTATCTTTCAATATCATTCCGATCCTATGATGTAATTTTGGATCGTTGGGTGTGACATTTAATGCCTTTGATAAGACATGAATAGCAAAATCTACTTCCTCATTTTTAATTAAAATCTTGGCTGCTGCATCAACAACATATGGATTATATTGGTTATCATCATAGATGTTCAAAATGATGTTTCGGGATTCAGAGAGGTAATTATTATAGCTGCTACTATTCTCAAACAACAGTAAAGCCAGACTAATCGTGGGTATAATCTTTGCTTTTCCTTGAGCGTATGTGATTGCCTGGCGGAAAGATTCAAGCGCATCATCAATCATTTTCATTTTTCTTTGGAAAAGACCCAAAGAATGATAATATCTCGAAATCGAAGGTTCCTTTTTTATTAAGTCCTTCATAATTTCAATTGCGCGATTTGTATCGCTTAAACGATCGAGGCATAATGCATAATAGTAATCATATATTGGATCCGGATTTTCATAGTTCATTTCTTTAGCAGCTTCCAGATATTTCATTGCATCTGCATAATTTCGATTTTTATATAGTTCAATACCAGCATTTTTTGCTTCAAGTAAATACACGGCCTGTATTTCTTTCGCTTTGTTAAATTTTCCTGCTAATATACTATGATAATATGTTAATGAGCCATATTGTGCGGATAATGCTGAATATGTTGGAGCGCTTTTCCATAAGTTTTCAAATAAATCTGCAATTTTTATATGAGTTTCATTAATATCTTTTTCAACAGCCATCTTCGAAAGGATATAATCGGATAAAACTGGATGAATTCGATAGTCTGGGGATGTTGGATCTAATAATTGTTTTTTCTTTATTTCACCTATGGCCATCCATTTATCTTTAAAAATAAATTTCAAATGATCAGAATTGAGTGGGATCGACACAGTCGATAGGAGAATTAATATTTTTCTTTCATCTTCTGTGATACGAAGTCCAGAGAATAAATCCTGTGCGATATCGATTAAAAGGTTGTGTAAAAAAGATTTGTCTTCTAGAATGACATCGATTCCTTTTTCAGCAACACGATTCGCAGCTAAGGTAATTGCTAAAGGATATCCCTTTAATTTTTCCGCAAGTTTTGCGATTTTGGAGTCATTGATCTCAAGATCTGTTACATATTTCAGATGAAATTTTAAAGCACGTTTCATCTCTGGTGTTTCAAGAGTTCCTATCGACAATGGTTTGTATCTTGCTAATGTGATTGGGGGTAAATCTGGTGAGAATTGTGATATTAATATTACAGTCGGATTTGCAGGTTTTTTACTTTCTGCGAGATCATGACAGATTAGATGAATTAAAGGTTTCATAATCTGGTTATTAAGACGATAATCTCCTCCAATGTAAGTCAGATTATCAAGAATCACGAACATTTTCTTCGATTGAGAAATTTCTGGAAATATTACATTATGCCAGAATAATTCTGGATTCCTACTAATCTCTTCGATATCAACACTAATCCCAAAAGGTCTTGCAAACGACGATAGAAGCAAAATTGGTGTTGAAGCAAATTTAAGATCGATCCAGATCGGATTACTGTCTGGATACAGCATTGCATTTGCTCGTTTTATAAATGAGGTCTTACCAATACCATCAAGACCTGTAATAATAATTCCATGGAAGGCATCTGATAATGAAATTTTTTCCATTAATTTGAATAATTTGTCTCGATTTTGAAAATAGTCTTTTAACACGGATTTTCCATAAAAAACTTCTTGAGGAGTTAAATCATTTTTAGTAGAAATTAATTGGTCAACAATAAAATCTATACCACTCTCAATTTTTATACAAATCCGATGATTCAGGAAATCTGGGAGAGGTGTGCTATCCAATAAAACAATAACTGGCCGATATCCTTTTTGATTTATCCATCGATATCGAGCAATTTCAACTTCTTCTTTAACCCAAGGGGATTCTGACGCTCCCTTACTCCAAAATAGGACAAAAATCTTGGAGTCTGATAATCCAGAATCAAATTTGAAGACTTTATCAGTAACTTTAACTTCCCATTCATATAACCAACAATCACTTTTCCCGATTTTTTCGGCAATTTGAAGGATTAATGGATTATCATTAGAACAATGACTGAAAAAAAAGGTTTTCCCAGAGTTGTCGCCCATAATTTGCATCTAGCAATGGATGGTATATATTTTCGCTTTTGATAATGGATTGTGAATTGTTTAAAACAGCATTTTTTGATCCTGACATTTCTTTCATTTCCCCCGCACCCCCACCCTCGTATATCCTCATAAACCCCAAATAAAAATCAACGAAAATGACCCTCATCCATATCGCCGACACCCACTTAGGCTTAGCCACATTCAACCGCCTCGATCCCGAGAGCGGGATGAACCTCCGCGAGAAGCAGGTATACGATAATTTCCTGTCGGCGATCGATGTCATTATAAGAGAAAAACTCGACGTGCTCGTCCATGCAGGCGACCTTTTCGATGTCGTCAAACCCAAGACACGGGCTTAACCCCGGTGCTCGAAGCACTCGACCG
>Ga0315275_10003112_pt1 | contig 15201 bp, 10 predicted proteins | sample YL17G03_0_MG_FD_205557 | JGI IMG/M metagenome (GOLD analysis project Ga0315275, IMG submission 205557) | Sediment microbial communities from Yellowstone Lake, YNP, Wyoming, USA - YL17G03_0 | ecosystem: Environmental > Aquatic > Freshwater > Lake > Sediment | place: USA: Wyoming | collected... | reverse complement strand
ATTTGAACTGCATCCTGCGTTTTCTGATCGTCGCGGCAATTGTTGGCATCGTTTTCTACTATGTGAAGCTGGCTCCGATTCCCGTGACCGCTCTCTCGGTCACACGGGACTCCGTGGAAGCCGAGGTCTTGGGCGCTGGGACGGTGATTGCGCACACCCGTGCGACGATCAGCCCGAAGATTCAGGGGCGGCTGGTCGCGCTGACGGTGGACCAGAACGATACCGTCGCCAAGGATCAGCTCCTCGCCCGCCTCGATGATTCCGACCTGCGCGAGCAACAGGCCATCGCCCAGGCGAATCTGGAGGCTGCCCGTGCCGCTTACGAGCGTGCCGGGGCCGATCAGAAACGAGCCGAGGCGGTCCGGGTCCGGGCGAAACTGGAGTACGACCGCCAAGCGCAGCTTCGGGCCAAGCAGGTCGTGCCCGAAGCTACCCTCGATGAGAGCCGAGAGAGCCTCCAGGTGGCCGAGGCCGAGGAGGCGAGAGCGGCCGCCGCCATCATGGAGGCTCAGAAACAAATTGTCGCGGCCGAGCGGACGCTGGATTACCAAAACGCCAAGCTGGCCGACACGAATGTTTACAGTCCCTTCAATGGACTGATTACTCGGCGGGACCGTGACGTAGGCGATATTGTTGTTCCCGGCGCTTCTATTTTCCAATTGATATCCACGAAGGACATCTGGGTATCTGCCTGGGTGGATGAGTCCTTGATGGCTACCGTCAAGCCCGGTCAGAGAGCCAGAATCGTCTTTCGCTCCGAGCCCGGGAAGGACTACCAGGGCCGAGTGATTCGGGTGAGTCCGGAAGTGGACCCGGAGACACGCGAGTTTCTGGTGGATGTTGCACCGGAGCGATTGCCGCCGAGGTGGGCGGTGGGGCAGCGGGCGGAAGTGTTCATCGTGACCGGCAAGAAAGACGACGTGGTCCGGGTCCCCAGCAAAATGATCCGTTGGCGCGACGGCCGGGCTGGAGTCATGGTGAACGAGGGCGGCAAGGCAAGCTGGCGGAACCTCGAACTCGGCATGACGGGCAGGGACTCTGTGGAAGTTGCCAACGGGCTTGCCGAAAACGATACGGTCCTCATGGCAAGCGAAGCTCAAGCCAAGAAATTGCAGCCAGGTCGGCGGGTGGTGATTGCACGATGAATCTGGCGATCCGAGATATCCGGCATAAGCTGAGCCGCTTCCTGCTCACCGCCGTGGGCATCGGCCTGTTGTTGATGATCGTCATGGGCATGGCAGGGATCTACCAGGGGCTCAGTGAAGATGCGCTGAACTTTCTCAATCGAGCCAAGGCCGACCTCTGGGTCGTGCAAAGAGGAACGCGCGGGCCGTTTGCGGAAATCTCACGGATTCCGTGGAGTCTCGAAGATCGGGTCTACGCGGTCACGGGGGTCGCTCGTGCGCGGGCCTTCGTCTCACACACCATTCAGCGCGAATATCAAGGCAAGCCGCTACGCATCGTTGTGCAGGGACTGGCTTGGCCCGGCGACAACGGGAACGAGTTGCCGCTGATCGCTGGGCGGGCGCTGGGGCAGGCACATTACGAGATGTTGGCCGACCGCACCCTGAGCCTGCACCTGGGCGACTGCATCCCTCTGGGCAAGGATGTCTATACTGTCGTGGGCATCACGACAGGCATGACGGGCCCGTCCGGTGATGGTTTCGCGTTCTTTACGATCCCGGATTCGATTGCCATCCAATACGATACGCCGGGAGAAGCGATCCGCCTGGAGCGGGAGGCGCGGAGGTCACGGCTGAAAAAGCAGGACCTGGGGAACACGCAGCCCACATTACTGGAGCGGGCCACCGGACCCACCTCCCAGCTTCCTGCCTTGGGCACGCAAAACGTCAGCGCAATCATGGTGAACGTGGCGCCGGGTGTCGATCCCGCTCGCGTGGCGAAGGTGATCTCCGGCTGGAGCGACGTGACCGTCTATCCCAACAACGCCCAGCGTGACCTGATGCTCAAAAGCATCGAGCGCAACCGTAGGCAACTTGGTTTGTTCCGCAACCTGTTGGTGATCGTTTCCGCCATCATCATGACGCTCATTCTTTACACCCTGACCCTCGATAAGATCCATGACATCGCCATGCTCAAGCTGATGGGCGCGCGGAACAGAACTGTCGTCGCGCTGATCTTACAACAGGCGCTACTGTTGGGTACTCTGGGCTACGGTTTGGCGTACTGGATCGGGCTTTGGGTGTTTCCTTATTTTCCCCGGCGTGTGGCCATTACCACCGAGAACCTGGTGCAGCTTGCGCTCATCGTTCTGGCAATTTCCGTCCTCTCCAGCCTCCTGGGCATCTGGAAGGCGATGTCCGTTCAGCCCAACGAGATTCTGTCATGAGGACGATCATCCAATCCGATGCCCCTTCGGTTGTGGCCCAGTCGCTCACGAGAATCTACGGCCGGGGCAATACCGAGGTGGTCGCCATGCGCGAGGTCTCGTTCCACGTCCGGCGCGGCGAAATCGTGGCACTGCTGGGGCCGAGCGGTGCGGGCAAATCGACGCTTCTGACCGCCATCGGCCTAATCAACCCGCCCACGTCCGGCAAAATCACCATCAGCGGTTGCCTGGTCATGGATGGACCAAGGCCACTGGTTGATATTCGTGCCTTTCGCCGGAAATACCTGGGATTCGTGTTCCAGAAAGCGAACCTGATTCCGTTTCTGAGCGCCCTGGAAAACGTGCAGGTGGCATTGGAAATCAACGATGTCCGTCCACGGAAAGCCCGAAAACGCGCCCTGGAGCTCCTGGATTACCTGGGCGTTGCCGACCGCTCGCACAGCCTGCCCTCCACGCTCTCCGGCGGCCAGCAGCAGCGTGTGGCCGTGGCCCGGGCACTGGCGAACAACCCCAGCCTAATCTTGGCCGATGAGCCTACTGCCGCTCTCGATAGCCATCGAGGACGCCAGGTGATGGAACTGTTCCGCATGGTCGCACACGAGCAGAAGGCCGGGGTCATCGTCGTGACACACGACCATCGAGCGTTGGACATCTTCGATCGAATCCTCGAAATGGAGGATGGCATGCTGCGCCCCTCCACCACCGGGCCTTCCAGTTGTGGTGCGGAGACTCAGGCTTAGCTTGTGTGAGACAGGAGTCTTCACGCAAACGACAGGCCTGCGTCCTTGGCGACGCCTCGGATGTAGGCGGCGGCCTTGTCGTAGTCCTCGGCTTTCGACAGGTGCTCCAGCATCAACGGGGTGCCGGGGAACTTGCTCAACTCTTTCAAGTATACGGCGTAGTCCAGGCCGCCGGTGCCGGCGCGGACTTCGTCGAGATGCGTGGTCAGTTTCTCCTGCAGGAGGATGTCCTTGGCGTGGCAGCTCTTGATGTAGGGGCCGAGCTTCTCGAAGCACTCGCGGATCAGTGGGCCGCTGGCGTAATAGCGCTGCGGACTGCACACGAGATTCACGGGGTCGAGGTGTACGCCGAACTGCTTGCGATCTATCGCCTTGAACAGCTTCAGGTACGAGTCCGGCGAGTCCGGGTAGGCCCAGGGCATCGTCTCCAAGGCAAAGAACGCCCGCGCCGGCTTGACCGCGTCGATGATCGAGCGGGTGGTTTCGACGATCATGTCGAAGGTCTCTGGCGTGAAGTTCTTCGGTGACGGGCCATCCCAGAGCTCGCCGCGCGAGCCGGAGATGTTGACGCAGCAGCGGGCGCCGATGCGGTCCGCCAGGGTCAACTGCTGCCGGCACTTCTCCAGGGCGGCCTTGCGCTCCTCGGCCTTGGGACTGATCGGGTTGCTCCACGCCCCGGTCTCGGCGATGATGATGCCGGCCTTCTTCGCCGCCTCCTCATAGGCCTTGACGTCGGCGTCGCCGGCGCTCGGGCCGACGGGACAGTAGGCCGCCGTGTAACCGAGCTTATTGAGGGCGGCGACCCAGCCCTGCGGGTCCTTGTACTTCTCGAACACCGGACCGCCCAGTCTCAGGGGACTGCTCGATTGCGGATTCGCGGCCTGTACCGTCGTCCGTCCGCTGCAGGTGATCGCTGCTCCGGCGAGCGATTTCTTCAAGAGGTTGCGCCTCGACATGGGATTGCTGCTGCTCATCGTTCTTACCTCCTTCAGATCAGCCATTGTCCTTGCCTTCGATTGTCGCGGCCTACTCTAATCCAACGAGGGCCGTCACGCAAGGACAACCATCACGGCCACGCGTAGAAGGCGATCCTCTCGAAGGTGTAGATGTCCGGATACCGGTTGACCAGCTTGTCCTTTTCACCCGGATCGATCGTGTAGAAGTGCGTGCTGTCGGAGGCGTTCCAGAAACGAAAGACGGGACTGGTATCGGCCGGCGGATTGTTCGGCCCGTAGGCGTAGAAGGCGACGCCCTCGTAGGCCCAGACGTGCGAATAGGTGGTGACGAGCTTGTTCTTCTCACTTTCGCTGAGCGTGTAGAAATGGGAACTCGACCTGTTCGACCAGAACCGATAGACCGGCATCATGTTCGGATCGTACTGCGTGGCCCAGGCGTAGAAGACCGGCCCCTCGAACGTCCAGACATGAGAGTAGCTGTTGATGAGCTTGTTCTTCTCGGCCTCGTCGATCGTGTAGAAATGCCGGCCCGTGACGGGCGACCAGAAGCGGTACACGCGGGCAGCCACCACCTCGAACGGCTGCAACACCGTGCTGCTCTTGAGCAGGTCGAACGGAATACCGTCGAGGTTCGTGGTGGCGTAGAAGTGCTCCAGGGCAAACTCGATCTGGTACCGGCCCTCGTTGAGGCTGTAGGGGTCCGAGGCGGTGGCGTCCACGTCGTACACGTCCGAGACGACGTACTCGCTGCCGGGATCAAGGACGTTGAGATAGATGTCGCCGACACTCGGGTCCGTGACCGGCTCCCACGTGAAGCTCACCGGAGAGGCCACGACGTCATCGTAAGGCGGCCAGAGGAGCTTGGGTCTCTGCGTCGGTGTCGGGATCGGCTGGCTCGACCCCGGGATTCCGTACCAGACGCTCGTCTGCTCCTTGGTTCCGTTGGTGTAGTGGACGATCACCACGTACAGGCCGTCGCCGTAATCGTCGAGGACGGCGGGGTCCTCGAAGTACCCCCAATACTCCCACACATGGGTGGAATCGGCGTCGATCCAGTGATACGTCTCGATGTCGCCGGAGGCGGTGTACTCGTCGGAAGGAATCACATCGAGGAAGCCCGCCGGGGTGAGGAACTCCACGTAGCTGACGCTGGCGTCCGTCTCGAGCTGCATCATGAAGAGATGGAGCGGGGCAGCCAGGTTCGGGTCGTCGTACAGCCGGCTCTGGGCAATCTGGCCCCAGGAGAGATGCGTGGAGACGGCGGCCCGGCCGGGACCGCACAGGCCAAAAGTCAGCAGCAATGACGCCGCGACCGTGAGCCATCGAAGTGTCGGTCTCATCGGATCACCTCCCACACCCGCAGTTTTCATTTTCATGTACCTTCCACAACTGCCCTTCACTGTATACAAGGCACATCCACGAGAAGAAGTAACGGGATTCCGCCTCATGCGCCGGCGCCATGTCTACGCTTGCGCGGACGTGCCGAACTCATGAGCGGGGGCGCGCTCACACAAGTGCAAGCATGGCGCCCAATCCGGCCGGGGGCCGCCATTTCCGGACCGCTCGCGACGGTCACTCGTAGGCGTAGAAGGCCACGCCCTCGAGTGTATATATGCGAGGATAGTTCTTGATCAGCAAATCCCTTTCACTGGTGCTGATCGTATAGAAGTGGCCGTTGTCCTTGGGCCGCCAGAACCGATAGACCGGCTTGCTCGCCGCCGGTCGTTTGCCTTCCGGATAGGCGTAGAACGCGACGCCTTCAAAGGCCCAAACCCGCGAGTACTTGTCCAAGAGTAGATTCTTCTCGGCCGGATCGATCGTGTAGAAGTGACCCTGGCCCTTGAGGGACCAGAACCGGTAGACCGGCGCCAGGCCCGTCGAGTCCTGCGTGGCGGCCACTTTGAACACCGGCCCTTCGTACGTCCAGACCTTGGGGTAGTTGGTGACGAGCTTGTCCTTTTCGCTGAGATCAATCGTGTAGAAGTGACGCCGCAAGGTCGGGGACCAGAACCGATGGACGTCGCTGAGGACCGCCCCGGCGGTGCCGCCGGTCTCGACGATGAAGTTGTCGAGATAGGCGTCGCCCGACTTGATTTCCAGGCCATCCGATCCGCCACCGAGATACAGCAAGATCGGCCGGCCGCCCCAGGAACCCCGCAACAGGCCCGGAACCACGCCCCAGGCATACCTTTCCCCGTAGCCGGTCGTGCTCAAGTAGAGCTTGTCGGAGGCGGCGTTGTACGACACATAGAGTGTGCTGTCTTCCTCACGCCGGTCGGCAAAATCCACCTGCGTCCGGTCGCCGTCGACCGCCTCCCACCACACGTGCCGATAGTACTTGCCGCACCCGGGACCGAATTCGACATGCTTGCCGTTCAGGTCTTTCTCATTCGGCGTCAGTCCGACGGAAACCCATCCCAACTTCTCCGTCACCAAGCCATAGAAATAAGTGACCTTGAACGAGAAATCCTGGGCAGGATCGAGCTGCCAGCCGCTGCTGAGGTAGTAGGCCGGGGTCACGCGGGCCTTGGCCGTGGCTCTCAGTTCCAGGCGGCGATTGACCTCGTCCAACCAGCAGTTGGCCTGATCGGCGCCGTAGAACTTCCAGAGACTCCCCCGCGTGCCGTCGTCGAAGTCATCGGCGATGCCCATTTGGGCGGCCTGCCCCACGAGCGCGAGGCTGTAGAAAAGGCCGGCGGCCACCGCCACACAGTCGCGGCCGGCGGGCGGTTTTGCCTGTCCCAGGTTGGGCTGGCTGGACGTCTCAACGCCCGCGCCCCAGCCGACGACAGAACCATCCTTTTTCAGGGCCAGGCAATGCAGATAGCCCGCTGAGACCGCGGTGTAGTCATTGCCGGCCGGGACTTGGGCAAGCCCGTATCTGTAGGGATCGTAGCCCCACCAGACCAAGGACCCGTCGCTCTTGAGCGCCACACAGAAAGCACCGCCGGCGCCAATGGCCGTAAAGGTGCCGCTGGTCGGCATGCCCTGGATCGCCTGCGGAGAGCCCCACGAGACCAACGAGCCGTCGGACCGCAGCGCCAGCCCGTGCGCATCGCCGGCGACGACCGCCTTAAAACCGGAGCCTCTCGGCGCGCCGGATACCTGACCCGATCGGTCATCACCCCACGCGACGATGGAGCCGTCCGTGCCCAGCGCCACGGCAAAGGACAGACCGCCCTCGACGGCGGTATAGCTGGTGCCCGCCGGCACTCTGGAGATCACGCCGTCGGCGTCACTGCCCCAGGCCGCGATGGTGCCGTTGGTGCGAATGGCGAGGCTGAAATCGGCGCCCGCCCCAATCGCCCGGAAAGTCCCGGTCGGCACACGGCACTCGCCGTCGTCGTTTTGTCCCCACGCCGCGATGGTGCCGTCGGGCCGCAGCGCCAGGCCGTGCGAATCGCCGGCCGCCACAGCCGTGAAGCTGCTCCCCGACGGCAACTGGGTGACCTGACCATCCGAATCCGAGCCCCACGCCCGCAACGAACCGGCCCCTGCTGATCCGACGATACAAACGCCGGCCACCGCCACCACCAACAGCATGCCACGAATTCTTAGACGTTTCATACTCATTCCTCCTTAGTCCCTTCATGAACCCTCTTGGGCGGATGCTGCGCACACTCATGGCGCAGTGAACGCGCCTTGCCATCCATAGCTTGCGGCCCCGGATCGCAGTCCGAGGCAACGAGATTGCCGATTTTAGTCCCCCGCGGCACAAGTCTGGGCTCTCAAACGCGATACCCCGCGTTTGGGGAACCGTCCCCCTCCGGCCCGTGAAAACCAGGGCCAAGCGGACGCCCTACTTGCACTCACGCGAGCACGCCGGCGTTGGAATCGGTCCAGGCCCGACGCGTAGCAGCGCGGGGGTACAAGCGTGAACATGGCGCCGTCGAACGGGATCGTCGTGCCACACCGGGTGTCAGGATTGCGGGATAGAGGCGCAGCGCCACATCCGCAGTCCCAAGCGACTATCCCCCAATACGGCTGCGAAACCACCTCCTCGGTCGCGTGTGACCATTTCACAGAGTCCATGCCGCACATGCAGCCTTGTGCGGCATTCGGGTCGGCCTCACCAAACGCGCAACACGGCGTTTGTTCTTCGTCTTTCGGTCTCCAACCGCGATGAGGCCGCACTCTGCCGACTTCTTTTGATGTTATTATAGCACCTTCCGGATACGATTGCAAGTCTTCCTGGCCGAGAATCGTAAGTTGCGCCTTTGACAACCCCTTTTGCGGCCCCTGGCGTAGTATCGACTGCGGACGATAAGGGGATGGATGACAGATTCGATCCGCAAATGGAATGAGTTCGGAAGCGTTTGACGATATCATATTCCTGTTCTTCGGCGATTGCAGGTTTGAGCCGGGTGGCATCCTCAAGGCCGAAGGCCTTGGGGATGGTTGGACCAACGCACGAGCCATCCCCACGCTGCGCCCGCAGCGCCGCTGCGCGTCGGGGCTTGAGGCTGCCACCCAAGCCGTTTTCGGTCCACCAGTTCGAAGGTCAGGCAGTGAGCAGCAACGACAAACTTGAAAAGATTCGGGAGCAGATCAAGGAGTTCCCCACCGGTCCCGGCGTGTACTTCATGAAAGACGCCGATGATGTCGTCCTCTACATCGGCAAGGCGAAGAGTCTCCGCTCCCGTGTGGCCAGCTATTTTCAGCCGAGCAGCAACCTGGAGACCTCGCGCGGGCCCCACATCGTCGAAGTGGTCAACAAGGTCGATCACGTCGATTACATCGAGACCGAGAACGAAGTCGATGCGATGCTCAAAGAGGCCCGGCTGATCAAAGACGTCCGCCCACCCTATAACATGGACCTGACGGACGACAAGACGTTCCCCTACCTGGAGATCACGATCCGCGACGATTTCCCGGGCGTCTACATCACCCGCAAGCCACACGAGAAGAGGACCCTCCTGTTCGGCCCGTTCACGAACGTCAGCGACCTGCGGGGGGTGCTGGTGGAGTTGCAGAGAATCTTCCAGTTCCGCACGTGCGCCCTGGATATCCGGGCCGACGACCCCAAGCGGCGGTTCTTCCGCCCATGCCTGCTCCACAGCATCCACCAATGCGTCGCCCCGTGCGGGGCCAGGATCGAGAAAGAGGAGTACAGGAAAATCATCAAGGATCTCGTCCGTTTCCTGCGGTCAAAGCGTTCGACAATCCTTCGCGACCTGCAACAGCAGATGGAGGAAGCATCGAAGGACCTCGACTACGAGAAGGCCGGGATCCTCCGCGATCGCATCCGCCTGATCGAGAGCCTCGACTCGCGCGGCACGCTCGACGAGCACGTCCAGCCGGAGGTGTTTGCGACCGACCCGACCGAGGCCTTGGTCAAGCTGCGCGACATTCTGCAGATGCCGAACCAGGTCCGCATCATCGAGGGGATCGACATCGCCAATATCGGCGGGGCCGAATCGGTCGGCTCGCTCGTCAAGTTCATCGACGGCCGGCCCTTCAAGAACGGCTACCGGCGGTTCAAGATCAAGACCGTCAAAGGCATCGACGACTATGCCATGATCGCCGAGGTCGTCCGGCGGCGCTACAAGTACGCCCTTCGCGGAGAGGAGCTCTGGCCGGACCTGATCCTCATCGACGGTGGCCTGGGCCATCTCAGGGCCGCCGAGACCGCCCTCAAAGAAATGATTGCGGCCGGCATCGCGGCGGGCGAGCCGGTGGAGATGCCGCACACGAAAATGGCCTCCATCGCCAAGCGGGAAGAAGACATCTACCTTCAAGGCAGCTCGCAACCCCTGAAGCTCGGCCCCCACTCTCCCGTCCGCAAATTGCTCCAATACGTCCGCGACGAGGCCCACCGCTCCGCCCAGCACTACCACCACATCCTGCGCAGCAAGAAGATGCTCAACGAAAATCCCTGACCTGCCGGAGAGGCACCGAGAGCACGGGGTAAAACGAGAAAAAGACCCGGCGTTCTACGCCTCGCGCGTTCGCGCGTTTCTGCAGTCAGGAATTCACTTGACATTTGCGTGCGGATGTCCTTAACTTGTGCGGGTAGGCAGTTTGACACCATGAACGAGCAACGGTTTACGCGACGAGCTCTCCGAAAGATGTTTTCCGAAGCCTGATGAAGACAGATCCTCGGTCCGGCACTGTGTCCGGCCGAAGTGAATCTACTCATTTGAGTCCGCAGAAGGAGGTACGTCATGAAAGAGCAAGTTTTGACCAGAGAGACCAACCGGCGTGAGATGTTGAAGCTGTCGGGGATGGGCGTGCTCGGCGGCGTGGGGGTCAATGCCCTGACATCGGAGAAGGCCCGGGCCGAGGTGGCGGCGATCAACATCACCTACGCATCGTGGATTCACGGCCACAGCATGCAGATCGAGTATCCGGACCGGATTGTCTCGGAGCGGCGAGCGGGATTCAGCATCAACGTCGAAGGCAAATCGGGCAGCACCAATTGGTTTCACTTCGCGATCCCTACGCCGGTGCTCATCAACGACGTGCGCCTGCGTGTTGACGCGGTCATGCTCCGCTTCACAACCGGTTCCATCGACGCCTGGGTGCGGGACGTCCATGCCTACGACGGCGAGAAGCTGATCGCCGCCCACGATAACGTCAGGCTGTCGAAGGACAATCCCTTCGTGCGTCTGGTCGTGCCGGACAGGCCGCTCGTGCTATGGGGCCTCGGGATATCCATCGGGGCCAGCTTTGGGGTGGAGATGATGGACCACCACATGGAGTTCATCTCCGCCGGCTGCGACTTCGTGGTCTGAAAGCCCATGGCAAAACCGGCTCCCCCGGACAAAGCGACAACTCGCATCGGAAATTCAGGACCGCCCCGCAGCATAGCACCGAAAGGGGCGGTCCGTGGTTTTGCTCCTCTCAGCCGCCGCGGCCTACCTTTCTGCGGCACTTAGGCATCTTTAGAACGGTGCGTTCGACTCCTCCCCCCAAACCCCTCGGAATTGACGCCTTGGGCCAGTGGCAGGGCCGCACGGCAAGGCTGGGTAGGCAGGGACTTTGCCAAATCCTGAAGGAAATCCGTAACCGGTGGCCGTGTGGTGCCACTATAGAATTGTGAGTATCGTTCATAGCCTGGGCCAATCGGATCTTGCGTCGGCGTCACGGCGGTTCCTGCCGCTGTTGACGGTGCTGTTCATTGGCAGTGGATGCTCTGCCCTCATTTATGAGGTTGTCTGGCTCCAGTCTCTCCAACTGGTGATCGGCTCCTCCGCCGTGTCCTTGGGGGTGCTGCTGGGGACCTTTATGGGCGGGATGTGCCTGGGCAGCCTTGTTCTTCCGAGGGTTGTTTCCACTCGGCGGCATCCGCTCCGCGTCTACGCCTTGATCGAGCTGGGGATCGGGATCGCCGGGATCGCCCTGCTCTTCGGGATGCCCTACGTCGATCAACTCTACGTCGCACACGTCAGACCCGGCCCGGCGAGCATCCTGATGCGTGGGGCGGTCTGTGCGATGTGCCTGCTGCCCCCCACCCTGCTGATGGGCGCGACCCTGCCGGCCATCGCCCGCTGGGTCGAGGCCACGCCCCGAGGCATCTCCTGGCTGGGCTTCTTCTACGGCAGCAACATCGCCGGGGCGGTCTTCGGCTGCCTTCTGGCCGGCTTCTACCTGCTCAGAGTCCACGACGGCGCCATCGCCACCTACGTCGCGGCGGCCCTCAACTTCACCGTAGCCTCAATCGCCCTGCTTCTGGCGGGCCGGACACCCCACCGGGCGCCCGCAGGTCGTGCGTCCTCGCACGACATTCCAATGGCGCGCGGGGACGCTCGCCCTACAGGAGCTCGGATCGTCTACGTGGTGATCGCCCTTTCCGGCTTGACCGCGCTGGGCGCGGAAGTCGTCTGGACGCGGATTCTGTCGCTGCTGCTGGGGGGGACAGTTTACACTTTCTCCATCATTCTCGCGGTGTTTCTGGTGGGATTGGGCATCGGCAGCAGTATCGGATCGGTGATCTCCCGCCATAGTCTGAGGCCCCGAATGGCGCTGGGCGGCTGCCAACTGCTCCTGATGGGCGCGATTGCCTGGGCAGCCTATGCCCTGGCAAAGTCCCTGCCCTACTGGCCCATCGATCCATCGCTGTCCTGGAGTCCCTGGATCGGTTTCCAGCTTGATCTGATGCGGTGTGTCTGGGCCGTGCTGCCGGGGGCAATCCTATGGGGGGCGAGTTTCCCCCTGGCATTGGCATCGGTCGCGTCGCCGGGACAGGAGCCCGGCCGGCTGGTCGGGGGCGTGTACGCGGCCAACACGGTCGGCGCGATCCTCGGCTCGCTGGCCTTCAGCATGGTGGTGATTCCCCGGCTGGGCACACGCGGCAGTCAGCGAGTGATGATCGGCGTGGCGGCGGTCAGCGTGCTGCTGCTCCTCGCGGCCACGATTTGGGCGCGGCGGGGTGGCAGCCTCAAGCGAAGCTTGGGGATGGCTGACCCGTCGAGCGAGCTACGATCGCCAAGGCCTTCGGCCTTGACGCTGCCACCCGGACAACGGGCTGGAAGATGGCCGGCTTGGGTGGCGTTGGCGGTCGTGGTGATGCTGGCGGTCCCGCTGGTCTGGAGCGTGCCGGCGATCCCGCCGGGACTGGTCGCCTATGGCCGGTACTTGGCCTCGCGATCCGAGGTGGCCGAGTCGCTGTACGTCGGCGAAGGGATGAACTCGACGATTGCCGTGACTTTGCTCAGCGACGGCGTCGTGAGCTTTCACGTCTGCGGCAAGGTGGAGGCCTCGACCGAGCCGGCCGATATGCGGCTGCAACGGATGCTCGGCCATATCTCGGCGCTTCTGAATCCCAAGCCGCGGTCGATCCTCGTGGTCGGCTGCGGAGCGGGCGTCACCGCCGGGGCGTTCGTGCTGCACCCGGACGTCGAGAGGATCGTGCTCTGCGAGATCGAGCCGCTGATTCCCACGGTCGCGGCGGGGTTCTTCGGCAAGGAGAACTACAACGTGCTGCTCGATCCGCGCGTCGAGGTCGTGTACGACGACGCCCGGCACTACGTCCTCACGACGCACGAGAAGTTCGACGTCATCACCTCCGACCCGATCCACCCCTGGATCAAAGGCTCCGCCGCCCTGTACACGAGGGAGTACTTCGAGCTGTGCAAGCGGCGTCTGAATCCGGGCGGCCTGGTCACGCAATGGGTGCCCCTGTACGAGAGCAGCCCCGACGTGGTCAAGAGTGAGATGGCGACCTTCTTCGCCGCCTTTCCCTATGGCACGATCTGGAGCAACGACATCAGGGGACAAGGATACGACGTCGTCCTGCTCGGCCAGGTGGAGCCGAGGAAGATCGACGTGGACGAGCTCCAGCAGCGGCTGGAACGGACCGATCACCTGGACGTGGCCGCGTCATTGGCGGAAGTGAAATTCGCCTCGGCGATGGACCTGCTCTTGACCTACGCGGGGCAAGGCCCCGATCTGGGAGAGTGGCTCAAAGACGCCCAAATCAACACGGATCGCAACTTGCGGCTGCAATACCTGGCCGGGATGGGCCTGAACGCCTACCAGGGTGCCGCGATCTACAACGAAATCCTCTCCTACCGCCGATTCCCGGACGAGCTCTTCCTCGCCTCCCCGGAGCGAACACTCCAACTGCGAGCAGCCCTCGGCAAGCCGAGTAGCACGCGGTAGCCAAGCACGAGATAAACGCCTCCTCGCTACAGTATGGGGGCCTGTCATCGATCCTCGGCCCGCACAACGGAATGAAGAGTGGCATAGATTATCTGAGTATGATGCTCTCTATGTAATCAAGCAGATCCCGTTGCGTCTTGCATCTATTCGTTAACAGCAGGGCATTATGAATACCGGTCCACACTGCATGCTGTAGATCGCGCAGCAGCGCCCAGTCCTCACTGCGTTTTCCATGATGGATATACGAACTGCGAATCTTGTATGCTTTGTTGATCAATTCTTTGACTTCTTTTCGTCCCTTTGGGTCCGATTTTGCCAAGAAAGCTAGTCTGAGGCCCACGCTCGACTGTATGGGCTCCATCTGATCTCGCAACAGGATCGTCTCTATCGACACCAAGGCATAGACGATTCTGTCCTGGAACTCCCTTGAAGTCACAGAACGTGCGAAGAAGGACATACTGCTCAGAATCAAATCCTCGAACTCCGACGGATCCTTGTTCGCAATCAAATCGGAAGCAGCCGTGAGACCTAAACTCTGAAGCTCTAACACGTGATTGACGCTGATGTCCCACCTGTGCGCTCTCCTCTCTGCTATTCCCTCCTGTACTAAAGGGAAGTCCCCTTCGAAGATAAAGCAATAGTCTTCCGGAATGTGAGTGTGCCCCATTATCCCAAAATAGCACGGTATTTCAGGTACGAAGCAAGTCGGGCAAAAGAACCGCAGAACCATCAGGGCCTTCTCGACTTCCAACGCTGTGATTTCGACACATCTCCTTGGTTCAGCCTCTACGGTCATGGACGCGAACACGACACCTTGGTACTGGCTCCTGAATCTGGTCTCGAATGCTCCGAACTGGTTTGAGTCAAAGGCCTCATGCTGCTCAGCCTGTGCCCTGGTGTGGTTGATGTATCGATCGTAGAAGTCCTTCTTGAAGTATTCAAAGGTGACAGCGCCAACGTTAAACTGCTCCTCAATAGCCAGGAACGAGATCGGTATCGATGTCTTCATGGGCTTTATCGCCTCTTCTGCCTTTTCAGTCAAGAAACCAATCCAGTTGCTATCCTCTCGCAGGAGGCCCTTATATCGCTTCTCGAACCATTCGAAGGCACAATCGCGAAGGAAATCCTGGCTCAAGAAGGAATTGATTTCAGATTTGCGGTGGAGGTTCTCAATGAATCGCTCACACTCAGCATAGGAATCCGGATTGAGTCCTATGGATCGATTGTCAACCAGACAGAATCGGGCGACTTGCCTACCGGATAGATGATCGACATACCCCAGAGACGACATCTCCGTGATCTCGTTCTGCGTGATGACATGCGAAACAAAAACATGAGAGACAGATGACTCCCTATGAACATGAGGATTCTTCGACGGCCTATCCGCTCGGATCTTAGCGGTCTCGTCCGGTTTGAGTTCATACAGAAAGGCAGCCGCTTTCTCGTTGAAGTGTTTTGCTGCTTCCTCATGCAATCTGATCTTCATGGCGTTGCTGACCCCTGTACTCTTGGATTATGAGGACATCCACCGTGGGCCGTGAGTTCTTGTCGG
>Ga0315275_10003111_pt1 | contig 15204 bp, 18 predicted proteins | sample YL17G03_0_MG_FD_205557 | JGI IMG/M metagenome (GOLD analysis project Ga0315275, IMG submission 205557) | Sediment microbial communities from Yellowstone Lake, YNP, Wyoming, USA - YL17G03_0 | ecosystem: Environmental > Aquatic > Freshwater > Lake > Sediment | place: USA: Wyoming | collected... | reverse complement strand
GCAGAGGTACACGACACCCGTGCCAAACTCTTTGTCGACTGCGGCGTCCGCTTTTATCAGGACCTCTTGCCCAAACAACGGCATCTTTGCTTTTCTCCCGACGAAGCTCTTGTAGCGCTCGTCCTCAGGATGCACAAAAACAGCGACGCATGCAGGCATCATTTCGGGCCGTGTCGTAGCTATTGTCAACTTGTGGCCGCCCTCAACATCGATGTCGATGTGGAACAGCTTGCCTGTCTTCTGGACATAGCCGACTTCTGCTTTGGCGAGTGCGGTGCCGCACTTCCAGCACCAGAGTACGGGGTGCTTCTCGCGGTAGAGCATGCCCTTTTCGTAGAAGCTGAGCAGGGTCTTCTGGACGCGCGCCTTGTAGGCATCATCCATGGTTCTATAGCTGTGGGCCCAGTCAGTGCTATAGCCGATCGAGTCAAATTGAGTCTTCATGCGCGCGACTGCGTTCTCGGTCCAGTCCCTGCAGGCTGCGAGGAACTTCTCGCGGTCCCTTTTGTCCACGCCCGCCTTTTTCTCCACAGCCAGCTCAGTCGGAAGGCCGTGGCAATCGAAGCCCTGTGGGAGGAGGACGTTGTGGCCGGTCATGCGCTTGTAGCGTGCGACTATGTCTATCCACGTGTGGTTGTATACGTGACCTAGGTGGAGTGTGCCCGAAGTGAATGGCGGAGGGGTGTCTATTGAATAAACCGGCCGCGGGTCGTCTAAATCAAACCGGTAGGTGCCGTCCTTTTTCCACTGCTCCTGCCATTTCTTCTCTACGGCCAAATCAAAACGCTTAGGAAGCATCTTTAAGAAACCTTAGTTTTGCCTGTCTACTTTAAAATACGCACGTCAAAGTCCTTCAAAGTCTTGATGACTGCGTCAGCCGGGACGCCTTCTAATTCTTCCCTTGTGCTTGAGCCGGTTGCAACGCCGATGGTTTTCATACCAGCGCTCTTGGCCGCCATGACCCCGTGGACTGCATCTTCGAAGACCAGGCACCTTTGTGGTTCTGTGTCAAGGCGTTCAGCGGTCTTAAGGAATATGTCGGGTGCGGGCTTTGCGCGCATGACATCATCTGCAGTGACCACGGTCTCAAAATAGTCTTTCAAATCGAAGTTGTGCAATATGCGGTCAGCGTAGTACTTCCTTGATGAAGTCGCGAGCCCCAGCGGGTATTCGCCCTCCAGCTTCTCCAACAGGTCAAAGACGCCGGGCAAAACTATGATCTCTTTTATGTGGTCGGCGAACTCCTTCCTCACGTCAGCCAGCACCGCATCGACATCCACGCTACGGGGGTCCACCTTCAGCTCGTCCAGTACGCTGCTGATTATATCTCGAGAGCTTTTGCCGAATTGCTTTCGTATGACGCTCTCTTCAGGTGTCAGTCCCAAATCCTTCTCAAGGACCTTCTCATAAGCGACTAGAAAGACGGGTATGCTGTTTATCAGCGTGCCGTCCATGTCAAATATGACCGCATCTATTTCCGCCATGGCTAATTCACTTCTTCAGCTCCTGCAGGAGCTTCTTCGGGCTCTCGAATATCCTGATGCCCTCCTCTTCTAGATATTTCAGGTTCCTTAAATCTGACTTGCGCGGGCGCATGTGCACGTGCTTGCCGCCTGGCGTGAGTGCATCGGGTATGTGGACGTTCTTGGCAAGCCAGTCTGTAGGGACTGTGTAGACTGGGATGCCCGTCTTGATTGCGAGCGACACGGCCGTAGTTATCAGATCATCTGCTATGCCATTGGCTATTTTTGCGATGGTGTTCGCCGTGGCTGGGGAGATGACGACGGTGTCATATGTCCCCAGTGTGACCTTCCCGGCTTTCTCAGCCGCATAGTCCTTATCCACTTCAACCGCCCAGAGCTTCTTCAGCTCGCGGAGCAGTTTGTACTTGACCAGCACCTCCTCACCAGCTTTGGAGACGAAGACCGTTATATTCGCGTGCTCGAGCTGGCCCATTACCTGTATAGACTCCTTGAGGAAGTCTCCCGCGCCTGTTATGCACCACAATATGTTCATTTGTGCCTATGTTTTAACCAGCGATCTTTGAAAAACGGCAAAGTCAGCGTCGAAAGCATGAATGCGACGGCAGGGATTATCGCGTTAAGCCATGGTTGCGGGAGGCTTATAGCTTGCAGATACGCCCCGATTGCGATATACGTAAATGCGGTAAGGAGCAATCGCCTAGTGTAACTGGTCTCCCACGCCTTATCAGCCTCCACCCGGGCATTTCGGGCCCTTATCGATTCAACTTCTTTTTCCAATTGCCGTAGTGTAGCCATTTCAGAATTTGACATAATCAAGATTGCCGCCCTTTGCCATTTTGATTTCCAATAAGTCAACAATCTCCTTGAAACTCCCGCCCGCGAGGCCGTCTGCGATCACGGCCGCACCATACGCAGCGTTGCTTGACTTGCAGGTGTTTAGCGGAACGACATCCTTAAGTTTTTGTTTTAAGAACTTGAAGACTTCGGCAGACTTGCTTCCCGACACCAAAATCTCCCGCGGTTTGAACTCATCAGAGAGCCTCTGGATGTCCTTTAGAGCCCCCTCATTCACTTTTTTAACGGCTGTGTCACCCTTTTTCAGGTCTTCTTTCGCGATTTCTCCCCTCAAGTACAGGATCTCCCCATCCTCGCCGCGCCATGTGGAGCTTGACATAGCACCGCCAATGCCATCGATTATCCTGCCGCCCTTTACAGCGATGAACGCGTCGAAGCCGTAGCCGATCTCAGCTAGGATGAAGCTCGTCTGGTTGTAGTGTAACTTTAACCTGTGTGCCTGGTCGATTATTCCCGCGACCGCTGCGCAGACCTTGTCTGGCGTCCCCATGTCGATCTTGTTTTTTTTCTTTCCGCTCGAGACGGTGGGCAGCAGCTTCACGCCCGGGAGGACATATGCGTTGATGCCGGCTTCCTTAAACCCGCGCAGGACGGTTTCCAAGCCCATAACAGTCTTCTCGCCCTCGTGCTTTATGAGCATCTCTGAAAAGTCTGTTTCAGTCAGGTCACTGATCTTCTTCAAAGCTGTCCCATAGCCCGAGGGGGCCGCGACCAGCTGCGCGCACTTCGCGAGCTCGATGACTGCGCGCGGGTCAGCCTTGATCTTAGCAGTCGGGATACTCCTATCCTCGACCACTTTGCCCCCTTCGAGGAACACGAAACCCCACCTGCTGGTGCCGGGGTCTATGCCAAGAACAGCCATTTTTTTCGCCAGCCTTTTTTCTAAACAGGCTGTTTTAATACCTTAATCGTATATTTAATGCCCAATAGATAAAATGGCTGTCAAAGCGACCCCAAAAGCTAAACCGAAAAAAGTTCCTACGCCACGCGATAGAGGCACCCCCTTCCAGATAGCTTGGACCCGCACCAAGGAAGCGGCTGAGCGCGGGGAGATTTGGAGGGCCATAAGCAACATATCCATCTTCTCATCCGGGGTGGCAGGCGGGCTTATGCTGCACCAAAACCCAAAAGTACAGGCCACTGGCCAGGCCCTCGCTGCGATGTCGGTCCCAGTCGCGATAGCTTCCGGTTTGAAATACCAGAGCAAACGGACCGCTTACCGGGAGTCGCCAAGAAACCTCGAGAATCTCAAAAGAGTGGCTAAGACTAAAGACAGCGAGTGGCTGCGGCAGTTGGACTACTCCTTTGTCGAAAAGTATTCGATAGACCCGAAGGACGCTGAAAAGAGACTGGAGGTCAGCACAATCGGCGCAGCGACAAAATTCGCCACCCTCCGAATGCTGAGGAAAGCACCCGACGCCCAATACTCGATATCCGCGCACGAGACCCGGGGGTTCTCAAGCATCGCAAAACCGATATTGCAATATTACTCCGGCAGGCTCCCGCCAACAATCAACCGGGAGGCGCTCCTGTACCAGCACTTCCCTGAAGAGCGTTTGGACACTATAGCCGATAAAAAACTTATACCTGAGAACCTCCGAAACAGGATACCTCCTCGATTGCTGGAAGCCTCACCTCAGAGCGCTGAAGAAGCTACCGCGCTTGCAATGCTTGCAGGTTCGATAGCCCGTTGGAACCTGGTCAAGGAGAGGCAAAAATAGGTCGGATAGTCACCTAAAGGTCTCCTCTATCCTCATCAGCACCTTGTTGTCCTTGATTATATTGTAAGTCCGCTTAACCCGCCCTTTCTCCACACGCGCGTCCAGCAGTTCCCTCCTGACTTCTATCTTGTGCTTGAGCAGCAGTTTCCCTATCGGAACGTCAGCCTTCATCAGGTCATCGCGGAAGGCCGGCTCCAGCCTCTTCAACGGGGTCCACGACTTGGCAATCATCAGAAGTTTGCCATTAGAATCTAATATCTCAACCTCCCTGAAGTTGACCAAGTCGCTCTTCGCAACACCCAACTGGTTTGCAACAGCTCCGGCCTCTTTGACTTCCTGGTTGAGGGTCTTTATCTTGACTGGCGCGCCGGTGTGGACCTCTAGTATCTGCGTGACTGAGCCGTTCGTGACCGCGAGTATCCTCTCAATCAAACTCAGTTTCTTCTCTTTCTCCAGCTTTTTCAAAACAACAAGCGAATCCATTTGTCAGTTACACTACACGCTGCAGACAGTTACACTACACTTTACAAAAAGTTACACTACATGAAAAAGTTACACTACAGACAGGAAAAGAATCAAATTGTACAGCGTATGCGTTATAATGCAACCGACTGTCCCGGCAAACTTCCTTTCATATCCAAGGATGACGCTTATGATGAAAAGCATCGACATGCTGAGCACATCAAAATACTGGATGTGCATGATTGCGAAGAGCGCAGAGGTCAGGGCTATGCCGAACATCGGCTGCGCTGCCCCCCTGAACAGAATCTCTTCCCCTATGCCGGCGCCCAGCGAATAGATAATCGCCGTTACCACTGTTATCGCCCCGAGTATCTGTATCGTCGGGTCCTCATTGGTCTCCAAAAGGTTTGAACCACCCTTGGCAGCTTTCTCAGCAAGACCTATCGCGATTATGACTGCGAAGATGAGGGCTAGGAAAACTAGTGACCAGCCGACTTCCTTGGGCTTCGGCACCCTCAAGTCCAGCCTCTTCAGGACTGCCTTCCACTTCCGCCTCGTCAGCCAGCCGACCCCGAAAAGCGCAAGCAGCACGAAGAAGGCGTCTTGTATTACAATGCTCTCAGGACCAGTGCCCGCAGTCTTGCTCAGTGATATCACATCGAAGGCAGCCGCAGTGGCCAGCGACATCCCTATCAAAAGCATTGCGAAGACCAGGCAGGTGGCATGCAGCCAGTTGTCTGGCCTTATGTTTATCACCTTGGCTAGTGCAGCCCTCACTGGTCTAAGGAAGAACAGCAGCGACGCCAGCCCGGTCAGCACTATGATGTAACCGTACAACGGCGCGTTCTTTAGCCCTGGCGACTCGTCCCCAGTCAGCATCGCCGAAGCTGCACCCGTAAGGATGACTAGGACTATTGATAACCCTAAGAAGATTTGCGTCAGTATCCTCAATTCCTTTCTCTTCTCAGTGTAGTTTGCCAGCACCAGAAGGAGCAGGCCCGGCAGGAACGCAAGCACTTCTACAGCCATCTTGCACCAGTATTGTTAGCCCTAGTCATTATCACGTTAGCGTCGAACTTCTTTTTGATAAGCCTTGCCAGGTCGATGGCTTCTGATTCCGTCTCACATGGGCTGAAACAGACGGGCCCGAAGGAAGACATACCTGCACCCGCAGAACTCTTCTGCATCAACGCTAGCAGTTTCCTCACCTGTGGTGTTTGGAGCCCCACCTCGATCTTCTTGAAGCCAGTCTTCTGCACGAGGTTGAGACTCTCCCCGAATTTGTCTATCCTCTGTTCAACTACTGATGGAAGCATCTTCATCAACACTATCCGCGAGACCTCGCCCACTTCCTTAGGCAGTATCGGGCAGTTCTTCTCAAAGATGCTCTTTTCAGCCCCGCCGTGCGCGCCCTGCCCCTTCGGCCACGCACAGACGAGTCGCCACGGGAACTCATAGCGCGCCAGCACGGGCGCAGGCGCAGCGTTTGAGTATCTCGACGGCACGAATCCCTTTCCCGCATCATGACCACCATCTAAGATGAACCCGCCTTGTTCGAAAGCAGCAACGCCAATGCCCGAAGTCCCACCGCGCCCGACCAGTCCAGCCAACTCGCGGATGTTCCTCTTGATGCCATAGGTTCTGCATATGCCAGAGGCGATTGCAAGGCTCAGCTGGGTCTTCGAGCCGAAGCCCACATGGGCGGGTATCATCTTCTTGAGGTCTATTCGGATTCCCTTAGCCCCTAATTTCTTGCACAGCCCTTCAACGAATCGTTTGGTCTCACCCTCGACACCCAACACGCCCTGCGCTTTCTCAAACCCTATCTCAAAGCAGGGCTCTTCCAAAGTAACACCCATGCTTCCATCCACCCTGCCAAGGCTGCCCTCCATGTCTATCAGCGATATGTGCAGTCGTGAGGGCGCCCGTATGTAATCCATCGCTATTTCTTCCATCCCTTCTCCACCAGCTTGTCGTAGACTGAGCCAGGCGCCACCTTCTGTATAGTCTTCTTGTAGTACTTGTACCTCTGCCGCGCATTGTCGTCTATCCGCCTGCGCGAGCGGTCCACCAGGTACTCCAAAAACATCCCCTGCGCGCGGTTTATGGGTGCACCCTCCCGGATTAGGTCGAGCCTGAGGACCTTGAAGACAAACCGCACGGGGTTGCCCGGCAAAGTCTCCACGACCTTGAAGTCGGCCCTTGCAAAGTAATCTGCATCCTTGGTCTCCATAAAATACCTGGGGTCTTCGATGAAATAGACGCTGCCTATCCCATTAGTCTTCAGGTTGCTGTATGTGCTGCTGTCCTTGTATACATCAGCTATGAACGTGCCAAAGTCCTCAGTCCAGATGCCGATGGGCGCGCGGTGTATGCCGCCTGTTTCCATCAGCGTCTCATATACCCAGTTCTCCTTAAGGCCTAGCCTTCTTAGCATCTTATCCCCTTTTAACAGCCCTTAAACCTTTGCTTTCTTAGCTTCCTTTTCCCTTTGCCTCACATAATCGACTACTATTTTTATCTTCTCCTTCGCGCGCGCTGCAGAGTTTCTGGCGCCTTCCTTCAGCTCCCGTTCGTGCTCAGGCGCATGCTCGCCCACTGCCTTCTTGATCGCCGTGTAAGCCGACTCGCGGAACTTAGGGGCGAACTCCCTGCCGTCAAGGAAAGCTTTGCCCCCCCTGACCACTCGCCCGACTTCGGCCACGTTTACTCCCTTTGCTTTAAGCGCTTTGATTATCCCACCCTTGCTTTTCTCAGGGCAAAATATCAAAAGCGAATCCAATGAGACGCCGAGATAATCGATATTGAGCTTTTTCAGCAGGTCGAAGACTTTTTCGTTGACCAATCCTCGTATTGCCGACTCGTGCAGCTCTATCCCAACCCCAGCGGTCTTGCAGACCTCGTTTGCGTCGCCCCTCAGCCCGCCGTTCGTAACGTCGAGCATCGCGTGCATGCCCTTAGTCAGGCCTTTGGCGATCAGCGCATTGACTGCCTTGATAAAATCTATGTTGAGCGTTTCCTTCACAATATCGTTATAACCGGAATAAATCGCCGTCGTGGCCACAGTCCCGCCGCCTGCGCCATGTGTCATGAGCATTACATCCCCGGGCTTAACATCCGCGCGCCGCAGCACCTTCTCAGCGACGCCGACGCAGCCCACACCTGATACCATGCGGTTCCCCAATACCATGTCCCCGCCCACGCGGAGCGTTGAGCCGGATATCAATGGCACTCCAGAGAGCTCTGAGACCGCTGCTATGCCCGCGACGAAATCAAAGAGCTTCCCGACGTCCCCGTCATCGGCTAAATGCATGTCATCAATCAAGGCGACAGGCGTCGCCCCCTTCGCCATCACATCCCTTATCGCCGCGCGGGCGACGTGGAAACCAGCTATGAACGGGAAGTCAGATAACCGTGAGTGAGTGCCGTCTATGGATGCGACTATTATCTTGCTGCCGACCTTGACCGCACCCGCGTCGTCCTGCTGCTCGGCCGAGATGATTGTGTCCTTGCCGCCGGCCAGGTCAGTTATCAAACGGTGGACGAAGAAGTCCCCCTCGCCGCGGCAGCCGACACCCAAATCATGCATAGTGGCTCCTGCATTCGGCACGCCGAGAACTGCATTCAGCAAGCGGTCGTCGACCCTCTTCCTAGTGGCTTTGACCTCTTTTAACACAGCTTCCGCCAGCCGGGCAGCTTGCGACTGGCCTATGGCTTTGAATGTCTGTATCTCCAGGATCAGCCTCTCAGTGACCTTATCCTCTGCGAAACCCTTGTCCAGAAGTCGGTTTGCGAGACCCTCCAAGTCCACGCTTTATTTATCAGCTCCCTAAATTAAACCGTGGACATGGACGCCTGGATGGCAGAATACCGGAAAATATGCAGGGAGTTGGGCATCTCCCACGACTCAGACAGGGATGCCCGGGATCTCATCGGGAGCTTGATAGGCGAGGCGCCACAGCCGTTGGGGAAACTGGAAAGCCTCATCCGCAACCGCGACGTGGTAATCTTCGGCGCAGGCCCGTCCCTCGGAAAAGGCGTAAAAGAAATAGACAAGCAGAACAAGACTCTCATCGCCGCTGATGGCACCGCTTCATGCCTGCTCGAGAACGGCCTTTACCCAGACATCATAGTCACTGACTTGGATGGGGACATAAACGACCTCCTCCTCGCCAATCGCTTCGGGGCGTTGATGGTAATACACGCGCACGGGGACAATGTCCCGCAGATAAACTCGCTATTGCTCAAGTTCAAGAGCCCCGTCGTCACAACCCAAGTGGAACCTATTAAGAACGTGCATAACTTCTTTGGGTTCACAGATGGCGATAGGGCATTCTTCCTGGCAAAGCACTTTGGCGCGCGCAAGATAGACCTTATAGGGTTTGATTTCGGCGACACTGTAGGGAAATACTCTGACCCAAAGGACCCGACTGAGCACAAGGCCAGCGAGATGAAGCTGAAGAAGCTGGGGATCGCTGAGAGGCTCATCAAGGGAGCATTAAAATAAATTAAAATAAAAGAGAAAAGGGGGGTTAACCCCCGCGATGCGATAACTTAACCGCCCAACGCAGCCGTCATAGCCTGCACATACTCATCCCAAGTTTTGGCTTGCGTCCCTGGTGGCAGCTGGAACTCGCTGTCAGGTATGTCACCAGTTGCCCTGCACGTTATAGTGGGCATAATCCCGCTTGCTTGCCCAGACACATCTGCTTTGAGTGAATCTTCGATTTCTTGTGTGGACTTCCCCTCATAATCGCTGGCGTCGCTACCGAATTGCGCGGCCATCTCCGGGTCGTTCAAATCCATCTGGACCCATCCGAATCCGGGCATCTGGGCATATGCGTTTTGTCCGTTGACTATCTGCTTCATAGTTACCGCCACACCATTCGCGTTGATGCTCAGGTCCATGTTCGCTTTGTCTGGGCTTTCGTATTTCATAGTCCCGCTAAACGAAATCTGAGCGTCCGCCTGTTGGAAGTTGCCGCTGATATCACATATCGTGTTCCCAGTGATTGCTGGCGGTGTTGTCCCGCCCCCAGGCGTGATAGGGAGTGCTGTCCCGCCACCTGGAGTTACCGGCGTTGCTGTCGTCCCCTTGTTGCCCATGAGCAACACCACAGCCACTATCGCGATTATTGCGACTATGGCCACCACTATCATCATTACGTTTTTTTGCATTTTAATCACCTAAGAATAGGCAACCTATTAAGAAGGCGGGTATAGAAAAAACAAAAAGAATCCGCTGGCCGAAGCCAGCGGACTTGCATAGCTTACTTGCACTTATTAGTTTACTCGTAAGCGCTCAAATCAGTGCCGTATGCGGCAGCCATCTCTGCCTGGAACTCTTCCATGGTCATGACTTCCGCGCCGGCTGGCAGCTGGAACTCGCTATCAGGTATGTCTGCAACTGGCCTGCAGTTGTAGGTCGTGCCTGCTGGCGGGTTCGCAAGTGCTTGGTTTAGCTCCTCTTGTGTGGGCAGTGTTGCCTCGCTGCTCTCCACAGTGGTTTGTATCCATTTCGTGCCGAACATCGGGCTCTGCATGTATACATTTATCCCATCTGATGTAATCACAGTCGCCGTTATGCCAGCACTAGTCCCCGTCATTTTCATCTTTGTTGGCGGCTCTAACTTAATGTTCGCAACTGATGTCACGCCTTCGGCAATGGTCGTTACGTCACATTCCATTGGGCCGGTGGGTGTCCCGCCTGCTGGTGTTCCCGGCACAATCGGTGTCGTCGGCACAATCGGCGTGGTCGGTGTCGTCGGCACAGTCGGTGTCGTCGGCACAGTCGGCGTCGTCGGTGTTACCGGAGTCGTCGTCCCCTTGTTGCCTGTCATCAGGACAACAGCTGCTATCACCACTACTATGGCGATAGCCACAATAACTAACATCAAAACGTTTTTTTGCATTTTTTTCTCCTAGAAAGAGTTGATTAGTTTGAGTTAGGGGCAATAAAAAGAAGGTTTAAAATAAGAAAGGGCGACCTTCTAGTTCCTAGAAGGTCGTTTAGACGGTGGTGTTCAACTCACCCAGCAATTGGGACATGTCTGTCGCAGTCACACCAGGCGGCAGCTGGAACTCGCTGTCGGCTATGTCACCAGATGACCTGCAGGTGTAAACAGGTACAATCCCGCCCGTTAGGCTTGGGTTGGCCTCTGCGCTGGATTTTAGGTAATTAGCCACTTCTTGCGGGCTCTTTCCTTCTAGTTGCTCCCACTGTGTAGCTGTGCTCCCCGCGGCTTCTGGAGAACTGCTTATGTCAAGCTGCGCCCATCCGCCCATCATCGGGTTGTACATATACATCATGTTGCCGTTGATGATTACGTTGGTCTCGATGGTGAGACCCTCGGTGATGACAGTCATATCAGACCTCATCTTCCGACCTTCTATCTTAGTGGTCCCGCTCATGCTCATCTGCTGCCCTTCAATAGAGCCGCTTGCGGTTATGTCGCAAATCACATTGCTGCCTTCTGTTAGAGGCGTTATCGGGCCAACCGGCGGGATTTGTGGTGTCACGCCCGGCGTGCCGCCAGGAGTCACAGGTGTCGTAGTCGTCCCCTTGTTGCCCATCATCAGAACTATTGCCACTACCGCCACAGCCGCTATAACGATTATAGCAACCAGCATTATCATCATGTTCTTTTGCATTTTTGGTCCTCCAAAAAGAGTGCCCTAATAACCGAAGCTCCAAGAAAAACCTATCAATGGATTAAAGAAAGCCCGTCACGGTTTAATAAAACCTGTTTCTAACTACCTCATGCAGGTAGGTATCGTGGGAGCCCCGAACCAGGGGAAGAGCACATTCTTCAACGCAGCGACCCTAGCGGGCGCTGAGATGGCCGATTACCCCTTCACCACCATCAAGCCGAACCAGGGGGTGGGCTACGTCAGGATAGACTGTGTCTGCAAAGATTTCAACACCCAGTGCAACCCGCGCCAGGGCATGTGCATCCAAGGCCAGCGGTTCACCCCGGTCACATTGCTAGACGTTGCCGGTCTCGTTCCCGACGCCTATCTCGGGAAAGGCCTGGGCAACCAGTTCCTCAATGATTTGAGCCAGGCGTCAGCCCTAATCCATGTCATCGACGCATCAGGCGCCACAAACGACCATGGGGAAAAAGTCCCTGTGGGAAGCTACGACCCGTGCAACACCGTCAGGTTCTTAGAGCGTGAGATTGACTTGTGGTACAATAGCATTTTAGAAAAAAACTGGGACAAGTTCGTACGCAAGGTCAAGCTAGAGAAGGGAAAGCTGTCCGAACAGATCACCAGCCAATTCACAGGCCTCGGTGTCAAGGAGAACCAAGTCCTAGAGGCGATGGCCTCTTGCAAGCTGCCGGAAGACGGGACGGTGTGGTCAAAGGAAGATCTTCTTGCATTCTCAACTAAACTGCGCGAGATGGCCAAACCGATGATGGTCGCAGCGAACAAGATGGATATTGAGGGCGCGTATGAGAACTACCAGCGGATGGTGAAGGACTTCCCCAGTTACAAAATAACCCCTACATCCGCAGAGAGCGAATTGGCGCTGAGGCGCGCAGAGAAGGCCGGCATAATAAGCTATACGCCCGGCGACTCTAAATTCGAGATAAAGGAACCCTCAAAGCTCAACGACAAGCAAAAGAAGGCCCTTGAGACCATACAACAGCTGCTCGACAAGCTGGGCTCGACAGGTGTGCAGCAGGCCCTCAACACTGCAGTCCTCGATTTGCTGGGATACATCGCAGTCTTCCCGGGTGGGGTGAACAAGCTCTGCGACTCACAGGGCCGTGTCCTGCCGGATGTCTTCCTGCTACCACCCGGCTCAGAGGCCATCAACTTCGCCTATACCCTGCACAGCGACTTCGGTGACCACTTCATCTGCGCAATAAACGTGAAGACCAAGATGAAGATGGGCCGGGAGCACAAGCTGAAGCATCGAGATGTAGTGGAGCTGGTGTGCAGCAAGTAATTCAGGAAAACTTTAAATAGTTATACCCGCATAGTATAACAGCTTTTTCTTAAACTCAAAAACTTTTCTAAAATGGGCTTCGTGACAGTAAACTCCAAATCATTGGTCGTAATCCCGAAGAACGTCCGCGACAAGTACGGCATTCATCCAGGCGACAAGCTGAAGGTGGCCTACGACGCTGAGGGGGACGCGATAGTGATGAAGAAAATAGATGACGTCAAGAGCCTCAGCGACAGCATAGCCGGCATGTGGTCAGACAACAGTTTCAAACTCGAGGAAGTGAAGGAGAGCAGCGATGAACGAATTACAAAACTACTTAAGAACAAGCTTCAGCAAAAGCGTAGTCCTTGATACGGGGGTCATAGTCGATTTCCTGATGGGCGACAAGCGGGCTGTGGCGTTCTTTGAAGAATACGTCTCGACGGGCAAGATAACCCCCGTCCTGTCTTCCCAGACGGTCAGCGAGCTCTTCATGGCTGCGCGCAACAAAGGGGAGGAAACCCACATGGACCGCTGGATATCCAGCGTCTTTGACGTATCTGACATGAGCTATGGCATAGCCAAGGAATCCGGCCTGCTCAAGCGGAACAGCGGAATAAGCGCGAGCAACAGCGTCATAGCGGCCACTGCGAAGCATCTGGGGCTGCCGCTCGTCAGCATGAATCCTGAGTCTTACCGCAGGACAGAGCTGAAGGTCCTGAGGCCATACTCCTAAGCGCCCAATGCCTTTGACTGGGAATAGCTCTCCTGGACCCTTTTTATATATTAATACCTTAACTTAATTGAGGTTGACTCATTATGGCGTTCGAAGAGCTTTGGGGCCCACTTGTGGTGATGTTCATGCTTGCCGTCTTCTTGTTCCCGGCGGTTTATCTACTTGATGTCATAAGGCAGAAAGCTGACCCTAAGACAAACGGGAAAAAGTTCCTTCTCCTTGCCGGGATTAGTTACTTGCTGGCGATGGCTCTCTACCCCTTCGCCATACCTGAGGAGTTTTTACCTTTCAACTCAGTCTACACATGCTATGGCATGGCGCTCGCAGTAATCTTCGTGGTTTACCTGATAGTCTTCAACAAGACGAAAGAATGAACCGGTTCCTGACAGTACTGGTCCTCGCGGTCTTTCTCATCAGCAGCATCCCCGTGGGCCTGGCAGAGAGCATAAGCGAGTCAGTGATAATCTCGGCCAACGGGGTTGCAGGTACAGGCACTGGAACCGGGACTGCTACTGGGGCAGGGACAGGCACTAGCACAGGGACTGCTACAGGGACTGGCACGGGCTCTTCCACCGGCACTCCAGCCAACATCTCAACTGAGACTCACTCCTTCGACTGCGGGATAGGCAAACTCACCTACGAAGAAGTCAAGAACCTGACCAAGCACATCTACGGAGACGGTTTCCAGAGCAGGGTCGAGACATCACCCGACAAAGCTGATGTGGATGCCGCCCTTTCAAAGACGCCCAACCAGATACTCAACGAGTTCAACAACAAGACAAACCCGAACGCGAAGAACGCATCGATAGGCGCTAACGAGATAGCGACGCCGGACGGGCAGAGGAAATATGACTATAACACTGGCTGTGTGGACTGCGCCAAATACCCTTTCACATCAGGGACTGACACGCCCTACTTCGCCTGCGTGAAGGATCTGACAACTCGAGTCAGCTACTGTGATGAAAGCGTCGACCGGTGTTTGCCGCCCATCTCAAATTCAAGCAGTGAGCTGCTCACCGGTTTGCTGGGGGTGGGCCACGACCAGCTGCTAGCCAACAGCAACTTCAAGTTCTACGAGCGGAACGGGGCGTATGCGCCGACGGATTACCAGACCTTGATATATTCCAACGCTCAGAAGATTTATGACAACTACCTGCCGGTTTCAACCGTGGTCTCCATATTCTTCCCGATACCGCTTTGGCCGGCAGAGATGGCCCAGTTTGCTAGGGTGAAGGGCGGCTGGTTTTCAGACCTGGTCAGCAGGTTCGGCACCAAGAGCCCCGAAGTCGGGACCTCTCTAGACGTGCTCAGCGCATCCAGGAAGCTGAAGGGCGGGGAGATGACGACCGCCAGCAAGAATGTTTTCAGCAAGCTCACCGGCCAGGCTGACCAGGTTTTCAAGAAAGATGAATTGGTTGGTGTGACAATGGACCCAGCGCAGTTCAACAGCATGGTCACGAGCTGGGGCAAGCAAAAGGAGATCGCTGATACAGCTGCGGAGCGTATAGCAGGCGCGATAGAGCCCGGAAAACGCCTGGGGCTAGATGATATAAACACTGGGATGATGGAGAAGGAACTGGCTGCAGTGCCAGTTGGAAAGGGAATACAGTCTGCAAGCATGCGGAGGGAAATACTCGACAAATACTATTCATTAGACCTTTACAAAGTGTCTCGCGAAGACGCCAAGGCGATACTGGCCGAGGGCCGGAAACTGGGTTACATAAGCGAGGCCGATGCCAAGCTAGGGCTGCAGTCGCTGGGTCTAGAAGCAGGCGGCATCACCAAAGCCAACCAACTTCTCGAGTTGGGGGGCGGGACGGCAGTAGACCCGCAGTCAGTTTCAGGGCTGGCCGCGTTGATACGCAAGAGCGCAGGCAATCCCCCCTCTGGGACTGTGGAAGCGATGGCTGAGGGTCTGATAAAAGGATATAACGCGGAATATGCGAGGGCTCTGGCTACTGGCGTCACACCCGCTGCTGCGATGGAAACCGCCGCAGGGAAGATGACGAGCCA
>Ga0315275_10003110_pt1 | contig 15207 bp, 9 predicted proteins | sample YL17G03_0_MG_FD_205557 | JGI IMG/M metagenome (GOLD analysis project Ga0315275, IMG submission 205557) | Sediment microbial communities from Yellowstone Lake, YNP, Wyoming, USA - YL17G03_0 | ecosystem: Environmental > Aquatic > Freshwater > Lake > Sediment | place: USA: Wyoming | collected... | reverse complement strand
CACCTGACCGGCCGTGGTCAGCTCGATCGGCCGCTTCTTGCGGGCGATCAACTGGCACTTGTGCGCCAGCTCAAGCTGCGCCAGTTGCTGGGAAATGGCCGACTGGCTCAGAAGGTGTTTCTCCGCCGTTTTGGAGAAGCTCCGGGAATCCGCCAAGTCGCAAAAGATCTTCAGTGTTTCTATATGCATTATTAAACTTCCTAATGCCATGTATCACGATAAGATGCTTCCCTGATTAGCCATCAGGCCCCATAATATAAGTTCCGCTAATGAATGGCAAGTCTACTTTTAGGTAAGGAGTCGCAAATGAATCTGCTACAGCCCAATGCCAATGAGGCGACGCAAACGATGAACCGCTCCCGTAGCGTTTCGCCGGTCTCGGGTATTTGTACCCGTTGCATCGACGGCTGCCGGGGCAACTGCGAAATTTTCAAAGCGACCTTCCGCGGCCGGGAGGTCATCTATCCCGGGCCCTTCGGGACTCTGACCGCCGGCGCCGACAAGAACTACCCGGTCGACTATTCGCACTTGAATATCGCCGGATACGCGCTCGGCGCCAAGGGTCTGGCGGATGGTGCGGTGGGACACTCCGACAACACGCTGTTTCCGATGGTCAACACGGAGACCGAGTACGGCGTCGGCAAGAAGGTGAAGATGCGCCTGCCGATCTTCACCGGCGCTCTGGGCTCCACCGAGATCGCCCGCAAGAACTGGGAGCAGTTCGCCGCCGGCGCCGCCATATCAGGCATTACGACTGTCTGCGGCGAGAACGTCTGCGGCATCGACCCCGGCCTCGAGCTGGACGCCAAGGGCAAGGTAAAGAAGTCCCCGAACATGGCCGAGCGCGTTGCGCAGTACCGCCGGTATCACGAGGGCTACGGCGACATGATCGTCCAGATGAACGTCGAGGACACCCGTCTGGGCGTTGCCGAGTACGTCGTCAGCAAGCTCGGCGTCGAGTGCGTCGAGCTCAAGTGGGGCCAGGGCGCCAAGTGCATCGGCGGCGAAATCCAGGTCGATTCCCTGGAGCGGGCCCTCGAATTGCAGAAGAGGGGATACCTCGTTACCCCCGATCCGTCCAATGAGGCCAACCAGGCGGCGTTCCGCGACGGCGCCCTGAAGCACTTCGAGAGACATTCCCGGCTGGGATTCGTGGATCGGGAGGGCTTCATGAAAGAGGTCGAGCGCCTGCGCAAGATGGGCGCCAAGCGCGTCACCCTCAAGACCGGCGCCTACCCGATGCGCGAGTTGGCTATGGCGATCAAGTGGGCCTCCGAAGCCAAGCTGGACCTGCTGACGATCGACGGCGCCCCGGGCGGGACCGGAATGAGCCCGTGGCGGATGATGCAGGAGTGGGGCGTGCCCACGTTCTATCTGCAGTCCATGACGCAGGACTTGTGCCAGAAACTGGCCGCCAAGAAGGCGTTTGTCCCCGACATTGCCATCGCGGGCGGCTTCAGTTCCGAAGACGGGGTCTTCAAGGCCCTGGCGATGGGTTCTCCGTTCACCAAGGCGGTCTGCATGGGCCGTGCCCTGATGATCCCGGGCATGGTCGGCAAGAACATCGGCCTATGGCTCAAGGAAGGCCCCGATGCACTGCCGAAGACCGTCAGCGCGTTCGGCAACTCGGTCGAGGAGATCTTCGTCTGCTACGAGGACCTTGTTGCCAAGTACGGCAAAGACGCTGTCAAAGAGATGCCACTCGGCGCAATCGGCCTGTACACCTTCACGGACAAGCTGAAGGTCGGCCTGCAGCAGCTCATGGCCGGCAGCCGCAACTTCCGGGTTTCGACGATCAGCCGCCAGGACCTGATGGCGCTGACTCCCGAAGCCGCCCAGATCTCCGGCATTCCGTACATCATGGATGCCTATAAGGAAGAGGCCTACAAGATCATCAACGGCTGAAACCGCTGTTGGACAGCTTAGGATTGACACAGGGGGCTCCTTCTTAGCAGCAAGGAGCCCCTTTTTCGTACTCGTGCCTGCCGGCGATGTTCCCTGTCACATGGTTGTCTGAAGATAGGTGGTCAGATTCGCATCCGAGTGGGCCAATCCCAGCTTGCGGCGAATCCGCTCCCGGTGCCGGCTGACGGTGGCGGTGGACACGCCGCGTGTCTGGGCGATCTCCTTGCTGCGCAGGCCGGTTCGGATCATGTTGCAGATGCCGATCTCCGTCGGTGTGAGCGAGTGGTACTTGTTCGTGAGCTGGTGGATGAAGGGCGATGAGATCTCCATCAGGTTGTCCCGCAGCAGCTCCACGTAGCGTTTCTGTGGCGCGGGCACCTCGGTCAGCAGGGCGTAGATCACGGGCATCAGCACCTTCTCCACGTTGGCCTGGATGTCCTTGCGGATTTTGAGCTTCTCCTCCTCGATTCGGGTCAAAACGGCCTTCAGGGCTGCATTGGCTTCCCGCAGTGCCTCCCGCTCGACGATCAACTGTTTGTTCGTCTCCTGGAGCTTCTGCTCGGCGGAAAGACGCATGACCACAGCGCCGATGTGCTCGGCGACAGCGTCCAATAGGGCGCGCTCCTCCCGCAGGAACGGCCCCTCGTAGAGGGCGGGCCGCTCCTTCAGGTAGAACACCTCCACTTCCCCCGCAGGCTCACCGAAGACCATGATCTGGGCCGCCTGCCGCCATTTGGTCACCTTGAAGCCCTCGGTCTTGCAGGTCTTGCCCCGTAACGAGATGCGGGCACAGGTGACCTCCGGGTACTGCCAGGCGGGCGGCAGGATGTCGCACACCCGGCGGAGAAACTCGTCCAGAGAGCCGAGACCGCTCTCCGTCAGCCGGGTGATCCCGTACAGGCAGTTCAGTTCCTTGATCCGTTCTCGAAGGGCGATTTCCACCTTTGCGGGGTCTACCTCCGCCGTGGGCGGGATGAACCAGCGGGCGGGATTGTCCTTGCCGAAGCGGGGCGGACGCGAATTCGACCGTCTGGGCGACTGCTTCGCCATGACCTGTTTCTCCCTATCGAAAGAGGGCATTATGTAGGCATCAATAGCGCACGAAACTGCCTACAAGATATAGGCACTCATGGTGCAGTATTATTGCATTTGCATCTCATATCTATCCGTTATGCTTGCTCATGTCAAGGTTTGACTTGGATTCTTATGGTGAAGCCCATGAATACACGTCTATCCCATCACACCACCACGGGAGGCAATTATGTCCAACGAAGTGCTTGAGAAGATCCTGAAGAACCGGCGCAGCCAGCCCCAACAGCTTGTGGAGGTACTTCAGGACGTGCAGGAAGCCTTCGGGTACGTTCCCCAGGAGGCAATGACGACGGTTTCCAGGGAGCTCGGCGTGCCTCTGATCGAGGTATCCCGCGTCGCACATTTCTACAAGGCGTTCTCGCTCAAGCCCCGCGGCAAGCACGTCGTCACGGTCTGCCTGGGCACCGCCTGTCATGTCCGTGGGGCGCCTCGGATGCTCGACCAGGTCAAGGGCGAGCTGGAAATCGAGCCCGGAGAGACGACGGAAGATCGCATGTTCACGCTGGAACGGGTGAACTGCCTTGGGGCCTGTGCGCTGGGCCCGGTCGTCGTTCTGGATGGAGAATATCATCCCAAAATGACCCCGCACAAGCTGCGAGAACTGATCGAGTCGGTGTACGCCGCCGAGAAGGAGGTGACCCGTGAGTGTTAAGCTCAAGACCTTGGCTGATCTGAACCGTGTCCGCGCATCGTCGCAGACGAAGAAGACAAAACCCACAACGGTTACCATGTGCTGCGGCACCGGGTGCCAGGCGTCCAAGAGTCAGCGGGTGGCCGAGGCGATGAAGTCCGCGCTGGCCTCGGCAGGCCTGGCTAATTCGGTCGAGGTGCGGCTGACCGGTTGTCACGGCTTCTGTGAGCAGGGGCCGATCGTGGTCATCGACCCGGCCAACATCCTGTACCGCCACGTCACGCCGGAAGATGTGCCGGAGGTCGTCAACAAGACCATCCGCACGGGAGAGGTGGTTGATCGGCTGCTGTACACGGACCCGGTCTCGGGACGCAAGATCGTCAAAGAGTCGGAAATCCCATTCTATCAGGCCCAGGACCGCATTCTGCTGAGCCAGAATCGACAAGTCGACCCTGCTCACATTGAGGACTACTTTGCCATCGGCGGCTACTCCGCGGCGGCCAAGGTGCTCGGCGGGATGTTGCCCGAGGCGATCATTGAGGAAATCAAGAAATCGGGCCTGCGGGGCCGGGGCGGCGGCGGGTTCCCCACCGGCCGAAAGTGGGAGCAGTGCCGGACCGCAGACGGCGACGAAAAATTCGTGATCTGCAACGCCGACGAGGGCGATCCCGGCGCCTACATGGACCGCAGTGTCCTGGAGGGCAATCCCCATGCGATCCTGGAGGGGATGCTGATCGGCAGCTACGCGATGGGCGCCAATCAGGGCTATATTTACGTGCGCAAAGAATACCCGCTGGCGGTCCAGAACACGCGAAAAGCGATCGAGCAGGCCCGAGAATGGGGCCTCTTGGGTGAGAACATCCTGGGCAGCGGCCACAGTTTCGATGTCGAGGTCGCCCGCGGGGCCGGCGCCTTCGTTTGTGGCGAATCCACCGCGTTGATGAGCTCGCTGGAAGGCAAGGTCGGCGAGCCGAGGCCCAAAGACGTGCATACGGTCAAAGACGGCCTGTGGCACAAGCCCAGTTGCCTAAACAACGTCGAGACCTGGGCCAACGTCCCTATGATTATCAACAACGGGGCCGCCTGGTTTGCCGCCAAAGGCTCGAACGGGAGCACCGGGACGAAGATCTTCGCCTTGACCGGCCGCGTGAAGAATACGGGCTTGGTCGAGGTGGCGATGGGAACGCCGTTGAGGAAGATCGTGCACGACATCGGCGGCGGGGCGTACAACGGCGTCGCGATCAAGGCCGTCCAGACGGGCGGTCCCTCCGGCGGCTGCCTGCCCGCAGACAAGTTCGATCTGCCGGTCGATTTCGACACTTTGGCGGCGGCGGGCTCGATGGTCGGCTCCGGCGGCATGGTCGTCATGGACGAGCACACCTGCATGGTCGATGTGGCCAAGTACTTCCTGGCGTTCCTCCAGGACGAGTCCTGCGGCAAGTGCGTCCCATGCCGGCTGGGTCTGGAGCGGATGCTCGAGATTCTGACCGACATCACGGAAGGCCGAGGCCGGCCCGAGCAGCTTGAATTGCTGGCGGACCTCGGCGAAACGATGGCCCAGACCAGCCTGTGTGCCCTTGGCAAGACCGCCGCGAACCCGGTGCTTTCCACCCTGCGCTATTTCCGCAAGGAGTATGAAGCACACATCGACGGCAAGTCGTGTCCGGCCGGCGTCTGCCGCGAGCTGATCCGGTATGAGATCGATCCTGAGGTCTGCACGGCCTGCGGAGCGTGCTTGAAAGCATGTCCGCACAAGGCTATCAGCGGCAAGGCGAAGCAGCCGCACACTATCGACCAGGATGCCTGCGCCAAGTGCGGGATCTGCAAAGATGTCTGCAAGTTCAACGCCATAAGCGTTTGCTGAGGAGACGAGAATGCAAGAGCATGTGACACTGACAATCGACGGGGCCGTGATTCACGCGGTCAAAGGGGCGTCCGTGCTTGACACGGCGATGGAATACGGCATCTGCATCCCGGCTCTGTGCCACTATCCGGGCCTGTCGGACATCGGCGCCTGCCGGCTGTGCATCGTGGAGAATGTGGCCGGCGGCAAATCCAAGGTGACGACCTCCTGTACGCTGACGGTGGCTGAGGGGATGGTCGTCCACACGGACACGGAGAAGATCCAGCGGCTTCGCCGCAACATCGCCGAGCTGCTGGTGGCCAAGGCGCCGAACTCGCGGGCCATCCAGGACATCGCCGTGCGGTGCGGGGTCAAGAACGTCCGCTACTCGTTCCGCAACGACAACTGCGTGCTCTGCGGCCGTTGCGTGCGGGTCTGCGGCGAGATGTGGCAGGCCAAAGCCCTGGGCTTCATCGGGCGCGGCAAAGACCGCCGGGTCGATTTCCCGTTCGGCCGCAAGCCGGAGTTCTGCAAGACCTGCAACACCTGCATCGACATCTGCCCAATGACGATCACTCCGTGTATTGGGCCGATGAAGAAGGGCCAGGAACGGCTCTGCGGCGGCTGCGAAGGCCAGCTTACGATGACCAAGAACTTCACCGACTCTTGCGTCTGGTGTGAGCTGGGCAAGGGCTTCCAGTGTACGCGGCACGTCCAAATGGCCAGCAGAGAGTAATTGCGGATTGATGATTGCGGATTGCGGATTTGGAGCGAATCCGTAGTCCGCAATCAGCATGCCTGTCCTTGCGTGTGTTCTGCATGATGCTATAATATCATCCATGCCGGACATGGATTTGAACAAGGTGGCTCGCCAGCACCTGGAAATGGAAGGCTTCTTCGCAGGCTTTGCCGTACGAGGCAGGACCGCGATTCCTGCCGTCGAATGTCAGCCCGATGCTGAATCCCCGGCAGCTAATCCGCAATCCGCGGCGGATGCCGCTAAGGAGCTTGGAGCGGTAGCCGCTGAGGTCGGTCAGTGCCGCAGGTGCGAGTTGGGGTCCCTGCGGAAGAATCCCGTGCCCGGGGAGGGTCATCCGAGGGCCCGGATCATGTTCGTGGGCGAGGCCCCGGGGGCCGACGAAGACGCCCAGGGCCGGCCGTTTGTCGGCAGGGCGGGCCAGCTCTTGGACAAGATCATCGCCGCCTGCGGCCTGAGGCGTGACGAGGTCTTCATCGGCAACATCCTGAAGTGCCGGCCGCCGGAGAACCGCGACCCCCGCCCGGACGAGATCATCAACTGCCTGCCCTACCTGCAAAGGCAGATCGAGGCCATCAACCCTGACATCCTCGTGGCCCTGGGGGGCCACGCCGCCAAGACCTTGCTGAACACCGTCAAGCCCATCGGCCAACTGCGGGGCCAGTTCCAGGAGTATTACAGCGGGATCGGCCGCCCGCCCATCAAGCTGATGGCCACCTTCCATCCCGCCTATCTGCTGCGAAACTACAGCGAGCAGAACCGCCGCTACGTCTGGGAGGACATGAAGAAAGTCCTCACCGAGCTCGGCCTGCCCGTCCCGGAGCGCAGCAAGGGCTGACGTGCCAACCGCCTTACGGCTCATCATATTCTCGAGAATCTGCGGAAAAGCCCACTTTTCGCGTAATGTGGTCGCATTTTGTGCGTCTGTTTACACAGATACTGTGAGAAAAGCAGCAGCCGGGGACGAAATCCGGTGGCACAAAGGCACCTGGCCCTTGAAAGACGGACCGTCTTCGGCTATAAGTTAGGTGGTAGGTGTGGCAGGCGCGGAGGTAGGAGTTCCCCCTTGCTTTGATTCATTGTGGCGGTCGATTCGGAAAGGGCGAGAAATGAAAAGAGCCACGTTCGTTGGGATCATTGCGCTGTGTGCGATGGCGGTCACTGCCTCGGCTGTGACTCGAAAAGTGCCGAGCGAATACCCGAAGATTCAGGCGGCGATCGACACCTGCCAGGACGGCGACGTGGTCGTCGTGGCGCTGGGTGTGTACTACGAGACCATCAATTTCGGCGGCAAGAACATCACCGTCACCAGCACGGACCCGAACAATCCCAAGGTTGTGGGCTACACGATCATCAATGCCGATGGGGACGGCACGGCGGTGACCTTCGAGAACCACGAGACCCAGGCCGCCGTGCTGACGGGATTCACGATCACCGGCGGTTTCGGCACCATCAACATCGTGGAGTCAGAGGGGAACTTGAGGATTTTCTGGGGCGCTGGTATCTACTGCAACGGCAGCTCGCCCACGATCACCCACAACGTCATTGCCAACAACCGGGGCCCCGTCGATATGACGGGAAATGACATTACCCAGTGGAAGCTCAGCTATGGGGGAGGGATCTGCTGCTACCACTCCGACGCCGTGATCACCCACAACATTATCCGAGGCAACCGGGCCTATGTGGGTGGAGGCGTGCTCATCTACTTCGGCAAAGCGAAGGTCATGGACAATCTGATCTTCGACAATACCGGGCTGGCTGGCGGGGGCGTGACAATGGTTGAGGGACAACTGGTCAATAACACCATTGTCGCCAACAGTACGGGCCCAGAGGACGGAGGGGCGATAGGTGGGAATGTTTATATCGTATTCGATCCCTCCCTCGAGAACACCCGCGTGTGGAGCAACATTATCTGTAACGCCACCTCCGGCGGCGGGGTTTACTATCAGAGTTATGGGCCGGACAAGGACGCCTTTGCCTTCAATAACGTCTGGGGCAATCTTCCGGGCAACTACGCCATGTCGGATTCCGCCAATCCAAACCAGTTGGTCTGGGACGGCGCGGCCAGCATGACCGGCATCGCAGGCAACATCTCCGAAGACCCGCTTTTTGTGAATCCCATCAATAGGGATTACCATCTGACCTTGGACTCGCCCTGCGTCAACGCGGGCAACCCGAACTATGCCGTGGCCCCGGGTGAAAAGGACTTTGACGGCAACGGCAGGGTATACGCCCATTGCATCGACATAGGAGCCGATGAGTACGTCGGGTACGTCAAGCCAGTCGCATTTGCCGGGCCGGATCAGCACATTCTGACGCCGCTCCAGGCGGTGACTCTCGATGGCAAGCAGAGCTATTTCTTCGATCCGTGTGGCGTTACGACCTATCGCTGGTCTCAGGTCAGCGGGCCGGCGGTGGTCCTGAACGATCCGAACGCCGCCAAGCCGACGCTCACGCCGGCCGTGGAAGGGGAGTATATCCTCCAGTTGGTTGTGGGCGACGACAAGTACAGCAGCAAGCCGGACCAGGTCCTCGTTCTTATAGCGGCAAACCACCTTCCTGTGGCTGACGCAGGGGCCAGCAGCACATGGAGCACCCCGGGCCGGGCGGCCCTGGACGGCACAGGCTCGTACGACCCCGACAAGGTTGACCGGTTGACCTATGAATGGATGCAAGTGGAGGGACCGGCGGTCAAGCTGCACGATGCAAATACGGCCACTCCGTCCCTCGACCTCAAGACCGAGGGACAGTATGTGTTTGAACTGGTGGTCAGCGACGGATTCGCACAGAGCGCGCCGAGCCGGGTCCAGTGTGCCGCCGTTGGGGTCACGACGACGGTGAAAGACCTGAAGCTCGCGCCGACGGGACCGCAGACGTTCTACCCTGACGTGTCCGGCACGAACGCCGTCTTTGTGACCGCCGGCCTTTCTTACATCTACGACGCCAAGATCACCTGCAAGGACCTGGTGAGCGGGAAGATGGAGTCTTTCGGGTCCACCGCCATCAACCTGCATCCGAAGATCGACGGCGATCTCGTCGTTTGGGCCGCCGGCAGCACGGTCCAGAACGCCATGGGCCCGGATACGACGAGCGTTTTCGTCCGGAACATGGCGACGGGCAATCAGCGGGAGCTTCGGGCCCGCGGCAATACCAACTCGTATGGCTATCCTGCCGTCTCGGGCAGCAAAGCCGTGTGGACGCAGCATCTCGGCATCAACAGCAATCAGGCGGCAACGTACGTCAATATGCCGTACGACGTCTGCGGCGCCGATCTGAGCGATTTCGACCATCCGGTCTATTTCACCATCGCCACGAACGTTGGCAAACACAACCCGTATCCCTACAGCAATCCTACGGCCGACTATGAAGGCGTCGTCGACATCTGCGGCAACATCGTCGTCTGGGAAGGCGGGGGCAATATCTACGCCGCCGATATCTCCGACCTTGCCCACATCAAGGTCGTCACCGTGTGCGACCACCCGGCCCGCCAGGCCGATCCGGCGATCTCGGGACGCTTGGTCGTCTGGACCGACGAGCGCAACGACCGCGGCGATATCTATGCGGCCGACCTGTCCGACTGGGAGCGCATACGGGAATTCGACGTCGCCAAAGCTCCTGGGATTCAGCGGCATCCGGCGGTGGATGGATCGCTCATTGTATACACTGACACTACGACGTCGGCCGGAGCAGTCCGGCTGGCTTGCGTGACCTGCCAGTACGGCGTCTTGAATGTCACGGTCCCGAATACCATGATGGCATCGGCGCCGGCGCTGGACGGCACAACGCTTGTCTGGAGGGACGGCGCCCGCGGGGTCGTGCAGGCAACGTCGCTCGGATTCGGCTATTCCATCTTCGACGGCCGAGTGCAGAACACCAAGACGGGCAAACGCTACGACTACATCCAACACGCGGCCAACGAGGCAACGAGTGGCGATCAGATCGTTGCGGGTGCAGACCGCTATGACGAGAAGATCGACTTCCTGGGCAAAGCCGTGACGATCCGCTCGGCCGACCCGAATGACCCGGCCGTGGTGGCCTCTACGGTCCTCAGCAGCAGCGGCGGCGGGAATGTGGCGAGCTTTGTGACGGGGGAGTTGTCCGCGAGCGTTCTGAGTGGCCTCACGATCATGGGCGGAAACCAGGGAATCGTCTGCCACGGGGCATCGCCCACGATCACCCGCTGCGTGATTCGAGAGAATCGTCAGGCCGGTGTGAGACTGATCGGACAGAGCAATCCTGAGATCGCCCGCTGCCAGATCATGGTCAACGGGGGGGCGGGCATCGAAATGTCCGCCTCCGGCGAAGGGCGGGCGGCCAGGCTGAGCGAGGCGACGGCTCGCAACTGCATCATTGCGGCCAACCAGGGCGCTGGCGTTCACGGCGGCAAGCCGAAGCTGATCAATTGCACAATCGTTGAGAATGTGAAGCAGGGCATCAGCACCCAGGCGCCAATGGTAGTGAATTCGATTGTGTACTTCAACGACCGCAATGCGAAGGGCGTTCAGATCGACGGGGCTCGTGCCGCGGTCAGCTTCTCGGATGTCCAGGGCGGTTGGGACGGCGAAGGGAACATCGATGCGGACCCGCTTTTCGCGGCGCTGGGCCGCTGGACGGATCCCTCCTCATCCACCGGTGCGGTCCAAGCCTGGAACGGCCGTCTTGGCTGGGTGGCGGGCGACTACCATCTCCAGAGCCAGGGTTGGCGCTGGAACGCCCGACAGGGCTCCTGGGTTTCGGACACGGCCACGAGCCCCTGCATCGACGCCGGTGACCCGGCCTCCGATCTGTTCGAGGAGCTTCGGACAGCCCCGCAAGACGTAGGCGGAGCGATCATCAACAAGCGAATCGACATGGGCGCCTACGGCGGAACGGTCGAGGCCAGCCTGGCGCCATCAAAGCAGTAGAGACACCGGAGGCTAAGTGCTCGGCCCGAGGAGGATGTACCGCCAGACTCGTTGAGGGTGTCCCAAGTCCTTACAAGTCCTTACAAGTCCTTAAGATTTGGTTGCCGCGAGCCGCGGGGGTGGGTGGCATCGGCAAGGCCGGAGGCTTTGCCGATGGCAAATATGCAGACCGTCGGCAGGCTGCGCTTGCCGTTGCCATCCGACAAGGATTCGGTCGGGTCCAACACGCGGGGGCGGGGGCGGATCGTCAAGATGGCCGGGGCTTGCGGAGCAGATCTTCGAGTCGCTGCAACTCGCCCGGCTTCATGTGGTAGCTGTGTTCCGAATCGGGGAACCGGCCGGCCTTCACTTCGTCGGCGTACTTCTGAAAGGCCTCGACGGTGCGGGCACGCAGGTCGCCGAAGGCCTTGGCGAACTTGGGAGGATGCCCGCCGGAAAGCCCAAGGATGTCCGGGGCGATGAGAATCTGTCCATCGCAGCCGGGGCCTGAGCCGCAACTGAGCACGGGCACATCGGACTTTGTCGTGATAATCTGGGCAACTTCCGCAGCCGTCCCCTCGATAAGAAGGGCACTCGCACCGGCGGCAATCATCTGCTCGGCCAGGTCGATGAGTGCGACGCCCGCTTCCGCCGTGGTTGCCTCTGCATGAAATCGGCCCATCTCCCCAATTCTCTGAGGTAGAATACCGATGTGCGCCATGACCGGAATCCCGGCGTCGCTGATCGCCCGGACGGTATTGAGGTAAGCCCCCGTGGCCTCGATCTTGACCATCTGCGCGCCGGCTTCCGTCATGAATCGCCCGGCGTTGCGAATCGCTTGGCCGAGACTGATGTGGTAAGACAGGAAAGGCATGTCCGCCACGAGATAGGTATTTGGGGCGGCCCGGCGAACGGCGGCGGTGATCGTAACCATGAAATCCATCGTTACGGGCAACGTGGAATCAAAGCCCAGCATCATTTGCGCGGCGGAATCGCCGACGAGAACGAGGTCCACCTGAGCCTGCGATACGAGAGACGCCGTAGTGTAGTCATAGCAGCTCACCGCCGCGATAGCGCGCCGCTGCCGCTTGGCTTCGAGCAGATCGGTGATCGTGATGCGGTCGTTCATCTTCGATCGTTCCCCTGAGAATTAACAGCATTCCGGTTAAGACAACAGAACAAGACTCTCGACTTCGCCGTAAAATAACTTAGTTGAAGGTCGAGAATATGACGATATCGAGCCCGATCGGCAAAAAATCTGGCGATTCAACAATTTAACCCTTGAATTCCGGCGGGAAAAGCATAATTTTACTCGTATGTTCTGTTTTCGTTAAAGATTTTGTCTGCATCTCTACGATGAAAGATGTAGACAACGGTGGGCGAAACAAAGCCCTTCCGAAAGTCAACAAATAGCTTTTCATCACCCTCCTCCGAAGCCAGATTCTCTTTGGAATCTGGCTTTATTTCTGGCGAGCTGGATGTCAGTTTGGCTGGTCTGGGTAAACATGGTCGTTGCAGTTCTTCTGTCGCGATCTGCCCATTTCGGTGGTGCCATGCGCGTTGGGGTTCCCCTTTCGATCTGTGATCCGCGGTATGCACAGGCCGCGTGGCGGTTGTGTTCCGCCGCAAGTTCCCGTAAGATTCTACAGGGCGGCTGCACGTGCAGCGGTCTGTTCTTTGGCGGCAGGCACTTTGGAGTATGAACGGATGGTTCCTCGCATTGCACTATCGAAGCAGGGCCCCGATGTTTCGCGCATCGTCCATGGTCTATGGCGCTTGGCCGAGTGGAAGAAGAGCAAGCGGCAAATTCTCGAGCTTATCCATGGCTGTCTGGAGCAGGGAATCACCACATTCGATCACGCCGATATCTACGGTGATTACACCTGCGAAGGCCGGTTCGGATCGGTGCTGGCCGGGTCCGGGATCGGCCGCGCTGCGATCCAACTTGTCACCAAGTGCGGCATCAAGCTGGTTTCCGCAAACCGGCCCAACCATGTCATCAAATCCTATGACACGAGCTATTCCCACATCGTCGCCTCGGTGGAAAACTCACTGCGATGTCTTCACACCGACTACATCGACTTGCTTCTGATTCACCGGCCGGACCCGCTGATGGACCCGCAGGAGGTCAACAGGGCTTTCGTCAGCCTCAAGCAGTCGGGCAAGGTGCGGTACTTCGGCGTGTCGAACTTCCTGCCTTGCCAGTTCGAGATGCTGGCCTCGAAGCTCGAGGTTCCTCTGGTCACGAATCAGATTGAGTACTCGGTGATGAATCTCGACGCTCACGCCGACGGCAGCATCGACCTGTGTCAGAAGGTCCAGATATGCCCGATGGCCTGGTCGCCGCTGGGGGGCGGGCGGCTGTTCCGTGAGGATTCTGACCGGGCCCATCGCGTGCGCGAGACCCTCACCATGATCGGCCGGGATGTGGGCGGAGCTTCGATTGACCAAGTCGCTATCGCCTGGGTCCTCAAGCATCCGGCCGGATTTGCGCCGGTGTTGGGAACCGGGAATCTGCCTCGCATCAAGAAGGCGGTGGAGGCGCTGGATATCGTGCTGTCCTCGGAGCAGTGGTTCGAGATTCGCTGTGCCTCGCTCGGCCGGGAAGTGGCGTAGTCGGATCGCGAGGATCCTCTCGCGTGCGGCTCCTCCCAATCTCCAGTCATCGGCGTTGTTGGTTGACACGCGATGCACAACCCTGCCCGTTATCCGCCGGGGCTGCGAGCGTACCACGCGATACCTTCATACGTCCACGTGTAGCTGTAACTCTCGATGAGCTTGTTCTTCTCGGCCTCGCTCATTGTGTAGAAGTGGGCATTGAGCCGGCCGGACCAGAACCGGTGGACCGGCAGAGCGTCCGGCGGCTGCTGACCTTCGGGAAAACCGTAGAAAGCGATGCCCTCGTACGTCCAGACATGGGAGTAGCTCCCGATGAGTTTCTGTTTCTCCACCTCATCGACCGTGTAGAAGTGCGCGTTGAGGGCGTTCGACCAGAAACGATAGACCGGCGCAAGGCCCTGAATACAGTCCTCCATGTACGCGCGGTAAGCAATCGCCTCGTAGGTCCATGTGCCAGAGTAGAGGTTGATCAGTTTGCTCTTTTCCGCCTCGGACATGGTGTAGAAATGCTTTCCGGTCACGGGCGACCAGAACCGGTGAACCGGCGCCAACAACGCCTGCGGGAAGGGCAATGTCTCGGGTACCACGTGCATCTCGGTCGTGAAGTGATAGTCATAATCGCCGTAGGCTGAGTACTGTGCCGCAAAGGGATTGCCGTAGACCAGTTCCGCGAAGAAGGCCGTCCAGCCGGTGGCAGGCTGCGGCACGCGGGCGATGTAGACCCCGCCGCCCTGGTTGGACAAGGGCGATTTCTGCCACACGGCCCCTATCGTGGTCAAGCGGAAGTCCCGCGCGTTCGGATTGCTCGCCTGCCAGAGGCTCACCGATTTGGGGGAATCGACCGTTTGGACCCTGATGGACCCGTCCTGCTGAATTGACCAGGAGAACCTGGGCCGAGGCTGCGCGTTGAGGATCGCATCGAAATACGGCACAAAACCGTTGACGACCGAGTCGTAGGCGCCGGTGAGGTAGTGGTCGGTATTGGGCACGTGCCGCAGGCAGGTTTCGCCGGGCAGATCGTGCAGGTAGAACCGCACCGAGTCCAGAACGAAGAAGTCGTCGCCGGTGGCGTTGATGATGAACTTGGGCATCGTCAGCCGGTTGCGGTAGGAGAAGGGATCCACGATCTGCAGCAGGGCCGCCCCTTCGGCGGTGTTGAGCTTGTCGAAGATGCCGAAATCCTCGTAGGGGGCCAGGGCCTCGGCCCAGTGTCCGTACGATCCCAGTTGATGGGCGAAGGAAACCCTCATGTTGAGTGAATCGCTGACGATCGGTGCAATCGCCTTGACCCGATTGTCCACCGCGGCTGTCAGCCAGACCGTCCAGCCTCGCTTGGACCCGCCGGTGAGGACGAAGTAGCGGATCGTCTTTCCACCGCCGGCACCGCTTGCGACGAAGCTGCGGACCGCGTCCATGCACCGGACGACCGATTTGACCATCGGCAACTGCACCGGCCAACTCACATCGCCTGTCTGAA
>Ga0315275_10003109_pt1 | contig 15212 bp, 15 predicted proteins | sample YL17G03_0_MG_FD_205557 | JGI IMG/M metagenome (GOLD analysis project Ga0315275, IMG submission 205557) | Sediment microbial communities from Yellowstone Lake, YNP, Wyoming, USA - YL17G03_0 | ecosystem: Environmental > Aquatic > Freshwater > Lake > Sediment | place: USA: Wyoming | collected... | reverse complement strand
AACGACGGTATCCCCATAGTTCATGACACCCTCCTCCAATAGCCTGGCCTACGGATCAGTCATGCTCGCGGCGGCACTTTGGGGCGGCTCGATTGTGGCGCAGAAAATGGCCCTCGGGTCGTTCTCTGCCGTCGAGGCATCGGTCCTGCGGGACATCGGCGGGTTGGCGATCCTCCTGACCATGTGGTGGTGGCAGGAAGGTATCTGGGCCAAGCTGACCAAGGCGGATCTGCGTCTGATGGGACTGCTCGGGCTCGGCGTGTTGGGCAACCACCTGTTCATTCTCATGGGGCTCAACTATGTGAGCGGAGCCGTGGGTGGGGTGATCATCGGATCGAGTCCGGTCGTGACCGCGCTGCTCTCGGCGATGTTGATTCAGGATGTCCCGTTGCGCGCCGTCTGGGCAGGAGGTCTCCTGTCCTTCGCGGGAGTGGGGTTGGTCTCAGTGGCGGGGTTCCAGGCTGCGGGCGATCAACCGCTACTCGGTAGCCTTCTGGTCTTTCTCGGCGTGGTGAGCTGGGCTCTCTATAGTATCGGCAGCCGACAGCTCATGGAGCGCCACTCGGCCCTCTCCGTCAATTGGACGACGCTATTCGTCGCCACAGTCCTTCAAATTCCTTTGTTGTGGACAGATCGCAAGATGCTGGACGCGGGGCTCGGGTCTGTGACGCAGGCGGATTGGATGGCGTTGGCGTATCTGGTCCTGTTCGCCACGGCCATCGCTCAACAGGCCTGGCTGTTCGGCGTGAAGGGTATCGGGCCTTCGCGCGCTTCCGTCCTTGGCAATCTGACTCCTGTGGCTGCCGTTGTGCTGTCAGCGGTCCTATTGAAAGAGTCAGTGGGTACGAGTGAAATCCTCGGCATCGCGCTGATACTGGCAGGAGTGTGGGTTGTCGATCGGCAAACATCTCGGCTCCCGGCATAGGAGGCTGCTGAACAAGGAAGGAAAGGGTAGCCGGTCGTCCTCCTGTTCGCGGAACGCGCACGCTCGGAAGGTGCTCGTTCGACGCGCGCAATCGAGGATCGACCAGGCCACCCTTTAGAGAGAGTGAAAAACCGCCGCGATCTTGCTTGGGGCGAGGTGCGTCGCGGCGCGTCAGGATTGGGTGGGTGAGAAGTCTGGTCTTGTTGAGCAGCCTGCAAGTTCGAGTTTTTCTTACTTCTTCCACCCAATAAAGGGAATAGCCAGGTTATCTTTCACTGAGCGCTTCGGACGAGCACCGTTTCATCGTGCGCGTTCTGCGAGCAAGAAGGATGGCCTGGCTATTTTCGTCCCTCTCGCCCTTCTCTCCGTGATTGCAGTATGATACGGCTCATTTTTCAGGTAAGGAGCCGTGCATGCTGGAGCAACGCATCGAAGAAGTAAACAAAGCGAACCACGCGTTCTATGTCGCGTTTGGCAACCTCGACATTGCCGAGATGGATAAGGTTTGGGCGCATCAGGAGTATGTGACCTGTATCCATCCAGGCTGGTCGTTGCGGTTGGACTGGCCTGCAGTCCGCGACTCCTGGGTTTTAATCTTCAATAATACCTTCTCGATGACATTCGAACTCACAGACGTGACGGTGCAGGTGGCGGGCGATATGGCCTGGGTCGTCTGCGTGGAGAACATCACCACCCATCAATCCGACGAACCGCAGCAGGCGCAGGTGTTAGCCACCAATCTCTTCGAGCGGATCGGGGATGAGTGGTTGTTGATTCATCATCATGGGTCGGCGGTGATGGGGTAGGGAGCTGGTGGTCTCCCTGCTCGCGCAACGCGCGGCCTGAGAAGGCCCTCGTTGGACGCGCGCAATCGGAGACCAACCAGTTCCCTCCACCATTGTTTATAGTGGAAGGGAAGAGCTAATTGTTAGAGCGCGCAAAAGCCGATACCCCAGACACCCCGAGAAACTCGTCACAATTCTAGAGTCTGCGTACTTTCAAACTATCGCCGACCTATTTGAGCGTCTCATTCAGAGGAAGCGAACCAGGCCCACCCGCGTTCAGTCAACGCATTACGAAAATGGGTACGCGGCTGCAGGCGTACTGCTCTTGGTCGCCATGTTCGAGTCGTATGTCTTTCGGGTACGTTTCGCGCAGCCGAAGCGGGTGGCAGACACCACACGAAGCGCCATTGATATAGTGCTCTCTGTCTTTCCGAGGCTCCGTAATAGGAAGACGCTAGAAGATGTCTACGTACTAAGAGACCTACTGATGCACAGTCATCTTTGGGAAATTGAATACGAAATACGAATGGGAAGGTCCTGTGCCAATGGTCCTCAAGAGTGCAACACTCCACCCCGCCTACGGAGACAATAAGTTCCGGCGAAGAGTGAATTCCATTACACACCGAACAAAGGCCCTCAGTCTTTCTGCCTTTCCTTCACGGTCGATCGACGTGACTTATTGAAGGTCTTTGAGACGCTTTGGAAGACACTGCTTCGCTTCGAGACTCAGGATAGGTCTCAATGTTACGTTTCTCACTTGCATGTCCGATTCAAAGGAAAGTCCGTGCTCTTCGGCGACCTTCAAGGTGAGCTTAAGCGCGCGCTCTAACCCTTCCATCGAACGGACACTTTCCGGCTTGCGGTATCCTTGTGCCGCTCATGTCACACGTTAACCAGTCAAAGTGAAAGTGATCGAATTGGCCAGGAATAACGTGGCGGGAACCGTTTTCTTGTGTGCTGGCGTGGGGCGTTAGGCTTTTGGTGCTGAGGCAGTTGGGACTTCTTCGACGCGGATAGTGTTAGCCCATTCTGCGACGAGGGGGTCTCGTTCTTCCATCGTCATCCCAGCATACTTCATAAACATTTGCGGGCCTTTGCGGCGACGCCAGGTGAGATAGTTGAGGAAGTGCTCCCGGCAGATGCTGTGTGTGCCAGCTGGGGCGTAGACTCTCGTTTGGCAGCCCTTGATCATGCAGGTCAGATCGTGCATTCCATCCTCCGTTTCAGAGCCCATAGTATGCAGGACGGACGAGCTGATTATCAATCGGGAACCGGGCCAAGCTTGACGCGTCAACTCCCGTTCCGGTAAGTCCATTGTCATGATGGTTCCGCTTCCTATCCTCCTCATACTCTTGGCCACACTTGTTTCCCTTTCAGGCTGTATGTCAGCGTCACGAGAGGGGCTTCCCCCTGGGAGTTCCTTTGCTGAGACGGCTGCGACGAATCTGTTGCCTCAGGGGATTGCGGTGGGGGATGTGACGAGCCAGTCGGCTCTGCTCTGGGTGCGGACCGATGGCCCGATGACGGTGCAATTCGAGTGGGCGCCAGTGGCGGTCTGGGACCTCGTGTCGAAAATGGCGACAGCCGTTGCTTCCGTGGCGCGATCGCCATTGTTCACGACTAGCACTGAAACGGATTTCACCCTGGCGATTCCTGTCGAAGGCTTGATGCCAGCCACCCGATACCGATTTTACGTTGTTTCCGACACGAAGGGTCGTGACGGAACACCGACAGAAGCACGAGTTGCGGCACGAGGGGAATTTACGACGCTCCCCGACGCGAAGAGTCATGCGCCCGTGACCTTTGCCTGGAGCGGCGATTTAGGTGGCCAGGGGCGTTGTAGACGGGGTGCTGCGGGCTATCCTATCTTCGAGGTCATGCGTGCGCAGCAGCTCGATTTCTTTCTGTTTCTTGGCGATACGATTTATGGAGACGACCTCTGCCCGTCGCCTCCGAACGAACCGGGCGCTGACTTTCGGGCGACGACCTTGGCCGAGTACCGGGCCCGTCATCGCAACCAACGGGGCGCAGAGGCTCTGCGGCGGTTTCTCGACAGCGTTCCGGTCTATGTCATCTGGGATGATCATGAAGTGCGGAACGACTTTGCCGGGCCCTTTGACAGCCAGATGCCAGCTGGACGTCAGGCCTTGCGCGAGTATTGGCCGATCCGCGTGGCACCTGACGATCCCCATCGGCTCTATCGAACGGTGCGTGCCGGGGCGGACCTCGAACTATTCATCCTCGATACGCGGCAGTATCGGAGCCGCAACGCTGATCAGGACGGTCCGGCGAAGACGATGTTGGGAGAGAGGCAACTTCAGTGGTTGTTGAAGGGGCTCACCGAGTCGACCGCGACGTGGAAAGTGATTGTGTCCAGTGTGCCGTTCTCCATTCTGAAGGGAGGCGGCGGCGTCTCGGGGTACGATGGCTGGGCTGGAGGGCCTGGGGGTCAAGGGTTTGAGCGGGAACGGCAGGTGATCGTGGATACCATCATTGGACGGCAGGTGAAGAATGTGGTGTTTCTGGCCGGCGATGTCCACTATGTGCAAGCAAATGTGTACGATCCGAACGGGGATGGGACTCCAGCCTTCCATGAGTTTGTCGCCGGGCCTCTGTCCGCCGCGCCGGTCGGCAGACGCTGTCAAATACAGGATTACGCCCGACTACATTGATCAACGAAGGCGGGTACATGAATTTCGATCTTATTCGGGCCACCACGTCCTCCTTCGACGTCACGGTCCTCGACGAGGCCGGCGCCACGCGGTTTTTCCACCATCTGGCGGCCAAGTAACCGTCGGCTTCTACGAAAATCCTCTTGAAATCTGGACAGGTGGCCAGTTACGGTACACGGTCTGTTCCGTGCCTGTTTGAGGTTCGACGAGGTGATTGGTGCTGTTGCAGGTGATTTCTGTGGTGGGCGCCTTGATGGTGCTGTCTGCCTATGGCCTGATTCAGGGTGGGGTCTGGCGTGAGCTGGACGCGGGCTACCTCGCATTGAACATCGTCGGGTCGCTGCTATTAGGGATTGTCGCGATCGCGGATCAGCGGGTGGGATTCATTTTCTTAGAGTTTGCGTGGGCCGGCCTGGGATTGGTCGGCGTCGTCAGAGCAGTCAAGGCCCGGCGAATTGCGAATTAACAGGGTTTGGATGAAAGGACTACACAGATGGCGGGATTAATGTCAGCGGATGAGATTTTTGAAAAGGCTCAAAATGCCGCTGCGGCGGCCACGAACCCTGATGAAAAGGCCATGCAGATCGATTACCTGGCGTTGAAGGAAAAGATTCGCGCAGCCTTGGGTGATCGTAAGGTTGCGCGTTGCCACATCAATAAGTTTTTGCCGGAGGGCTATGAAGATCAGGGGCGCTTTAATCTTGTGTTGCTCACTGCCGGCAATGTCGTATTCGACATGGTCATCGGGGATTCGTACTTTCGCTACGATGTGGTGTCGGTCGGGCAGCTGGACAAGGTCCAGGTCATCGATGCGATGTGGGACAACAAGGAAAAGCGCAAGGAAGAGCCGTTCCTGAGCCTCCGTCTGATGCATGCCGAAGAGGCCCACCTCTTGTTGGCGCTTGAAGATGACGAGCGTACGAGCCTGCTGGCGTTTGCCAGTGCGGTGTCGGCGGTCCGGAACCCGGAAAAATAACGATCCACAGGACGTTCAAAAAGGCTGTCCAGCGAGGCCGCGGTGAGCGAAGAGGCGAGGCGTACGCTTCGGTACGTTGAGCTTCTGAGTGATGCGAGAACGAAGCTGGCGGACTTTTTTAGCGTCCTGCTAGTCGCGACGGTAGAAGGGGAGCGCCTGCACCGTCGCATCCTGACGCGCGCCATCGATTTCAATGGAGAGAGTGGTGCCGGGGGCTGAAAAGTCCCGGAGTGGGAATGCTAGGGCGATAGGGGTCTTGAGCTGTGGAGAGTGCGTGGCACTGCTGACCCAGCCGACTTCCCGATCTCCGATAAAGAGCTTGGCGCCCCTCGGAGGGATCATCGTGCACTTTATGACCAGCCCGACTAAATGCCGCCGTACGTTGCCGTAGGTGTCCATCCTCGCCACGACTTCCTGCCCAGGATAGCAGCCCTTATTCAAGCTGAAGGCTTTTCCTTCCAGGTTCGCTTCTGGTGGGACGATTTCTTCGTTGAGGTCCGGTCCTGCTTTGGGCAGGCCTGCCTCGATGCGGAGGGCCTCACGAGCACGGCAACCGACCACTTTGATGCTGTATGTCGCGCCTGCCTCCATGAGTCGCTCCCAGGCCGTACTAAGGGCTTCAGCGGGCAGTAATATCTCCAGGTCATCCTCGCCGGTTTCTTCTGTACGCAGGACGAACGAGGCGTGGCCGCCGATCTGGGCTGCGATGGCGCTCACTGGCTTGAGGTCGCTCATCTCAACGCCAAAGGCGGCGCTGACGGTCGCACAGGCCTTAGGCCCACTGACAAGCAAGAGCCCCCAGGATTCTGCACAGTTCTCCATCTTCGCCTTGATGCCGTAGAGAAGAAACTTGCGGAGCGCTTGGAAGGTGGCGTCGTCGACCTCGCCGACATCTTCCACCCACAGGCTATCGGGCAGGGTATAGACTCGAAAGTAGCCGAGCATCTTTCCCTTGTGCGTGAGAAAGCTCGAATAGCAGCCCTGGCCAGGCTGGAGTGGGAGAATGTCGTTGCTGATGAGGCCCTGCAGCCATTTCACGCGATCGTCGCCGGTGACGCGGATCTTGCCCCGGTGCGAGAGGTCGGAGAGTCCGACTGCCTGCCTCACTGCCTGATATTCCGCGACCCACTTGCCATAGTGAGCGGGCATGTCCCACCCGGCGACCTCTTCAAATGTTGCCCCAAGCTTCGTATGGAGATCGTGGAGGCGTGAGTGTTTCATGCGTGACTCCCTGCGACTTCCTCGACCAGATCTTTGAGTCGAGCGGAGAACTCATTGCGCGAGACAATCTTGGTCACGCCCAGCGCTCTGGCCTGGTTAAACGTATCGACTTCTTCATGATTGGCGAAGGCGAGGATGGGAATAGTTTTTAATCGTGCGTCGGCTGCGAGTGTTTCCAGGGCTTGAAAGGCGTTCAATGTCTCGTCATTCATGTTCAAGATGAATGCGGATGGGATCGTCGCAGAAGCCTTGTCGGCGATGTCCTGTTGCGTCCGAGCCCGCTCGATCTTGTAGCCATTCGACATCAAAGCGTCGCGGACTTTGGTGTAAAAGAAGATATCGGTGACGCCGACAAGGATTGTCTTCTGGTCTATCTGGTCTGTTTTGTCTGTCTGGTGAGACGTAGACGTCATAGGTGAGTGTGCTTTCGTGTCAGGGTAGATGGGTGTTCCTCTTTACTGAACGGGACAGACCAGATGGACTGATCAATTCAACGAACTGATCAATCGTCCCAGCGCTTTCTTGGCCAAGGCATAGTTGGGATTGAGGACCAGGGCTTTCTTATAGGAGTCGATCGCCTCGGTCCATTGGCCCTTGCGCTCGTAGACGCGACCTAGGTTAAGATGGGGGAAGGCTGGGCTCTCATAGCGTCTCGCCTGTAGGGCTTTCTCAAACCAGACAATCGCTTCGTTCAGTTCACCCTTTTCGATCAGATAGGCTCCGATGTCATTGTAGGGGTTGCCGAAGTCGGGGTCCTGCGCAATCGCCTTGTGACATTCCTCGATCGCATCATCAAGCCGCCCCATGAAGCTGTAGGTCCAGCCGAGGAAGGTATAGGCCTCGGCAGTGGGATGAGTCTCAATCGATTGCTTGTAGAGCGTCACGGCCTCTTCCAGTTCGCCCTTCATCTGGCGTTCATAGGCCTGCTGGAAGAGTTGCCACGCCTCGCGTTTATCTTCTTCGTGGCCTTCGCCTTGAATTAAAAAATCTTGTACATCCATAGTTAGGCCGATGAAAAATGTCCCTAGCGTCGTTCCCAGTCGTGCGAACTCCTCAACGTACTCAGCAGTAAGCCTGCGGGTTCGCACTCCTTGCGGCCTTGCAGGATGACCTATTTGATCGGCCTCAAGGAACCCCGGGGCAATTCATTCGTTCTTCAGCTTTTTCTTAATCAACTCTGCGCCGTAACGCCCTGAGAGCAACATGGAGCCGAAGGCTGGGCCCATGCGGGGCGTCCCGTATACTGCCGCCACAGCCAATCCGATCACGAAACAGTTGGGGTAGACCTCGCCGGTCCGGTCCATGATTTCCTGTTCCGATTGCGCGACCCACATGGCACCGTTGCCGGGGACTGGCTTGTGGAGATTCCGCTTGTGCAGAAGTTCCACGACGATGGCATCGTGGCCTGTGGCATCCACGACGATTTTGCTTTCGAGGGCGATCGGGTCTACATGGATGATGTGATGCCCAGCCATCTCAGCCGTCGTGCTATTGACCACCACCCCTTCGAGAATGCCGTCGCGCCGCAGGATCAGGTCGACAACTCTCGTGAGGTTCATGATCTTGGCCCCGCCCCTGTAGGCTGCGGCAATCAATGCGCCGGTGGCGTGCGGGGGATCGACCATGTACATCCCCTCGCATTCCGTGATTTTCTTGCAGGGCACGCCGATTTCTTCGAGGATCTCATTGGCCGGTTCGCAGATCGTGGCCTTGTTCATCAGGTAGCCGCCTGACCAAAAGCCACCGCCAAGGGCGAGGCTCTGCTCGACGATGACCGTACGAAATCCCATCTCAGCCAGATCATGGGCGCAGATCAAACCCGAAGGCCCGGCACCCACAATGATCACATCGCTCTCGATGAGCTGATCAAACTCTTTGTAGTATTCCCGCGCAATCTGCCGGGTAATGTCTCGTTCGCGTAATGGGGATGGTCGAGGCTTACTCATGGTCTGTTCTCCGTTCAACGGATGCTGAAACCGGTCCCCAACTTCGGGCCTTGTTGGATGACCGTTTTTAACATCCTCACACTCTATCGGTAGATTTCTGATCCGGTCTTCTTGAACTCTTCCGCCTTCTCTTTCATGCCGATTTGAATCGCTTTGTGTTCATCTACCTGTAATTGCGCGGCATAGTCTCGGACATCCTGCGTGATTTTCATCGAGCAGAAATGCGGTCCGCACATCGAACAGAAGTGCGAGATTTTTGCGGCATTGTCCGGCAAGGTTTCGTCGTGGAAGAGTTTTGCTGTGTCCGGATCGAGCGAAAGATTGAACTGGTCTTCCCAGCGAAACTCGAAGCGGGCTTTGGAGAGCGCGTTGTCCCTGATCTGCGCGCCCGGATGGCCTTTGGCCAGATCCGCTGCATGAGCGGCGATCTTGTATGTAATGACGCCGGTCTTCACATCTTCACGGTCGGGGAGGCCCAGGTGTTCTTTGGGCGTCACATAACAGAGCATTGCACAGCCAAACCACCCGATCATTGCGGCCCCGATGCCGGAGGTGATGTGGTCGTATCCCGGCGCGATGTCGGTCGTGAGTGGCCCCAGCGTATAGAACGGCGCTTCCTGGCAGGCCTTCAATTGTTTTTCCATGTTGACCTGGATCATGTGCATGGGCACATGGCCCGGCCCTTCAATCATGACTTGCACGTCGTGGCGCCAGGCAATCTTGGTAAGCTCTCCTAACGTTTCCAGTTCGGCGAATTGCGCTTCGTCGTTGGCATCCGCAATGGAGCCAGGGCGTAATCCATCGCCCAAACTGAACGACACGTCATAGGCCTTCATGATTTCGCAGATTTCTTCGAAGTGGGTATAGGCGAAGTTATCTTCATGATGAGCCAGGCACCATTTCGAATGGATCGCTCCGCCGCGTGACACGATGCCGGTCATGCGTTTGGCGGTCATTGGCACATAGGCTAAGCGCACACCAGCGTGGATAGTGAAGTAGTCGACTCCTTGCTCGGCCTGCTCGATCAATGTGTCGCGAAATAGTTCCCAGGTCAGGTCTTCGGCTTTGCCGCCGACTTTTTCCAGAGCTTGATAAATCGGCACGGTGCCGATAGGCACCGGCGAATTGCGGATGATCCATTCGCGAGTCTCGTGGATGTTCTTGCCGGTGGAGAGGTCCATCACCGTGTCGGCGCCCCATCGAATGGACCAGATCATCTTCTCGACTTCTTCTTCGATAGAGGAGGCGACCGCGGAGTTGCCGATGTTGGAGTTGATCTTTACCAGGAAGTTGCGGCCGATGATCATCGGTTCGCTTTCCGGATGGTTGATGTTGGCCGGGATGATCGCGCGGCCACGGGCGATTTCATAGCGGACAAATTCCGGCGTGATGACGGAGGGGATGCTTGCGCCCCACGACTGGCCTGGGTGTTGTGTGACCCCGCCGCCGTGCCCATTCCGCGAGGCCAGTTCGCGCGCCACTTCGCGAGATTGGTTCTCCCGGATCGCAATAAACTCCATTTCCGGTGTGACGATGCCTTTTCTGGCGTAGTGGATCTGGGTCACGTTCATGCCGGGTTTGGCCCGTAGGGGCTTGCGAATGTGTTGAAACCGGAGCTCATCCAGCTTGGGATCGGTTGCGCGCAGGCGGCCATAATACGAGGAAATATCCGGGAGCTCGACCACATCGTTCCTGCCGAGCACCCAGTTTCGGCGATAGGGGGCTAAGCCAGCCTTTGCGTCGATCTTGACGTTCGGGTCTGTATATGGGCCGGAGGTATCGTAGATCGTGATCGCTTCATTGGCAATGGGCGTGTCCCCATTCACCGACTTGGTGGTGGTCAGGCTGATCTCTCTCATCGGGACCCGCACGCCGGCCTGTGTCCCCTGCACGTACACTTTGTGCGAGGCGGGGAAGGGCGTGGTCGTCAAGGCTGCTCCGGCAGATTTTTGTCCGTTACCAGTGGCAGATCCGTTGCCGATTGTCTGGTCGCTCATGGGGAGATCCTTTCTCCGAAACGTGAACTGTGCGCAGTAGTCAAAAATAAAAAAGCCGCACCTATTGGAAGGGGATGCGGCAGAGAGACCAACAGTGTCCAGTTGTTCTCGCTTCCCTACGCTGGTATTACCCAGGTCAGGTTCTGAGGGTCGTCCGTTCGGGCGGACTCTCAGCCGTGTGGCTCCCCTAGCTTCAAGTGAGGATCGTATCGCTGGCTCCTCTCGTTGTCAACGGGGTATTAGGCCTATCGTAGTCGAACCGAGTAGACCATCGCGGGCCTAGGACTTCCTCGCAGCGGCCGGTTCATTGATTGTCAGGGAGCCCTAACGTAGAATCACCTTCTACGCTATTGTGCTGAGGAGACTGTGCAGATACTTTCAACACTTCCGAAACCGATCACTGATTACCAGCAACTGTCTGCGGAGGAACTGTTCCGCCGGACGGTTGAGGCAAAACGTGTGCTGGGTGATCGGGTCATGATCCTGGGCCATAATTATCAACGGGATGAAGTCATTGAACATGCGGATTTTCGCGGGGATTCCCTCCTGCTCTCGAAGCTGGCAGCCGAGCGGTCAGAGAGGCCCTACATCGTCTTTTGCGGCGTTCACTTCATGGCCGAGACCGCCGATATCTTGAGCCGCTCCAAACAAACGGTGATCCTCCCGGACATGGCAGCAGGCTGTTCCATGGCGGACATGGCGGCTATCGAGCAGGTCGATCAATGTTGGGAGACGTTGGGACGAATCTTTCCCGTAGAAGAGACCGTCATGCCGGCGGTCTATGTGAACTCTGCCGCGGTACTCAAAGCCTTTTGCGGTGAACATGGCGGCATCACCTGTACTTCCTCCAACGCGAAGGCAGTGATGGAATGGTCCTGGGCAAGGCGGGAGAAAATCCTTTTTTTCCCGGACGAGCACTTGGGCCGCAATACGGCCAACAAGATGGGGTTGCCGCGAGAAGAGATGATCGTCTGGGACCCCTATCAACCAAACGGCGGCAATGCGCGTGAGGCGATCAAACGCGCAAAATTGATTCTCTGGAAGGGCCACTGCAGTGTGCACCAGATGTTTCAGCCTGTGCATGTGGATAATTTCCGCAAGCAGTATCCAGATGGGAAGGTGATCGTCCATCCAGAATGCCACGAGGATGTCGTCAATAAGGCAGACCTGTCCGGGTCCACGGAGTTTATTATCCGCACGGTGACGGCGGCGCCGGCCGGGACGGTGTGGGCGGTGGGAACCGAATTGAACCTGGTCAATCGATTGAAGCGCTACCTCACCGATAAGAAGATTTTCTTTCTCTCTTCCACGGTCTGCCAGTGCGCGACGATGTTCCGGATCGATGGCGCCCATCTCTGCTGGGCGCTGGAAAATCTTGCCGACGGTCACGTCGTAAACCATATCGTCGTTCCGGACGATGAAAAGCATTGGGCAAAGATCGCTCTGGACCGTATGATGGCCGTGAGTTAGCAAGATCGTGAAATACGCCTCCGGCTTCGTTCTCGCATCGCTCACAGGCTCAACGTACCGCAAGGGTACGGCTCGCATGTTCGCTCGCTGCGGCCTTACTGGGAGACGTTTTGACGGTTCCGCGTACGAGCTATGGTCTGGTGCCCTGGCCATCATTCCGGTATATTCCTACCCCAGACTCCAACCACGCCCTATGACTTTCGGGAGAGACCAGATAGGTTATGGACTACAAGGCAACACTCAATCTCCCCAAAACTGATTTCCCCATGAAGGCGAACCTGCCGCAGCGGGAGCCTGAGCTCCTTGCTTCGTGGGAGCAGGAACGGTTGTACGAACAGATTCAGGAGGCGGGGAAAGGCCGGCCGCTCTATGTTTTGCACGATGGGCCGCCCTACGCCAATGGCCGCATTCATATCGGTCATGCGCTGAACAAGATCCTCAAAGACATCATCATCAAATCGAAGACGATGGCGGGCTACCAGGTGCCCTATGTGCCGGGGTGGGATTGCCATGGCCTGCCGATCGAACATCAAGTTCTGAAAGAACTCGGAGACAAGAAGAAGATGCTCGATACCCTGGCCATTCGCAAACTCTGCCGGGAGTATGCGGAGAAGTTTTACACGATTCAGCGTGAGGAGTTTCAGCGGCTCGGTATCTTGGGCGATTGGCAGCATCCCTATCTCACGATGAATCCAGGCTATGAGGCCACGATCATTCGTGAGTTCGGGAAATTCGTGGAGCGGGGAGGCGTCTATAAGGGACTGAAGCCGGTGCTCTGGTGCACGGCGGACCAAACCGCCCTTGCCGAGGCGGAAGTGGAATATGAAGATCACACTTCTCCCTCGATCTATGTGAAGTTCCCGTTGGTAACGTCGCCCACAGTGCTTAGCAAGACGTTCCCCGACATCTCGTTTCCCATCGGTATCAAGTTGGTCTCCGTCGTGATCTGGACGACTACCCCATGGACACTCCCGGCCAATCAAGCGGTTTGTCTCCATGGCGATTTTGACTATGCCTTTGTCCAGGTCGGCGACGAGGTACTGATCGTGGCAGAGAAGCTTCTTGAAAGTGTGACGAAGGCCTGCCAGTTCGAAGGGGCTCGCCTGTTCGGGGTGAAGAAGGGGCGCGAAGGATTTGAAGGGCTCGAGACGCAACGGCCCCTGACCACCGGCCTGTCGCCGATTCTGCTTGGTGACTTCGTGACCCTCGATCAGGGAACCGGCTGCGTCCATATTGCACCGGGTCACGGCATGGAAGACTACGTCCTTGTCCTTGAGCACAATGCCAAGGCGTCATCGGGAGAAAAGTTGGAGATCCTGGCACCGGTCGACAACGGCGGGCGCTTTACTGACATCGTGAAAGAATTTGCCGGCCAGCATGTGTTGAAGGCGAATCCGAAAATTGTGGAGTTCCTGCAGGCTAACGGACGGTTACTCGGACATGGGTCATTGAACCACTCCTATCCACACTGTTGGCGTTGCAAGAATCCCGTCATCTTCCGTGCCACCGAACAGTGGTTCGTGTCGATGGAGACGAACGATCTTCGGAAAGAGGCGCTGGCGGAGATCGAGCGGGTCCGATGGATTCCAGCCTACGGCCGGGATCGGATCAACGGGATGATTGAGAACCGCCCAGATTGGTGTTTGTCGCGTCAGCGGGTCTGGGGCGTGCCGATTCCCGGTTTCACATGTATCGGGTGCCGGTCTGTGCTGGCCGATCCGACTGTGATCGAGCACCTTGCGATGTTGATGGAATTCAAAGGGGCTGATGTGTGGTTTGAGCAATCGGCTGCCGATCTGTTGCCCAAGGGCACGGCCTGTCCGAAGTGCGACGGGACGGATTTCGAGAAGGAACGGGATATTCTCGACGTGTGGTTCGAGTCGGGCGTCAGTTATGCGGCGGTGTTGAAAGCACGGAAATGGTGGCCGGCAGATCTTTACCTCGAAGGGTCGGATCAGCATCGGGGCTGGTTCCACAGTGCCTTGCTGGCCGGCGTCGTCACCGATCATCGCGCGCCCTACAAGGCTGTCCTGACCCACGGCTTTGTCCTCGATGGGCAGGGTAAGAAGATGTCCAAGTCGGCGGGGAACGTCGTCGCGCCGCAGGACGTGATCAAGCAATCTGGCGCAGAAATTCTACGTTTGTGGGTCTCGGCGCAGGATTATCGTGACGATCTTCGGATCTCCCCTGAAATCCTGACCCATCTTATCGAGGCCTATCGAAAGATTCGGAATACCTGTCGTTTCCTGCTGAGTAATCTGTACGACTTTGACCCGGATAAGGACCGAATCCCATATGAGCAGTTGTCTGAATTGGATCGTTGGGCCTTGCATCGGCTTAGCGAACTGATCCCGCGGGTTCGGAAATCCTATGACGACTTCGAGTTTCACACGATTTTCCATGCACTCAACAACTTCTGCTCGGTGGACCTGAGCGCCGTGTACCTCGATATTCTGAAGGATCGTCTCTATACGTTCCGGGCTGATTCGCCCTTGCGTCGCGGATCGCAGACGGTGCTTTTCGAGATCCTCGTCGCTATGACGAAGCTGATGGCCCCGGTGTTGAGCTTTACGGCCGAAGAGATCTGGCGGACCTTAGCGACCCAGGCGGGAGGGCGTTTTGGAGTGAGCAGTGTCCATCTGAGCGCGCTTCCAGAGGTCAATTCTCAATGGCAGGATGCCGGTCTCGCTCAGCGATGGGAGCGACTGTTGGGTTATCGCACGCAGGTGCAGGGCGTGCTGGAGGGAAGTCGGCGGGATAAAGTGATCGGATCATCGTTGGAGGCAACTGTGGAGCTTCGAGCCGATGCTGACACCTATGAGTTTCTTCAGCCCTATCAGAAGGACCTGACCACGCTCTTCATCGTCTCTCAGGTCAAACTGATCGCCGGTGGCGAGGCAAAAAGCCCGTTGGCGATTGCGGCGACGAAGTCCTCCTTTGGAAAATGCGAACGCTGTTGGAACTATCGTGACGCGGTGGGGAAAGACGCGAATCACCCCACGTTGTGTGAGCGTTGCGTGGAGGCGGTGCAGTGATGCGGCGGTCCTTTCACTATCTGCTCCTGGCAGTACTCGCTGGCACGATCGTGGCGACCGATCAGGCGACGAAACTGTCTATCATGCAGTCGATGCGACTGCATGAGTCCATTCCGATTATTCCCAATCTCTTCAGCTTGACCTACATCCGCAATCCTGGTGCGGCGTTTGGGTTGCTGGCCGGC
>Ga0315275_10003108_pt1 | contig 15214 bp, 14 predicted proteins | sample YL17G03_0_MG_FD_205557 | JGI IMG/M metagenome (GOLD analysis project Ga0315275, IMG submission 205557) | Sediment microbial communities from Yellowstone Lake, YNP, Wyoming, USA - YL17G03_0 | ecosystem: Environmental > Aquatic > Freshwater > Lake > Sediment | place: USA: Wyoming | collected... | reverse complement strand
TAACGTCCTCTCCGACCATAAACCTCCCCAACTTTTTGGGGAGCATTATAGCCTCTCAATAGGACATTTCTATCTTGCTCAAAGAGGACATTACTACTTTGCGGGAACACATTTGAGGCGGGTGGAAGATTGCCCGAACCGGGTTGGTCTTAGGCGGGAATTTCTTTCTTTCGGTTCGGTTCTCGATTATATTCCCCCATGCCTTTTATAGGAGAATTAGCCGCCTTATCGACTGCTTTTTTGTGGTCGTTTACTTCTCTTTTTTTCACCTCGGCCAGCCGCCGGATCGGGGCGTACTGGGTCAACAAGTTTCGCATTCTGTTTGCCTCGGTTCTGTTGGCAACAACCCTGCTTATCGCTACGGGGCATCTTTTTCCGGCCGGCGCCGAAAGTAAATCATATTATTACCTGATTCTAAGCGGCATTATCGGTCTTTCCATAGGCGATTGGTTTCTGTTCCGAGCCTTTGTTACGATTGGAACGAGACTGACCCTTCTGATATTCTCGGTCTCACCGATAATCACGGCACTGGTGGCTTGGGGGATGCTGGGCGAGACCCTGAGCGCGATGGCAATTCTGGGGATTGTTGTTACAATATCCGGTGTGGCCTGGGTGAGCGCCGAGCGAAGCGCCAATGGAGTCGAAAGCAAACCCTCTGATAGAAGGAAAAGATGGCTGGGAATCTCTCTGGCGGTCGGTGGGGCAACCGGGCAGGCGATCGGTCTGGTGCTGGCCAAAATCGGGATGGGGCAGAATATCCAGCCGCTTCAGGCAACTTTTATCAGGATGATTTCGGCGGCGATTGCAATCTGGATGTTTGGATTCTTAAGGGGAGACACAAAGGAGGTTGCCGAGAAATTCAGCAATCGGAGAGCGATTCTGCTGGCGCTGGGCGGTTCGGTTTGCGGGCCGTTTCTGGGAGTATGGCTGTCATTGGTTTCGATAAAGTACACCGAGACGGGCATTGCCGCTGCAATCATGGCGATTGTGCCGGTGATGGTGATTCCGCTGGTGGTACTGTTCTATAAAGAGAAAGTTTCGTGGCGGGCGGTGATTGGGGCGATGATTGCGGTAGGGGGCGTGTTCCTTCTGTTCCTGGCGACATAGAGGCAAAAAAAATCCGCACCTGTAATTGGAGCGGATCTTAAGTTCAATTACCGAAACAGCTATTCGAGAACCGAGACGATTTTCTTGTCGCGCCCTTTGCGCTCGAATTTAATCACGCCGGTGATTTTCGCGAACAGCGTATCATCTTTGCCGATGCCGACATTGGTGCCCGGGAGGATTTTGGTCCCGCGCTGGCGGATGATGATTGTTCCGGCCGGTACCGCTTCGCCGCCGTAGGCTTTTACGCCCAGACGCTGGCCCTGACTGTCGCGGCCGTTGCGCGAGGAACCGACACCTTTTTTGTGAGCCATAATATACTCCTTAATAAATAATCTTCAATTTCAGGTCCCGCCAAGGCGGGACGGCCGTTATTATACGGAAATCGGCCAAAAAAGCAAGCTCTTTTCTTATGCCATTGTCCAATAGGCAATTAGGCCCCTTTTGTTCGGGGTAATTCACATTGCCCTATTAAAGTTGCATGGTGCCTTGTCCCCACAGAGATGACAGAGAATAGAGGATTCTGCCACTCAATGACTTACCGGCAGCAGAGCTGTGTGTTACCGGGGTAGAATGATCGTCTTGGATTCTCTGTCCGCCCCCAGGTAGCGATCTCTCACCGCCACCCAATAGGCATGCAATTCAATTTTCCCCATATCACCGCTCCAATCGCCGGGTTACCTGTAATGTGAGGCAACGTATTTCCCATCAGTTCAATTTTCAAACCCCTCGGTTACATTTAATTTGAGGCAATTCGCCGATGGAAAAGAAAATTGTTATTGACATTTATGGGGTGATTTATAGATTAAATGAGGAGCAGATTGTGACGATGAAATTGAAGATCTTTTTGGCGCAAACGGGAATTCTACCTGATCGGCAATCCTACTTAATATCGAGGGGTGAGTTTGTCGACGGCGCAGAAATAATCCCTTGGTCCAAGAATCTCCATGTGGACGAAATTAAGATAAGGTGATATATGCCTGTTAGCAATAATCCCTTCCGACCAACGCAACCAGTTTACCCGGGCATGTTTGCGGGGCGATTGAAAGAGATAGATCGCATAGAAAAGATACTTATTGAAACAAGAGATGGTAATCCAACTGATGTGCTCATAATAGGCGAAAGAGGAATCGGTAAGACTTCCCTGCTTCTCATGGCGAAGAGCATTGCGAAACATGGATCTATGGATGGGAAAGTAAAACTGGACTTTCTCACATGCTTTGTTCCACTGGATAGACATTGCGGAGTTGCTGATCTGGCCAGAAAAATAAGTACAAATTTGGAACGAGCGTTGAGTGAAAGTCAACCTGCAATTCAATTTCTGAAAAATCTGTGGCAATTTGTCCATCGAATTGAAATTAGTGGATCAAAGATTGCACAGGTTGGGATTTCTGGAGATGCGGAGCTATTTGACAATTTCTCATTTTCAATAATCGACACGGTAAAGAACTTGACCGATAGAGATAGTGCTACAAAAATACTGGGTCTCGCCAGTCCCAAAGATGGTTTAGTAATATTTCTCGACGAGGCTGATAACGCACCTGCGGAATTGGACTTGGGGACTCTCATTAAGCAACTATCAGAAAAGTTAGTGGCAGAACAATGTAATAATGTCCTGGTAGTTGTTGCCGGTCTTCCTCAGGTACGCGATGTCCTAAAGGCAAGCCATGGTTCCGCTCTTAGGTTGTTTGAAGAAATAGAGCTTGAGCCTTTATCGCACCAAGACATTAAATACGTGATAGATAGGGGCTTAAATATTGCGAACAAAACCAATGAAAATCAAGTAAAAATTACGGATCAGGCATTGAGCGAAATTGTTACATTTTCCGAGGGCTATCCACATTTCGTTCAGCAGTTTGGCTATTGCGCATACGAAGTAGATGATGACGACATAATTGACTCAACAGATGTCAACGCTGCCGCATTAAAAGCACTAGATTTGATCGGTGATAAATACTACAAAGATATGTATTATAAAAGGATCAAGGAAGATTCCTATAGGCAAGTTCTTAATATAATGGCGGAAAAATTTAACTCATGGATTACCAAAGATGAGATACGTCAGTCTTTTAGGGGAAAGAAGACTACGCTTGACAACGCAATTAATGCTTTGATTGATAGGAACATTATTTTAAGAAAGACTGACGCGAAAGGGAAATATCGTCTGCAGTGGGCGGGTTTTGCATTATGGATAAAGCTGCTGGCTGATAAACAGCGCAAATTGCTTTAGAGAACCGTTAGGCAGAGGGAATCCCTTACGGTTTCGATAACGGCCTTGGTGCCCCCTGCTTCGGGGCATGTTGAAAAGTCCATAAAGAGGGATGTAACATACTTGTAGTTAGGGGTGCACGACTCCTTATCTACCCCAAAAAAACCTCTATTTCCAGCCGGTTGGGATTGAACTTGCGAGGGGTCTTGTGCCGCCGATTGCGCGGGCCCCAAGACTCCAACAAACCCCGAGAATTGATATAAAAAAAGCCCTGCCCCCCGTAAGGGGCAGGGCTGAATCTATGCTATAATATCGCGCTGATGCCTACTTGGCGACCGGCTCCTGCTTTTTGTCCACGGCGGGACGGTCGTTGAATGTGAAGAGCAGTTTCTCGGCATCGGCGCCGATATTCAGGTTGCAGTCGCCGGCGAACTGACCGCGCAGAAGCTCCTCGGCCAGAGGATCCTCAAGGTACTTCTGTATCGCCCGTTTAAGAGGCCGCGCGCCCAGCATCGGATCATACCCATTGTGGGCCAAAAATTCGCGCGCCGGATCCGTCAACACGAAGCTGATACCTTTTTCGGCCAGACGCTTGGCCACTTCGGCCACCAGAATATCAACGATCTGCTTGATATGGTCGATGTCGAGCGAATGGAATACTACCGTCTCGTCGATGCGGTTCAGGAGTTCCGGGTTGAACATCTTGCGCAGTTCCTCGGTGACTTTCTTTTTCATCGAATCGTACGAGGCATCTTCATTCTCGGCGCCGAACCCCATGGTCTTGTTGTCCTTAATGCGGCGGGTGCCGATATTGGAGGTCATAATCACGACCGTGTTGCGGAAATCGACCCGGCGGCCGAAAGAATCGGTCAGCGAGCCGTCATCCATCAACTGCAATAGAATATTGAACACATCCGGATGGGCTTTCTCGATTTCATCGAGCAGCACCACCGAGTAAGGACGACGCCGTACTTTCTCGGTCAATTGGCCGCCCTCTTCATATCCGACATATCCTGGAGGCGCGCCGATCAAGCGCGACACGGCAAATTTCTCCATGTACTCCGACATATCGATACGGATGAGGGAGTCGGAATCTTCGAACAGGAACCCCGCCAGAGCGCGGGCCAGTTCGGTTTTGCCGACACCGGTCGGTCCCAGGAAGATGAACGAGCCGATGGGACGGCGCGGGTCGCCCAGTCCGGCGCGGGCGCGGCGGATGGCGCGGGTGATGGACAGGATCGCGTCATCCTGCCCGATAATCCGTTTCCTGAGTTCCTCCTCCATGCGGAGCAAGCGGCGCGACTCCTTTTCCTCGAGACGGAACAGCGGAATACCGGTCATTTTGGAAACGACCGCCGCGATATCCTCCTCGCGAAGCACCGTGCGCTGTTTATCGCGCTGGTCATTCCAGTCTTTCTTCATCTCGGCCAGCTTCTCCTTCTTGAATTTCAGTTCATCGCGGAGCTGAGCGGCCCGTTCGAAAGCCTGGTTCTTGACCGCCTTTTCCTTTTCCTCCTGAAGGCGGGTAATTTCGTTCTCGATATCGCTGAATTCCCGCGGTTTGGCGAACGTGGCCAGATGCGCCCGGCTGCCTGCCTCATCGACAACATCAAGCGCCTTATCGGGCTGGAATTTGCCGGTGATATATCGGTTGGAGAGTTTCACCGACGCTTCAATCGCCTCATCGGAGATTACCAGCTTGTGATGTTCTTCGTACTTATGGCGCAAACCTTTGAGAATCTGGATGGTATTCTCGGTCGAGGGAGCCTCGACCATGACCGTCTGGAAACGACGGTCCAGGGCGCCGTCTTTCTCTATGTACTTGCGGTACTCGTTCAGCGTGGTGGCGCCGATACACTGCAATTCGCCGCGCGACAGAGCGGGTTTGAAAATATTGCTGGCATCGAGCGAACCCTCGGCGCCGCCGGCGCCGACGATGGTGTGCAGTTCATCGATGAAAATGATAACATCCTTGGAATTAATAATCTCCTGCATGACCGCTTTGAGGCGTTCCTCGAACTGGCCGCGGTACTTGGTACCGGCCACCAGCGAGGCCATATCGAGAGTGACCAGCCGCTTGTTTTCCAGCGTCTGGGGTATTTTCCCCTCGACAATGCGCTGCGCCAATCCTTCGGCAATGGCGGTCTTGCCGACGCCCGGTTCGCCGATAAGGACCGGGTTGTTCTTTTTCCGGCGGGAAAGTATCTGGCTGACTCGTTCGATTTCATCCTCGCGGCCGATAATCGGGTCAAGACGCCCGCGGCGGGCCAGTTCGGTCAGGTCGCGTCCGAAATGATCCAACGCCGGGGTTTTTGATTTTTTCCGTTTCCTCTTAAATGAAGAGGGTTTCCCGCTCTGAATATTTTTGAGTTCTTCGTAAACTTCTTTATAGTCGATTTCGTACATCGACAGTACCTGCGCCGCCACTCCCTCTTCATCCTTGAGCAGGGCCAGAAGGATATGCTCGGTATCGATGTCCTTGGACTTCAGGGCACGCGCCTCCTGTCCGGAGACCTCGAGCGTCTTTTTCGCCCGAGCGGTCAGAGGCAGCTGGCCCATGGTCATCGTGCCGCCGGCCGGCTGAACAACCTCCTCCACCGAGGCTTTCAGGTCCTGTATTTCGAGACCGAGATTGTTGATGATCTCGACTGCTCGCCCCTCCCCGAGGCGAATCAGCCCCAGCAGGAGATGCTCGGTGCCGATATAGTCATGACGAAGCCGGGCGGCTTCATCGCGGGCGTATTCAATCGCCTTGCGAGCCAACTCTGTAAACATCTCGTTCATCTTATTTCACCATCCTATATAAACAATTATTTTCAACTTTAGTTATGAATCACTTCAATTTTTCTCTCACCATCTCTGCTCTAACAACATCACGCTCGTCCGGGTTCAAATCTTTTCCAAGATATTTTTGCAAATGAGCCGGCTGCGAGAGAAGCAATATTTCATTTATCGACGATATTTCTATGAAATTGATGATGTTCATGGCGACCCCCAGCCTCAGGGCCGAAAGAAGATTCATGACCTCCTCGGAGGTCAGTGCCCGGGCATATTTTAAAATGCCGTAAGCGCGCCAGATTTTATCGATGATCTGGTTGGGAGCCTCCTGCATAAGTCGGTCACGCGCAACAGCCTCATCCTCGATAATGGAACGCGCCACACTGCTGATAAGTTCCAAAATGTCGTTCTCCGTAACGCCAAGCGTGGTCTGGTTGGAAATCTGAAAAAGATTTCCCAGCACATCGGTTCCCTCGCCGTAAAAACCGCGCACGACGACTCCGATCTTGGTGATTCTGGCGATGACTCGGTCGATATCCTTGGTTATGACCAGGCCGGGAAGATGAATAAGCACCGAGGCGCGCATACCGGTGCCGACATTGGTCGGGCAGGCGGTGAGAAATCCAAAATCGGAATCGTAATCGAATTCAAGGAATTTTCCAATTTCGTTGTCGAACTCGCCCGCCAGCCGCAAAGCCTCTTCCGGGGCCAGCACGGGGGTCAGGGCCTGAATGCGGAAATGATCTTCCTCATTGATCATAATCGAAATCTGCTCTTGATGGCCGACAAAAAGGGCTCCGGCGCCGTCATCCTGCATGAAAGTCGGCGACATCAGGTGCCGTTCGATTAGAAAATCGCGGTCCTGCCGCGAAAGCTCCGAGGCGCGATGGAATCTTCCGGCGGCCAGTTTCTCGGAGTGACCGTAAGCCGAATCGAAATAACCGACCACTTTCTCGCGGGTGGCGCTGTCGGCGGCCGAGGGGTAGATGCATCCGGCCAGATTACGCGCCAGTCGAACGCGCGTGGATAGTACCACCATGCTCTCCTCGCCTTTACCCGAGAGCCAGCCGGTCAGATTTCCCGCCATATCCTCAAACATATCGATTAATCTCCGCTTTTCGGAGCCATATATTGCTCACGGAAGTTTTTCAGTTTGTCCCGTAAATCGGCCGCCCGCTCAAAATCTTCACCATCAATCGCTTTTTTAAGTTCCGCCTCAAGCCGTTCCTCCTCTTTGACCGGAATCGGCTGATTGGTGCCGGAGGCGGGCAATTTCCCTTTATGCAGCGAGGAGCCGTGTATTCTCCGCATGATGGTTTCCAGCTGGGGACGAAAGGCGCGGTAGCATTCGCCGCAGCCGAATCTTCCCTGATGGGTGAATTCCTCGAAAGTCAGGCCGCAGTGGGGGCATTTTATATCGACAATCGGTTCGGTTTTCTGCGGAAACTGCTGCTGAATTATGCCCGAAAGAATCTCCGCCAGCGGAAATGGGACATTGTCCAGTGGGGAATGAAATCCTCGCTTGGCGGCGCAGTCTTTACAGAGCGAGATAACCATTTTCTCGTTGTTGACAATCTGTGTCAGGTGAACTGTCGCCTGTTGTTTTTTGCAATCCTGGCAAACCATAATAATTACCTATTTTTCCGGGACCTCATGCATTATGCCATCCTCTAGTTTTACAATTCTACGGCAGCTTTTGGCCAAATCCAAATTATGCGTCGCTATCAGAAAAGTGGTCCCGCGGGTTTCGTTCAGGTCGCAGAGCAACCGGTGCAGCTTTTCGCCGGTCTTGATATCCAGATTACCCGAGGGTTCATCAGCAATAATCACCTCCGGTCTGTTGACCAACGCTCTGGCCACCGCTACCCGCTGCTGTTCACCACCCGATAACTGTCTCGGCCGGTGCTTCAACCTACCTGCTAAACCAACCTCGGCAAGAAGTTGTTCCGCCATGGCCGTCGCTTTGCGGCGGTTTTTGCCGGAAATGAGAGCCGGAATCATCACATTTTCAACCGCCGTAAAATCCTCCATCAGGTAGTGATGCTGAAACACAAATCCGACATGGCTGTTCCGGAAGACGGCCAATTCCGCCTCACTTTTCTTGAGAAGCGGTTCACCGCTGATTTCCAGCGTGCCTCGGGTCGGCCGGTCGAGCCCGCCCAGAATATGAAGGAGAGTCGATTTTCCGACGCCCGATTCACCCACGACCGCGACCATTTCTCCCGATTTGACGGCCAGGTCGACTCCTTTCAGGACTTCCAGAGTTCCTTCGGATGTCTCAAAATTCCTGCAGACCCCCCTTGCCACCAGGAGATGGTTGGCGTTGGTTGCTTCCAATTCAGATTCACTCCCTGATAATGCTGTCATAATCTATATACTTATTTTCGCCAATTTCGTCAAATAATTTAGCTAACTCTTCTATTTTCAGCAGGTTATTGTCTCAAAACATCTATCACCGATTGCCGCGCCGCCTGTTGCGCCGGGTAGAGTGCCGCCAGAAAACAGATTATAATTGTAACTATCCCGGCAAAGACAAAATCGAGCGGGTGCACCTCAATAGGGAGATAGCTTATAAAATAAAGGTCGGGCGGAAGCGAAATTATCGCATAGCGGTTCTGAACCCAGGCGGCTCCCAGGGCCAACCCCCAGCCGAAGATAATGCCAATTCCGCCAACAACTAAGCCGTTGTATATAAAAATCCTGCGAACCGAAGCCGGAGTCGAGCCGATCGTCTTGAGAATCCCGATTTCGGAACGTTTCTCCATCGCCAGCATAACCAGCGTTGATATAATGGAGAAAGCGGCCACCAGGACTATCAGGATAAAGCCGATAAACAATATTTTCTTTTCCAGGGCTATCCAGGTAAAGAGATTTTTGTGCAAAACATTCCATGGGACAACATCATAACCGTAACCGATGGCATTTCTGATAAGGGTGTCCACTTTATTGGCCAGATATATATCGGTTAATTTCAGGTGAACTGCGGTGACTTCATCGTCCATTTGAAATAATTTCTGAGCCGACGTCAATGATATATAAGCCAGTTCAGCATCAAATTCGTACATGCCGGTTTCAAAAATGCCGGAAACATAGAATTTGGCCACGCGCGGTCGGCTGGAGCGGCGCAGATCCTCGCCGCGAAGGGAATAAAGTACGACCGGGTCGCCGAGATTGACCCCCATCCGGTCGGCCAGAATGGCCCCCATCAGCATGCCCGAGGCCCCCTCGGAGGTATCGGCGGCTGAGGGCAAGTCAAAGGAGTATTTCCCCTTGATTATGTCGTCCGCGATATTTGACGTGCGCTTTTCTTCCTCGGGATTGATCGCCCGGATAACGATACCATCGCCGGAAGAGGCGGAGGAAATAGCCGCTTTATAATAGATAAATGGAGAGACGGCGACAACCGAAGGGATTTTCTCGACCCGGGCAATCAGATCGCGATAATCGTGGATGGTCATTGAATCGCGGGGGAAGATGGTTATATGCGAGGTGGTGCCGAGCAGCCGTTTTCGCAGTTCCGATTCGAAGCCGTTGTGCATCGACATGACAAAGCAGACCACGGCCACGCCCAGAGTCACCCCGAGGGTGGTTATCCAGGTGGAAACCGAGGTAAAAAAACGGCCGGAATGGAGATACCGGCCGGCTATGAAGCGTTCATAGTACATAGCTGTATCTTATATTGTCCTTATGACATCGTTCATTAGCTCTTACTCTCATTATCAGGTCGACTTGCACTAAAAGATGTATCGATAGTGCCGGTAACTGCCTTTTCCGGGCGCATCTGCGGGAAGAATATCACATCCCGTATCGAATGGCTGTTGGTCAGAAGCATGATCATCCGGTCGATACCGAACCCCAGCCCGCCGGTCGGGGGCATGCCGTAAGAAAGGGCCGTGACATAATCTTCATCGTACTGCTGCGCTTCCTCATCACCGGCCTGCCGCTGGGCCAGTTGATCCATGAAGCGCTGTCTCTGATCCTCGGGGTCGTTCAATTCCGAGAAGGCATTCCCCATTTCGAGCCCGGCAATAAACAGCTCGAATCGTTCGCTCAGGCACGGGTTATCGCGATGTACCTTCGCGAGGGGAGAAATCTCGCGCGGGAAATCCTTGATAATGGTCGGCTGGATCAATTTCGGCTCCACGAAATGCTCGAAGAACGCCTCGACCACTTTTCCCCAATTGATGAGAGCTTCCGAGTCAATCCCGGCTTCTTTGGCTTTCGCCCGAGCAGCCGGGTAATCGAGCGGCAGAAGGTCGGTACCGGTGGTTTCTTTGACGGCATCAATCATGGAGACTACTTTGAACGGAGGTTCAAAATCTATCTCGTATTCTTCATAGGGTATTTTGTATTTACCGTGCAGATCAAACACCGCTTTGCGGAACAGGTCGGCCAGAAGCACCATGATATCATTATAGTCGGCGTAAGCCCAGTACAGTTCTATCATGGAGAATTCGGGGTTATGCAGCCGGTCCATCCCCTCGTTGCGGAAATCTTTGCAATACTCCCAGACTTTTTCAAAGCCGCCGACAATGAGCCGCTTGAGATACAGTTCATCGGCGATTCGGAGGTACAGGTCGTAGTCGAGAGTGTTATGATGAGTCATAAACGGCCGGGCGGCGGCGCCGCCGTAAAGGGGCTGCAGAATGGGGGTTTCTACCTCGAGAAAACCGCGGCTGTCCAGAAACTCTCGAATCGACTTGATGATGCGGCTTCTCTGTGTGAAGGTCTGACGCACTTCGGGATTGACTATCAAATCGGCGTAACGGCGGCGGTAACGCATCTCTTTATCGACCAGGCCGGCATGTTTATCGGGAAGAGGATGAAGCGATTTGGCCAGGAGCTCGAACTGATGCACCTTAAGTGTCTTTTCGCCTGTGCGCGTGACAAAGAGAATTCCCTCGACGCCGACAATATCACCCAAATCGAGACGGTCAAAGAGGGAAAAGTTTTTCTCGCCCACGATATCGATTTTAAGATAAACCTGTATCTTCCCGGAGAGGTCGTGGATATCGGCGAAGATTGATTTGCCCATTTTCCTTTTGAGCATGATCCGTCCGGCCAGCCGGATACTACTTTCGGCGGCGGCCAGTTGGTCAAAGGCGGCCAGCGTTTCCGCTATGATGTGCGTCCGGTCATAGCGGTAAGGGTACGGATTGATTCCTTCATTCCGGAAATCGGCAATTTTCCTCCGCCGGATCTCGATTAATTCATCAAGAGGAATCTGCGGTTCGGTACTTTCGGAATTCTGTTCGGGTTTATCACTCATGGCAATGTTATTTCTTTCGTTTGTTGTTCATTTTCTTCCGGATCGCTTCGGCCACCGGCAGGGGAACCAACCCTCTGATAACGCCACGATTGGAAGCGACATCTTTGACAATAGTCGACGACAGGTACACCCACGACAGTGACGGCATCAGGAAGACCGTTTCCACCGTGCGTACAAGCTTTCTATTCATCAGGGCCATCTGGAATTCATATTCGAAATCGGAGACCGCCCGCAAACCACGAACTATGGCGCAGGCGTTGTACTGCAGGGCCAGTTCCGCCAGAAGGCCGGTAAATTTTATCACCTTAACCCTCTTCATCCCTTTAAGGCTGGCTTTGACCAGTTGGTATCTTTCCTGGTGAGTAAAAAAGGGGTCTTTGCCGGCGTTTTCGGCGACCGCTACAATGAGATTATCAAACAGGGGAGACGCTCGTTCCACCAGGGAAAGGTGTCCGTTGGTGATAGGGTCGAAAGTCCCGGGATAGATTGCGGTCTTGGCGGTTTTATGTTTCTTTGTGGGCATAAAATGTCACCTCAGTCTGGCCGAATTTCCTGTTTTTCAAGATAATCATTCTGTCGCTTTCGGTCGCAGCGCCGGAACGATGCTCAATAATAAGGAATCCATCAGGCGCAAGCAAGTTATATTGAAGAACGGTCTGGATGATCTCTTGGGGAGCAAATCTGTCATAGGGGGGGTCGGCGAATATCAAATCAAATTGCTCTCCCCGTTCGGAAAGATGGCGGCAAGCTTTGATATAGTCGGCCTGAATGATTTCCTCCATCAGTTCCAGCCCTTTCAGATTTCGTCTGACTGCTTCGGCCTGCTGATGAGCAATTTCGATAAACACGGCCGATTGCGCACCATGCGAGAGAGCCTCGATACCCAGCGCACCCGATCCGGCAAAAATATCGAGGACACGTTTATCCTCGATATCATTCATGAGAATATTGAAAATCGCCTGGCGGACTTTGTCGGTGGTCGGCCGAGCCTCCAGGCCGGGAGTGGATTTCAGAAGCCGCCCTCGGTATATGCCGCCGGTGATACGCATTAGAGGTCAACCGTAAGCCCGAGACTGACCAGATACTGGCAAGCCAGTGCGGCCAACTCCGGGGCAAATAGTTCTGTTCGGGGAGCGGGAAGCGCCGCCCTGAGATGCATCGCCTCGCTTATCTTTCCGGCCAGAGATAAATCGGCCCTGGTTCCGGTGATAAGTATCAGAGATAGAGGCGCGGTGTGGCCGGCATTGAAAAGAAGCATCCGCCGGAAAGCGATAGTGGCAACAAGGTCCGCCAGATAACCGTTTACGCCGATAGTGTCGCCTTCCATTACCGGAGGCGACGATTCCATCCCGCCGACCGAAACCGGGAGATCGCTTTCCATAAAGCAGTATGAAGTATAGCCGGGGCCGATATCAATAAGAGAGATAAGCTCGCCTCCCTCGGGCCGGCAAAAGTGCTTATAACCGGCCGCCAGCGCCAGTGAACGGAGCCGGAAACCGGCCGGCCGGGTCAACTGCTGCTCCAGCAGCGATATTTTTTCACCTATCAGTTCGCGATTGTACGCCACCGCCAGCCTTTCAAGATCGCCGTTGAGGGGATAAGTTTCCAGAAAGTACCGGTCGGAATCATCGAGCAGAGTCGAGGTAAATTCAAACAGCGCCAGTTTTTCCGGATCGAGAGTGCTGTCTTTTGGGATTTGCACCGAAGTGATAATGGCATCTTTCTCATATACCGAGAAGTGGAAATCCCCCTCTTCGCCGAACTGCTTGCGAAGGTCCTGCCCCAGGTCAAATTCGCCGAGGAAATCAATCTGGAATTTCCCGGACTCGGAGGAACGGCGAGCCAACTGAAGATGCGAACCGACCGGGTCGCCGCCATAACGTCGGGCGCGTAATTCTACCATGGCGTCACCTCAACGTAAGGGCGGATTTTTTCATACATGCGGTTGCCAATCCCTTTGACCTTTATTATATCTTCCGGCTTTTCAAAAGGCCCGGCGCTGTCGCGAAATGAGACGATACGTTCGGCCAGGGCCGGTCCAATGCCGGGAAGAAGTTGGAGCGAATCTGCGGGGGATAGGTTAAGATTGACTTTAATGATGGTATCGTGATGTTTTGCCTCGGTCGGCACGGGACGCAGAGGTTCCGCGCCGACAGTGCCGATTGTTTCATAACTTCCGACAAAGCGGCTCAGGGAGAAGACAAACAAAACTCCCGAGAAAAAGAGCAGTGCTTTTAACTGTGCCGCTGATAAACCGGTAAATCGAGCCATAATCTCTCAAAACTACTTGTCGAGGCGATGGCCCAATATATAAAACCATCCGTAAAAAGCAACTCCCATCAGGGAAGAAGTGTCCATCTTTAATCCTTCTTGAAAACCCATGATTCATTGGTGAAATTGTGCGCCGGATTCATTAAATGAAGCAATTGATCCAGAGCCGAGGGCGTGGCGTGATAAACTTCTTTCATCGAACCGAAGTGATCGACCAGTGTATCCAGGTGGCGGCTCAAGGCGGTGTCGGTGAAGATGACGAAATAGTTTATGGAATCGAATTTATCATAGAAACGGTTGGAGGGGCCGAGCATTTCCCAATTTTCTATTTTTATCGGGACCGGACTGGAAAAACCGGCGTAAGCATAGGGGACCAAATTGTTCCGTTCGGTGCGATCGATCAAGAGATTTCTGACATCTGACTGTTTGGATAGATAGACATACGGCTCCACCGAACCTTTGTGCCCATAATGTACTGTGAAGACGGCCAGCAGGGCGATATTGATCACGAGAGCGGCAATACCTGAAATCTTGAACAGGCTGCGATGAGCGGGGGCAATCCGATTCCCGGAAAACCAGCTTTCCAGGCCGATGGTTCCCATGACGATGAGCAGAGGAAAGATGGGGATAAGAAAGCGCTCTTCCTTATGTCTGATGAAACTATGTGCGATAAAGAATAGCGCCGCCGCCGAAAAGATTATGAGATGCCGGGCAACGATTCTCCTGCGGAAAAAGGAAAAGATGAAGTAGAAGGAGAAAGGCGGGATGAGGACGGCCAGGACAAGTACGGCATAAGTCCAGAACGGCTGCGGAATCGGCGGAGCGCCGGGCGGATAGATGACGCTGCTGAGAATATTAATGGTCGATCGCCCGAAGCCGCCCAGATATATCATATCGAGCGTGCCGCTGAAGAGAATCATCGCTAGCAGACCGGAAGCAAAATAAAGCGCCGGGCGGATGTTCCGGGTCAGATACCATGCAGCCCAGGGGATCATTATCACCGCCAGAGCGGCATTGAAGCGTATCATCCAGCTTAGGCCGGCCAGCAAACCGGAAACAATCATCAGGCGGCTGTCATTTTCCTCCGTGCCTTTCCAGGCAAAGAAGAGTGCCGGAAGCAAGAAGTCAGCGGAGACCTGCTCGATCAGGTTTCGCACCGAGAGATAGGGCATCAGAAAATGCCCGGCCAGTATCATCCCGGCCAGCAGGGCATAATTGCTTTTCCCGGTCGCCCGATGGACATATTTATAGCCGAACCAGACGGTCAGAAGAGAAAGAAGCGCATGCACCGCTCTGATGAAGTACATCATGCCGTCGAGATTCTCTATTCCAAGCGCTTTGAGCACGGTCATCTGGGTATACAGAAAGAGCACATAGAGCGGCGAGCGGCCGATATCACCCGGCCGGACGGCATTCCATTTCAACAGGCCGTCTTCGTTGAGCAGTCCCGATTGGACGCCGTCATAAGCAACCTGGACGGTTTCGTAATGGTCATCCGAAGCCATGTATCCTTTGGAATAGACTACCGCTATGAGACGCAGAAGCAGCGCCACTGTCAGGCAGGTCCAGAGAGGATGTTTTTG
>Ga0315275_10003105_pt1 | contig 15223 bp, 12 predicted proteins | sample YL17G03_0_MG_FD_205557 | JGI IMG/M metagenome (GOLD analysis project Ga0315275, IMG submission 205557) | Sediment microbial communities from Yellowstone Lake, YNP, Wyoming, USA - YL17G03_0 | ecosystem: Environmental > Aquatic > Freshwater > Lake > Sediment | place: USA: Wyoming | collected... | reverse complement strand
GATTTGCTGCAGATAGCCCCTGCCGCTGTCCGGCGGAGAATCTCTGCCGTCGGTAAAGGCGTGAAGATAAACCCTGGTAAGGTTATTTCTCTTTGCAAGCTCAAGCAGGCCGTAGAGATGTTCCAGAAACGAGTGCACGCCGATATCGCTGCACAGGCCGAGAAGATGCAGCTTGCTGTTATGCTCTTTGATATAGTTTATCAATCTGATGAACTCCTGATTTTCAAAGAAAGAGCCGTCGCGAACAGCCTTGCTGATTCTTACGGATTCCTGGTCAACGATTCTTCCTGCCCCGAGATTCTGATGCCCGACTTCGCTGTTTCCCATAGTACCTGCCGGCAGACCGACATCTTCACCGCTCGTATGGATAAGACAATTCGGATACTCGCTCATCAGCATATCGTCAGTGGGCGTATGAGCCTGCTTTATTGCGTTATATGTGTCTTGGGCGGGATTAGGGTTATATCCCCAGCCGTCGCGAATAATTAACACAAACGGCCGTTGCTTAAGCTCTGTCTTTTCTTTAGCCATAATACCTCTGTGAAATCTTAATCATTGGATATAGGAAAGATATGTTAAGAAAAATTGGTACAGAAGTCAAATATTATCGTTACTGATAATATATGAATCTCACATCAGCTTTCCATGTGTCTTTTTCGCCCTTGATTTTTACCAGTGTTACATTTGTGCACTGCAGGTTTACCCATCGCATGTGCATCACAGACAGAAACTTTGCAAGCCTTTCAATATCTATTCTGTCGATTGTTACGGCGGCATCCTGGTTTTTCTGGCCGCCTTTCATAGTTCTCGCAGGGCCGGAACTGAGCTTGTAATCAGTCGGGGCAATCCTGCAGAATCTTGTTACCTGGTCGATGGCGGTCGTATAATCGAACGCATCGCCGCCTTTTTTGGTCTTCGCATAATCGAGTCTCTGCGGGTCAAGGTCGTTGAGTATTTCGCCGATAAGTTTTTCGGCCTCATTGTAGTCGTTGATTTCTTTTTGCAGGTTGTTTCTGGATACCGGAATTCCCAGCCCCAAAAGCCAGACAGGCCATAAGCCGACCACTATCGGCACAAGCACATAATAAAAAATATGTTTTTTATAAATATCTTTCATCCCGTTAGAAAACCTTTTTCATTATAAACTTTGGTATTTTAAACAGGATTCGTCCCGTTAAAAACCTTCTTTTACATTTATGTTTTCTAACGGGATTCACCTGCTTTTCCCTATCGTTTTAATTCGACAGTAATTGAGAAATAGTCCCTGTTGTCTTTTGCCTGATAACTCGACTGACCTCTCGCAAGTTTTGGGTGTTTATCAATGGCAGCGAAAAGCTGCAGGTATCCTCTGCTGCTCGTGTTTCCGGTGATATTCATGGTCTTCGTCGTAACGGCAATTTTTTCAATCTCGATATCGACTTCCTTCGGCACGCCGTTAAGAGCCTCAAACAAAAAGGTGAGTTTTGCCTCTAAGGAATCCTCACCTGAAGCGCTGAGAAGGCCGCTTTTAACGTCTTTTATCCTGTTTATTTCGCTTTTGAGTTTTCTGACTGCTTCCGGGCTTTTCGTAAATTTCGCTCCCGTCATCGCGATAGCGTATTCAGCCCCGAATTTTTTCTCCAGCCGGTTTCTGTCACTGTTCGTCCTGTAATACTGCAGATAGAAAAATATCCCCAGTATGACAAACATCGCCGTTAAGCTGGCGCTGAGTATTTTAACGGTTTTTTCGAAAACTGCTTTTTTGCCCTGATAAGGGATGAAAAACGGCCTAAAGTCGACCTTTTCGCCTTTGACAAGCACCCCTGCTGCGGCGCCTGCGGCAACAATAACATCTAAACTATCACAGCCAGTTTGTTCGGCGGGTTTTGTAAGGATTATTTCAGCAGGGTCAAAAGCTTCGACAGTCAGAGCCGTCTGGTTGCCCAGGGCGGCAAAGTCGGTATTTGCCTGTGAATCGAATATCCTGATTTTCCCAGCCTGTTGTGCGGCAGCGGCTGATGTTGTCGTGAAAATTATTTCTCTTGCAAGCACGGCGTTTCTGTTTGGGCCTGTGCCTGTAAGAAAAGCTCTGACCGGCGCATTGCCGGATTGCGCACCAGGAGAAATTATAAAACATTTCTTTTGCGAAAGGGCCATCCATATCGGCTTTGCGGCGGCGCCCGGCTGGGGTATCTGCTGTATGATTCTTCTCAGACAGATGGAGTCCGGCTCAACCGTAACAGGGTCAAGCTTGCTGTTCTGCAGTGCGAGTATTATTTCCGACATTACGCCGGCAGAAACGGCAAACACCGAAACTTGTGAGCCTGAAAGGCCTTTTGCCGCAATCTCAAACGCAACGGCTGTTTCAGCGGCGTTTACAGCCAGTGCCTCTTCGGCGTCGAATTTGATTGTTTGAGCGATTTGTTTCGGCTCGGTGAACTCAGAGTGCAGAGTCTGCTGTCTGTAGAGTTTGCAGTCAACGGCAACGGCAACATCTGTAAAGACAAGCTGTTTTTCCCGGCAGGCAGCTGCGATATCCTTCGCGGTTTGAGCAAAGCTGAAGGTTTGTTGCTGCCCTTGTTGCTCGGCGGCGGCAATACAAAACTGCTCTACGACTTCAATTTTGCCGCCCGCCCTTGCCGCAAGGACAACCGTGGCCCTGTCAGGCTCAACATAAATTCCCAGACATCTGTTCTGTTCCAAACGCTATTACTCCCATAATCAAACACTATTGACTATTCGATAATTATACCGATTTTCTGAAAACTGGCTCCTTCTTTTTTGAGGCCTGCTGTTGCACATATTTTCGCCACGCCGCTTGTCGCCCTTACCCGAATCGTAAAGTAATTGCTCTGGGTAGTCAGATACGGCCTGGATTTTTCGATTGAGTCGGCGTAGCTGAAAAGTTTTCTCTTAAGGTCGTCGATATCCTTGAAGGGTTCGATTCTTCTCAGTTTTATTATCTGTTCTGCGATTTTGGACGCATCTCCGCCGAAGGTAAACGCGGCCTCAAGCACCTGTCTCGGCGCGGTATTAACATTTACCTGTCCTGTGCCCCACAGGCTGATATATTTAAGGGCCGACTCTGAACGATTTTCATCTTCATTCACCGGCTTTGCAAGCTCTTCAAGGTCAATCATCGGGCTGTGCAGCAGCTTTGCAAAATCTCTTATGTGCCCGATATCGGGCCTGGTTTCCTGCACGGTTCTGCTTGTTGCCCGTCTGGTTCTGGCTCTGCGGGATATTCTCCTGCTCCGCGACGTTGTGGCCGCCGTATCATCCTGACCGCCTGCCTGGACCTGCTGCGTTGTGGCGGTAACGACCGGTTTTAAATTTACGCTGAACGGTTTTATTTCTTTTACAGCCTCCAATTGTATCAGCAGCGGTTCAATTTCATTCGGTTCCATCTGCATCCATTCACAGAACGTAACAACCGCGGCTTTTGTTTCCTGTTTTACATCCGCATCTGAGGAGATACCCCAGCTTAAGGGCAACTTGGCATTTTCGTCGATAATTTCTATCATTATACGCGCATCGCCGAATTCTATTTCAACCGGCTCTGCCAGATACGGCCAGGGCGGCCCATAAGGACCGGGGACAACAAGTTTTTCCGGCCCTTGCGGACTCGGGGCATTGACATCGTTCAGCCCGAACTCTAACTGGCTGTTAATATCGGTTGTGCCCAAACTGTTGACGTCATTAGTCTCGAACAGGGAACGGAAATCCATAAAGTTTGTGGTAAAATCGTTTTTGCTGAGGTTGTTTGCGTCAATTTCCATTCCGAGCCGCTGCGCCCAGCTCTGCATCATCTTTTTATATTCCTCGTCGCTCATATTGAAAAAGTCTGAAAAGTCCGGCTCGTTCGGTCTTGAGATGTAATTAGGTTCAAGAGCGCTAATCGCGACCAATGCGTATTTCAGGCCTGATTCGCAGGCGTATCTTGCGGTCTGGTAATCAATTATATACTGCTGTCTATGCTTCCACTGGCTGATGGAAGAACTTATCCTGTATACTGCGGCAGTAAGTATAACAAGTACGACTATCACAAGTATCAATGCAGCGCCGCGGCGACGCTGGCAAAAACAAATTTTATCCTCCTGGCCGCTCATATTTCATTAGGTCCTCTCGACACATTAAATTCATTTGGTTCTGCCGGATTGTTTACGTCGTTCATATCGCCGGTTTGATTGGCATCGAATTCCTTGTATATGAATTGATAAGCCAGCTGCCGGAAACGGTCAATGACTACTGTTCTTTTTTTTATTGCTTCCTGCGGCACTGTCAGATTGCCCGTTAAATCCTGTTCCGGTGCACTGAAAGATATTGAAATCCTGACGGCTGGCGGCAGGTTTTGGCTTTCCCATACCGGACTCGTCGTGTTGACGTCGGTAACCGCCTCGATTGAAAAAAGCGTTACACCGTTGCTTATCGGGATAAACCATTCCCTTTCGTATTTTTCCTTGGGTTCTTCGAGCATTTTATCTTCAAGAGTATATCCGCTGTGAGCGCGATAGATTATAAGGCCGTTTGCGTCCGGGTCCGGATGGCTCTGCCAGACGATTTTTTCGAAGACCTGCGGCTTGTTGTCCTTGTCGTAAACTTTGCTTTCAATAATCATCTGGGCGCTTTTGTATCCGCCCGGCTCGATTTTGTTCTTTATTGACATTGTTACATCGGAGCCCGGCAGCGCAAGCCTGTCGATGTCTTCTGCGATTCTCTGGAGCACTTCCACAGCGACAAATCCGCCCTGGAGTCGTTTATTTATTGCGGCTTCCGCTCGTTTTATCCCTGTATAGATGCCTATGGCGGTGACCATAATCATCGCGGCTATTACAAGAGCAGCCATAGCCTCGACAAGCGTGAAGCCCGATTTTTCAGAACGATACTTTATTTTGCTGTTTTGTTTCATTTATTTTTAGAAAGACTTCCCATCACAGCTTTCCAGAACACATCTTCCGGTACCTGACCCCAATTTGCATAACCTTCCGGCGGCGGACCGATAAATCCTTCTATCTCCTTCCACTGCTCGGCTTCGGCATCCTGCTGACTTTGCTCGGTTTGCTGCTGGTCTGTCGTTTGTTCCTGCTGCTGGTCCTGCTGGTCCGTCACCTGCTCCTGCTGCTGGTCCGTCGCCTGCTCCTGCTGCTGGTCCTGTGGTTTCTGGTCGGGGTTTTCACCTATTGTTTTATAGTATTCTATTTCTCTTTGTTTCTGTTCGAGTATCTGTATCGCTTGTTCTTTGTTGAGGCTGGTAAGCCAGTGTGTAAGCTCAATTTTCTGTTCTTCACCGTTGTTATCAATAAACTTTGCCGAACATACCGCTCGTGCCCACATATTGTTTGTTATTGGCTCATAAAACGACTCAATGGTCGTTTCCCACGTTATATCGGGATTTTCTTCGCTTATCCCATACTCGACGGAATCGCTGACGGCCGATCTCGCAAGAATTTTCTCCATATTCTCCCTGACAATATCGAACGCCTCCATTTTAGTCTGCCACTGGACAACAGTATCGATTGCCCTGTTGACGACAACAAGCACCGTTGCCGCTATCATGCCCAGTATAACCAGCGCAACTGTAACTTCAATCATTGTAAAAGCACTGCGATTTCGCTTTGGAATTTTTCTAAAAACCCATTTCATCTTGGCTTCTCGGCATAAGAATTCCCACATCACCTTCAAAAAGGTCTATCATTCGGCTTAATCTGTTGATTACGATTGAATACGCCTTGCCGTCCTCGTCGGCAACGACGATTTTCCCGCCGTACTGCCAGCCGCTTTTGCCGACCCTGAACAGGGCTGGCGAATCGCTTGTCCAGTCGCCGTCGTCGAACACCACGTAGACAGGCACAAAGCGGTCGTTGAATCGTCCTGTCTGGATAATCTCTTCTTCTGCTATATCTTCGACAGCTACAAGGCCGGTGGAAATTTCCCGCAAAGCATATGAGTTCTGCACAAAATCTATAATTATTTCATATCTCCTTCCTGTCTCGGCTGAGCTTGTCGCCGCCATTTGAAAGAGCCTTACAAGGTCATATGCCCTGCTTTTGAAACTGTTTCTGTTAAGCACATCCGTCAGGTTAATCATTGTGAGCATCGTGAACATTGCGACGATGAAAAGCACCATAATGATTTCCGCCAGCACCGCCCCGGCTCTGGCAGTGTCGCGAACCGACAAACGATTTAAGCGGCACGGATTCATTTTTCATCCTGCATCGGTGCTGTACAGGTCCGCATCATTATCTTCGCCGCCTTCCTGGCCGTCGGCGCCATTACTGATAATTACGTATGGTTTGCCGGTTTCCGGATAGGCAACATAAATGAAATCATTGCCCCATGCATCTTTTGGCACTTCTGTCGAGTCAAGATATCCGCCGGGCTGATAACCTTTAACGTCGCTGGGCTGTTCAATCAGAACTTTAAGCCCTTCTTCTTCTGTCGGGTATCTTCCAGTGTCCATTTTGAACTGTGCCACTGCATGATGGAGCATTTTCAGGTTGGCTTTGGTTGTGACAACGCGTGCCTTGTCGGTTTGGCCCAGAAAGTTTACTGATACGATTGCGGCAAGCAGGCCGATGATAATAATCACGGCCATAATCTCAACGAGTGTAAAACCTTTTATTTTCCTGTCTTTTTGTATCATATTAAAAACCCTTTTCTGAAAAATTATTTTTATTTTATTTAGCAATTAAAAGTTTCCTGCGGAAAATCTCAATATCGGCAGCAGTGCCGCCAGCGCTATTAAGCCTACAAAAAACGCCATTATGACAATAATAACCGGTTCCAGTGCGGCGCTCAATCTTTCAATTACAATATCAGACGAAGCCTCCAGGTTTTCACTTATACTCTGGAGCATTTTCGTAAGTTCGCCGCTTTTTTCACCGACGGCAACCATATGCGCAATTGCAGGGCTGATTACTCCGCTTTCCTTTAAAGGTGTCGTAATATCTGCGCCGGAAAGAATCCTGTCGCGGGCCTTTTTTACTGCATCAACCATAATGACATTGCCCGTAACCTCAGCGACAACCCTGAGTGATTCAGCCATACTCAGGCCCGAGCCGAGCAGCGTGGAAAGGGTTGATGTGAAACGGGAGACGACTCTCTGTCTTATCAATGGGCCGAATATGGGCAGAGCCAAAAGGGTTTTGTCCCGCAGGTAAGAGCCTTTTTCGCTGCGAAGGAACTTGCGCATGGCAAAAACAACGGCAAAAATGACAATCAGGGCTATATACCAGTAACTGGTAAGAATATGACTGACAGCCATTAATATTCTGGTAATCAGCGGCAGCTGCATTTTGGCCTTTTGAAGCTGAACGATAATTTTCGGCAGAACGAAAGTCGTAAGGAATATGATGGCAGCCATGCCGATTGTCAGTATGAATGCCGGATAAATCATAGCAGTCATCACTTTCGATTCGATGCGCCGCCGTTTTTCCATAAAACCTGAAATGGTTTCCATCGTTCTGCCCAGCGTCCCGGTGGCTTCGCCTACCTTAATCATGCTTATATATACAACGTCGAAATATTCCGTATAGTCGCCCAGTGCGTCGGTAAATGATTCGCCGGTAACAACCCTGTCGCGTATATCGGTGATTACACTTTTGAAACGTGCATCCGAGGTCTGCTCAATCATCACCGAAAGCGACTCGGTAAGTTTAATCTCGGAATTAAGCAGAATGGACATCTGCTTGGTAAAATCAATAATATGCGCCTTTTTTGTTCTGCCCAGAAAGCTCATCAGCCCGCTTTTGACTTCGCCCTCAGCCGATATCTGTTTTATGTCCGTAGCATGGATGCCGCGCGAGCGGAGCTGCTTTCTGGCTGAGTACGGACTTTCCGCAGTTACCGTTCCCTTAACGGCCTTTCCGCCGCTTGCCAGCGCTGTATAAGAATATCTGGGCATAAGAATTTAAAATTTAAAATTGAAGATTTAAGATTTAAAAATGCTCGTCATTTTTTTACACTCAGAGTTTTTCTTGTCGAATAAAATATAGCTGTAAGCTCTTGGGCTTCTTTAATAAGATTTTTAACCTTTCTTTCCTGAACCAGTTTTTCTTCAACTGAAAATTCCATCCAGAATAAACGTTCATCTGTTTCTTCAAGGACTATACTGATTTTTGACCTGAAATGGGACCTTGATTGTGCCAGACAACAGGCTCTGTAATTTGCAGCTACAGATGTTGAACACCTTATTAACTGTCCTGATATATGATTGCTTAATTTTGTCCCTTCCAGAGCTAACGCAAATTTCACACACCGATGTGCAAATTCATTGGTTCTTACTCTCAATTTTTCTGGAGTTAATATATTTTTAGAAGCTGACATAATCATATTATTCCAAAAATTTTAAATCTTAAATTTTAAATCTTAAATTATTAATTATATATCTGCCTGTGTAACCCTCAAAACTTCCGCAATCGTCGTAGCACCCGCTATAACTTTTCTTGCTCCGTCCATTCGCAGGCTCTGAAGACCTTTCTCTATCGCCTTTTGTTTTATCTGACCTGCTGTTTGCCGCTGGTGAATCATTTCACGGATTTCCTCATCAATCATCATAAGTTCATATATGCCGGTTCTGCCTTTATAGCCGGTATTAAAACACTTGCCGCATCCTGCACCGACGTAAAACTGACCGCCGGACATGTCCGCACCTATGCCGAGCTCTCGCAGTTCATGTTCTGCGGGTTCATATCTCTCTCTGCATTCGGGACAGATTTTTCGCACTAATCTTTGAGCAAGCACCGAGAGAAGCGAAGAACTGACAAGGTAAGGTTCGACGCCGAGGTCCAGAAGTCTGCTGATGGCGCCTGCCGAGTCGTTGGTATGCAGAGTGCTGAAGACAAGATGACCTGTCAGAGACGACTGTATCGCCATTCTGGCTGTTTCTTCATCGCGGACCTCGCCAACCATTATCACGTCAGGGTCCTGCCTTAAAACATGCCGCAATGCAGTTACAAAGGTCATACCTTTTCTGGTAGCGACCTGCATCTGGCTTATACCTCCGAGCTGATATTCTATCGGGTCTTCTATTGTAATGATATTTTTTTCGACAGCGTTCATTCTATTAAGGGCGGCATAAAGCGTGGTGCTTTTTCCGCTGCCTGTGGGGCCTGTTACGAAAATTACGCCGTGTGAGCGGTCCAGCAGAGAATCAAATACTTTAAGGTCGTCTTCCCACATACCAAGCTCCGCAAGGCTGAACAGTCCTGTGCTTTTATCTAAAAGTCGCAGCACGCATCTTTCGCCGTAGCTTGTCGGCACAGTGCTGACACGAATGTCGACTTCACGGTTTCCCACCCTTACCGAGCTCCTGCCGTCCTGCGGCATTCTCCTTTCTGCAATATCCATTCCCGCCATAACTTTTATACGGGACACGACAAGAGGCAGAACATTTCTGTTAAGGCTTAAAGTGTCGTACAGAATGCCGTCAATTCTGTAGCGGATTTGAATCTTTCCTTCATAAGGATGCACATGAATATCGCTTGCCCGCAACTGCAGCGCGCGGAAGAGAATATCATTGACAAGTCTGATGACCGGCGGACGATTTACAACGTCGAGCAGGTCGTCTGCGGTCGCAACCTCGCTGACAAGCTGGTCGAGGTTCTGTGCGTCAAGTTCCTCGGCAACCTCATCGATGACCGTCGTCTTCTGCTCATAAGCGACATCGATTGCAGCGGTTATCGCAGCCCTTGTGGCAAGGGCGATATTGACCGGCAGTTTTGTAAGTCTTGAGATGTTATCTGCCGAGTCCGTATCAAAGGGTTTCGACATAACTACGGTAATTTCAGAATCGTCATCGCGGCTTTTTATGCCGATAAGATAATGATGTTGTGCGTATGTGGCCGGCACATTTTCAACGAACAGTTTCGGCACACTGGCAGAGTCAATTTCAGCAAAAAATTCGACCTTTAAAACTTCGGCAAGAAGTCTCAGAACCGCTTCTTCTGTAAACTGCGGACACGTAAGCAAAAGTTCGTCGAGCCGCTGCGGACTGTCCGCATTCTGCTCAAGAAATTTCGCAAGCACATCAGCATTTACTATTCCCGTCCTTTGAGCCGTTTTTATCAACAAGTCTCTCATCTGTATTTTCCAGTTTACTTCCGGCTCAGCATCTCGGGCTCATTAGATTCTTCAACTTCCTGCTCGAGCACCTTTTCAGGCTCCAGCGGCTCCGGCTTTATACCCGGAAAATGCTCATGCTGTTGAAATTTCGACTCAGCCTTTTCAAATTCATCCCTGTTCATCTTCGAAATATGCTTAAGCTCGTTAAGGCCCAGCGTTTGTTCAGGCCGAAGGATATTAGCCTTGACAAATACATAAAGTTTGTTTCCCTTGTCAACATTCCCCGTGCTGCGGAATAATGTTCCCGCGATGGGGATATCGCCGAGCAGCGGGACTTTATTTGACGTTTTGGTCTGATTAAGCTTGGTAAGTCCGCCCAGTATTATGGTGCTGCCATCAGGGACGGTAACAATAGTATCGATATTAGTGGTGGTAGTATTTTTTGGCGTACCACCCGCACCTGATGTATCATCGAAATCTTCCCGCGTCATCTTAATTTCGAGCCGAAGCAATTCGCCTTCGCTTATCTGAGGCGTTATCTCAAGCGAAATTCTTGCCTGATATGGTGAATATGTCGTGGATGTCTGAACAGTATCTGTTTGTGTTTGTCCCGGCAAAGCGGTAGTAGTTGTCTGGGCAACATACTCAGTTTCAGTCCTCTCGATTTTCCCCAATTCGTTGTCATTTACAAGAATTTTTGGCCTTGCAAGGATTCTGCCGTATCCCTTTTTGTCAATAAGGTCAAATAATACCTGTATCCTCCCTTCATTATAAAATCCCCTGACACTTTTTGTGGCTCCGATGAAATAACCGCCTTCAAATATCGACTTGCTGGGAGAAGTAGCCGGAAAAAGAGGATTTACCGATTCCGGTGTAACCACCAGGCTGTTTTGAACAAGGTCCCTTGCGTTGGCTACCACGTCAAGGTCAAACTGAAACCTATCGTCCCGTGTAATCTCAACAAGCGAAACGTCTATCAGGACCTGCGGCCTGCGCTTGTCGAGGGTCTGAATGAGGTTTCCTATCCACTCCTGGTTCTTCCTGCTCGCATAAACAATAAGCGAAAAGGTGTTCTTGTCGGGCACGATGGCTATGCTTTCTTCAGTATACTTTACAGTCTGCTGAATTTTGCCTTCCTTATCTTTGACTGTTTTTTCTATAAGACCGTTAAGCACCTCGGCCAGCGCTTCTGGCTCCTGATTTTCGAGCCTGTAAATTCTGTAAGGTATGGCCGCCTCGACCGGCTCACGGTCTATGTATGAAATAACCCGTGAAATCTGGATATGCTGTTCCGGCGTTGCATTTACAAGCAGTGAGTTGGTTGTTTCGAGCTTGACTATCTGCGGCTGGTCAAGTGAAATAATTGCCGTTGCCCCCTGCGGCGCAGGAGCCGCGCCGGCAGGTCTCGCCGTTGGCGCTGATGGAGTACCGGCTGATTCAACAATTCCGAACTCTTTCATCGCTTCGACAATCTTGTCGATATCGACATATTGAATTTCATACTCTCTGACAATTCTCAGGTCCTGCTGCGGCACATCTAATGAATCAATTATCTGCTCAACGGCTGCTACTTCATTGGCAAGGCCTATCATAAGAATCCGGTTTGTCCGCTTGTCAAAGTCTATATATACGGCGGTTTTCTTGGCGCTCTCAGTGGTCGGCGCTTGTTGCGGCTGTGCGGGCTGTCGCGGCCGGCCGCGCGGCGTCGGGGCAGGCATTGGGCTCGGCGTTGTTGTGCCGACGGTAATATTCACTGTGCCTAACTGCTCGGCAAGGGCTTGTATCTTCGGCACAAGGGCTTCTGCAAGTGTGTAACTCAGAATTCGCAGTTTAAATTCCTTCGGCGGGCCAGACACATCGACAATCGCAAGCAAATCTTCTATCCTCTGCATCCTGAAGGCATATTCGGTAATGACAAGCGTGCCGCTTTCAGGTATTTCCGTAGTGTTTGTGCCGAGCTTCATTCCGTTCAGCAGATTCTTGGCCGCCGCAGTTGTTATATACTGCAGATGAAAAAACTTTGTTACAACAACATCGCCAGGCTTGATGCCCGCCGCAAAAGTCGGGTCCTGCTCCAGCACCTCAGCGGACGGAACTATGGTAACTAATTTTCCCTTTCTGCTCATTATAAAGCCGCGAAACTTCAGTACCGACTCAAGCAGGTCGTATAGTTCCCTGACCCTCAGCTTGCCCTGCACCTTTATTGTTACGCTTCCTGTAACTTTTGTTTCATCATAAAGGTAATTGAGATTCAGATATTTTCCAACCAGGTCGATGAGCGCAACAATTTCAAGTTTCTCAGGCAGATTAAGTTCAAGCATTTCTTCTCCATTGGGGATATCAAGTAAAGGCACAGCAGGTTCTTTTGCCTCCGCGGCTCGACTGAGCTCGCCGAAGTCTGCCACAGCTTTGGTCTGTTCAATCTGCTTGGCAGGTTGCTGCTCGGCAATTTTCGGCTGCTGAACATTTGGTTCAGCAGCAATTTGGCCAAGCTGGTTTGACTCGGTTTTAACTTTTTGAGCCGCTCTTTCAGCTTTTTCAGTCTTTGCTGTTTCTGCAAGTTCGGTTAAAAAGTCGCCGAGCATATCGTCTTCTGCTTTTGGCCGATCTGGTTCAATAGTAACTCCGGCAGGTGCGGCTGCCTGGGTTTTGTTTGGCTCAACAACGAGCGGTTCTTTAGCAAATACAACCTGTGGTGAGCCTGTCGAAACCACATCATTGGCAGAGGCAACTTTCGGCTGTGCCTGTGGCGTTTGTTGTAAGCTCTGTTGATTCGGCTCCGCCTCGGCCTGTTTTTCCTTGTCCGATGAAGCTTCAGCGAAGGCGGAAACCAGACAGCTTTGAACTGTCTCTGTAATTTTATTTGTTTGCTCCTGTGGCGTGATTATCAGCAGTTTGTCCTCATACGAACAGGCTATTGCTTTTACAACTGCTGTTGGGGCAGGTCCTTCCATCAGTGACCCGACTGAGTATCCTTGTCCTAATTGTGTCTCGATTTTTTCGGCGGCAGGTAGCGTTTTATTCGGTGTGATGTCGAGGAATTGAACATCGAATTTTTCGTTGGCGTCCACAAGTTTGATAACGGTACTTGCCTGAACAAGTTGTTCCGGGCTGCCGGTAACGGAGATAGCGGTTGTGCCGGGTATTGCAAGAACGGTGTCGGCAATCTGTGCCGACCGCAGATAATCTTTTGCCTGTTCTGCGGTGATATTGCGAAGGGTAAATATTCTGACTCGTATCGGCTGGTGTAAATCCTGTTCGCCGCGTTGCATCGCAACGGGCTGGGGTTCCTGTGCCGTACAGATATTGCCTGTTGACATAACTGCCAATAGTAATAAAACCGGCAGTATCACCTTTTGCAGGTGCCGGCTTTTAAACCAATTTCGGCACAAGTGTTTTTCCACCTGCTTGTTTACTCCGTTAAACTCTTTATATTGTTTTATCGGACAAAACGACATAAAATGCTTAAAAATACTACACTTACGCTTGATTTTCCTCCCTGCCTTCTCTTTTGGATTATTTATCTTCTATCTCGTCTGAACTGTCTTCTTGGCGGTTCTGGAGCTCCAGCAGTTTTGTTAGGTTCAGACTGCTGTTTTTCGGTAACTTCAGGAGAGCTTTTTTGTTCGCCGTGCTGCGGCGGGCTTTGTCCCGATGAGTTGACGTCTTTAATTTTGACAGAATTAGGCTCTACCGGAGCATTTGGTTCATTAGATTCAGTAGTTTTGATTTCTGCTTCAAGGGACTTAAGCACATCGCCGAAGTTTCCAAGTTCGTTTGCCTCCTCGGCTGTCATGCCCAGCGATTCAGGGTTTTCCTGAATCTGTTTCAGCCATTTTATATTTTCCTCAGCCTGTTCTTTTGTAGATGGTTTGGGCTGCTCTGCCGGCACAGGTTGTGCAGGTTGTGCGTTTTCAGTACCGGGAACGCTGGTTTGGTCTGTCGATACCGCCTCAGTTACAGTACTTGCCTTGCCCTGCCAGGAAGGAACGGTCTTTTCCGTAACTGTGCCTGAAAAAGATTTTACATAATCTGGTTTTCCCTGCCTTTCAGCAGTAAGTTCATAAGTATTGCTGCCATCTCGAATTAACACAATACCATCGCCGATTCCCTCTATTACCAAATGCCCTACTGTTTCGCCCTGCTTGACCCAGTGCCAGCCTTTGCCAACCTCATCTATAAGAGCCCATGAATTCTTCTCATCGCCGGTATGATAACTTGTACCGACAAGCTTAAACTTAGCAGTTACAGGAGCTTGCGGACGCGGAGCCTCGACAGAAGGAGGAGGCTCTACCCTTACAGGTTCCGGCGGAGGCGGTGGGTTTATACGCAATGCAAATGCCTTAGCCTGGCGAATTAAAGGCGTCTCCTGCTCACTATCAGGAACCTTTTTGACCGCAGAGCCGGTTTGCAGCTGCTCCGCTACGCCGGGAACAGCCAGAAATTTCTCAAAATCCTTGTCGGATGCTATCCCCTTTGCAGAAATGAAGATAATAAGGCATAAAGCCACAGCAGCTATAAAAAATGTCGTAATTTTCAGCGTCTTTACCATCAAAAAAATAACCTTACGTAAGTCAAATAACTACACATACTTTGACATCGGAAAATCGCTTAAGTTCCCTTCAATTATAAAAATCCGAAACCAAAATATAAAATTAAGACATCTTGAGTCCTGAATATTGCAAAAATATCCGTTAAGGTCGTTAAAGTTTGCGCAGATTAACATATAAAAGAGGAACGAATCCACCCCCATATGCTTTCAGGTGAAAGCAAGAATAGGGGGTTTGACAAGGTAAAAAAATAAGGAGTTATGATAAAATATTTTTGAAAACAAAAGACTTATGAACGTTTTTTTTGAAAAAAGCGCAGGTTTTTTCGAAATTCGCGCATGTTTTTTTAGCAGGTGCGTTTTTGGGTTAAAATCGAGGGTGATGCGAATAAAAAACTGCGCATTTTTTAAAAAAAGATGCGCGTTTTTCAAATTTTAAAAAATCAGCTCAAAAATGAGGGTGAAACATGCGCGTTTTTCAAATTTTCATGCGCATTTTTCAAATTTAACCCAAGTTCCGCAGTTTGAGCAAAAATAATTTTTTTCAAATTTTTTTTCGATGATTTCGCGTTGTAAGCGGGGTTTGAGTTATCCAAAACATTCAAAAAGCCGTTGTAGTGAAAACCTATCCTA
>Ga0315275_10003104_pt1 | contig 15224 bp, 13 predicted proteins | sample YL17G03_0_MG_FD_205557 | JGI IMG/M metagenome (GOLD analysis project Ga0315275, IMG submission 205557) | Sediment microbial communities from Yellowstone Lake, YNP, Wyoming, USA - YL17G03_0 | ecosystem: Environmental > Aquatic > Freshwater > Lake > Sediment | place: USA: Wyoming | collected... | reverse complement strand
GCGGCGAGCGGGAGGACGACGTCTACCCGCAGGCCGAACAGCGCGCGGAGGAACGGCTCCTGGACCTCCTCCTGCCGCCGGTGGCGGCGCCCTCGCCGGCCCAACTGCCCGCGCCGGCGCCGGACGCGGCCGGCAGGCCGCTCTTCGTGGTCTCCTCGCGGGGCGAGGTCACCGAGCGGAGCGACGAGGATCCGGCACTCAAGGAGCGGCGGGAGCGCACCCGCGAGAAGCTCCGCGCCCTGCTCCGCGACGGGAAGCTCGAGGAGCGGGACGTCGAGGTGGAGATCACGCAGGAGAACTTCCCCCCGATGGACATGCTCCAGTCACCGGAGGGTTCGCAGGGGCCCGACATCAACCTGATGGACTGGCTTAAGGAGATCCTGCCGAAGCGCAAGAAGCGGCGCGTGGTGCACGTCCACGACGCCCGCCGCATCCTGATCGACGAGGAACTGCGCAAGCTCGTGGATCAGGACGACGTGGTGAGCGAGGCGCTCGACCGCGTCGAGAACCACGGCATCATCTTCATCGACGAGTTGGACAAGATCGCGGGCGAGCGGGGCACGGTGGGGCCGGACGTGAGCCGTGAGGGGGTCCAGCGCGACCTGCTCCCGATCGTCGAGGGCTCGACCGTGCAGACCCGCTACGGTCTGGTGCGCACGGACCACGTCCTCTTCATCGCGGCGGGCGCGTTCCACGTCTCGAAGCCCTCCGACCTCATCCCCGAACTGCAGGGGCGCTTCCCGATCCGCGTCGAGCTGACGCGCCTCGTGGAGGAGGACCTCGTCCGCATCATGACGGAGCCGGAGAACGCGCTCCCCAAGCAGTACGCGGCGCTGTGCGCGGCCGACGGCGCCAAGCTGACGTTCACCGAGGACGGGATCAGGGAGGTCGCGCGGATCGCGTCGGTGCTCAACGAGCGCCTCGAGAACATCGGCGCGCGGCGGCTCCACACGGTGCTCACGACGCTCCTCGAGGACACGCTCTTCGACCTGCCGAACGTGGCAGAGAAGCAGATCGTCTTCGACGCGGCGTCGGTCAAGGCCCGCCTCGAGAAGATCGTCGAGGACGAGGACCTGCGGAGGTACATACTGTAGCCGTCAGCCGTCGGCCGTCAGCCGTCAGCGGACCGGTGTGAGGCGGTAGACGGTCCCGTTGGCCGAGAGCACGTACAATTCGCCCGACGCGTCCTCCCCGAACGAGAGCACGCTGCCCGGCACGCGCACTCGCCACTCGCGGCGGTCCAGCGCGGCCCCGTGTTCGTAGTGGAAGCTCCGGAGCCACCCGCTGCAGTAGTCGCTATGGCGCCGCCTCGATAGACGTACCCGCCGACGATCGAACACCCGTCGCCGTGCCCGTACTCCAGCACCGGCTGGGTGAGGCCCTGCCGGCTCAGGCCCTTCGCATCCGCCCGTGCTACGTCCACCTCCTCCCATCGGTTCTGTCCCACGTCGGCGATGTAGAGGAGGGTGTCCGCCTGGTCGAAGGCCATCCGCCAGGGGTTCCGGAGCCCCAGGGCCCAGATCTCCGGCCGTGCGCCCCGTCGGCTGACGAACGGGTTGTCGGGCGGAACGGCGTACGGCTCACCGCTCCCGATGTAGAGCATCCCATCGGGTCCGAAGAGGATGTGGCCGCCGTTGTGGTTGGCGAAGGGCTGCGCGGCGCCGATGACGAGCGCCGCCGACGCCGGGTAGGCGGTATCGGCCGACGGCGCAGCCACGTACCGCTCGACGCGGGTGTCCCCGCGGCGGTCGGTGTAGTTGACGTAGAAGCGGCCGTTCGTGGCGTATCGCGGGTGGAACGCCACGCTCAGCAGGCCCCGTTCTCCGCCGTAGCTCACCTTCGCCGACAGGTCCAGGAAGGGCTTGGGCAGAAGCCGGCCGTCCCGGACGACGCAGATGCGCCCGGGTTGCTCCACGATGAAGAGCCGCGGGTCGCCGGGTGGAGCGGTGAGGTAGAGCGGAGCCACCAGCCTTCCGCCTCTCATGCGTCCTCCCGGTGCTTGCTCTGACCCGTGAACAGCGGTAGAATCACCTGGCTGCTGTCATTTTGACCGACACCCCGGCGACCACTATGCCCAAACGCGACTACCTCGTTTTTTCCGATCTCTCCAAGGCCGAAGTCCAAGCGCTGTTCGAACTTGCAGCCGCGATGAAGAGCGGAGCCTACCGCGAGAGGCCCCTGGCTGGCAAGACCCTCGGGATGATCTTCGCCAAGTCCTCGACCAGGACCCGGGTCTCCTTCGAGGTCGGTGCGTTCCAGCTCGGCGGGCACGCCCTCTTCCTCTCGTCCCAAGACATCCAACTGGGCCGGGGCGAGCCGATCCGGGACACGGCGCGCGTGCTCTCCCGGTACCTCGACGTCCTGATGATCCGGACCTTCGACCATCAGGAGGTCGCGGACCTGGCGCGCTTCGCGAGCGTTCCTGTCATCAACGGCCTCACCGATCTCCACCACCCCTGCCAGATCCTCGCAGATGTCTTCACCATGCAGGAGCACCTGGGCGGGTTCGAGGGGAAGCGGGTGGCCTGGATCGGCGACGGGAACAACATGGCCAACTCCTGGCTCGACGCCGCGGCCCTCCTCGGCTTCGAGATTCGGCTGGCGTGCCCGGAGGGCTACGAGCCCGACCGGCAGGTGTACGAGCGCGCCGCCCTACGCACCAAGACCCTCATCACGGAGGAGCCCGAGGAAGCCGCAGCCGGGGCGGACGTGGTCACCACTGACGTCTGGGCCTCGATGGGGCAGGAGGGGGAAGCCGAAGAGCGGAAGAGCGCCTTCCGCGGTTACGTGGTGGACGAAGCGCTGATGCAGCAGGCCAAACCGTCCGCGATCTTCCTGCACTGCCTGCCCGCGCACCGCGGGGAGGAGGTCTCGGACGCCGTCATCGAAGGGCCGCAGTCCCGCGTGATGGACGAGGCGGAGAACCGCCTCCACGTCCAGAAAGCACTCATCGCCACCTTGATGGGGTAAACAATGGCTCAGACGGAGACATTGAAGCGGACCCCCTTCTACGATCTGCACGTCGCGGCCGGGGCCAAGATCGTCCCCTTCGCCGGGTTCGAGATGCCGGTCCAGTACCCGGAAGGGATCACAGCGGAACACCACGTCGTGCGCACCGGCGCCGGCCTGTTCGACGTCACCCACATGGGCGAGTTCGAGATCACGGGCAAGGACGCGCTCGCCTTCACCGCGTACGTCACCTCCAACGACCCCAACGCCCTCGCCGTCGGCCAGGTGCAGTACTCGAACTTCCTCTACGAGACCGGCGGGATCGTGGACGACTGCCTGGTCCACCGGATGGCGGACCGGATGTGGATCGTGGTGAACGCGTCCAACCGCGCGAAGGACTGGGCCCACATCAACCGGTACAAGCACAAGTTCGACGTCACGCTCACGGACAAGTCGGACGTCACGTCGCTGCTCGCGCTGCAGGGTCCGAAGACGCAGGAGGTGCTGCAGCCGCTGGCCCCGGACGTGAACCTCGACGCGATCGGGTTCTACCACTTCACGACGGGCAAGGTCGCCGGCGTGCAGTGCATCATCGCGCGGACCGGGTACACGGGCGAGGACGGCTTCGAGCTGTACCATGACCCGATTGACGCCCTGACGCTGTGGCACGCGCTCGTGAACCCGAAGAGCGTCGTGAAGCTGGTCGGCCTCGGCGCGCGCGACAGCCTGCGCCTCGAGATGGCGTACCCGCTCTACGGCAACGACATCGACGCCGAGACCACGCCGCTGGAAGCCGGCACCGGCTGGACCGTGAAGATGGGCAAGCCCGATTTCGTCGGGAAGAAGGCCCTCGAGGCGCAGAAGGCGAAGGGGCTGACGCGGAAGCTCGTCGGGTTCAAGCTGCTGGAACGCGGGTTCCCGCGCCACGGCTACCCGGTGTTCGTGAACGGCGCGCGGTTCGGCGAGGTGCGGAGCGGGATCGTGGGCCCATCGCTGGGCGAGGCGATCGGCACGGCGTACCTGCCGCTGGCGGTGGCGAAGGCTGGCACGAAGTTCGAGGTCGAGATCCGCGGCAAGCGGGTCCCCGCCGAGGCGGTGCCCACTCCGTTCTGGACGAAGGGGTCGCGGCGCTGATCCGGGTCGCGATCCTCACGGTGTCGGACGCGGGGGCCGCCGGCGAGCGCCGCGACACGTCGGGGCCGGCGATCGCGGAATGGGCGGCGGGCCGCGGGTACACGGTGGCGGCGCGTGACGTGGTGCCGGATGACACGGCGGCCATCGCGCGCCGCCTCGTTGCCTGGGCGGACGGCGACGTGGCCGACCTCGTGCTCACGACGGGCGGTACGGGCCTGGCGGCCCGCGACGTGACGCCTGAGGCCACGCGGGCGGTGCTGGAGCGGGAGGCGCCCGGCATCGCGGAGGCGCTGCGCGCGAGCGCCGCGGCGACGTTCCCGCGCGCCGTGCTCTCTCGCGGAGTGGCCGGGGTGCGCGGCGCGACGCTGATCGTGAACCTCCCGGGGTCCACGAGCGGGGTGCGGGACGGCCTCGCGGTCCTGGCCCCGGTGGTGGACCACGCCGTGGAACTGCTCAAGGGCCGGACCGGGCACAGCTGATGGCGCACAAGGTCCTCATTACGATGGACGATCTCGAGGCCGCGGTCCGTGCGAACGCGGCGTTCGAGGCGGCGGGGTTCGAGACGGTGATGGTCTCGGCCCTGGACGACGCGCGCGCGGCCGTCCGCCGTGAGGACCCCGACCTTCTCGTGCTCTCCGGCGGCCTGCACGAGCCCGCGACCCAGCGGCTCGTCGGCGCCGTGCGGGACGGCCGCATCGCCAGCCTCGGTCTCCTCGAACCCACCGACGCCGATCCCGCGGCCCTCGCGGCCCGGCTGGGCATCAGCTTCGCTCTGGTCAAGCCGTGCGACGCGGAGGAGGTGGTGGCGCTCGGACGCCGGCTCGTCGAGCGCAAGCGGCTCCAGGAGCGCACGGGCATCATCGGCGAGCACTCCTCGATCCACGCGGTGCTCCTCAAGATCGAGCAGCTCGCGCACGTGTCGAGCACCGTGCTGGTCGAAGGCGAGTCGGGAACGGGCAAGGAGCTGGTCGCGCGGGCGATCCACGATCTCTCGGCACGGCGCGGCAAGCCGTTCATCGCCGTCAACTGCGCGGCGCTGCCGGAGACGCTGCTCGAGTCGGAGCTGTTCGGGCACGAGAAGGGCGCCTTCACGGGGGCGGCCGAGCGGCGCCTCGGGCGCTTCGAACTGGCGGACGGCGGGACCATCTTCCTCGACGAGGTCGGCGACATGCTGCCCTCCACGCAGGTGAAGCTCCTGCGGGTGCTGGAGGAGAGGGAGTTCTACCGAGTGGGCGGCGCCGCGCCGATCCGGGTGGACGTGCGGGTCGTGACGGCCACCAACCGCAGCCTCAAGACGCTGACGGAAACGGGGGAGTTCCGGCAGGACCTCTTCTACCGCCTGAACGTCCTCTCGATCTACCTGCCGCCGCTGCGCGAGCGGCGCAGCGATATCCCGATCCTGGTGCGGCGCTTCATCCACGAGTTCAGCCGCCAGCACGACCGGCCGTTCCGCGGCATCGGGCCGGAGGCGATGCAGATCCTCGTGGACGCGCCGTGGCCGGGGAACGTGCGCCAGCTGCGCAACCTGGTCGAATCGATGGTGGTGCTGGCGCCGACGAGCGAGATCCGGCCGAGCGACATCCCGGCCGACATCCGCGAACCGGGGCGCGACCGCCTCCTGCCGGTGCGCGCGCCGGGGCTGGCGCGCGAGGTTTCGGGGCAGGAGCTGCAGTACATCGTGCAGACGCTGATCGACCTCAGGCTCCAGGTGGAGGACCTCCGGCGGCGCATCGAGGACCGGCCGCAGCGGGTGGAGGTCATCGAGGTGCCGAGGGCGGATGTGCCGATGGCCGAGTACTTGGAGGAGGTGGACGTCGGCGAGGCCGCGGCGCGAGGGGGCGGCCCCCCGCCGGAGAGCGTGGTGCTCTACCGGACAGGGATGCGGATGGAGGAAGTGGAGCGGGCCGCCATCGAGGCCGCGCTGCGGGACACGCGCGGCAACCGGCGCAAGGCGGCCGAGATGCTGGGCATCGGCGAGCGGACGCTGTACCGGAAACTGAAGGAGTATGAGCTGGAGGTGGAGGAACCGCAGCCCGAGCCTTGATGCTATACTTGAGGTCGGTAGGCCAAAGTGCTTGACAATTCAGAGCTTCCGCCGTATTAATGGTGGCCTTGACAGCCCCTGCCGGGGGTGTTTCCCCGGTTGGAAGCACTCTAAGTCGCTGATTCACAATGAGTTAGCATCTTCCGCCTGGGCTTCTGGCCCGGGCGCCTTCGTCGGCGGGTTCCAAGTGGGTGGGAGAGAGAGGGTCCGGGTCCCGAACCCGGACAAGCCACCGAAGGGGCGTCTGGACGCACCGCCGGGCCGGCCGCATCTTAAGAAGAAGCGGTACCGGCGGAAGCCTAAGCATCCGGCTGCCGGGACGGAGTAGCGAAGTTGGAGCGGAGCGTGACGGCATGAGCGCGAAACCCAGTCTGCCGGCGCCGGGCGAGTCTCCGGCGTCGTGGTCGCTCAGGCGGGCGGAGCAGTTGATCGCCTCGCTGACCGGGGTGTTGTCCACGCGGATCGTGGCGGACCGCGCCGGCGAGATCGAGGAGATCCACGTCCTGGTTACGAACGAACTGCTGCCGAAGCAGGCCGTCCGGAACGTAGAGAGCGCGCTGATGGCGCAGCTCGGGATGAAGGTGGACCACCGCAAGATCAGCGTGGCGCAGACGGCCGAGGTGCGGCCGATGGAGGTGGTGGAGCAGGCGGCGGTGAAGGAGGGGTCGAGCCGTCGGATGCTGGTGTTTGCGCAGCTGGTCATCGAGTCACCGCGGCCGAAGCGGGTGAACGTGCGGGTGGTCCTGCGGCACGGGGACGCGGTGTGCGAGGGGGTGGAGGAGGGGGTGGACGAGGCGCGGAGCCGGGTCCAGCTGGCCGCCCGGGCGACCGTCAAGGCGATGGAACTGGAGCTGGTGGATGCGGGGGTGGTGTTGGAGGGGGTGCGGGTGGTGGACGCATTCGATCGGCGGATCGTGCTGGCGGCGGTGCACGGGGTGGGCGGCCGGAGTTCGCAGCTGCTGGTGGGCACCTGCGAGGTCCGGGAGAGCGCCGAGCAGGCGGCGGTGCTCGCGGTGTTGGACGCGACGAATCGTTGGTACTTGATGCAGCAATAGACGGGTGATGGGCTCCCGGCGGGGTGCCGCCGGGTGAGCGAAGTTCCACAGCTCTCTGACAAGAGGATACGGACCCCCGGTGACGGCCGAAGCGGCCCGAGCGGGAGCATTAGGAGCGGAGCGTCGCACGCCTCTAGCGGACAGGCGTGACTTACCCCCGAGAGGAGGTGACGCTCAGCGTGGACGCGATCATTGCCATCATCGCGGCGGTTGTCAACGCCGTGCTGCAAGGCGGTAGCAATACGTGGTAGGCGGTCACCGGGGGCCATCCCTTACATCTAATGAGAAACGCCGTCAAGCCGTTCGTTGCCGGAATGGTGCTCGCGGCCGCTGTGTGCCTCTTCGCAGCGGGCTGGCGTGTACCGAGCGGCGACTACACCCCTTTCTGGAACGGGTTGGCGGCGTTTGCTGTCCTCGGGTTTCTCTCTGAGGCTTCGTACCTAAGGCTGCGCGTCGGTACCGCTGAGACACAGTCGTCAATTGCGTTCATCCCGTTCATTGCTGCGGTCCTTCTCTTCGACACCGGGTGGGCGTCTCTTGTGGCGGCTGGAGCTGTTCTGGCTGTCGAATACGCGGTGAAGAAGAAGGCGCCGATTAAGGTCATCTTCAACACCAGCCAGATGGCGGTCTCGGTCGCCCTCGCTTCGTTCGTCTACCAGTCAATCGGCGGCGAAGTCTCTTTGACGCACTTTGCCCTGCGGCCCCTGCCGATTGCGGGTGCGGTGCTCACCTACTTCTTCATCAATAGCACCGCGGTCAGCCTCGCAGTGGCCCTCGGCGGCGGTATTCCGCTTTCGGACGCGTGGCGACGGATTGCCGGTTCATCACTAGTCTACGATGTCTTCTCGTCGCCTCTCGGTCCGCTGCTGGCCTTCTTGTACGTCCAGTTGCAGTTGGTTGGGATACTGGTTCTGATCCTGCCGCTCTATTTCGTTCGGTACATCTACCAAGTGAATCTCCAACTCGAGCAGGTCAACAGGGACTTGCTGGAGCTCATGGTAAAAGCGATCGAAGCTCGGGATTCGTACACGTCGGGACACTCCCTGCGCGTGTCCCACATCGCGGAGCAGATTGCCCGTGGGAGTGGAGCCGGACACAAGACCGTCGAGCAAGTTCGAACCGCGGCGCTCCTGCACGATGTCGGGAAGATCCATGAGGATTTTGCGCCGCTTTTGAGGAAGAACGCCAAGCTCGACCCGACAGAGAAGGCGCTGATGCAGACTCACCCAGCCCGCTCTGCTGATCTCGTAGCCACAGTCTCCCATTTCCGAGGTGCGATCGAGGCGGCAGTGCGGCATCACCATGAGAACTTCGACGGCTCTGGTTATCCGCTCGGGCTGACTGGCGTCGCGATTCCACTGGCTGCCCGGATTATCATGATTGCGGACACGATGGACGCGATGACTACGAATCGCCCTTATCGCGGGGCACTCAGTATCGAGAGGGTGATCAGTGAGCTTGAACTTGACGCCGGGCATCAGTTCGACCCCGCGCTAGTTCGCGTTGTCGTCAAGAGCGCCGCGATCCGCTCGGTAGTGACATCTCGTGGCACAGGCCAGTCAGGCGGTGTGGGCTCGGCACTCCAGGTCTTGACAAGCCCAGGGCGCCGGCCTGACCCGAACGCCTCTGCACTGGTGCGCCAAGCCTAGCGATTGCCGCCAGGCGAAGACGTCCACTAGACTGCTCAGCGTTGTGCAGCCGATGCTATCGCGACAGCAGAGTACTTCTCCTCTAGGGACACGAGGCGATCTCGATCGGCGGGTAGTCGGAATCCCCGCGCCTCCTCCCTCAGCCTGATTGTCTCAAGTTCAAGCCTGAGCCACCCATCGATGTCTCGCCGCCTTAACTCCGGCATGACTTGCTCCATGTCAGCCAGTGCGCCGGCGATGTCGCCGCCGTTGATCGCTCGGTTCCAAGCGAATGCGGCCTCTACCATCCATCGGTCGTGAAGGACGCGCGGACGGCCAGAAAGAGCGGTCTTGAGATCCGCGGTAAGCTCCCGTAGCAGAGGGTAGTCCAATCGACGCTGTGCACAGAGTGCGTTTCCTGCCAGCGCTAGGACGGCTATGGGCCAGAGGTTCATCTCCACTGACAAATCGCGCGCCCGAACGAACTCGGCTCGAGCTCGATCGATCTCACCCGTGAGGAGTTGAACCACGCCGCGGTTGTGAAAGCGATAGACCCTGAACGGCCACCTCGGGAACTTCTCGTCGATTTCGGCCGACATGAGAAGATGTTCGACAGCCGCCTTGAACTGGCCGAGCGCCATCTCTGAGACCGCGATATTGACGAGGCTCGTTGCCTCCGCTAATGGGTCTAGCGTCTTGCGGTCAAGAGCTAGGGCAATCCCGTAGTACTCGAGCGAATCCTCGTATCTGCCCAGTTGCTTGGCCACGGCGCCCATGCCGTTGCGGCACAGATGCTCCAACTCCCAGTCCTGCTCCGCCTGCGCCAGGCTCGACGCCTCCTCGAGCAGCGGCAACGCCCGCTCAGGCCAGTAGTACTTCGCCAGCACATAGGCGCTTGCGAAGAGCGCGTGGGCTGACCGGCGGCCGTTGGCCGCTTCGCTGTCACCGCGCCTCAGCTCCCTGGCGACCCGCTTGACCACCCGGTGGTCACCCGTCTTGTCGGCCGTCCGCATCAGCAGGTTGCGAGCGTCCGCGAGCCGCGCGAACGCCGGCCCGCTGCCAGCGAGCAACGTCTCCAGCGCCGCCTGCACGCCCAGGAGCGGCGCGCGCCCGGAATGGTGGTCCGCCGCGATCTCCAGGAAGCGGAACTCCTCGGCGAGCCCGGGAGCGAGCCGCACCTCTTGGTGCGCTTCCGCACAGAGTGCGTCGAGCCGCTCGAACTCCTTGAGATCGAGGTAGCACTTGCCGAGGTCGGCGGCGACCCGGCCGTCGTAGCCGTCGGTGACGCGGCGGGCGAGCTCGAGCGCGGCAGCGCGTTCGCGCACGGCGCCGATCGACGCCGCGTAGCGGGCCGCGGCGAGAGCGTTGCTGCGCGCCTCCCGGAGACGTCGGGCCCCAGCGTAGTGGTACGCCACCTCATAGCGGGCGGCGGGGTTCCCGGCGGCGGACTTGACCAGGAACTGTGCCAGCGCCCGGTGGATCGCGCGCCGCTCGGTGTCCGGCACCGCGGCGTCGGCGCTCTCGCGGTAACGCTCGTGGGCGAAGGCGAGAGTGGCGCCGCTCCGCCGGATGAACTGGGCCGCCTCCAGCGCGAAGATCGCGGACGCGAGCGAGGAGGTCGGCAACGCCGTCACGGCGGCGAGGTCGTAGTCGGAGAGCGGCCGCCCGGCGAGCGCGAGCGCTCCCGCGACCGCATGCGCGTGGGCCGGGAGCTGGGCGAGTCGCTCCGCCGCGGTGTGCTCGAACGACTCCGCGCCTCCACCCGTCCCGGCCTCGAGGCCCGCGAGCCACTCCTCGGCCGGCCGCTCCTCGTCTCCGGGCAGCGCCAGCGCCAGCTCGATAGCGTGGAGCGGATTCCCTCGTGCGGCGTCGGCCACGAGCGCCAGCGTCCGCAGCGGCGCGCGGAGGCTGCGCTGCGCGAGCACCTGCTGCACGATTCGGCGGACTTCCTCGTCGGGAAGCGACCCGAGGGCCAGCAGGTGCGCGAAGCCGGCGGTCCTCGCCGTCTCGACGAAGGCCCGCTCGAAATCGGGATCGCCGGCCGGCGAGCGCGCGATGCCGAGCAGGAGCGTGGACTGGCCCGACACCTGGCGACCGAAGTAGTGCAGCAGGGCGAGTGTCGCCTCGTCGGCGTCCTGGATGTCGTCGGCCACGATGAGCATCGGCTGCTCGTCCGCGACGCACTCGGCCGCCCGCAGCGCGGCATCGCACAGTCGGTAACGGGCGGAGTCATCGATCGCCATCGGTTGCGGGATGCCGGGGAAGCGCTCCCGCAACTCGGGCACGAGGCGGCTCAGCTCGCCGATCCAGAGTGGGTTCAGCGCCACGAACCCGGGCAGCCGCGCGAGCTGGCGCACCAACGCCGAGATCGGCGCGAAGGGCACGGCCTTCTCGCTGCGGAAACACCGCACGATGGCGACCTGGCCGCCCGCGACGTGCACCTGGTTGGCCAGCTTGCCGGCCAGCGCGGACTTGCCGATGCCGGCTGGGCCGCGAAGCAGCACGAAGGAACCGCCGCCCGTGCGCGCCCCCTCCCAAGCCTGCCAGAGCGCCTGGAACTCCTCGTGGCGCCCGTAGACTTGCTGGGCCGCCGGGAGCACGGGCACCTCGCGCACCAGCGCCGGGGCCGGCGTGCGGTCCGCCGAGGAAGCCGCGTACGCCTCGCCGCGCCGCTGCCGCTGCGCCCAGCCCCGCAACGCGTGACCCGGCTCGGCGTCGAGGTCGCTCCGGAGTTGCAGCTCGAACTCGCGGAACCGCCGCAGCGCCAAGGTGCGGTCGCCCAGGAGTACGAGCGCCTCGAGGTAGGCCAGAATCGCCCCCTCGTCCAGTCCGTCGAGGTCGAGCAGCGCCTCTGCCGTGTGCCGCATCGCCGCCCAGTTGCCGGCCGCCCGCTCGGCGTCCGCGGCATCGTGGAGCACCCCTCGCATCAGCCGCGCGAGCCGCTGGCGCTCCAGATCGGCCCAGCGTTCGAAGTTCGGCGCACGCGGGACGCGGAAGCCGTCGAAGAGATTACCGCGCCACAGCTCCCGGGCCTCCGCCCGGCGCTGCGCCGCGACGTGCGCCTCGAAGGCCGTGACGTCGAGCCAGACCAGGTTCCTCTCGAGGCTCAGCTGGTCCTTGCCGGGCGCGGTCACCGCTTCACAGCCGAGCGCCTTGTTGAGCAGCGAAACCGACTGGGAGAGCGAGTGGCGGGCGCTGGCCTCATCGTCCTCGGACCAGAGCAGGTCGAGGAGCTGGTCCTTGAGGACCGGTTCGCCGGTCCGGCGCGCCAAGAGGAGCAGCAGGGCCGTCTGCTTTCGGGTCCGGAACCCGACCTTCGCGCCGGCCGGCGAGGCGAGCGCCACGGGGCCGAGGCAGGTGAGGCGGAACGAGCGGCCTGGATCTCCAGCCTGTGCGGGCATCGCTGTGACTCGCTGACGGGGCGTCGGGAGAGGTAATGCCCTGGCGTCACCAGATCGTCAACAACCGCGCGGACAGCGCGGGAATCCCTAGCGGAGGCCGGGCCTCCGCCGCGCCTCGGCCATCACGTCGGCCGCGATCTCCTCCGCACGCTTCCCCGCCGCCTCGGCGTTGAAGTTGACGACGATCCGATGGCGGAGCACGGCCAGCGCCACCGCGTCCACGTCCTCCAGGTCGGCCATCGGCCGTCCGTCCATCGCGGCCCGCGCCTTCGCCCCCAGCACCATGTACTGCGAGGCCCGCGGCCCCGCCCCCCACGAGACGTACTCCTTCACCCCCGCGGGCGCCGACTCGTCCGCAGGGCGCGTCATCCGGGCGAGCCGCACGGCGTGCTCCACCACCACCTTCGGCGCCGGGATGCGCCGCACCAGGCGCTGCAGGCGGATCAGCTCTTCGCCCGCCAGCACCGGCTGGAGCGACGGCAGCAGGTCGCCCGTCGTCCGCTCTACGATGGACTCCTCCTCCGCGCGGCTCGGGTACTCGACGTGCAGCTCGAACATGAACCGGTCGAGCTGGGCCTCCGGCAGCGGGTACGTGCCCTCCTGCTCGATCGGGTTCTGGGTCGCCAGGACGAAGAACGGCTCGACCAGCGGGTAAGTCACCCCGGCCACCGTCACCTCGTGCTCCTGCATCGCCTGGAGCAGCGCCGCCTGCGTCTTGGGCGGCGTGCGGTTCACCTCGTCGGCCAGCACGATGTTGGCGAAGATGGGCCCGTGCACGAATCGGAAGCCACGGTGCCCGGTCCCCGGGTCCTCCTCGATGATCTCGGTGCCGGTGATGTCGCTCGGCATCAGGTCCGGGGTGAACTGGATGCGGCTGAACTTCAGCGCCAGCGCCTCCGCCACCGAGGAGACCATCAGCGTCTTGGCCAGTCCGGGCACCCCCACCAGCAAGGCGTGGCCGCCGGAGAGGAGGGCCGTCAGGATGCCGTCCAGCACCTCGTACTGGCCGACGATGCGCTGGGCGACCTGATCCAGCAGGCGGCGCCGGGCGTCCGCAAGCCGTTCGAGGAGTTCGAGGTCGGGGTCGTGCGCCGAGAGGACGTTCATCACCGAAAGGTTACCCCGGCGCCGCCGGGGAGGTCAATCGGAACCGATTTTGCGGACGATTTCACAAGGGTTATCTTTCCGCCGCCCAAATGGCTCTGGAACCGGAAAAAAGCCCCATCGGCCGGGGGTTCGGGGCTGGCTACGCCATCGTCGCGGCGGGGTTCCAGTTCGCCTTCGCGATCCTGCTGTTCCTCGGCGGCGGGCTCCTGGTGGATCGGTGGCTCGGCACGCGGCCGGTCTTCACCCTGCTCGGCGTGGCGATCGGCCTGGCGGCGGGCTTCTACGCCTTCATGCTTCGTGTGATGGCGGAGTCGCGGCGAGGCTCGGATCGGGCGGGGCCGCAGCAGTGAGGTGGCTGGCGCGGGTCGGTCTGATGGGTGCGGCCCTCGCGGCGGCGGTCGTGGTGCCGGGGGCGCTCTGGCGCGGCCCTGAGGCGGCGGTGGCGGGGCTGTTAGGGGCTGCGGTCGCGCTGGCGGCCCAGGTGGGAGCGGTGGCGCTGCTCCGGCCGGGGCTGGTGGCCGGGACCCCCGAGTTCGTGAGCCGGTGGGCGCTGGGGATGGCGGTGCGGGGGGCGAGCTTCCTGGTGGTGGCTCTCCTCCTGATCGTGCTGAAGGACCGGCTACCGGTGATCTGGATCGCGGCGGGGTACCTCGTGGTGCTGATGCCGTTGCTCTTCGTGGAGACGCGTTTCCTGAGATGATGCAGGCGCCCGATATCGGCGGGATGATCTTCGCGCACACCGCGGACGCGCGCGCCCTGGAGTTGCCGTTCGTGGGGCACGTGGCGTTGCCGCGGTGGGAGCCCCTGCACATCGGCCGGCTGGCGATCGATCTGTCCCCGACGAAGCACGTGGTGTTCCTGCTCACCGCGGCGTTCCTGGTGTGGCTCACCATGTGGCTCACGGGCCGCGCGCTCCAGCGGCAGCGGGCGCAGGGGAGCGGCGCGCCGAAGGGGCTCGCCAACATGATGGAGGCGGTGGTCCTCTTCGTGCGGAACGACGTGGCGATCGCGAACATCGGCCAGCGCCGCGGCGCGGCGTTCGCCCCGTACATCCTGACGCTCTTCTGGTTCATCCTGTACTGCAACCTGCTCGGCCTGCTGCCCTTCGGGGCGACGGCGACGGGGAACCTCGCCGTCACCGGGGCGCTGGCGCTCACCGCGCTCGCGACGATCGAGATCTCGGGGATGGTGGCGCTCGGGCCGAAGGGCTACCTGAAGACGATCGTCTTCGTGCCACCGGGCACGACGGGGGTCACCGCCCTCCTGCTCACGCTCATCATGATACCCGTCGAGCTGATCGGGAAGATCGTGAAGCCGTTCGCGCTGATGCTCCGTCTGTTCGCGAACATGACCGCGGGGCACTTCGTCATCCTCTCGCTGATGGGGATCATCTTCATCTTCGGCCACCTCGCGTTCTTCCGTTGGGCGATCGCGGGGGGCTCGGTGGCGTTCATGCTGTTCATGTACGCGCTGGAACTGCTGGTGGCCTTCCTCCAGGCGTACATCTTCGCGCTGCTCACGAGCGTGTTCATCGGTCTGATGCAGCACGAGCACTAGCCGGTCGCACTTCTCACCGTTTCGGAGGAGAGATGTTCATGCTTCAGGAAACCGCCGCGGGCGCCGCGGAAGTCGCCAAGAACACGAACGCGCTGCTGGGCGCCGGCATCGGGCTCGGACTCGCCATCATCGGGGCGGGGCTCGGCATCGGGCGCATCGGCGGCCAAGCGGTCGAGGCGATCGCGCGGCAGCCGGAGGCGTCGGCGGACATCCGCGGCGCGATGATCCTGACGGCGGCGCTGATCGAAGGCGCGACCCTCGCGGCGCTCGTCTTCGCTCTGCTGTTCAAGATCCTCTGATGTCGCCCGCGAGCTTCTTCCTCGCGGCGAGCGCCGAGGGGGGAGGCACC
>Ga0315275_10003103_pt1 | contig 15228 bp, 15 predicted proteins | sample YL17G03_0_MG_FD_205557 | JGI IMG/M metagenome (GOLD analysis project Ga0315275, IMG submission 205557) | Sediment microbial communities from Yellowstone Lake, YNP, Wyoming, USA - YL17G03_0 | ecosystem: Environmental > Aquatic > Freshwater > Lake > Sediment | place: USA: Wyoming | collected... | reverse complement strand
GTCCGAGGAGTGAGGTCGGCATGGAGAAGGCGGTCTGTAGAGCCTATCCGAATAACCCGCCGTCGGCCCGAGGTCGAGCGAGGACGAGCCGGGCAAGGAGGCCGAAGCAGGCGATGCAAGCGGAGAGCATCGCCGATGCAGGCCGACGCCGGCCGGCGAAGCCGCAGCCGACCGAAGCCAGGCGGGATATTCGGACAGGCTCTAGGGAAAGCCGGCGCGGAGCGAGGCCCTGGGGGCGGCGATGGGTCGCGCTTGTCGGCGTCCTCGTCGGCCTGGCCCTGGCCGGATGCCAACTGACCCGGCAGAACTATGACAAGATCGCAGTGGGCCAGGCCGCCGACCAGGTCCAGAAGGTCCTCGGAACCCCGCGATACCAGTCGGATGGCCAGTGGGTCTATACGAGCGACGATCCCCGCGACCTCGCGAAGGCTACAGTCTGGTTCGGGCCCGAGAAGACGGTCGTCGCCAAGGCGTGGGAAAATCCGGACAAGCCGTGGGAAAACAATCACGAAGGGGAGATGCCGAAGCCCTAGCGGAGCACGAAAGGGGTCACGAATGCGGATGAACAGGTGGGTGCTGCTGACGGCGGTGATCGGAGGCCTCTTGGCGACCGGATGTAAAACTGACAACATCTTCTACAAGCGCCCCCCTATCGAGGAGATGTTTGCGGAGGTCACACCCGGCATGAGCCAGTCGGAGGTCTTCAAGATCCTCGGAGCGCCGACGTTCATCCAGGCAAGCGAGATGTTCTACATCTACGACGACCCTCCGAAACCAGTCCGCCTGAGGATCGTCCTCGACGACAAGGGCGTCGTCCTGGAGAAGTTCTACGAACCGAAGGCCGACCTCGCCAGGAAGTATGAACTGAAACAGGGCCAGCCGCCGACCGTCAAGCCGCTCGAAGGAGAGGAAGGCCGCACGTACCCCGGCGGTCCGCTGCCGCGATTTGAGAAGGCGCCCAAAGAGCCATAGGAACGCTGTCGGTTTGTTGTGGGAACCTGAAATGGGCAAGTCAGTCTCGGCAGTTTATCTTTGGCCACATCCGCTTGAGGAGCCCAGCCAAGGCGCCGGTGGCAATGGCCATCGCAAGAGGATAGTTTTCGGCTGGTATGGCGGCAAGTACAGCCATCTGAATTGGCTGCTTCCTCTTCTTCCGAAGACGCATAACTACTGCGAGCCATTTGGGGGTTCGGGGGCCGTACTACTCAATCGCGAGCCGAGTTCGGTTGAGACCTACAATGACATTGACGGCGAGGTGGTCAATTTCTTTAGGGTTCTGAGAGACCATAAGAAGAAGTTGATTGAGGCCATCGGCCTGACGCCGTTCTCGCGGGAGGAGTTCCATATAGCCTGCCAGGACTTTGGCCCCCACCTTAGCGAATTAGAGCGGGCGCGCCGTTTCTTTGTCAGGGCCCGCCAAGTTAGAACCGGCCTGGCCCAGACTGCGTCCCTCGGCCGCTGGGCCAACTGCATGAACACGAGCCGCAACGGGATGTCGGGAGTGGTGTCGCGATGGTTGGGCAGCGTGGAAGGGCTTGCGGACGTGGCCGAAAGACTCCTGCGCGTTCAGATTGAGAACAGGCCCGCGATTGAGGTCATCCAAGTTTACGATTCGCCACAGACCTTGTTCTACTGTGACCCGCCGTATCCTCATGAGGTGCGCGGTGACTCCAAGGCTTACGGATTCGAAATGTCGGATGCAGAACACCAAGAACTTGCGGAAGTCCTTAAACGAATCAATGGCCTGGCGGCCGTTTCCGGCTATCGGTGCGATCTCATGGATAGGCTCTATAAGGGATGGCGGCGCGAGGCGGCGCCGGCCAAGAAATGCCATTCGGTTAAGAAACCGCGCGCCGAGGTTCTCTGGATGAACTATTGATGGCTACACCGGAAAGACCGGCCGCAGACTTGGTTGCACAGTCGAGCAGGGCCTTGGCCGAAGCGTGGAGGCTGATAGGCGAAAGCGCCAAGGAGGGGCCCCTTCGAGATGGGTTGGAAGCCGGCCTTCTTGATGACATTCGCGCCGCCGTCAATTCGCAAACGAAATCATACCGATATGTCTTGCCAACTCAACTCTGCGCCAAGGTGGCCAGCCCGGAATTGGATTGCCGGTGTCTTCAGGCCGCCCGTGGAGGCACGGGCGCTTTTGACGCGCGGACGGTAGCCCACGAAGTCGTCGTTCCTTTTGATCAGGCCAACCATGACGTTTTGGGGGGATCGCCTGAACCCTACGTCAACAATCCCCTGCGCGTACCAGAAGTGACGAAAAAATACCGCAAACAGCAAAAGAACAAGAAAGATTGGGACTCCTTGTGCCGCGTGTTGGCAGAAGTTCAAGAGCGCGATGACCCCCAAGTTGCAAGTCTTGCCTTGAGGCAGACGCTGACCGAGATATACAGGCGCCTGGCGGGGGCGCACGTCGTCTATCCGGCTCCCAAGAGGATCAGCCTGGAAGAAACTTTGCGGATAATGCGGGAATTCCTCGAACAGAGCTCCGGGGGCGACCGGTTGCTGGCTCTGGCCTCGGCGCTTTTCTCTGTGGTTGGATCGCGATTTAATCTCTTTCGGGAAGTTCGAAGATCAAACATCACGGCGGCCGATGCTTCCACAGGGCTCGTGGCCGACTTGGAGTGTCTCAATCAAGCAGGTGAGGTAGTGGTGGTCGTTGAAGTGAAGGATCGCGTCTTAACCATCACGCAACTCCGAACCAAGATGGCCGACATTCGAGAGAAGCAGGTCTCCGAGATATTCTTTGTGGCCCACCAAGGTGTTGCAGACGTCGACAAAGAGGAGATCGGACGGCAGGTGGTGCACGAATTCGTCAGTGGTCACAACGTGTACATCACGGACCTTTTCGCGCTGGGCCGGACCGCATTATCCCTCTTGGGTGAACATGGGCGCAGGGATTTTGTGCAAGAGGTGGGCAGGCAATTGGATGCCTACCGCTCAGACATCACGCATCGTCGCTCTTGGGCTCAATTATTGGCGTCGGTTTGAAATGTGCGTGGCCTGGATCGTACCTGACTACCTTCCTAGTTAGGGAGCGCTTCTTTCAAGGCGATCGTCGTCTCGGTCGAGAGGACCTCGCCGCCCACCCCCACAAACGTCGCCCGCAGGATCAGCGCATCGCTGCTGGGCGGCCGGCCATCGGGCCACGGCAGCCACAGGACGTAGGCATACGCCCCCAGGCCGCTCAGCCACGTCTGGGCGAACTCGTCGGTGGAGAACTTCCAGCGGTGATAGACCTGCGGCGGCTGGCCCTTCGCACCTGCCACGAGGGCCTCCAGGTCTAGGCTCCCCGCGCGCTTGACGACGTCGCCGTCCGCGTCGAGCGGTTCAAGGACGATCTTCAGGCGCTGCTCGCCGGCCTTGCCGCCGCCCGCCTCCACGCCCGTGAACCCGCTGAACCGGATAGCGACCGCTCGGAACGGGTCCTCGGGCGCCGCCGGCAGGGCGACGAGCGTCTTGCCGGCGGCCGTCAGCGCGGCGACTTTCTGCTGGCTCGCCTGCAACTCGTCCTGGAGTCGGCGGTCCTTGGCCATCAGCATCCGGATTTGCTCGTCGCGCGAAAGGCGCGGTCCGCCGCAGCCTGCCACGGCCACCGCCACCGCCGCCAGAGCCAACCCGATTCGCGCCGCCAAGGACCTCATCGTTGCCTCGTTTCTCCTCCCTGCCCCAGGCAAGTCTAGAAAGCGCGCGCGGCCATGTCAACCGCACGCTCGAACCTGTCGCACGCTCGAACCTGCCTGCCGGCCGGCAGACTTGTGACCCCTTTCGGCCTCGTCTATAATGGCCCTGCGGCGACGAGGAGACGATATGGCACGAGACGACGAAACCCGAGGCGAGGCCGGACCCGAGCCGCTTGCGGTGGCGGCGGCGGACCTTCTGGGCGCGCGGCCGCTGCTTTTCGGGCTGGAGGCGGCGACCGGCGTACGCCTCAGGGTCGAACCGGCTGCGGCCCTGGCGGGACTTCTCAGGCGGGGCGAAGTGGACGCCGCGCTCATGCCGGCCATTGACTATTTCCGCCTTGCGGCCGACCCGGCCGAGCGGGCCAGATCCGGCCGCAGCCCCAAGCCCGGCGGGCCGGAGAGGCCGGCGCCGACGCAGTTTGTCGCCCTGCCGGTCGGCGCCGTCGGTTCGGCCGGCTCTGTCGGTTCGGTCCGCCTGTTCGGATATGCCGAGAAGGATCGCCTGCGGCGGGTGGCGCTCGACCCGGAGGGCGTCACGGCGAGCGCCCTTGCGCGGCTCATCATCCTTCGGCGGTTCGGGGCCGCGCCGCATTTCGTCGTTGCGGGCCTGCCCTGCGAAGCCTCCGCCTCCGCCAAGGCTATGGCGGACGGGTTGGCGAAGCAGGGCGAGCCGGGCAAGGCCGCCCCTCGGCCGCCCGATGCGGAACTCCTGGCCGGCGACCGCGCGCTTGCCGCCGAGCGCCCGGCCGCTCTCTGGACTAGCGACCTGGGGGACGAGTGGCACCGATTTACGTATCTGCCGTTCGTCTATGCGTTCTGGGCCGCGCGGGCCGACGGTCCGCTGGACCGCCTCGTGCCGCTCCTTGCGGCGGCGCTGGACCGGGGCCTCGCGGCCCGCGAAGCGCTGGCGGACGAGGCGGCGCCGAGGCTCGGGATTCCGGCCGAGGTCGCGCGCCGCCATCTCATGCACGAAGTTCGATACGATTTCGGCCGGCGCCAGCGCGAGGGCCTTCTGGCCTTTTACCGGATGGCGGCCGAGGACGGCCTGGCGCCGGAGGGCGCGCGGAATCCGTTTATCGGATGGCCGCCGTCTCGCCGATAAATCAGCGAGAGAGCGGGGTCCCCCTGTGCCTGAGATCGAACCGATTATCGAGATGGCGCGATCTGTGCTCGTGGGGCAGTCGCCGCTGGGCCGCGAAGACACGTTCCTCTTCGACCATTCGCTGCGGGTCATGCGGGTGGCCGAGCGCCTGTCGCAGTGCCGTGAGGCCCGCGCCTGGCGCCTGGACCGGTTCGCCCTGTCGGTGGCGGCGCTGTTTCACCAGGCGGCGACCGTTCGCCTGGACGAGGAACGTCGGACCTCGACGGCCTATTCCGCCGCCTCAATGAGCGCCGAGGACGTCAAGGAGTACAGCGCGGAACTGGCCGGCGACCGCCTGAAGTCGCTCCTCCCTGCCCGCCAGGTGAGCCTCGTCCAGGACATCATCCGCCGCGCCCACGACGCCGCCGCAGACCTGCCGGAGGCGAAAATCCTCTCGGACGCCGACAGCCTCGACGACGTCGGAGCGCTCGGCGTCTGGCGCGATGTCCGCCGCGGAGCACTCGAAGGCCGCGCCGTCGAGGACATCGTCCGAGCCTGGCACCGCCGCGAGCAGTACGGTTACTGGGAGACGCGAGTCCGCGACGCCTTCTACCTGGCGACGGCCCGGCGCCTGGCCCAGAGCCGCCTGGCGACCGCCCGTGCCTTCATGGACCAACTGGCCCGCGAACGCGACGCCTCGGACCTTCCGGCCGAGGAAAAGGGGACGTAACGGCAAACGGAAAGAAATGTTCAATGTCAAATGTCAAATGGAGGATGTCGCGGCCGAAGGCCGCTCCGCCATTTGACATTGAGCATTTGACATTAGTTTTTAGAGGGGTCCGCGGCGTGCGTCATTTCCACGGAGCACCCCAGGCCGCGCACGAGGGTCATCACTTCTTCCGCGGCCTTCGCCGAAGCGCCCGCCTCGGCCGTCAGGTGGACCTGCGTAACGCCCTTCAGAAGTTCAGGGGCCTTCGCGCGGAACTCTTCGAGCGTGAGGTCGCCGTGGTACCACTTGCAGACGACGCCGCTGACGACCCAGACCTTGCCGTCGGCCGTCAGGGAAATCGCCAGCGGCGCGGCGGGGCCGGGGCCTCCGGCGACCATGAGGCGCACGCGCATCAGCGAGTCCTCAAGCACCGCCTTGACCTCCATGACGCGGCCGAAGGCCTCGTCGGCATCGGCCTTGAGGACCGCCGACTGGATGGACGCGGGCATCGCGCCCGTGAGTTTCCGCAGTTCCTCCAGCGTCACCGCCTTGCCGTCCAGGAGGACAGGCTGGCCCTTCCGCAGGACCACCACGATCTCGACCTTCTTGGGCGCGACCGCCTGGCCGGTCGGCCGCAGGACGACCTCAACGGACGTGCCGACGAGCGGGACGATCCGCGGGTTGGCCTCGCACAGGAGGTCGGCGTTGACGTCGGTGGACGCGAAGGGAACGTCCAGGACGGCCTCGGCGAAATTGGACAGGCACACGACCGTGCCTTCGCGATCCGAGGCGACGAGGTCTTCCTTGCCGGCCAGGCCGACGTAGACCCACTGAAGCGGTTGCTCGAGGTCCGACTGGGACCCGGACGGCCTCAGGAGTTTCCACGCCGGGACCTCCACGGTTTCCGCCTTGCCGTCGGCCGCCTGGCGCGAGAAACGGACCAGGACGTCCACGGTCGCTCCGGCGGGCGGACTGAACGCGCCGCCCTCGGTCCTGTAACCGGGCTGGCCGTGTCCGAGGCCCAGCAGGGCCAGGGCGAACGTCACGTGCGACGGCTTGGCCGCCACGACGATGACGCTCTCGTGCTCGCGGGTCCCCTTGCTACAGATGAGGAGTTCCAGGGCGCCCTTCTGGAGGCAGACCACGCCATCCAGGCGGACCTCCTTGGCCTTGAGGTCCACGACGATGCCGGGCAGGGTCTTGATGACCGTGACCTCGGGGGCCGGTGCGGGCGTCGCGGCGGGCGGCTCGGCCGGTTCGCTGGCGGTCAGCGGCGACGCGCCTGCCGCAAGGACAACCGTCACCAGAGCAAGCGAGAACCAGCGCATGGGGTGTCCTCCTAGTAGTCCGTCACACTGGATTCTGTGGGTGCCATGCTTTCGCGCTGTCGCGAAAGCATGGTCCGTATCTTCGGGGGCATGCTTTTGCTGCGCAAAAGCATGGCACCCTGAACCCCCCCCATTTCAAGTGTGACAGACTTCCGGCGCATCCGCGTGATCACTTGCTCTCGACCGGCTGGCTGCACGCCGCCAGGGCCAGAAGAGAGTAACTGGTCGGCACGGGCGCATACCCTTCGAACCAGCGGTCCTTCTCGTTGACCCACGAGCCGTCGGGTTTCTGTCGCGCCAGGATCGCCTGGGTCAGTTCGGCCCGCCAGTCGTGGACGCGGCGTGCGGCGTCGCGGAACGTCTGCTCGTGCGACGCGGCGCTATAGGCCGCCAGCGCCCGCCCGGCCGTCATGTAATAGTAATAGAGGCCCTGCTGGCCGAGGTCGGGGTTCTCCTCGAACGTCCAGTGCTTGCGGATCCAGTCCAGCGCGCTTGCGACGCGGCCATCCTCCACGCTCAGGTTCGCGAAGACGAACGCCTTCAGGATCGCGTAGGTCATCGAGCCGTAGGTCCGGAAGACCTTGCGGCCGTCGGGGAGTTCCACCATTTCCGCCTTCGACTCGACGGGGGAATAGATGCCGCCGCCGTCATCGCGCCCGGCGAAGGCCCTGTCGTTGGTCTCCGTGCGGTCCTGCGAGCGGCTGACGAAGACCATGGCCCGCTCCCAGACCTTGCTCTCGGGCTTGACGCCGGCCTCGCGCAGGGCGTCGAGGGCGAACTGCGTGTTCGAAATGTCGGGGCGGTTCGACTTGCCGTAACCGAAGCCGCCGTACTTGAGGTCCGACTTCTCGATGCTCTCGTCGGCGCCCCACTGGCTCTTCTCGACGTAGTCGGTCGCCTTCTTAATCTGGTCGGCGTAGGTCTTGGCATCGGCCTTGACGAGGACCGCCAGGGAGAGGCTGGTCGAGTAAATCTTCAGGCCCACCTCGTCGTAGATGCCGCCGTCGGGCTTGACGGCCTTCAGGATATAATTCACCGCGCGGCGTACGGCGGGCTCCCGGATCGTCTGGCCGGCCTCCAGGAGCGCCTCGGTGCAGAGGGCCGTGATGCCGACGTCGCCCTGCGGCTTGCCCCAGGAGCCGTCGGCGGCCTGTTCCTTGAGGAGCATCGCCACGCCGCGCGCCATGGCCTGGCGGCGGCGGTCGGCGAGCGAGGGGGTTGCCGGGGCGGGAGCCGACTCCGGGGCGGCCTTGACCTCGGCCGGCGCCGCGGGCGCTTCCGGCGTCGCCGACTCGGCCGCAGCGGCCGCAAACCATCCGGACGCCGCCAGGCCGAGGGCGACGAGGCCGACGAAGAACATCCATCCCGCCGCGATTCTCGCCGGACGGGCCGCGAAACCTTTCGAGATATTCCGCATGGCCATCCTCCTCATGGGGTCAAGGGGCTCTGTATTGTACGACCGACCACCGGTTGCGTGCGGCCGTCTCAGACCTCGCCGGAGGCGTCTCCCGATGGCGGCTTCTTGGATCGGACGGCCGCGAGGACGAAAAAGTAGACGGCCCCTATGGCACACAGGGGCAGCGCCACACGATTGAGCCAGATGGTCCCCGTGCTGCCTTTGGCCTCCCAACTGCTGCCGGCGCTGCCCAGGAACAGGTCGTAGAAGCACCAGGCCGCCATCAACAGGCACAACAGGCCGAAGAACAACAACAGACCTGGCCCGAATCGCTGGCGCTGGCCCTCGGGCTCGGGCGCCGCTTGCTTTGGGGTCTTAATCTCTACCATAAAGGCTCTCCTTGGAATGTCCCTTTCTCCAGGCTGCGGCGGACCCACTTATTGTAAGGCGTGCCGCCGGTAGTGCAAGTGCCGCGCGGCGGTTCACGGTGCGGCCTCGGAACCGGCCATTCGGTCCTTGTTGAGATCCTTGTTGAGACCGGACCCGTATGGGCCGGACCCGTATGGGCCCGCAGAGGGCGTCGCCGCCACGTCCGGCGGAATCTCGACGCGCGCCCCGACTCTGGCGCCGTGCGCCTCAAACCACCCCGCCGGCGCCTCGAGCGCGAACCGCACGGGCTCGCGGCTGAAGACCGGTTCAAGGTCGTGCGCCTTCATGTGCTCCGCCTGGGTGATGAGACCGTCCGAACGGATGTATGCCAGGTCGAGGTCCACGTACGTGTTTTTCATCCAGAACGAGAGGTTCGCCTGGCGCTGGAAGACGAAAAGCATCGCCTCGTCGGGCCCCAGGCGCTCGCGGAACATCATCCCTTTCCGCTGCGTCTCCTCCGTGCTAGCGACCTCGACGCGAAGCGGGACGCCGGCGACGCGGATGACGGCCGTCGCCAGGTGCTGCGGCCGCTTGGCGCCATTGCTCGGCGCGGGCGGCCGCTCGCAGCCCAAGCAGAGGGCGCTGCACAGGAGCACGGTTATTGAGGCGGCAGGCCACCCGCCGCTTCCGCCTTCGCCAAGGCTACGGCGGACAAGTCCGCGGCGGGCTCTTGGAAGAGGCCGCCGGCCGTCTTCAGTTCCGCGTTCCGCGTTCCGCGTTCCGAGTTCACTCACAGAAATCCTCCGGGTCATATCCGATGGCCTTGATCAGGCGCTCCAGGAGTTCCATCGGCAGGCCGATCACGTTCGTCATGCTCCCCGTGACCTCCTGGATGTGCCGGTCGCCGGTCTCCTGGAGGGCGTAGGCGCCGGCCTTGCCGAGGGCCTCGCCGCCGGCCACGTATGCAGCGATCTGGTCGGGCGCGAGGCGCCGCATGAGGACGCGCGTCACGTCGTGCGCGAGCATCCTCCGGCCGCGCGCAAGGTCCACGAGCGCAAGGCCCGTCAGGACGCGGTGCTCGGAGCCGGAGAGTTCCGAGAGGATCCGGCGCGCGTCGGCCTCGTCGGAGGGTTTGCCGATGATCCGGTCGCCCAGAAGGACGATCGTGTCGGCGCCCAGGACGAGGCCGTCGGCGAGTCCATAGGCCTCGACGGCCGCCATCGCCTTCAGGTAGGCCAGGCTTTCGACGTGTGCGCCCGGCTTCGCCGGGGCAGAGCCCGGCGGCGCACCGGCTGCCGCGCCGTCGCTCGACCTGCCTGTCCGGTAGGCAGGCCCGGAGGCTCTCGACGGGCGGTCGTCAATCGGCGGCGGCCGGACCTCGAAGCGATAGCCGGCCTCGCGCAGGAGGTCGCGCCGCCGCGGCGAACTTGAGGCCAGGATAAGTTGCAGTCGGTTCATCGTCATGCTTGTCGGGTTCCGAAGCCCTCTCCCGTCACAGCCGCCGGAAGTCCAGCCACCCGCGGCGTCCATCCCAGCGGACCACCAAATCGGTGCTGCACACCTGGCACCGGATGACGGCGCCTGCGGCGGTGCCGCCGCGAACGACCAACTCGGCGGCGCAGATCGGGCAGTGTCGCGCGAACGTCTCCGGGAGGAGTTCCGGCGCCGGGCCCGGCGCGGCCAGGCCGAGGGTGGACTGGACGAGGTGCCGCGGAGCGTGCGCGGCCACAAGGCGGCTCAGTTCGTGGACCGATTCGCCGGTGCCGAAGACGACCGCTCCCACGAGGAGGTCTTCGTCGAAGACGAGTCGCCGAAAGACGCTCGGCTCGTCGTGGTGTTCCTCCGCCGTCACGCCGCCCTGGGCCGCCAGGTGGCCGCGACCTATCACGGCCAGGTCACGGCCGAAGATGGCCGTCCTGACGCGGACGGCCTCCATGGCCGGCTCGGCCTTCCGGTCGAGCATGGTGGCCGCGGCCAGGCCGCCCTGTGCCCACGCCCGTTGCCAGCAGAACGCGGCCCCCTCTTCGCCGAACTCGTCGTATCCGGCCGGCTCGGCGACGTCGCCTGCGGCAAAGATGTCCGCCTGGCTCGTCCTGAGGGCCACGTCCACCTGGATGCCGCGGCGCACGGCGATGCCTGAGCCTTGGATCACGGCGATGGCGGGCCGACGGCGGCACCCGACGGCCACCAGTTCCGCCGGCACCGTCTCCCCCGCCGTCGTCTCGACGCCGATGGCGCGGCCTCCAGCCCCGATGATGGCGCGCGGGGCCGCGTGGCGCCTCAGCACGACGCCGGCATTCTCCAGGACCCTCTCAACCATGGCCCCCGTGTGCTCGTCGAGCATCTCGGGCCAGAACCGCTCGCCGCGCAGCAACTGGGTCACACGCAGGCCGCGACCGAGGAGGCTCTCGGCCAGCGCCAGCCCGATGACGCCTTCGCCGAGGATGGCCGCCTGGCGCGCCTCGCCGAGCGACGGCTTGACGGCCTGCGCCTCCTCCAGCGTGTCGAGCGCCGCCACGCCTCGGAGGTCCGTGCCGGGGATGTAGAAGGGAACCGCCCGCGTGCCGGTGGCCAGGAGCAGCCGGTCATAGCGGACGGACTGGCCGGCCATGCGGTCCTTGTTGAGACCGGATCCTTGTTGAGACCGGACCCGTATGGGCCCGTATGGACCCGTAGGGGAAGCCAGGATCACCTCGTGGGCCCCCAGGTCCACCCGATCCACGCGGGTCCCCAGCAAGAGGTCAATGCGTTCGCGGCGATAGGCGTTGCGGCTCTGGAAGATGAGTTCCGGCAGCGTCAGGCCGCCGGCCAGGAACTCGCCGAGTTGGCGGCGCAGGTAGAAGGGATAGGATTCCTCGGTAATGAGGGTGACCTGGGCGTCGGAATCGGCGCGGCGGATGGCCTTGGCGGCGCGATAACCGGCCGCCCCGTTGCCGATGATGACGAAGTGCGCGCTCACGGACCCTCGCTTCCCGACGACTCACGCCCGGGCGGCGCCGCCGCCCCTTCGGCGCGAGCGCGATGCAGGTGATGACCGTAGCGCCTCCGGTACGACCGGATGCCGTAATAGAAGATTACATAACAGACCACTCCGGCTGCAAGGCCGACCGCCACGGTTCCCACCCAGAGGGGCAAGGCCGCATGCCACATCAGCGCCAGCCACTGCCGCCCGAGTTCCCCCCACCCCACGGCCGGGTCCGAGACCCTGGCCAGTGCCTCCCGGACCTCGCTCACGCCCGGACCGCCCACCACGGCCTGACCGATGACATAGCAAAATGAATAGATTGGCACGTTGGTCGCCGGATTGGTGACCCAGACCATGGGGATTCCGGCCACCTTGTTGGCCCCGAGGAGCCACGCGAGGGCGACCACCAGGAGCATCTGAACGCCCCAGGTCGGAGTCACCGCGATGAACACCCCCACCGCCACGCCGAGGGCGATCCGGTGGGGCGAGTCGTCCAGGTGCAGCAGGCCGACGAACCACCCTTTGACCTTGTTCCACCCGCGCCTCAGCGGCAACGCATGCTCCTTCCTCGCGCCGGGGGTGGCATGGTCACGCTTTGTCTCTGCGTGACCATGCGATCTTGTCGGCAGCACATGGCCACGCAACGACACGGCGTGGCCATGCCACCCGGCCGCTAGCCTTTCCAGTTCCAGATCTCCCGAAGGTGGCGAGCCACTTCTTCGGCCGTGACGTTCTTCATGCAGCACAGGGCCTCGGGCCCGCCCGCGTACAGGCACTGGCGCCGGTAGCACGGGCTGCACGGGGCGCGCCCGGCCAGGACGCGATGGCCCGGCCCGCGCGGGCCGGTGCGGTCCGGATGGGTCGGCCCGAAAATGGCCACCACGGGCGTGCCGACGGCCGCCGCGATGTGCATCGGACCCGAATCGTTGGTCACCATGGCGCGGGCCTCGGCGATGAGGGCCACGAGTTCCCTGAGCGCGGTCCGATTCGTAAGGTCAATGGGCCGCGATTTCGCGGTCCGGGCGACCTCGCGCCCGACGGCCGCGGCCGCAGCGCTGCCGACGAGGACCGCCCGCGCGCCGGCCTCGGACGCCAGGCGGTCGAGCACTTCGGCGAACCGCTCGGGCGGCCACTGCTTGGTTTCCCATCGCGCGTGGGCCGCGACCACGAGCAGGGGCTGGTCCGCCGCAACCCCCTCGGCCGCAAGGCGCGACCGGACCGCCGCACGGTCCTCCGGCGCCACCGGCAGATGGTCCGTCGCCCGCGGCGCCGCCAGGCCGACGTGGCGCGCCAGGGCCAGGTACCGGTCCACGGCGTGCATTTCTTCGGGGGCCGCGACGCGGTCCGTGTAGAAGAGCGGCGCCATCTCCCGTGCTTTCGTGAAGCCGACGCGGCTCGGGGCGCCCGTGGCCGCCGCAAGGAATCCGCTCCGAAACAGGCCTTGAAGGTCCAGGACCGTCGTGAACCGCCGACGCCGCAGGTCTTCCAGGAACGCGATGAACGACGCCGTGGCCCGGGCGCTGCGGCCGATGCGGCCGAACTCGTGCCGGTCGAAGACCACCATCTCGTCGAGCCGAGGGTGCCCCTCCAGCAGGCCCGCAAACGGACGCGACAACAGCCAGGTGACGTGGGCCTCCGGGTGCGACTCCTTGAGGGCCGTCAGGACCGGCAGCGCCTGGACGATGTCCCCCATGCTCGAAGGCTTGATGATCAGCGTTCGCGAAAAGTTCATGATGGCCGACCTGGTTTGCCAGGGCGACGCTGCTGCAAGTCCGCCGCAGGCGAGATTCGCCTTGGCGAACCCGGCGCCGCGACGGGCTTGCGGCGCAACCGTTCCATCTTCCGCGCGCTCAGGCGCGCGAGGCGTTTCCACCAGCGGCGGAGCCGCCGCGCCACAGGCGGGAGCGCCCCGCGCCGGCGCGAGGCCGTGGCGATGGCTCGCGGGCACCCACGCCGCCCGAGGTATGTCCTGAGGAACCTCATGCGGTCCGTCAACCGCCCGACGCCGGCCTCGTCCAGGCTGACGCTGAGGCGCATCAGGTTCTGAAGTCGCCGCCTGATGGCGACCCGCCGGCCCATCCTCAGGCCGTCCAGGTCCACGAGCACCGGCCTGTGCTGAGCCCCGCCGAAGGGCCTGTGCAGGCCCGCGCCGCAGGGCGCCACGAGGATGTTCGGCGCCTTGAGGTCGCGGTGCGAGAAGCCCGCTTCGTGCAAGCGCCGGACAAGTCGCGCCAGTTCCCACGTGACGTGCCGCCGCGCGGCGGGTGCCGGCCCGCGCCGGAGCCACTCGGTCAGCGGTTCGCCGGCGACGGGTTCTGTCAGAAGGAGCGTGTCCTCTACGGCGCCGCGTCTGCGCCGGTCGAGCGCCGCGGCCGGCCGCGCTGTCGCTATGCCGCGCGCCAGGAGCGCGTGCCCCCGCCGGAATGCCGCCACCGACCGCGACGGGCCAAGGCCCCGCTCGTCGGCCCGGTTGTGCCGCTTGACGACCAGCGTCCGACCGTCGTCCAGTCGCAGCAGGCGGACGGTGGACGTGCGGCCGTCCTTGAGGACCGTGGTGTCGGCGCCCGCGAGGGGGTCGTCCGGCCCGGCTACGCCGGGGCGAAGCCGGGCGGCCAGGAACCGCTCGACGGCATCGGCCCAGTCGGCGGTCGCCCATCCGCGCCATCCTGGCACGGCATGCGTGCCGCCGACCGCGATCCGTCGGAAGTATTTCGACGGCCGGCGCGTCCGCCGGTCGCGATGCCGGTAAAATCGCTGCCGGTATGCGGCCGTCGCGCTGGCCACTTGGGCCGCGCCGGGCTTCGCCCCGGCGTAGCGGGGCTCCGCCCTGGCGAAGCCGGGTGTATCCTCGACCAGCCCGCCGAGTCGCGCCAGGCACCGCATCCGCTCGGACACCGAGGCGATCGGTTCGAAAAAGTGTTCCAGTTGAATCAGGTGTTCGAGCAGGCTTTCCGGGCCGGCCGGGCGCTGGACTTCCGCCAGGTCCACGAGGCTCAGCCGCCACTCGCCCGGCCCGCCCGATATCATGATGTTACCCGGATGGAGGTCGGGAAGATAGAGGTCGGCCCTGGCGAGGCCCGCCACAAGGTCCGCCAGCCGTTCGGCCAATGCCCGCGGAGCGATGGTCCCTGGCGGCGGGGTGCGGCGGCGACGGAAGACGCTCACGAGTTCCGGCGGCCGCGCGCCGGGATAGGGTGGGTCGCCGGGCATCGCCTCGAAGTACCGCTCGAACAGGTACTCGTCGAGCCGCTCGGCGCCGGGAACCTCGCGCGTGACGAGGATCTCTTCGGCGCCGCGCGAGAGGGCCACCGGCTCCGGCACGTCGAGGCCGGCCTCCCGTGCCGCTTCGATCGCGTCCCACTCGCGCCGCCCGGGTCCGAGGCCCAGGAGGGCCCGCAGCCGCGCGAGCGGTCCGCCCGCCGCGTAGGCCTTGACATAGAAGGAGGCGTCGCCCGCCGAGCAGCGGTAAACCGCCCGGCCTGCGCCGCGTTTGACGAGCGTTAGCCGTTCGGGCCGCGCCGCGGGCCAGCCGGCTTCGAGGAGCGGTCGGGCGGCGTCGGGTCGGACCCACCATCGTCGGCCGTCGCGCTCGATGATCTCTCGTTGACTCATAGGACTTGTCTGCCCTGCCTGCCGGCAGGCAAGCGGCAGGCAGGCTTGGAACTTGAGCGCCCGGGGCCTCTTGGGGTCG
>Ga0315275_10003102_pt1 | contig 15229 bp, 19 predicted proteins | sample YL17G03_0_MG_FD_205557 | JGI IMG/M metagenome (GOLD analysis project Ga0315275, IMG submission 205557) | Sediment microbial communities from Yellowstone Lake, YNP, Wyoming, USA - YL17G03_0 | ecosystem: Environmental > Aquatic > Freshwater > Lake > Sediment | place: USA: Wyoming | collected... | reverse complement strand
TATGCTGCAGCCAAGTATGCAGATACCGGCGCCAAAGACATAGCCAAGGTGGCATCCATGGCCAAGCTCTTCTCATCTGACGTGGCGATGAGGGTTACCACTGATGTGGTTCAGATCTTTGGAGGTTATGGCTATATGCGTGATTATCCCGTGGAAAAGATGATGCGGGATGCCAAGATCCTTCAAATCTATGAAGGGACAAACCAGATCCAGAGGAATGTAATCGGGCAGTTCCTGATAAAGCAAGGGGCCCGGCGCTGATATACCTTTTCTCAAGGCGTGATGTCTAAGATAGCGTTTATCTTTCCAGGTCAGGGATCGCAATACGTGGGCATGGGGAAAGAGGTTTTTCAAAATTTCCCTTTAGCCAGGCAGACATTTGAGGAGGCTGACGATGCGCTCGGTCATACCCTCTCCAAGCTCTGTTTTGATGGGCCGGAATCTGAATTAAAGTTGACCTTCAACACTCAACCCGCTATTCTGACAGTGAGTGCAGCCATCCTCAAGGTGCTGTTTGCCGAGACAGGCATCAGCCCTTCTTGTTTGGCTGGCCATAGCTTGGGTGAATACACTTCTCTCTTTGCGGCAGGGGCTTTACCTTTCCCTGACGGTGTCAGGATTACCAGGTTGCGGGGGAAGCTTATGCAGGAAGCGGTTCCCGTTGGCGAAGGAAGTATGGCTGCCATCATTGGTCTGCCGAAAGGTGAGGTAGAGAAGATCTGCGCTGAAGCTGCCTCCGGTCAGGTTGTATCTCCGGCGAACTACAACAGCCCGGAACAGATTGTCATCTCCGGACACAAGGAGGCGGTAGAGAGGGCAAGCACCATGGCATTAGAACGTGGAGTCCGCGTGGTTGCTCTGCCGGTGAGCGCCCCTTTTCACTGCAGCCTCATGAAACCAGTTGCAGAAAAGTTGGGGGAAGAACTGAAAAAGATCTCTTTTTCTGAAATCAAAATCCCGGTAATTTCCAATGCCGAGGCAGATCCCTATCCTTCCAAAGAAGAGATTCGGAGATTATTAACCACACAGGTTGACCATCCGGTGAGATGGGAAGAATCAATGAACCGTCTCATACAGGATGGGATAGAAACGTTTATTGAGGTAGGACCCGGCAGGGTGCTTTCCGGTTTAATGAAGAGGATCAACCGGGGTGTAAAGACCCTCAATGTAGAAGATGTGAATGGATTGAAGAACCTGGAGAAGAGCTGTTGAGTAGTGCAGGCGAATTGAAAGGCAAGGTAGCGATCGTTACCGGTGGTGCACAGGGTATCGGTAGAGCTATAGCACTCACCCTTGCCCGTTCCGGGGCAGATGTGGTGGTCTCCGATATCAACTTAGAAAAGGCCCAGGAGACTGCGAGAGAGATCGAAGCGCTGAATGTGAGGAGTCTCGCCATCAAGTCTAATGTGGCTGATGTCAACGAAGCGGAACAGATGGTGAAAGAAACCGTTGATAAACTGGGGAGAATTGATATTCTGGTGAACAATGCCGGCATCACCAGAGACAATGTACTCCTGAGAATGAAACCAGAGGATTGGGATCAGGTGATGGCTATTAACCTGAGGGGCACCTTTCTCTGTACCAGGACAGCCCTCAAGTTTATGTTTCGCCAGAGGAGCGGCAGGATTGTAAATATTGCATCTATTACAGGGCTTATGGGAAATGCCGGGCAGGCAAACTATTCAGCCTCCAAGGCAGGCATTATCGGATTTACAAAAGCGACGGCGAGAGAGTATGCTAACCGGGGTATCACGGTAAACGCCGTAGCTCCTGGTTTCATCGATACAGCAATGACCCAGGCTATCCCGGAAAAGGAACGGGAAATGCTGATCAAACAGATTCCCCTGGAGAGGCTGGGTACCGCAGATGATGTTGCCTCTGCGGTTTATTTCCTCGTATCTGATTTATCCAGTTATATTACCGGTCAGGTGATTAACGTAAATGGCGGTATGTATATGTGAAAGGAGGAAGGTATGGTAATCTTAGGAGCAACATGGAAGGGGGGTGAAAGATAGATGGCAGAAGCTTCCGTAGAGAAAAGGGTCAAGGAGATCATTATTGAACAACTTGGCGTAAAAGAAGAAGAGGTTGTACCTGAGGCATCCTTTGTTGATGATTTAGGGGCAGACTCTCTTGACTTGGTTGAATTGGTGATGCTTTTAGAAGAGGAATTCGGTCAGGAGATACCCGATGAGGATGCGGAGAAAATCCAGACAGTTCAGGACGCCATTGATTATATTGCTTCACACCTCCAGACATAAACGAGGGGGGGGGCGTTAAGGCGTGCACCTAACGGTTTAAAGGAGAGGGAATCGTGAAAAGAAGGGTAGTCGTTACTGGTTTAGGGATTGTCAGTCCTCTCGGTATTGGTCTGAAAGAGAACTGGCAGGCTGTCTGCGAAGGACGGTCAGGAATCGGCCCGATAACCAAGTTTGATACTACCGAATACGAAACCAAGATTGCCGGTGAGGTAAAGAATTTTGATCCCACCTCCTTCCTTGACAAGAAGGAGGCGCGGAAAATGGATCCTTTCATCCACTATGCCCTCGCCTCCGGTATCATGGCGATGGAAGATTCCCATCTGAAGATCGATGAGACCAACGCTGTGAGAGTGGGGGTCCTGGTCGGAGCCGGTCTGGGTGGACTCACAACCATTGAAAAGTACCACTCCATTCTTCTGAAGGACGGCCCGAAAAAGCTGTCTCCTTTCTTTATACCCATGCTCATCGTTAACCTGGCACCCGGGCAGATCTCCATCTACTTTGGCACAAAAGGACCGAACAGCAGTGTGGTTACGGCCTGCGCCACGGGGAACCATTCTATCGGAGAGGCCTCCAAAATCATCCAGAGAGGGGATGCAGATGCCATGATTGCCGGTGGTGCTGAGGCTACCATTACCCCTCTGGCAGTCGGCGGATTCAATGCGATGAAAGCCCTCTCCACGAGGAATGACGAACCACAAAAGGCAAGCCGCCCCTTTGAGAAGAATCGGGATGGTTTCGTTATTGCCGAAGGTGCCGGGATTCTCATCCTGGAAGAGCTCAACCACGCCTTAAAGCGGAACGCTCCTATCTATGCCGAGATCATTGGATTCGGCTGTAATGCAGACGCCTATCATATCGCTGCCCCTTCACCGAACGGTGAGGGGGCAGCTCGCTGCATGGAGATTGCCCTGAATGATGCGGGCATTCCCTACAGTGAAGTGGATTATATCAATGCTCACGGTACATCCACCCCGCTCAATGACATTGCTGAGACAATGGCTATGAAAACCGTATTTAAAGAACACGCAAAAAAATTGCTGGTAAGTTCAACCAAGTCGATGACCGGCCACCTCTTAGGTGCCTCTGGCGGGGTAGAGGCGGTGTTCTCCATACTTACCATTAAGGAAGGAATCGTACCACCCACCATTAATTATGAAGTGCCGGATCCAGCGTGTGATCTGGACTATGTACCCAATGTTGCCCGGAAGTCGAAGGTAAGGGTCGCAATGTCTAATTCCTTCGGTTTTGGCGGAACCAACGCCACATTGATTTTTAAGGAATTTAGTAGCTACTAATTCATAAGGATGAACATTATCATCGGGAGCGATCACAGGGGACGGGTTCTCAAAGAAAAGATAAAGACTTTTCTCTCAGAAAAGTCTTTCCCCCTGGTCGATGCGGGACCTTTTAATGGCGAACCTGTTGACTATCCTGATCTCGCCAAAGAGGTTGCAGAAAAGGTTTCCGCCGGAGTGTGTGATCGTGGTATCCTTATCTGCGGATCGGGAATCGGGATGTCCATTGCAGCAAATAAATTTCCCCGGGTGAGAGCTGCCCTCTGCAAGGATACACATTGTGCTCTCGTGAGTCGCAAACACAATGACGCAAATATTCTCATCTTGGGAGCTGATACAACTCCCCAGGATGTAGCGTTGGCAATTGTCGATACCTGGATGAAAGGCGAGTTTGAAGGGGGAAGGCACCAGCGGAGACTTGATAAGATAAAGGAAATTGAGGATGCCCAGTTTAAGAGAGGTTGACCCCGAGGCTTCAGAGTTAATCAGGCTCGAAACAGAACGACAGTCAAGCAAGTTGGTTATGATCGCCTCAGAGAACTTCGTAAGCGAAGCAGTGCTTGAGGCACAGGGGAGCATTTTAACCAACAAGTATGCAGAAGGGTATCCAAACCGGCGCTATTATGGCGGCTGCGAGTTCTGCGACCGCATTGAAGAACTCGCCATGAGCCGGGCAAAGAAACTCTTCGGAGCAGATCACGTAAACGTGCAGCCCCATTCCGGGACTCAGGCCAACATGGCAGTTTTCTTCTCCGTCCTGGAGCCGGGTGACACGATCCTCGGAATGAAACGTTCACACGGCGGTCACCTGAGCCACGGGAGTTCGGTCAATTTTTCAGGGAAGCTTTATCAAGTTGCAACCTATGGAGTCAATGCTGAAACGAATCAGATTGATCACGATGAATTAGAGAGCATTGCCCTCGCCTGTCGGCCGAAAATCATCATTTCCGGGGCAAGTTCATACCCCCGGATCATCGACTTCAAGCGCATTGGAGAGATTGCACGGAAAGTCGGGGCCTATCACATGGCAGACATTGCCCATATTGCCGGGCTGGTTGCTACCGGGCTCCACCCCAGCCCCGTACCTCATGCAGATTTTATTACCACAACGACCCACAAGACCCTCCGGGGACCGAGGGGGGGAATGGTCATGTGTACCAAGGAGTTCGCCCAGAAAATTGACGCCTGCGTCTTCCCCGGTATCCAGGGGGGGCCGCTGATGCATATCATTGCTGCAAAGGCGGTGGCCTTACAGGAAGCCTTCTCCCCCGCATTTCTTGAATACCAGAAACAAATCTTAAAAAATGCGCTAACCCTGTGCAGTGAACTGCAGGCACGCGGGTACTCTTTCATTTCGGGCGGGACAGATAACCATCTCATGCTCATGGATCTTCGCAAGCATGACTTCACGGGCAAGATGGCTGAAGATGCCCTCGATGAAGCAGGGATTGCCATTAACAAAAACGAGATCCCTTTCGATACGAGAGGCCCTCAAGTCACGAGCGGGATACGGATTGGTGTCCAGGCAGTAACGAGCATGGGCATGAAAGAAGCGGAAATGAAGGAGATTTCCCGCCTTATCTCTGATGTCCTGAGCAATATCCATGACACGTCCACACGCAAGAGGGTAAGGGAAGCGGTTCATCATCTCTGTAGCAGATTCCCTCTCTATCAAAAACGTCTTAACGAGTATGTGAAGGTCTAATGGAGAGACCAAGTTGGGAAGAATACTTCATGGCAATTACCCATCTCGTGGCCAAGCGTTCAACCTGTATCCGGAGGCAGGTTGGAGCAATCCTGATAAAAGACAAGAGGATTCTTGCCACGGGATATAACGGCGCCCCCTCGGGTCTGCCACACTGCCATGCTGTTGGATGTTTGAGGGAAACCGAGGGTATACCTTCGGGTGAGAGACACGAACTCTGCCGTGGCCTCCATGCTGAGCAGAACGTCATTATTCAGGCTGCATATCATGGGATTAATATCCAGAGTGCTCACCTCTACTGTACCAATCTCCCCTGCAGCATCTGCATGAAGATGATCATTGCTGCCGGCATCAGGAAGATTTGCTATGAAGAGGGTTACCCGGACCGGCTGGCTCAGGAGATGATAAAAGAATCATCTCTTGAACTTTTCCAACTATCAAAAAAGAATGGACAAAAAAAGGACCCATCATGAAATGTCCTTTCTGTTCGAGTGTCGAGAATAGGGTAATCGATTCCCGGTTGAGCAAGGATGGTAATGTCATCCGGAGGAGGAGGGAATGCTTTTCCTGCCAGAGGAGATTTACCACCCATGAACGGGTTGAGGAAATTTCGCCGGTAGTAATTAAAAAAGACGGCAGGAGAGAACCCTTTGACCGTAACAAGATCTTTGCGGGGATCCAGAAGGCATGTGAAAAGCGACCGGTGAGTATCGAAGCAATTGACAGCACGGTTGAGAAAATCGAGAGAGATCTCCAGGAAAAAGGCGAGAAAGAAATCAAGAGTGCGGAGATTGGAGAGCGGATAATGCAGGCACTCCACAGTTTAGATGAGGTTGCCTATGTTCGCTTCGCCTCGGTATACCGCCAGTTCACAGATATAAGCGAGTTCATGGCAGAGGTAAGAGAACTGCTCAGTACCAAGAAAAACCAACCGTCATAACCTGCCAAAATAGAACGGGTTCAAGGGGCCTAGTGAAAATGTCAAATGACAAAGCCCAAATGGAAAAAATCCAAATTCCAAAGCTCAAATGCCAAATGAATGTCAAATGTCAAAGTTTAAATTTGGCGTATGGATTCTATTGATATTTCGGGTTTTGACATTTGGATTTTATTTGAACTTTGGGTTTTGACATTTGGATTTTAAAAAATAGCACCCTCGAATCCTTGAACCCTACCGTTATGAGTAACCCCAAAGAAGAGCACTACATGCGGATAGCCCTTTCCCTCGCCAAGAGAGGCAGAGGAAAGGTCAGCCCCAACCCCCTGGTGGGAGCAGTACTGGTGAAAAAGGGCCGGATCGTAGGGAAAGGGTTCCACCAGACGGCAGGTGGACCGCATGCTGAGGTGAATGCCATGAAAGCGGCTGGAGATAAAGCCAGGGGGGCAGACCTCTACATCAATCTCGAACCATGCTGCCACTATGGGAAAACTCCTCCCTGCACCGATACCCTCCTACAGCATAAGATCAAGAGGGTCTTTGTCGGCATGGTTGACCCCAATCCGCTGGTCTCTGGTAAAGGGCTGGAGAGGTTGATCAAGGCCGGCATTCGGGTAAAGACAGGGATACTGGAGGCGGAGGCAAGGAAGTTAAACGAAGTATTTATAAAATATATCACCCGGAAAATGCCGTTCGTTATCCTGAAGGTTGCCTCCACTATCGATGGAAAGATTGCCACCAGAACCGGTGATGCCCGATGGATTACCGGAGAAAAGGCTCGCTCCTTTGTGCATCAATTGAGAAATGAGGTGGAAGCAGTCCTCGTGGGAATAGGCACAGTAAAGAGAGACAATCCCCTCCTCACTACTCGCCTGTCTCAAGGAAAAGGCAGGGATCCCCATCGGATTGTGATTGATACCAATCTTACCCTACCGCTTTCCAGTAAACTTCTCCACCTCAATTCCCCAGCCAGGACGATCATTGTTGCTGCTCACAATGCTTCCACCCGCAAGATGAGGAAACTGAAAGAACTGGGAGCAACCATCCTCACCATTCCAACTCGCAAGGGAAGGCTCAACCTCAGAGAGCTCTTAAAAGAACTGGGAAAAATGGAAATAACCAGTATTATGGTCGAAGGAGGAAGAGAGATCTTTACCTCTTTTCTGGAACAGGGCCTGGCTGACAAGCTCTACCTCTTCTATGCCCCCAAGATCATCATGGGGAAGGAAGCAGTTGGAATTACCGGTGGACCTGGGAGAGCACGGTTAAAGGACGCCATTCAGGTAAGTGAGGTAAAGGTAAAAAGGCTGGGGTATGATATTCTCATCGAAGGGTATTTACAAAGATGAGCGATGGGCGTAGAATTTGCAGGTAGGAATCAAGGGGTCGAGTGAGAATGTCAAATGACAAAATCCAAAGCTCAAATTTGACATTTGAGCTTTGACATTTGGATTTTTCTACTTGCAACCTTGAACCCTTGAATCCTCGAACCCTATTAATGAATGAGGTGCAAGTGTTTACCGGCCTGATCGAGGACCTGGGTGAAGTGAAGAGAATAGAGAAAAGGGGTGAGAACCTCTCCCTCTTTATCTCTTCCCATCTCAATCCCCGGGAACTCAAGGATGGGGACAGCATAGCAGTGAACGGTGCGTGTCTCACCCTTGTTTCGACGACCCCTCAAGGCTTCACAGCAGAGGTTTCACCCGAAACCGTTAGGAGAACGAATCTGGGCGACCTCAGGGAAAGGGATCATGTGAACCTCGAAAGGGCACTCAGGTTAAGTGACCGCCTGGGAGGGCACTTAGTTTCAGGGCATGTGGACGGCACCGGCACCCTGAGCAGAAAGATGAAAGAAGGGGATTTCTGGCATATTACCTTTGCTGCCCCCCAAGAGATCATGAGGTATGTGATTGAAAAGGGTTCGATTGCCGTTGACGGGATCAGTCTTACGGTCAATCAGTGCCGGGATAAGGATTTTACCGTTACCATCATCCCCTTTACACTCAGCCACACGAATCTCGGCGAACGAAAGGTGGGGGAGAGGGTCAACCTCGAGGGAGACCTGATCGGGAAGTATGTAGAAAAGTTTATAGGCCAGAAAAAGGGGGCAGGGATAAACAAGGATCTTTTAGCCGAACACGGCTTTATGTAAATCAGTTCAGGAGAAAATCAATGCCGGTTTGCAGGACTCAGGATACAATCCAGGAAATAAAGAAAGGTAGGATGGTCATTCTCTGCGATGATGAGGACCGGGAGAATGAAGGCGACCTCACCATGGCTGCAGAGAAGGTCACGCCAGAGACCATCAATTTTATGGCTAAGTATGGAAGGGGACTTATCTGTCTTTCTCTTACAGAAGAAAAGCTTCAACAGCTCGACCTTCCCCTGATGGTGAGGGACAATACCTCACCCTATCAGACAGCATTTACCGTCTCCATTGATGCCAAGAAAGGGGTTACCACGGGGATCTCAGCCGCTGACCGGGCAACTACCATCTTAACTGCCATCCGGGATGACTGTAAGCCTGAAGACCTGGCCCGCCCGGGCCACATCTTCCCCCTCATGGCAAAAAAAGGGGGAGCGCTGGTGAGAACCGGACAGACGGAAGGTTCGGTTGACCTTGCCCGTCTCGCAGGATTCAAGCCGGCAGCGGTGATCTGCGAGATCATGAAGGACGACGGTACCATGGCGCGGATGCCGGACCTGAAAATCTTTGCTGAGGAACACAACATCAAGATTGCCACCATTGCCGACCTTATCAAATACCGCCTGCAGATGGAATGCCTGATCAAGAAGGCGGTTGAGACTCACTTTCCTACCATCTACGGCGGGGACTTCAGGATGATCATTTATGACAGCGAGGTGGACAGTAACCAGCACCTTGCCCTGGTCAAAGGGGAGTGGGAACCTGACGAAGATGTGCTCGTACGGGTCCACTCTGAATGCCTGACCGGCGATGCCTTGGGCTCACAGAGGTGCGACTGCGGCGAACAACTAAGGCACGCAATGGAGATGATCAACCGGGAAGGAAAAGGGGTGATCGTCTATATGCGCCAGGAAGGAAGGGGAATCGGCTTCTTGAATAAAATGCGAGCATATGCCCTCCAGGATGAGGGAAGAGATACCGTGGAGGCTAATGAAGAGCTGGGATTCAAGGCAGACCTGAGGGACTATGGCACCGGTGCTCAGATCCTGAGATCCCTGGGGGTCAAGAAGATGCGGCTCTTAACCAACAACCCGAAGAAGATTGTAGGCCTGGAAGGATACGGGCTGATTGTCACGGAGAGGGTTCCCATCGAAATCAAACCAGGCATAAAGAATCTGGGATACCTGAAGACCAAAAAGAAAAAGATGGGGCATCTGCTCAATATCAAAGACTAAGGTCAAGCAAGAGGAGGCGATATGGTAAAGTCCATAGAGGGGAAACTCAAGGCTGAAGGTTTACGGTTTGCAATCGTGGCGAGCCGCTTTAACGACTTCATCTCCCGCAGGCTCATTGACGGGGCAACAGATGCACTGCTCCGCCATGGGGCAGATGAAAAAAATATCGAGATCGTGCGGGTTCCCGGTTCGTTTGAAATCCCGCTCGTTGCCAAGAAAGTGGCGAACACCAGGAAATATGATGCTGTCATCTGTCTCGGTACGGTAATCCGGGGAGCCACTCCCCACTTTGAATATATCAGCGCCGAAGTGGCAAAGGGGATTGCCCAGGTCTCTCTCGAATCAGAGGTGCCTGTTGCCTTCGGGATATTGACCACCGACAATATCGAACAGGCAATTGAAAGGGCCGGAGCGAAATCAGGGAATAAAGGATGGGATGCTGCCCTTTCAGCCATCGAGATGGCCAACCTCCTGAAGGAAATTGGAAAGAAATAAGGTTATTCCTTGGCCAGCAGAAGGAAGTCACGTGAGCTTGCACTCCAGATTCTCTTTGAGCTTGACACCAATCAGAGTGATGTTCAAAAGGCAATTGATCAGTTCTGGAAAAACTTCGACTATCCGGAGGATTTACGGGAATTCTCAGAACGGCTCGTAGAGGGGGTTGCCGAGCACAGGGAAGAGATTGACCGGCTCATCAAAAAGCACGCCAAAAACTGGAGCCTCAGCCGGATAGACCGGGTGGACCGGAATATCCTGAGGGCTGCCATCTTCGAACTCGCACACTGCCCGGATATCCCGCCCAAAGTCGCTATCAACGAAGCGATTGAGCTCTCCAAGAAATTCGGCTCAGAAAAATCCCCGCCCTTCATCAATGGCATCCTCGATAAGGTGGCGCAGGAGATTAAAAAACTATAAAAATTTAAATGCTCTACGCCGCCCTCCATATTGCAGGGTATTATCGAGGGCTGATCTATAATGTAGATGCGGTGAAAGATTATATGAAGGCTACGAGGGCGTTTATTGAGAAGATAGCACCATAAAGCTGCCATTGAGGCGTTCGAGACCCGCGTCCGCGCGGGTTGAGAATCGCCTCGGATGGCTTGTTGGGACAGTCCTATTCCTCTGCGAAGTAGTCCGAGTCCACCTTCTTCAGTTCGTACGCGTTGACGGTGGAGACGCCGACGTTGTGGTCGATCATCAGCTGGGCCAATGTCTCGCCATCGATGAGCACAACCTTAGCATCGATTCGGGAGACGTAATCTTCCGCATCTGCAGAAAACTCCGAGGTCGTAATAAAGAGGCCCTTCTTCGCGCGCTGGCCGGTGAGTGCCCCAACGAACTTCTGGATCTCTGGCCTTCCGACTGTATTGTCCCACCGTTTGGCTTGGATATAGATCGCGTCGAGGCCGAGTTTGTCTTCCTTGATTATCCCGTCGATTCCGCCATCGCCGCTCTTTCCGACCGCCTTTCCTGCGTCCTGTCTGGTGCCTCCGTATCCCATTTTGACAATGACTTCGACCACAAGACGTTCAAAGAACGTCGGGGAACAGGTCTTCATCCTTTGCAGTAGATCGGCCGCAAGGTCATTCCTGATCTTCTGGTAGGCGCTTTCCAACGATTCCTCTGGGGTCTTGTTGTTCGTCTCAACCTCAGACTCGTCCTCCTGCCTGGTGTGCCGCAGCGCTCGAAACTCCTTGAATTCTTTGAACTGCGCGAGGTAGTTGACGTCAATCCGGCCTGGCTTCTTCTTGAGAACGTCCAGACCGCGAGGCGTGATCCTGTTTACTCCTCGTCTGGGTGCTTCGATCAGACCAGCCTTCTTCATGTAGGTCCTGGCCCACCCGATGCGATTGTCGAAGATCTCTTGTTGCCCGCTGGGCAACATTTCCTTCCGCTCCTGATCCGTCAGATTAAAATCCTTGGCGACGGCCTCGACCGCCTCGCGGAAACTATGTTCTTGTCCGTCCGCGTAGAACTTCAAAATCGGCAGCATGCAGGATTGGTAATCTGGTATGGCCATTTCATCTCCCCTTCATCTTCGTGTCCAACATTAAATTTTAAGTGGATTACACAATTGACAGCACTATAGAAGGAATATAAAAACGTGTCAATCCTCTTGCATAGAAAAATCAATGAAATGGCACTATCAGCAAGGTATCGCTTGGAGATAATGGGGTCACATCTTGGAGATAATGGGGTCACATCTTGATTTGTGATTTTAACTCCGTTAATTTCTCTCTGATCTTCCGGTTATCTTCAACACTCGCTCTAAGGGCTGCCACTCTGCGGCTCACAGCAGAATAAGAAAGTGCAAACAGCTGTCCGATCTCACTATTGGTATAGACACCCCTCTCCCACAGGAGGTAGATCAGTAAATCCCGGCTCTCCTTATCCCGTTCTCTTACTCTGCGCCGCTGGACCAATTCTTCTCTCCGGCAGTCCAAAATCTTTGCCCATTGGTCTACCATGTTCGCTACATTTCTCTCTCTGAGAATTCTTCTCTGTTGCGGGATTTCTCTGTGTGGTCTTCGGCCGGATAAATACTGCGTCTTCAGGTTCTCTATGAACTCATCTGTTCCCATGAATAGTCCATGCCGTACATCTTCCCAGATCCGTTTCTCTTCTCCTGCATAGGCTTGCAATGCCTGCCGATAGGACCGGTGCTTATCTTTCCCACCGAAGAACGATAATATCAACTCGGTATTGAGCCATCGGGGCTGGTTCTTTCCATTGGCGTATGCAGGACAGCTGCTCCAGGGGTAGTCGATTAATCGTTTTACTTTTCCCGCTCTCAATGGATTCCGGTGAATGTAATAGGAGAGTTGAAGCAGGTACGACTCATCTCCGATGAGGAAGGTCTTGAACCGTCCCTGAAAAAGATGCCCGTGTCTCCCATGCCGCAGATTAAAGTGCCTCGTGTACGTTACACCCAGCCACTGCATACTTCGTGAAAGGTTTGCTCGGCGGGTGCGGAGGACAAGGTGGTAGTGGTTATCCATGAGGACGTACGCATATACCTCCACATCATAGCGCTCGCACATTCGACCCAGCTTTTCCAGGAAAAGGGTTCGATCATGATTATCGATGACGATATTTCTCCCTTCATTGCCGCGGGACAATACATGATAGAGTGCGCCTTCGTATTCGATCCGCCACTGCCGAGCCATGAGGTAACTTTAGCAAAATGAACAGGATAGATCAATCGCAAAATCACTAATCAAGATGTGACCCCTCTTGTTGACACACATTGTGATTGTATGTATATTTAGCGTGGAAAGAGAGATGATATGAGGATCAATATCGTGCTTGACGACGATTTGGTAAAGGAAGCCTTAAAGTATTCCAAAGCTAAAACAAAGAAAGAACTGATCGTTATTGCGCTGAAGGAATTTGTTGAAAACAGGCGTCGTATGAACCTGCTCGAACTGGAGGGAAAGATAGAGTTTGCCAGAGGATATAACTATAAATCTCTAAGAAAAAGCACTTGATGTTCATGGGCACTTCGGTTTTGCTTGATTTTCTTAGGTGGGCTGAAAATAAATCAACGCATTACTTTTAATGGAGCAAAGGACTGCAAGAGACGAGACTGATTTGAACCTGAACACTCGAAAGCTTGCCAACTTCAAAGGCATTTTCTTCAAAACTTCCGTAAGCATCACCCTTCTCCTTTACCTCTTCTTTACCATCAACCTCTCCCCTCTTAAAGAAGCCCTCGCAACCATAGACATTACCCTTTTCCTCCTTGCTCTCTTCCTCTATCTCCTCGCCCAGCCCATCCGGACATTGAGGTGGTGGCTTCTCCTGAAAAAAGACAACAGGCTTCCCTTCTCAAGCCTCCTTGCCCTCTGCTTTATTGGCATGTTCTTTAACCAATTCCTGCCCACCTCAATTGGAGGCGATGTGGTAAGGGGATACTACCTCTGGAAAGAGACGGACAAAAAGGAACACGCCCTTTCTTCCATCGTGATGGAGAGGTTTGCCGGTTTCTATATGCTCTTTCTCCTTTCCCTCGTAGCAAGCCTCTCTGCCCTGATCAGGATTGGCCGTTCACCCCTGTTCGTTTTTGTGCTGGTGGCATCCGTTATTATCCTGATCGTCATGACCCTTTTTTTCATTCCTCCCCTCTTTGAATTAATAAACAGGAGACTCTTCCTCCATCGCCTGGGGATCAGCGAAAAAGTTGCGCACGTCTACTATGCAACCCTTGAATACCGCAGAGAACGGGTTCTCCTCCTGAACGCCTCCCTCCTCTCTCTCCTGTTTCAGGTGATGTTGATTCTGGTCTACTATTTTCTTTCTCTCTCGCTCCACGTGAGTCTTCCGGTAGGCTACTTCTTTCTCTTAGTGCCCATGGTAACCGCAGCTGCCATGATACCATTCTCTCTGAATGGACTGGGGATCAGGGAGGGGGTGAGCGTCCTGTTATTCTCCCGTGCAGGCATAACGAATGCCCAGGCACTGACCATTGCTCTCGTTATGCTCTTCGTTGGTCTTTTGACCGGTCTGATTGGCGGGCTGATCTATCCCTTTTTCCGAAGCGAGGTCTTACAGAAAAAAGAGGTTAAGGACAAAAGCCTTTAATCCTTCCTGCCCAACTCGCGGGAACGCCTGGTTGCAGCCTCTACTGCGCTGATGAGAGAAGCCCTCACCTTGCCCTCCTCGAGTGCTTGGAGGCCATAGATGGTGGTACCGCCGGGAGAAGTTACCTTATCTCTCAGTTTTGCCGGGTGCTCTGCAGTGGCCAGGAGGAGTTTCGTGGTGCCGAGGCAGGTCTGGACCGTGAGGAGCGAGGAGACCTCACGGGTCAGCCCCATCTTCACGCCCGCATCAATGAATGCCTCCAGGATGAAGAGGAAATAGGCAGGGCCGCTTCCGCTCAATCCTGTCACTGCATCCATGAGTGATTCGTCCACGACTACTACCTTCCCTACGGACTGAAAGATCTCCCGGGCAACTTTCAGGTCTTCTTCCCGTACCTCTTTTCCTGCGCACAGTGCCGTAGCCCCTTCCTGAATCAAAGCAGGGGTATTGGGCATGGTCCTGACAACCTTTACCTTTTCTCCCAGGTGCTGGGCGAGAAAACACACGGTGATGCCGGCAGCAATGGAGATAATGAGGTGAGAAGGTTTTATCCCGGGGGCGATCTCCTTGAGTACGCCCTCTATGATCTGAGGCTTTACTGCGAGGATGATGATATCGCTCTTTGAGACCACTTCCGTATTGGAAGAAAAGGTGAGTACTCCATAGGTATTCTTGAGATTCTTCAAGCAGTCTTCCCGTACATCTGAAACAAAAATGTTTTCTTTGGGAATGAGACCAGCATGCACAATCCCCTTAATCAGGGCCTCTCCCATATTTCCGCACCCGATGACTCCAAGCTTTTTATTCAATACTGAAGCAGTCATGGTATTTTTACCTCCAGCCTGTGTTGACACCAAAATGGTATCTCATCTCTTTGTGCCATTCAATCTTTTTCTCGGTCTTTACCAGGGAATTCAAGTGACATTGCCTTACGACCGTGGGGCTTTACGGGTAAATTCCTCAAGCAGTTCCATCTGGATTTCCTGGATTTCCAATAACCTCTGCCATTGATGTTCGAGGAGGTGGTCTATCTTATCATGGAGCTGGCGAATCTCCAGTTCTGCCT
>Ga0315275_10003100_pt1 | contig 15237 bp, 13 predicted proteins | sample YL17G03_0_MG_FD_205557 | JGI IMG/M metagenome (GOLD analysis project Ga0315275, IMG submission 205557) | Sediment microbial communities from Yellowstone Lake, YNP, Wyoming, USA - YL17G03_0 | ecosystem: Environmental > Aquatic > Freshwater > Lake > Sediment | place: USA: Wyoming | collected... | reverse complement strand
TCAGCGTCGGCGGTGAGCGTGACGTTCTTGACGAGCCTCGTCTGGTACTGGTCATAGATGAGGATGATGAAGTCGGGCTTGATGCGGACGTTCCCTTTGTTGCTGACGGAGGCGACGAAGTCGAATGGCTGCCCGATCTCCGTGCTCTTGATCTCGATGCCCCCGGAGCGGCAGGCGATGAGCTGCGTCCCGGTGAGGCCGAGGCCGACCTTGATGAGGAGCGCCCCGCGGAGCACGGTCCCGATCTTCCCGCCCTCGGTCCGGGCCACCTCGCCGGTGAGGATGCGGACGCCGCCGCTGTAGCTCTGGAGCCGCGCGTCCGTCGGCGGCTCGACGATGATGGTCAGCCGGTACGGCTTGTCGCGGCTGAAGGTGAAGTTCTGGTCTGGCGGGTCGACGCGGAGCCAGGGCGCTATCTCGCCGGTGAACTCGTACGTCCCCGTGAACGGCGTCGGGGAGTCGGTGGTGACCAGCACCTCGTCCTGGGCGTAGCCGTTCTGCAGGACGTCCTCGTAGCCGATGTACGCCTTGTTCACGCCGATGCCGACGGCGAGCGCCCCTGCCGCGGAGAGCGCGACGAGGAGCGAGACGATGAGAGCCGCCGCCATTCCTCTTCCCTGCATCGAGTCACCCGCACAGCCGTCCATTTATAAAAATTGCTCAACCGCCCCGTTCTCGATCCTGAGCTGGTTCAGCCGGTTATAGAGGTACTGGTACTGGAGCTTCGCTTTCTCGAGGAGCGGGGTGGGACCGTCGCCGACCTGCGCTGCGAACCCGCGCATCCGCGCCATCTGCTCCGCAAGCGCCAGGTGGTTCTCTGCATACGCGGCCTCGTGCGCCTTCGAGAGCGTGTCGAAGAGGCTGAGCTTGGCGTGGAGGAGGGCGAGCTCCTGCCGGACCGCCTCCTTGACGCCGGGGCCTGGGAACGGCTCGGAGTCGAAGCGGCCGAGCGCCTGCCGGTAGAAGTAGAGCCCGTCCAGGTACCTGTTCCCGTCGATGAGGGTGTGCCCCTTGAGGAGGAGGCCTGCGAGGGGCTCCTCGCGCCGCTCCACCAGCACCGTGGCGATGGGGGCTGTAGTGATGATGGAGGCGCCCGGCAAGGCGGACTGCATCATGATCTGGCCGGGCATCGGCTGCCCCTCTTGCTCCCCCTGCAGCCTGAAGTAGTAGAAGAGGAGCGCTGCGATGATGATGAGACCGAAAAGGATGAGGAGCCCTTGGCCGCTGGCCAGCGAGCTGAGGGAGGCGAGGGCGTTGCCGGTGACGGAGTTGGTGGCGGAGGAGCCGGCGGGCGATGCGCCGTCGGCCGCAGCTGCGCCGGTGGATGATGTCTCCAGCGCCCCGGGCTTCGGCAGGAGCACGAGGGAGGAGCCGCGGATCTTCGGGATGTCGACGGTCCCCTTCAACGCGTAGAGGACCGCCTCCTCGGAGAGCGTGTCGTACGTGTACTGGACGACCGGGTCCTCCTCGAGCACGACCGGCTGCTGCTTGAGGAAGATGATGTCGGAGGCGCGCTGCGCCACCTCCTTCGGGATGGTCTCGATCGCGATGACGTCGCGCTGCTGCTCCTTCGCGAGGAGCCGCTTCTCGATGACCGTGTAGGGCTGGACCAGGCCGTCCATGTAGGTGACGCTCCCCTGGAGCACCGTCGTCGTCACCTTGACTGCGGCCTGGAGGTCGGTCGCCTGGCGTTCATAGGAGTCCCGCTCCTTCGAGGCGATCGTCCTGCCGAGGAGCGCCTGGTTCACGGCTGCGGTGATGCGCGCCGCGTCCGGCGTCTCGTCGTACTCCGCCTTGTTCGTCACCGCGACGGCCGTAGGGAGGGTCGCCCGGGCCCCGTCGATGTCTGTCTGGATTGCGGTCGCCCGCATATTGAAGTCGGCGGCCGCCAGGCTGAGGGAGCGGAGCGCCTCGAGCTTCTCCTTCGCCGCGGCGAGGATGCGGCGGCCTGCCTCCACCTTGTCGAGGAGCCCGAGGCTGGTGATGAGCATGGAGCGCTCCTTGTCCGTCTCCGCCTGCAGGTCGCGGATGGTCCGGTCGGCGTCCAGGATCCTGCTTTCCAACTGCGCGAGCCGGCTGTCGAGCCCCACCTGGAGCACAGGGTCGAGGAGCGCGCCGGCGCGCTGCTCGTTGTAGGCTGCGGCTGCCGCGCTCGCGTACTCCTCGTCGGAGAGCTCCCCGACATTGCCGGCCGCGTCGACCGGTGCGATCCGGTAGTAGTAGGTGACCGCGCTCTTGACATCGTAGTCCTGGTACTCGAAGCCGGGGGCGGTGACGAAGATGTCTGTGTAGGTCACCCCCGGCTGCGGCGACCGGTAGATGTTGTAGGCCACCTCCTGCTGGTCGTCGAACCAGGTGAGGTTGACGCTGCCGGAGCCGTTGATCGCCCTGAAGCTCTTCACCTTCGCGGGCTTCACCGTGTCCACGATGAAGAGGTCTCCTTCCGTGATCCGGGTGCCCTCGACGCCGCGGGTGTCGGTCCCCCTGAACTGGAAGCTCCCCACCTGCTCGCCCGCGTCCTCGGCGACGATGACATACCCCTCATACTCGAAGGAGGAGGTCTGGGTGAGGGCGAGCGTCGAGGAGGAGGAGCCGCCCTGGTAGGTGAGGGCGAGCGTCGGCATCTGCTGGAGCTGCGTGGAGACCGTGAGCGTCACCTTGTATGTGCCTGCCTTGTGGGGATTGTTCTCCTCCACCGAGACGGCAGCGGTCGGCCGGTACTGGACCGTGAAGCTGGCGGTCGACGGTTGGGCTGTGTTGCCGAGCACGTCGCGGCAGGCGACTGCGTAGCTGTAGCTCCCCTCGGCCAGCGCGAGGCTGACGGTATGGGTGAGGGATGCGCTCTCGGGGAAGGAGTGGGCCATCTGGTCGTAGGGGTTCGGCAGGGTGTCGTACCTGCAGCTCGCAGCCTCGTCCGTCGTCGCTGTCAGGAGGACTGGCGAGTCGCTCACGCCTCCTGAGGGGGCTAGGCTGAGTGAGGGTGGCGTCGTGTCGACGCGGAGCGTCACGTTCCGCTGGCCCACCTCGCCGTTCCGGTTGCACTTGACCGCGAGCCCGTGGATGCCGTCGGCGAGTGTGAGGGTGCCGGTATAGCTGGTGGCGTTGTTCTGGGTGAGGGTGTTGGTGCCGCCGGGGGAGACGACGTAGCAGAGGTCAGCGGGGATGTTCGTCGCGATGCTCACGGGTATGACCGACGTGATATAATCAGCCGCAGAGGGTTGGAGGAGCGTGATGGAGAGCGGCATGTCGAGGACTTCGATTGATCGTGTGGTGTTGACGGTGCTGTTGCCCGCGGTCGCCTGGAACGTGTAGGCATAGGGGCCGGCGTCGTCGTAGCCGAGCTGCGTCTCGTAGCTGTTGGTCGCGCTGACCACCTCGCCGTTCCGGAGGATGAGGTAGCTTGCCGGGATGTCGGTGGTGAAGTTGAGGCGGAGCGTCTCGCCCTCGCGGATGGCGGCTGGCGCGCCCACCTGCGTGATGGAGAAGGCGAAGGCTGACCGGACGGTGAGGAGGACGAGGAGGAGCACGAGGAGGCCGAAGCCGAGCTGCCTCACGAGGTCCCTCGTCGTCCCTGTCAGCAGGCCGTTGATGGTGTTCATGGTGTCGCTGCCGTCGTTGTCGCTTCTTCTCTGCGGCCGTCCAGCTAGTCTCGCTGTCCTGAAGGGGGATCCGGTTCCGGGAGCAGTCCGTTAAGTGAAATGATAGGTTTATTTCGGGACGCTCTCCAGAACCTTCTTGTCGCGCTGCACGGCCTCGTTCACGATTCTCGCGAGGTAGTCGTTCAGCGTGACGCCCTTCAGGACAGCGATGATCTTCGCTCTCGTGTGGATGTCATCCCCTAGCTGGATGTTGACCCGCTTCATGTCGCTGTCCTGGTTGTCGCTGCCGTCGGTATGGGCGGGGGCCCGCCGGACGGTCGTCGCTGTCGTTGTTGTCGCTGCGGTGGCGGGTACACGTCAAGAACGCGTACTCAGCATCTCCTACCGACGTAAGTATTTAAATATTTTACTATTCTTATGATAGAAGTATAATAATATTTTTACTAATAAATATATTAATGATAAAAATATAAAAATGTATAATAATAAAAGTGGTTAAGTGTAAAGCTTAGCGATTGGCCTCGGGCTGGCGGTCCTCCCCGCCGGGTGCCCCGTCGGGAGGCTCGTCGGGAGCACCCTTCCCGGCAGCAGAGGCGCTCACAGGCTCCGCCCCCTGTGGCTTCTCCTCGCCCGTCCCCGGCTCCCCCTGCCGCCCCTCCTCTTTCGCCGCGCTCGCGACGTCCTTCTCGATCCTCGCGTCCTCCGCGTCGATCTGGTCGTAGAGCTGCTGCTTCATCTCATAGTGGCTGTAGAGGAGCCGGAGCTTCCGGTAGACGAGCCGGATGTCAGGACGCTGCTCCGCGAGCCGCATGAAGCCGGGGTCTGTCTCCAGCCGGTAGACCTCGTCGCAGAGGTCCCGCTCGATCTCGTACGGGTTCTGCCGCTCCCTGTACCGGTCGTAGAGGGAGAGCATGTTCCTGTAGGCGAGGCCCAGGTCGGGGAACTCGTTGAAGAGGTCGTGGAGGGCGGGGTCGCGCGTCAGGCCGTGGATCTCCGCAGCGAGCTCCTGCTCCAGGGCGATGAGGGAGCTGTTCTCGATCTCGACGAGGCGGAGGAGGTGCTGCCGGTGCTGGTCCAGGGCGCGCTCCAGCTTCCGGAGCTTCTCCTTCTCGTTGTACTCGAAGTGCCTGATGATCCTGTGGACAATCAGGGGGAGGAGGACGAGGAGCAGGAGGAGCCACCAGAGGTACTTCGGCTCCGCCTCGCAGAGATAGAAGTAATAGTAGTAGAAGTAGAGGAGGAGGGTCAGCGCGATCACGATGGTGATGAAGAGGTAGATGGAGCGTTTGGTCCGGTAGCGTCCCTTCGCCTTGCCGAGCCTGTCCAGCTTCGGGTCCTGGCCGATGGCCGTGAGCTGGTGGCGTCCGTAGACGAGGCGCGCCGAGACCGCGAGGAGCATCAGGAGGAGGAAGAAGAGGGCGTCGTTGTTGAACGGGTTCACCTCCTTGCGGCAGATTGGGAGGGGCAGCTGGATGAGGGGAGGCTGCCTGCAGGCGGGGCAGTAGAGGCCGCCGCAGTCCACATCCGTCTCTGTCCAGTCCTGGATGCCGTTCTCGCAGCTGTTGCACGGCCGGCAGGGGTCGCCGCAGTCCACCCCCTCCTCGCCGGGGTCCTGGACGCCGTTGCTGCAGCCCGGGCAGGGCCTGCAGGAGCCGCCGCAGTCCACATCCGTCTCGTCGCCGTTCTTGATGCCGTCGTAGCAGGTCGGGATGTACTGGCACGCCTCCGTCTCCGCCGGCTTCTGGTCGGTGGTGCCGCAGCTGTTAGCGTCGGTGCAGCTCCGGTTGTGGAGGCCGAAGGGGGTGCAGTTGGTCCACTCTGTGCAGCCCCACCGCTCCTCGCACGCAGGGAGCCCCTGGAGGAACTGCGTCAGGTATGTCGGGAGCGTGCCGGCGATGCCTCCGCCGCCACCCCCACCGCCCCCTCCGCCACCGCCACCGCCACCGCCTCCGCCGCCGGGCGGGGTGACGTTGGTCGAGCCGTTCCCTGTCTGGTTGGTCTGGTTCTGGGGGACGTTCTGGCAGTCGAATGGGCAGTTGAAGAAGTTCTCGAAGAAGGGGTCGCAGATGGAGTCCCCGCAGTACGGAGGGGGATGGCTGATGTTGATGAGCTTGAAGGTCTTGGCCGTGAACGAGGGGTCTCCTGCCAGGAACGCGACCGGCTCGCCATTGTAGGTGAAGTTGATGGCCTGGCCTGGGAGCGCGCCATCCTGCCACGAGGTCTCGGGGTCGTCGCCCGGGCAGGAGATGACGCCGAAGTAGCCGGGGTTGACGACCGTGAAGGAATCGCAGGGCGTGGTGCCGTACGAGGCCTGGATGACCGTCCCGGCCGGCGCAGGCCCGCCCCTGTGGTAGACGGCGCCGTAGAAGACGACCGGGAACGGCGGGTGGGCTGCGGCTGGCGGGAGCGCAGAGAGGACGAGGAGGAGCAAGAGGGCGAGGGGCAGGCTCCAGCCGGCAGCGCTCCGACCCTTGGCGGGCAGAACCCGGAGCAGTCTGGGCAGTACCCTGTTGGCCGCGCTCCGGCCTCCGGAAGGCTGACCCCAGTCAGCAGCGCTCTGTCCCCTGGAGGGCAGAACCCAGTCAGCAGCGCTCCACCCCCCAATCATGAGGTCACCACCCACGTGTCCGGCGCTGTCAGGTTGATCCAGTAGCCGTGATAGATGCTCGTGTTGGTCAGGCTGCCGCCGCCCGGATTGAAGGAGACGAGGTAGAGGCCGCTCTCCTCGGTCCCTTCCAGGGTCTTGATCTCCGTGTAGGTGTCGTTGATGGTGGCGAGGCTCTCGTTCAGGGGCCTGGTGACGTTGCTCGGGTAGCCGGCAAGGTTCCACCCCTGACGGAGCTGGACGTTCGTCGTGTGGGGCAGCACGCCCGAGTAGGAGAAGGTCTCCGGGCTCCCCATGACGAAGTAGATGCCCTCCTGCCGCGACACCTCCGCGAGGCTCTGGACGACATAGCCAGGCAGGGAGCTGTTGTAGACCTGCCACCTGCCGTTCGTCCAAGGGGTGTAGCGGTACATGGAGAGGACATTGGCGCCGTACGCGGAGAGGTTCGCGAAGAGCTCGGCCCGGGTGACGAGGAGGGGGAGGCAGGGGAGGCTCGCCAGGCTCGTGCCGGCGGGAAGGGTGTGGACGCAGAGGAAGGTCGGCGAAGGGGTCACATTGACGAGCGTGATGGCTGTGGCGTTCGTGGCGCGGCCGGTGAGGAGGAAGGGGCTGAGATGCGACGCCATGATGAGGAAGGAGAAGAGGGCGAAGAGCGAGAGGAAGAGATAGACTGCGAGGAGCCTGAAGCGATGGGGCGGACGGTGCGCCGGGTTCTGAGCGCGGGGTTCTGCCCTCGGCAGTATCCTGGGGCTCATCGCTTCCCACCCTTCCTCTTCTTCGGGGCGGCGGTTCCGACGACGGGGCTCTCCTCACCCTTCTCCTCGAAGTCGATATACCAACGATGCTGTTCATCGGCGTAGACAAACCGGACGATCTGCTTCTTCGAGAGGTCGAGCGAGAAGAGGAGCGGCTTCGGTATCGTGGTCTCGTAGGAGGAGCCGCGGGTGTAGAGTCGTCGCTTCAGTTCCACGTTGAAGAGCTCTCCCCGTAAGGACGATATTTAAATTTACCTTTTTTACTTATCTAATTACTAATATTTATACTTATTTTTTTGCGAGGAAAGCCACTTTAGTATACTTTTTTGTATACAAAACGAAATATTTATATACTGGTGCCCCCATATACCTCTCCAGAACGGAGAACGGTGCAGACCCATGGTAATCCTCTTCGACCAGTACAACCTTCCGGAGAACGTCTACGACATCATCTTCGCGACGAAGCAGCAGGTCATCGTCGCCAAGATGCTCATCGAGGAGATGAAGAAGAAGGACGGCGAGATCGGCAAGACGGAGATGTCCCTCTTCGCCACCGCGCTCCACGACGGCATCAAGATCAGCGGCACCCCGTCGGGCAGCCTGGCGCCCGGCCTGAAGAAGGAGGTCGTCATCAGCTACAACAAGCGGCAGTTCTACGACAGGATCCTGACGCCGATGAAGACGATGGGCCTCATCGACTACGACCTCTACAAGAAGACCTACAAGATCAGCGAGAAGTTCAACAAGAACATGATGCGGATCGGCCTGATGTGGCTCCAGGAGCTCCGGAAGCCGCCCCGCGAGTTCAACATCAAGAAGTAGGCCGCCTCACGATTTCGTGGCCACGGAATTGAGAAACAGCTGGAAAGAAAAAACCCAGGAAAAAGCTCAAGGAAACGGCCACGAATACCCACTCCTCCCGAGAAAAAGAGGGAGAGAGGCCTTCCCAGGAAAGAGAGGTAACCACGGCATCACGCTAAGAGGCTCCCGGGAGAGATTCTGACACCCATCCTCCCCTCCACGCTCCCGGGAGCATCTTACCATCCTCGCATCACCACCTCACTGTCAGCGGCTCCCGGGCAGATTCGCATTTCTGACGCGAACCACCCACCCTCCATTGCCCGGGAGTCCTGTCTTTTCTTCTCCCTCCCCACGGACTACCGGTCATCACCGCCCTGTTCGCTCTCTTTTCTCGTGCCGCCACGTCCTGCTACGCTCTTCCGCTGGTCCGTCGAGGTGCGGGCACAAAGGAGAGCGAAGCTCTCCTTGTGCCAGGATTCGCAACCTTGCGAATCCTCGGCACCCTCCCCGGATGGTGCATCCCCCTCCCGCACCCGCTTCTGTTCTTCGCTCGATCGCTTCGCCCGTAAGGACTGTGGCGGCACTCCAGAAAAACCAACTAATAAAAAATAGAAAACTCTCTCACAGCTTCTCCCCGCACTTCTCGCACATCTTCCTGCCGCGCGCGTTCTTGTGGCCGCAGTGCCTGCACTTCTTCTTCGTCCCGAGGAAGAGGAGGAGGATGAGGAGGACGACGAGCGCGACCGCGCCGTAGACCATGTACATGCCGTAGCCGCCGCCGAACCTGAGCGGGAAGCTCTTCTCGGTTATCTTGATGAGCGAGAGCTCGCGCTCGCCGTAGTACGCCCGCACCGTCACCTGCGGGTTCGCGGCGAAGTCCGTCTCAGCCATGGCGATGGGGATCGGGATAGACGCGTGCCTCCCCTTCTTGATGAGCACAGCCCTCTCGGCGGCGACGGTGACCGGCTCGTCGTTGATGAGGAGGTTCTCCATCTCCGGCTCGACGTACGCGTCGACAGGGCCGACGTTCTCGATGGTGGCGACGAACTCCTGGCGGCTCTTGTCGTAGTAGAGGTCGGTGATGTTGACGGCGGTGTCGTCCTTCACCTCGACCTGGCTGATGCTGAGCGTGGCCTGGAGGGTGTTCTCGAGGCTCTTGGGCCCCTCCCCGTAGATGGTGAGGAGCTGCGCGGTGAGGTTCTCTCCTTGGAGGAGGAGCGGCGTCCCGTCGGTGGCGGCGGTGTAGACCACGGTCTTGGTGCCGCGCTTGTCGAGGAAGAGCGGGTCGTTGTCGCCGGCCACCTTCACGGTGCCGCCGTCGTCGATGGTGAGTGTGGACTTGAAGTAGAGCGCCAGGTCGGTCGGGTTCCTGTAGGTCACCTCGAGGGAGCGGGTCGCCTTGTTGTAGACGATGGAGACGATCTCGAGGTTGAGGTCGTACCGCGGCATCGGGAACCGGTCGAGGTCCTCCACCTGGGCGATCGCTCCCTGCGGCGTCCGGGCGCCCTGGGCGAACTTGACGAAGACGCTGATGCCGAGCTGCCGCCGGATGACCGTCGCGGTGCCGATCAGCTCGTTCCCGATGAGGATGCCCACCTCGATGTCGCTCTTCTTGATGTACTGCTGCACCGCGTCAGGGACGTTCGCCCTGCCGATGTAGACGACGGGGTCGGCCCCGGACATGATTCCCGCCTCGAGGAACTCGCCGTTCGAGAGGATCACCTGCTTCGTCGGCTTGAGCTGCAGGTAGCGGTCCACCATGGCGAGGTTGTTGCTGAACCTGTCGCCCGTGTTCACCGTCACCGGATTGAAGGGGGCGAGGGCGTCCTTCACCTCCCGGTCGACCTGGCCGAGGACAAGGAGAGAAGCGGGGCCGCGCTCCTGGAGGAAGGCGACGACGTCGTCGATGTTCCGCCGGTCTGCGAAGAGGACGTACTGGCGCGACTGGACGGCGAAGGGGGCGGCGCTGATCGCGTTGTAGCCGTACGCAGGGTCGATGACGATGAACTTCGTGATGCCCGTCAGGTCGCGCGCCAGGTCGAGGTTCGCGTTCCGCGTGACCAGCTCGGTGGCGTTGTCATATCCCTTGGCCTTGAGGAAGGAAGCGTAGCCGACGACGAACGGCTGGCTCCTGCTCGAGACGATGAACTGGTTCTTCTCGGCAACAGGGATGGAGTAGAGGAGGATGGCGCCGTGCTTCTGGCTGACGAGGAAGTTGGACGGGAGACCGCTCAGGCTGGCGTAGATCATCCCTGAATAGACGTCGTGCCAGTCAGCGCTGTTGATGATCACCCTGTCGGGCGCGGCGAGAATCCCTTGCGAGAGGAGCACGAACAGAAGGAGGGATGCTGCTAAGATACGGAGCTGTTTCATCACCCTTCCACCTGTCGATCAGACCGGCAGAACGGCGTATATAAAGATTTCGGAAGAGAGAAGAGCGATTCTGACGGCGCTTACGCGTACTCGGCTTGGAAGACGATGGTGCCGTTGCACTGGCCGAACGGGTTGGGCGGGACGTAGAGCTGCCAGTAAGTGGTGTTGATCTTGAGGTTTGTGTCGTTCTGCTTCGCGATGCTGATGTTCTGGATCGGCTGGAACGCCGAGGTGAGCGGCGTCTTCGAGGCGTAGCCGGCAGAGGCGTTCGCGCTGAACCGCTGGTTCCCGACCGAGATATTCCCCGACATGCAGACGAAGGCGAGGCCGTCGTTCGGCACGGAGCCGTAGCCCCTGACGCTGATGTTGATGGGGCTGTTGCCGATGTTCGTGACATCCGCAGTCTGGTTCGTCGACGTGCCGCCGACCGGGAGGTCGCCGTAGTTGATGAGCGCGGTCACGTTGAGGGCGAGGAGGGCGTTCACCGTCGTGCTGTTGGCGCGGGAGACGTTGGCGCCGACGATGTCCTGGACGGTGACGTTGCACCACCAGGTGCCGTTCAGCGCGTAGTAGTAGACGGAGAAGTTGCACGTGAAGTTCGCGTAGATGGTGCTGTTGCCGGTCATGGCGCAGCTCGCGTTCGAGTAGTGGGTGTTGTTGTCGTCCGGCGCGCCCGACGAGGAGGAGTTGTGGTAGAGGGTCCCGTTCGTGAAGTTGATGAAGCCGAAGCCGCTGTAGTCCGTTATGGAGGCGTTGCAGCTGACGACCTTCACGTCGCCCGCGGTCAGCGTCACCGAGCTGTCGACGCGGACCGACGTGATGATTGGCTCGGCGTAGGTGATATTCACCTGGGTGTCGATGGAGACGTTCCGGTAGTTCGGGCCGACGCTGTAGCTGAAGGAGAAGAGGGCGTTGTAGAGGAGGAGCGCCAAAGCTACCAAGAGAAGGGCGCCCCGAAGGCGTCGCCGTCGTGTCTGAGCCCTCCAACCAGGACTGCTCATGCGGGAATCCTTTTGTGAAATGATCAGGAAAGCGATGCTCAGCTGCCGAGCTCGACGTAAAAGTAGTAGGTGCGCGGCGCCTGGACATGGCTCTCCGCCACGATCATCTGGAAGTCGTAGGTCTTGCCGTTGTAGCCCGCCTTGTTGTCGTTGAGGATGGCGACGTAGACGAGATTGGCGCCTGCATCCTGCATCAGGAACTCCTGGAAGCTGGCCGAGCTGTTCTGCCCCTGGCTCGCGTTGTTCACGTACGTGGAGGTCATGTTGCAGCTGCTCAGGGTGGTGCCCGCGACCACCGTCGACGAGTGCGCGGTGCTGTTGAACGTCCTGCCGATGGTGTCCGCATCGCCCACGGACATGTTCATCAGCGTCTGCTCGTTCCCGATGACCGTGCTGTTGGCGCAGGCGACAGCCCCGAAGTTGAGCGAGCCGTTCCTCGAGGCATAGACCTCGCCTGCCGCGGTGGTGATGCCGGTCCAGTCATAGATAGTGTTGTTACCGACGTCATCCAATGTGAGGGTGCCGGTGACGTTCCCGATGTAGGCCTTCCAGTGCTGGTCCTGCTGCATCGCATCGAGGACGATCGTCGTGATGGTCGAGCGGTTCGTGGTGAGGCTTCCCGGCGACGAGCTCGGCCCGTAGTCGGTGCTGTTGAAGGTGATTGAGGCCCCTGTCGGGACCGCCATGACTGAGGGGATAGCCAGCGCGGAGACGAAGAGTAAGATTGCTGCCAAAAAGTATCGTCGGTAGTTCATCGTCGCTTCCCTCGTCCTCGTCTTCCTTGTCTCCTCCATTCATGTCTCAAAAAATAGTTTCACTTCCCGTCTTAGCCGAGTTCGACGTAGAAGTAATACGTCGTCGTCGATGGGCCGCCGGCGTGGCCGTTCTGGCCGACCAGCAGCTCGAAGTCCCACGCCTGGTTGTTGAAGCCGGTCTTGGAGCCGTTCATCAGGGTCGTGTAGACGATGTTTCCCGCGCCGCTCGCGTCGCTCAGCAGCACCTGGAAGAAGTCGGTGGTCTGGGCGCCGGTGTTGTCGAATGCGTTCGTCGCGTAGCAGCTCCCGTTCCCGACGGAGACGGAGCCGACGCTGAACGTCGGGTGGCTGGTCGGCTTCTTGAATGTATTGCTCACCGAGTCGGCGTCGGCGGCGACCTGGCCGAGGAACGTCTCCTCCGTGGTGAGGTTCGCGGCGGCGGTGCAGTTGACGGTCGCGAAGTTGACGCTCGTGGTCCTCGTCGCGTAGATCTCGCCCGCGGTGCTCGTCAACGACCAGTTGTAGAACGTGTTGTTGTTCGCGTTCTGCAGCACGATCGCGCCGCTCACGTTACCGTAGTATCCTTGCCAGCTCTTCGTGATGGTGAGCGCGGTGATGTTCACCTGGGTGATGTTCCCCGCCTGCGCCGCGATCTGCTGCGCTGGCAGGCCGCTCAGGTTGCGGCTTGAGCTGGTGCCGATGTTGAGACTGACTGGTGGAACCGGCCCTGCTGCGAATGCACTTTCGGCGAGGAGCAGCGCTCCCAGCGCCGCCACAACCACAATCATCCATTGTTTCTCCATTGTCACCACCTTGCTTCGTCGTCTATTCGGAATCTCCGTGAGGAGCGTGATCAGCCCTTCTTCGCCTCCTGTCCCTTCTCCAAGGAGGAGCAGATGTTGCCTGGGTCGTAGATCGGGTAGAGGCCGGCCTTGGCGAGCTGCCTGTCCGGCCTGTCCGGATGCACGAAGACGAACTGCACCTGGCGCGCAGTCCCCGCCGGGTTCTTGATGATGAGCGGCTTCACCTTGTCGCGGAGCCCCTGGTCGCGGCTGAAGAGGACGAGCGTGACAGGGTCATCTGAGCGGCCGTCGACGGCGATGCCATCCACCTTGTCGAGATGCTGCTCGATGTGCCAGAAAGCCTTCTCGAGGAAGTAGTGGAGCTCAGGCTTGCCGTAGAACCATATCCGCAGGATCGCCTTGTTGTAGCTGCTCAGCTTCAGCAGCTTCTTCTCGACGAAGTCGGTCGTCGCCGCGATGAGGAAGCTGTGGTTGCCTGCGAGGGAGTAGAGGATGCGGGGCTGCCCCTTGTCCCTGTTGGAGATCCGCTCGGACTTCACGAGGCCGGCCATCTCCAGGAGCCGGAGCTGCTGGCTCACGTTCGCGACGCTGGTGTTGGAACGCGCAGCAAGCTCGATAGGGGAGAGGGGCTGCTCAGAGAGGAGCTTCAGAATCTGCCATTTGCTCGCTGTGAAGAGCGTCTCCTGGTCCATCTGTCGTCACTGCCTTCGTCGTCACTGTTCCCCGGGAAAGGGGGGCGTCCACCGACGAGGGAAACCATCCCTCACCAGTATACGCTTTCGTATCTTCACATATCTTTAGTATGACTTATATATAAATCTTTCGATGAATCAAGAACTACTGTACTCTTTTAATTAGCGAAGTGCTCTCCGGAAGAAAAGACAGTAGTTAATGAAAAAGAAGAAGGAAAGAAAATACACTAATTAAGAAAATTGTGAAATAGGGGGTTAGACGGCCTACAACGCCCAAAAACGAGAATCGGAGGGAATCAGCGGTACGCCCAGGGGCCGAGCTGCGCGTGGTCGCCGGTCTCGCGGTAGGTCCGCCAGCGGTTCTCCGCCTCTGTCTGGCCCGGGTCGGAGAAGCTGTAGATCGGCGTGTGCGAATGGTTCTTCTCGTGCCGCAGCGTGTTGCCGTACGTCATGCCGGAATAGCGCTCGTCGGTGTTCATCCATATCTCGTGCGCGCCGGGGAAGTAGGCGCCCATCGTCGAGCTGCCGATGCTGAAGGCGGGGACGTCGCGCACAGTCGGCGCCTGCATCCTCGTAAAGAGCCACTCGCCATAAATCGGCGTCGTCGGCCGATAGAAGGTGTAGTGATGGAGATTGAGGTTGAGAGTATGATAATCGTCCTTAATCTGAGGAGACGATTTCACGAGCATCTCGAGCGCCGAGAGCTCCTCCTTACCAGGGTGCCGGAAAGCCACGAGGAAAGGGGATGGTATGGCGGTTTTATACTTTTGGTTTGAGAGGAAGATGGGCTGTAGGCCGAACCCAGCGCTCCGAAGCAGCTGGCCGAACCCAGCGTTCAGAACACAGGCTCAGCTCAGCTCCACCCAGAAGTAATACGTGTGCGGCATCGTCGAGTACTCGTCCTCGGGCACGATCATCTGGAAGTCGAAGGGTTGGTTGCTGAAGCCCGCGGTGTCCTGGTCGATGAGCGCCGAGTAGATGAGGCTCGAGCCTCCATCTTGGAGCAGGACCTCCTGGAACTTCGCGTTCTCGCTCACCGACTGGTTGGTGCTGTTCAGGTAGGTGGCGATGGCGCGGCACGTGCTGTTCGCGATTCGGGTCGTGCCGACCCAGAAGCCGCGGTGGACCGTCCGGTTGAATGTCCTGTTGATGCTGTCGACTGCGCTGGCGCTGAAGTTGAGGGCGTTCTGCTCGCTCACGATGGAGCTGTTCTGGACGCAGCCGATGGTGGGCCAGTCGACGCTGCCGTTCCTCGATGAGTAGACCTCGCCGCCGACGTAGGCGGTGCCCCAGTCGTAGAGGGTGTAGTTGGCTGCGTTCTGGAGCGTGAACCTGCCGGTGACGTTGCCGACGTAGGCCTTCCACCTCGGCGTCTGCGTCGTCGCGTTGAGGACGAGGGTGGTGAAGCTGCCGCCCGCTGTCGTGATACTCGCCGCCGGCGCAGGGGTCACGTTCTCGGTGTTGTTGTACGTAATGATGGGCCCTGCCGGGGCGGAGAGGGCGAAGTGAGAGATAAGCGGCGTGAGCAGGATGAGCGCTATGAGGAGTACGGTCAGCCGCATCCTGGCGGTGGGCGGCGCTCTGAACGCAGAGGAGGTTCTCATGGGGCCACCTCCCCGCGCTTCTTCGCGATCCTGCGCTTCACGGTCCACGTGGTGCGCGGGTCGAGCGCGAGGAGCCGCGCAGTCTCTGCGTTGGTGAAGCCGAGCCCTGCGAGGTAGGCGATGATGGTCTCGAGCGGCGAGAGCTCGCGGGTGGCGAGCCTGGCAGCGGGGATGGTCAGCCCTGCCTCATCGTACTCGAACGGCGCCTCCTTGACGCGCTGGAACGTCGTCCAGACGGTCTTCTGGCTC
>Ga0315275_10003096_pt1 | contig 15241 bp, 10 predicted proteins | sample YL17G03_0_MG_FD_205557 | JGI IMG/M metagenome (GOLD analysis project Ga0315275, IMG submission 205557) | Sediment microbial communities from Yellowstone Lake, YNP, Wyoming, USA - YL17G03_0 | ecosystem: Environmental > Aquatic > Freshwater > Lake > Sediment | place: USA: Wyoming | collected... | reverse complement strand
TTATTGATTGATTTGACTTCTCACGAACAATTAAAGAGAGAAATTGAAAAATGTAAATCCTATTTAATAAATTTGTCAGAGAATTCATTCTTGTTAAAAATGGCAAACACTGATTTATTAAACATTCGTGATGAAATTTTAGGCGATTTAAACCAATTTTTGTATTTATTAACCTTCAAATAATATATTTTAGTGTATTATATGAACAACAATATTGAAAGTATAGAAGAAATCTTTAATCAACACTTGGAACCGATTGTGTCTGATTCGTCTTTCTCTTTGTCATCTTCATCTTCGTCATCTTCTTATTTTTCCGATTTTTCCGATTTTATCTTAAACTTAAGCTGGACCACTTGGTTGATTGTTGTGTTAGTTTTGGCATTTTTAGGAATTAATGTATTTGTATATTTAGCAAAAGGAACACAACTAGCAAGTGATATTTTCACACCGCTTTTAGCAAAAATCGCGGCACTCTTTGGAACAAGTGTGAAACAAACTGTCAATGTATCCGCTCAAGGAACGCAAGAATTAGTCAATGTTTCTGCTGGAACCGCAACGGCTGGATTGTCTGAAATACAAAATATTACAGATGGAATACCTGGAAACGCCGCGCAACAACCCGACATTATGATAAATAATTCATTAAATCGTTCATTAAATACATCTACACAACAAAAACAACAGCAAAATGGCGAGGATTATGTTGCAGATGATTCGGCGAGTCCTATTCAACAAGGCAAAATGGGATGGTGCTTTATCGGAGAAGACCGCGGATTTCGCAGTTGCGAACAAGTCGGCGTAAATGACCAATGCATGTCTGGTGACATTTTTCCTACAAAAGATGTATGTATGAACCCGAATTTGAGGGCATAATGATGATGATGAGGAGGAGGTGTCGTTTAAATTATAGATTCGATTCCATTTGCAGATACCAAATTCTTTACACCTTTTGGAAATCCATTGGTGCTTGTGTTCATTATTGTATTTTCTCTTGGATAATAAGTAGACAATGTATCATCATAACATATGTCAATAATAGGACCCGGAACATCGGAGGATGATGTTGGGACACATTTTATTGCTGGAGAAGGACAAATTAATGTATTTCCTACTCTTGTTAAATTGTGTGTATTTGGATTTGTGTAATCAGAGGAGGTTGACATTACAGGTGTGTTATTTTTAGTTGCAGATGCACCTTGTGTCGCCCACGTTTTCGTTCTATTTATCCATTTGCCTTGTGCGATTAAAGAATACTGTTGTTGTTTTGTCAAGTTAGAACTGTTTGCTTTATACTGTAAAATATTTCCCTTTCTTCGCATTTGTACTGCAATAACTTCTACATTTGTTATTGGTATTGGTATTGTCGGTATAACGAGAGAACAACTCGATTGAACTCTAGACCACGTCTTTGTTGGATTTGGATTATAATCTGGTGCTAAACACGACATTATATAATTCTTGTACATTTTTAATTTAATGAAAAAAAGTTGATTAAGTTAAGTTAATTTTATTTAATTAAGCGAACGCATAAATTCATTCATATTTTTTGTCCCCATGCTTGAATTACAATTCTGACAGATCGGTTTTAAATTTGAAACAATTGTTTCACCTCCATTGGCTTCTGCTATAACGTGTCCACAGTTAAAAGACATTTGTGTAATATCGGTTGATTTACAACAAACGCATTTTGTTTTTCCAATTTCTTCGCCTATATTGACATTCCAAACCAGTTTTTTAATAGTAGATGAAATAGTCTTTTTCTTTTTTTTAACTGGTTTCGTTGTTGTTGCTGCTACTTCAATTGTCGGTATCATTGTCAGTGTTGTCGTTTTTGTTGTTACTGATTCTGATTCTACTGCTTCTAAATCAGGGTGACAAGAATTACGACCTTTAACGCCTTTGTTAATTTTTCCATTTTTAGTCCAAATGTGTTTCATTATTTATTATTTGTTGAAGATGTCACTACTGAGCAAAGCATTTCAATTTTATTTAAAAATTTTAGAATATGTAAGTTGGATGTTTCTTTATATTCTATTATTTATTTTTTTGGTATGCCTTTTTGTTTTCTTATGCCTTTTTGTTTTCTTATTCCTTTTCTTACGCCCTTTTGTTTTATTTTTCTTTCCACCTAGTGGACCATCAAACATCGTCAAGCTTCTATAATTAGCAGAAATACTTTCCTGTAAATGTTGTTCTGCTTGTATTTCAGCGTTTTTTGCTTCTATTCTTTCATTTTCTATAAATCTATGAACCCGTTCAGCTTCTTCATTGTATATTCTTTCTTTTTCTATTCTCACTCTTTCTGCTTCTTCTCTTGCTTTTCTTTTTTTAATTATCTCTTCTCTTGGTATTGACGAAAAGGATTCAATAAAACTACTGCGTTGAGATGGATCCATTTGCATTGCGCTTTCAATAAAATATTCAGTTAATATATTTTTATTTATATCTTTCATCTCAATAGTATTCTCTATCAAATTTTCTTCATTAACACACACAAAAAGAGGTATATTTTTTGATTCTATTTGAATACCAGTATAATATAATTTACTATGAGAAGATAAAATAGTTTCAAATTCTTGTTCTTTATGTTCAAAACCTCTACCAATTAAAGGTATTATTTTAGTTCCTTTTGGAATTAAAATACATACAATTAAATCTCCTTTTTCATCTAGATTTCTATCTGGCTGTCTTGCCATTTCATCTTGAAACTCATATGATGGTTTATTACCCGGTACGTGTTTTTTACACCAAAAATCTGCATAAGATGCTCTAATTGTTACGGATGAAATTACTCCATTATTAGGATTTGCTTGTAAATCTGCAATGCTAACATTATTTCTATAACATCTATATGCATAAAATGAATGTTTAAGTGGAGGTATTTTACGAAATACACCTTCTATAAGTTCATTATCTTGAGTAGTTCTGTCTCCACTTGGTTCTTTAAGTGCAATTCTTTCAAATACATTTAAACGTTCTATAAATGTTATATATTCTTCATATTGTTCTCGTAATATATCTCGTAAATAAGCACGATAAGTATCAGTATCAGGTAGCATTTTGGAAAAAGAGGTTTTTCTTTTTATTATAGATTTGGCAATTGGCATTTCTTGTTGACCTATTATTTCATCTGTAGTTAGACCTTTCAAATTTGATTTAATTTTAGTTAGGTCTTCTTCGTTTTGTTGTTGTTGTTGTTTATTTTTACTCTTAAAGAATGAAGTAAATTTCTTTATCATATAATATATGCATAAGAAATTTCGGACAATGGAAGAGAGAAAAGAAAATGAAAGATTACAAGTATTAGTTGAAACCAATGAACGAACTCATTTTTTGGAAAAAAGCAAAATTACAAGAACAACTTGAAACACAATCCGAAATTCACGCTTTAAAATTGCAATTATTACAAAATAAGAATTAGACGATAGACCAGGTGCAGTTTAATAATAATAATAATATTTTTCCATTATTATTATTATTGAAGTTAAAATTGTAGTCCATAGTTATTAATATTATTATACATTGCTTGGGTTATCACAACAGGAATAGCAACAAAATAATGGGCTCTTGGTAGAGTTATAGGATATAAATATACACCAGTCTGAATATTTAGATGTCTTGTGATACGCAATATAATATTATTAAGTCGTTGTACTAGAAGATTTTGTACTATACCAGGTTGTCCTGTATCTGTCAATTCATGAAGTAATACATGCAAGTTATTTGCTCCTGCTAAAGTTTGGGAATTAGCAGCAACTGTATTGTCAACAATATCGGCATTATAAACTCCATTTTCTCGAGGATTATCGTCAGTTACTATACAAACTTCTATCAATCGATGTATAGCGGCATACATATTACCGCTATCTCCAAAACCTAAAAATGGTTGGTTTATATTATATGCTCTATCCATAATTCCCTGGTTACTATAATAAGTGTTAATTCTTTTTAACATATTATATAAAAGAACAGAACCGGTTCTTCCATATCCACCTGCACAATGAACTAGTCCTCTATTAACTTCAAAATTAAATTCATTTATTTGTCTCCATATATTTGTTGTTCCACACGTCATATCTGGTATTTCGCGAGGGGAATATCTAATATTACCATCATTTGCAGTTAATTGTAATGAGCTTTTGATTCCTTCCCAAGCTCTTCGTTCACTATCATAATCTCCATCCGCAATACGAGGAATTGGATTAAGCAGCCCTTGATGCTGAACAAAAAAAGGATCCTCTGTAGTACCATTAGGTGGTGAAATATTGTTTGGTATTATAAAATTTCTATTATTTACAACAACTCCATTACACGATCGTTGGGAACCTGGTGGTAGACACGTGTGTAATGAAATTAATTGTTTTATATCTTTCATAAACATATAAAAACTTAATGTATAAAAAGTGTTTATTACATTATTAGAATTAACATCTCTATCTGCAGGATTTAGAATTATTAATGGTAATGATGTTCCATATAATAATAATGGAGGTTCACCTATTATTCCTAGTTGATTGTCTAACCCTTGTGTATCTATTTTAACTAATTTATTCCATGTCCATTTTGGTTTCATATATTCATACGCGTTATCAATAGTTGAATATAAACTTGCATTTAATCCTCCTTCTTGTATTTTAACTCTAGATGTTTTGGATCTAGCACTACTGGATGTTTTGGGTCTATTTTTACTGGATGTTTTGGATCTAGCTCTACTGGATGTTTTGGGTCTTGAAAAAAGAGGATTGAATCGACTCGACGGTTTAGTTTTTGAAAAAAGAGGATTGAATCGACTCGTCGGTTTAGTTTTTGAAAAAAGAGTATTGATTCGACTCGACGTTTGAGCTTTTGTTGAAATAAGAGCACTATTGTTGTTTTCAATTATTATTTTAAAATCAATTTCTGCATTTTCATCAGTTTCATATAATCCAAAAATATTTGTTGTATAGTTAATATGACAATATTTATTCCATAAATTATCTATTCCTATATCACCCATAATATCTAATTCTATACTCTCCATTTCTTTTGTTAACATTTTTAATGTTATTTCAGGAGGACATTTTTTTGAAGATATGGGTTGATTATTTGCTCTTAACCTTTCTACAATTTTATGAATTATTGACATAAATAATATATATCAATATAATATTTATTATTAGGTAGTTGTGAATAATAATATTTATTATTATGTAGTAATACCTACATTCTTATGAAAGAGAAACAACAAATGAGGTTTCTCGTCTTAAAACCGAGATTATTGTCTTGAAATTGAAGCATCAATTGGAAGTCCAAGAAGAAAAATTTCGGACAATGGAAGAGAAAAAAGAAAAGGAAAGATTACAAGTATTATTTGAAATGAATGAACGAATTCACTTTTTGGAAAAACAATTATAAAGTAAATTAAAAAAATTGATTTACATTTAGTTTGAATAAAGAACCATCAAATAATAATAACCATGACAAATCTTCCAACATCGTTCTCAATTGATTCGAGCAATAAAATGTATTATAACGCGAAAGAAATATATTCTAATAATCCAGAATTATTTAAAGGATACAAGACAAAACACCGTCAAATAATTCAAAAACGAAATATTCCTAATAATGAGTATGTTTATGCGTGTTTTAATATTAAATTTAACCGTTGGAATGTAAGTAGCGAAGTTTCTTTAAAAGCACAATTGTTAATTACCAAAGAATGGGTTGATATTCATATGTTTAATATTTCTCCCATCGTTGATCCTGTTATTATTTCTATTACTGCTCCTGCTATTATTCCTATTACTGCTCCTGCAGTTTCTCCCATTGTTGTTCCTCCGGTTTCTCCCATTGTTGTTTCATTTGCTCCTCCGGTTTCTCCCATTGTTGTTCCTGTTGTTCCTCCGGTTTCTCCCATTGTTGTTCCTGTTGCTCATGCTGATACTTTTGGAAAAAAAGTTGAAGATAAAAAACAATCACAAGAACCACCAATTAAAAAAAAATTTAAATTCAGAATAATTGATACACCTCAAATAGAAGACATTGAAGAAGATAGAAAAGACGACCAACCAGAAATAGAAAATGCTCCTCCAATCTTGGAATTGGAAGATGAAGAAAAATTTCACGATACTGACGGAAACATTCTTGAGATTGAAACGAGGGGAGAGAGAGATAGAAATAAAATATATTTCAAGGTGAAAGATGTAATGAAGGCATTTAATATGGAATATTTAGATTTAATTATCACTCGCAAAGAAAGTGGGTACGATATTGAATTACATTATAAATGTTTTACTCGATATACTAACTGTATATCGGGTAAAAATAACACTAAAAAAGCAGTAAAAGCACTATACTTGACATACACCGGATTATTACGAGTATTATTTGTTTCAAGAAATAAAAATGCCGAGAAATTCACAATCTGGGCAATAACCAAATTATTCACGATGCAAATGGGAACAAAAGAAAATAAGGAGGTTCTAGGCACAGAGATTTTAAACATTAAACTGGAGAATTACAGAGCAGTTTTTGGAAAATGTCCCCAAAACTTTCCGTGTATTTATTTGGTGGAATTAGGAAAAGTAGGAGCATTGAGAGAAACATTTGGAATTTCCGAAACAATAAATGATGAACTGATTGTATATAAATATGGTTTTACTTGTGACCTTAAACGCAGATTATCAGAACATGAGCGTGATTATGGTAAACAGAAAAATGTAAATTTAGATTTGGTATTGTTTCATTATATTGATTTGAAATACACATCAGAAGCAGAGGCGGACATTCGCGATATATTTGATTCGTATGATATTAGTTTAAATGTTTCTGGCAGAACTGAATTAATTGTGCTAACCAAAAAACAATTTGAGAGAACCAAAAAAGAATACATACGAACAGGAAATGCCTTTGCCGGAGCAACACGAGAACTGCAGGAGGAAATCGCGCGCCTAAAAACAGAGATCATTGAGATGAGATTGAAGCATCAATTGGAAGTGCAAGAATACAAGCATCGTGCGGAACACGCAGAATTTGTCAATAATTTAAAGGAGCAACATTATCAAGAAATTCGTGTGTTGATTGATAAGATGAACCGTTAATATTTTCGTTTAATAATAATAATTTTTTCAATTGTTATTATTTAATTTAAATACTTTTCTCTCACATTATGGATTATATCCATCACCCTCCGTAAAAAACCATCTTAAAGATAAGTATTTTGAAAATTTTTCACCAAGCGATGAGTTTCCCACAATTTTAGTATTGGGTCCAGAATTTACTAAATTATTTATTTGTGCCGTCCCAAGTGCGTAATTGTAATACCATAGATTCGACAAAAACCCATCGTATCCACCAGCCGCGCAAACAAAAATATCTCCGTAATTTTGTTTGGGCACGCCAGCCAATTCGGTCGAGCGAGTTATGGTTCCATTGATATAAACATTCAATTTATTGTTTTGACAACGAATGATGACATTGACCCATTTATTCAATGGAATATTTGGAATAGTAATTTCCTCATTTATTTCATTAAACGAATTCATGATTACAATGAGAGAATTCGTATTTGGCGCGATATATAAACCCGGTGCATTATTGGGGAAATTTTTTCCCATAGAGTCTAATTGATAGTTTCCTTTATGAAAAACGTGTCTATATTGTCCATCTAAATACTGTAAATTATCAATAAAAATCCATACAGACCAGGTGAATTCAATACCGTCCGTGGCATTTACAGAACGATAAATTGTGGCAGCATTGTTTAAACTCGGGTCTTGTGGAAAAACAATCATTTGTTTGGCATCAATCATTCCATTAATTAATTTTGGCGAATTGCTAGATGACAATAACCACCCAATAAATGACATTCCTAAACGTAGTAATATAACAAAAAGAAATAAAATTAAAAATAAAAATGACACTTTGGCAATAATGCTATTTGATTGTAAAAAATCTTTTGTTCCATATACTACTTTAGTTTCACTCATTCTATATAATAAATAAAAATATTATATTTTGATGCTACTTGTTGTTGTTCCATTTTCTAAAACAGAGACTTGCACTTCATAACTTCCAAATAAATTTCCGAGAATGCTACCTCCATACCCTTGTGTATATATATTCCATGCATCTTGAGGATTTAATGAATTTGCCCAATATTGGAATTTAGATGTCCAACCAGAGAAACCTCCTTTTGGTGTAATAAATACATCAGCGTTTTGATTGACCATTGCGATTCCAGGCAATAAACATGTCTTGACTAATTTGCCATCAATATATACATCCAATGTTCGTCCATATACGCTAATTAATAGATTCACCCATTTTTGAATAGGCACATTTGCTACATTACATGTATGAACAACAGATGTGGCTTGTCCAGTTATGGGTGTAGCAGTTGTGTTTGAATCAAGACCAGGATAGCAACCCAATGCAATAGACAAATTATTTTCAATTGCGCCTAATACTACAGCTGGACAAGGGTCTAGTCCATTAATATTATCAATCGATCCGCCGCCATTAGCACTAGATTTACCCATTCTTCCATAAATAACCTTTGGTTCACCGTAACGATAATTCCAATCATTTACATAAAACCAAATTGAATATGCAAAATTATTCGTTGCCGCAGTTGTGCCATTTGTTGCTAAAGTGGAGGCTTGTATTGTGGTTAAATTTTGTCCATTGACTACATTTTGTTGTAAAGTATTAATGTCTTGAAACATATATCTAAATAAAATGTAAATAACAAGTATCACAACTACTATAAAAATAATTGATTTCAATTCCATTTATATATTAATCATATATTTTCTACATTTCTCTCATATTTATAATTACAATGTTTTGATAAAAGGAGGAGTTGTATTTTTCAATGTTTCATATAAATAATAGACATTAGTAATTGTCAATGGATTTGTAAAATATACTAAATTACATATTCCTCCATCTATTCCGTGATTTGTTCCTACTATTAAATTGTCCAATGTAATATATGGGATTACCTCAATGTCAGATTTTACTAATTTTCCATTAACAAATATGTCCAGTGTGCCGCCGGTATAATTCAATGTAATATTGTTCCATTTTTGAAGAAGAACATTTTTTTCTTTATATAAAATTCTATTATTATTATCATCTACATCTGTTAATTTATTTTGTAAACCATTGTTTTTCATAGTTATCATCAATGTGTTTGTGCTTCCATTATATAAAATATTTGGTTTATCACCATAATTTAATAATGAAGTGAATTTATTGTAATTGGAATTTGTGCTAGGAGAAAACGCATTGATAAAAACCCAAAATGACATTCCATATTGATATTGTAAATCATTATTTCCATTTAATTTTTCATATGATGCAACTACTGATTCATTATTTGTAGATATTGGATTTGATATGATTTGTGTTCCTCCTTGTAAATTCACTCTTTTTTCTATAAATGGCAAAATAAGTGATAGTATCCACAATATAATAATCATTACAAATAAAACAAATGCGTTTTTAATTGTAGGGGTATATTCATATACTATTTTTGGTTTTGTAGTTGATGATGAAGTGGCGGATGTGGATGAGAAAAAATCAAATGGCGATGTAATTAAACACGGAATGTAAAATATGACACTTAGAACAAAGTCAATGCCTTGTTGAAATTTTGTAGGAGTTTTAATATAATTTGTTCCAATTGTTAAAATTTTATATACAAGACTTAACACAAAAATAATCATTAATGTGTTTAATATTCCTGCTGCTATAGTAGAACGACTAGTAAAATTTTGAAATGTTCCAATTAACCATACAATTAACAAGGACGAAAATATCAGTCCAAATACCATTATAAGAATCCGTTTCATTGCGTCGGATTTATTCGAGAAGGATGTTAATGATGGCACCAAGTTTTCCGTTTCATTTGTAAATATTTTAATTCCGAAAAATAGCACCCATCCTGTGAAAATTATCAATAATAATATAATTATTAATATAGACATTGGATTATTTTCAAATCCACCTGGAAAATATACGATGCCTGCTACTACAATGATTATAAAAATGATAAATACTAATATGTTGTATATGACGAATTTGTCTCTATTAAATACGCTTATAAGTGAAGAGGTCTTGGTGCTAGTGCTAGTGCTAGTGCTAGTGCTATCTGATAAATTGATTGAAAATACCAAAAATAAAAATCCGAATACCATCATTGCAATCGCAACTGAAAATGTTTGACCAAAATATTTCGTCATATATCCACCTGGATTTATTGTGTAAAAAATGATAATGATGGTAATTAGAGACAACAATAAAATAAAATACTTTATTCTTTCATAGTTGACATTAATTTTTGAACCGAAAAAAGTCGATTGTTTAAAAGAATACATGAAAGAAGCCATTCCCAACAAAATTAATACTGGAAATATAATAGCGGCATATGTGTTTTGAGTATCTTTTGAAGTTAAATAGAAAAAGATTATTAAGAATATGATATATATGATGACATATAAGACATTGGAAATTTGATATAGACCTTCAAATAATTCTTTGAATTCTGACATGCTCAATAAAAACCAGCATATGCAGCCTAATACTATTAAAAACGCAATGATTGAAAACACTATTTCTGAATTTGTTTGATTTTCTTGGGCTGAAAATTCGCCTGGCATCGGCGTTGTTGGAAAACTACCATTATTTAATAATAATATTAATGCACAAATTGACATAAAAATCATAAAAATGGTAAAAAGCATGTAATATTTATTTTTGTTGTTTATTTTCGGGCTTAGTTTCGCATCTATTTTATTGTCTGTAAATAAATAAATAATGATTGGTGTGGCTAATACAAAACACATTGTTATTAAAAATGGGGTATATTCTATAATGTTGTAATGCAGCAATACTGATAACAGAATAATTATTATGATAAACGCGATAAATAGAAACCAATTTGTTTTTGTTGTTATTCCCGACAATGGCAACAAGACAGAGTTTATCGTGTTATTTAATTTTTCTTCCAAATATAACACATTTGCTACTTGAGCGTCTTGTGATGCTTTTTGTCTTGCTACTTGAGCTTCTTGTGCTGCCTTTTGTCTTGCTATATTTGCGACGCCTTCTGCCTCTTTTATTTGCTGTGTTAATTCATCTATTTCTTTTGTTAATTCGTCTATTTTATTTGAAGTGTCTTCTATTTTTTGTCTAGTATTAACTAAACTCGATTGTAAAGATTGTATTTCTTCGTCACCATTTATTTTACCACTTATAACATCTTGTTTTCTTTCTTCTTCTTCTTTGATTTCTTCTTCAACTTTTTCTTGAGCTTCTTTGGCTTCTTGTTTTTCCAATTCTTCTTCTTTTTTTAGTTCTTCTTGTCTGTCAATATCTTCTTTTAACCTACTTTGATTTTGTAAAAATACTTCTAGTTTGTTTTTATAATCGTTTGAATATGTATCTGTTAATTCTATACCGGGTTGATCAGATTCTTGTTTTTGTTCTTGTTTTTGTTTTTGTTTTTGTTCTTGTAATTCTTGTAATTCTTTAAATAATGGTTTCAATTCTTCTGTTTGTTTTTTTATTTTTGCTTGTAGTTCTGCTCTATCTTCTTTTTCTTTATTTTTTTCTTTTAATGAAAATGCTAATAATTCTAGTCCACCAGAACGAGAATCAGGGTCAGAATCTTCATTTATACGGTTTTTAAGTTTAATTGTATCTTCTAGTTTTTGTTGTTCAACTTTTGCTTCTTGTTGTTTGCGCTCAGCTTCTTCTCGTTTCGCTTTAAATTGGGTAGGAGTATTCTGCATCTCTGTTCCTTTACCTAAAACTTCAGGTGCTAATCCATCGTTTTTTAAAATTTGTTCCAAAGAATTGATTTGCGTTAGCGTTGTTGTTTCATTTAGTCGTAATGAATCTAGCTCTTGTTTTAACATTTTTAATTTTTGTTGTTTAATGTCTTGTTCAATTTTTAATGAATTTAATTTATCTTTTTTATATATTGCATCTTTTTTTGCTGGTGTTAATGATGGTGTTGGTCTTGGTGTTGGCGTTGGTCTTAATGTTGGCATTGGTGTTAATGTTGGCATTGGTGTTGGTGTTGGTGTTAATGCTGGTGCTGGTTTTACGGTTGTTCCTGATGTTGGTCCTGGTGTTGGAATTACAATTAGTTCATTTGTTAATGATGTTGTCGGGTTTTTTGGGTTATCTAAATTAAAGATTATTTGTCTAATAAATTTATCTTTATTATTAGACACTGTTTCAATGTAATAATTTTTATATTTTACAACAAAACCACTAATTTCTACAAGGGGGATTAATGATACTGCACAACTAGAACTATGGGTTTGATATATAGTATAATCAAAAAATTTATTATTATTTGTCGCTGAGTTAACAAAATATCCCGCAGGAATATTATCTATAAATAAATAATAAGATTTTTGATTTACATAAATTGTATCATTGTATTCAAGACGTCTGTTTTGTATATCAAACTTGTCAGGCATTTTAAATCCTGCTTGTGCCAGTGTTTGATTAAACGCATCATCATCCGTAACAGTTGAGTCAAATATTCCAACTGGCACAACGTGTGCTTTATATGTTTCATTGGAATCTTCATCTTTATAATCTTGATCATTCTTTATACATATCAAAAGGAGTTGGTTTACAAATATATATATAACAACAGATTTTACAGACAATTTATTTTCTTCTTCTTCAGTTGGTATTGATGGTAAATCTGATGGAAGTGATGTTGGTGATTCTGGTGATTGTGGTGGTTGTGGCGGTGGCGGTGGTGGTGATTCTACAGGCAGTGGTGGTTTTGGCGGTGGTGCTGATTCTTCTTCTTGTTCTGATGATGGAGCTGGATCTGATACTTCTTCTTTTTCTTCTTCTTCTTTTGATTCTGCTGATAATGATGGTGCAGGGGCTGACAATAATGTCAAGTAATGTTCATTGTAACTATTAATTTTTGCACAGATTACTTGTACTTGATCATCATCATCAACTCTTGCGGTAGCCTCACGCAATCTATCTTGAAAACTTCTATTTTTAGGGGTGTTATGTTTTTTTAATACCCAATGATTAAATTGTGCGTGTTCATTCTCTTGTAATTTTAGTCCTTTTTTTGTATTGCAAAATGTATATACATATTTATTTTCTGAGGGTTCTGAATCAATAGATTCAAATTTAGGTATAGTTTGTAAGTAATGAGTATCCACCGCATTTACCATAACCTTAAATTTAAACTTGAATAATATAGATAATAATAATAAATCAATCTCTTCTCCATATATATTATCAGTAGGGTTCATTCCATTAAAACAATAAGTGTGGTCTAAATTACAAGCGTGTTGTTTATATTTATTTTCTTGGCACCTGCTAAAAAATAATGCTGTTAATTTTCTTAATTGTAATTGAACTTGTTTATTTTCTCTCGCAAATTTATCTCTATCTATTTCGAAATCATTTTCAAAATAAATCTGAGAAATTGCTTCAAATAAACAATTACCATCGGCGTTGTTTTGCAAATATTCCTTAGGGTCATTACAACTGCCCGGTTCAAACTCATTTTCGTCGTCATATAATTTTTGACTTTCTTTCATTGCTTTTTCTAATTCAGCATCATTGTCATCATTGTCATTCATCTAATATATTAAAACATTATCTTTTCTTTATCTAAACACTTTGTCTACACTACAAATTTTCCATTGCTGTTTTGCATCCGTGACATTCTCGACATAAAGCAACTAAATTAGACACTTCATTTGTTCCGCCATTATCTAATCGTATTTTATGATCTACTTCAAACCACGCATTCAATTGTTTGTTACATTCGCCACATTTCCATTGTTGTTGTGATGCTACAAACTTTTTCTTCGTTTCACTTACAGAGCGTTTTGTCCCCATTTTGCCTGAATTCATAATTCTTCTCTCTCCATTCGCATTACCACCACTGCCGCCGCCATATCCAATGTCATTATCTAAACTTGATGTGCTAGTAAAATCAAACATTGGAGAGAACATATCAATGGACGATTTATCAATAGGCATATATTTTACCATATTGTTTGCATATAACAACATATTTTTTCCTTGAGCAGGATTTCGTTTCATCAATAAATACACACTTATGCCAATCACTCCAAAAAACGCCATTTGATAATATTTTTTCCAAGACATTATCATTTTCAAATATTTTCCATCGTGATATGTGTTGTATATAAGAAATGCAGTAACTCCCAACACAAATAATTCTAATTTCATTATTATTATATTTACATATTAAATTAAACCGGATGAAATGCCTAAACATAACTTTAGAAATCAAGATATTTTAATTTACGTGATGAGTTGTGTTTGGTAGATTTCGTTGATTTCATTGATTTATTGCTTAACATTTTATTTTTATTTTTATATTTTCGCATTGTTTTAGTGATTGAATTTTTAAACAAGTTGGTAAATTTATTCATTTCTTTGAGTATTTTGGAAACAGTAATGGCTTTGTCACCATTTTTATACAAAACATTCAAATACAGTGATTTAATAAAATTAAAAATTTTAATGTCATTTTTAGAACTGGTTTTATAATTGTCATAAATAATTTCCATAATTGGATAATATGTCATCATCAATCCCCATACATCCACATTTTTTACAAAGACCTTGTCCAAATATTCCTTTGGTTTAAACGCAAGTAAAATTTTCACAATATAATTAGTAATATAAGGAAGTGTATATGTTTTTTCAAAAAAAGTTTCATTGTCTATTTCTTGTGGATGGTCTTTTTCAAAAAACATGAAAAATATGTGTGTAATGTATTTAAAATGACCCGGTCCTCGTATTTCGTTCCATTCAATAATATAATTCGAAATAAACGGCACTAATTTTGCGCGTGTTATTTTTCCAGGAGTGTTGTTTAAAAATTCAGTGTATCGTTTTTCAAAATTATCTGAAAAAAGAATTATTGAAAATGGCACATTAAATTGAAATGGACGACCGTTCCAATTTTCTGGCGTGTCTTCTTTATTTTTTGGATTATATATAACAGTCAATCCCCAATCAATGAGTTTAGCGTGTAATGAATCATCTTTATTACGAGAGATTAAAATATTAGAGTCTTTAATGTCGCTATGATAAACATTTAATTTATTCATTGGAATAATTCCGTACACAAACAAATCTATCACGGATTTATTTATTTCAATAATTTCTTGATAAGTAGAATGCTTATATATAAAATCATCCATAGCTTCTCCTCCATCTGGAA
>Ga0315275_10003094_pt1 | contig 15242 bp, 14 predicted proteins | sample YL17G03_0_MG_FD_205557 | JGI IMG/M metagenome (GOLD analysis project Ga0315275, IMG submission 205557) | Sediment microbial communities from Yellowstone Lake, YNP, Wyoming, USA - YL17G03_0 | ecosystem: Environmental > Aquatic > Freshwater > Lake > Sediment | place: USA: Wyoming | collected... | reverse complement strand
TCTTTTCTTCTGGCTTTCATTCAGGTTCTTCTGAAAACCGAGCATCAGATCAAAGGCCCTATTGATACGCTGGGTTTCAGCCCGCATGGATTCCTGGAGAAGGGAGGTCATCTTCTGAATATCCGGATCTCCTTTCAGGCCTTCCTCTCTAATCTTGGCCATGGCCTCCTTTTTCTCAACCTGTCCGTCCTGGAAATTCTTTCGAATGTCGAGTTTCAGTTTCTCCAGCTGAATCTTCTGTTCGGCATTTAGATCAAGCTTGTCCGCCGTCTTATCTACCCTTTTGATAAAGATCTTCTCCGCCTGATTCAAGACATCCATCTTGGGATGACAACCTGCGAGAGAGGTCCCTAAGAGAAGAACCATGAAGACATCAATGATATATCGCTTTGGTTTCATGATTTTTTCCTCCTTATGTCTGATTTATGCTCTTGCATTCCGACGAAGGGTGCGAATTTTCTCCATAAACCGTTTCACGCGGCGACCTTCAACAAAATTATTCCCCTTTCCATCCCTCTTAAAGTAACTCCCCACGATAAATCCATCGGCCTTATCAAAAACCTTGTGAATATTCTCCGGTGTTACACCACTCCCAATTAAAACAGGCAAATGCGTATGCTGCTTTACCACATCCACATCCGAAGGTTTGGCCTCTTCGCCTGTCATTTCTCCGGAAACGATGATCGCATCGGCCATACCCCGCTCGGTGAGGTCACGGGTTTCAATCGGCAGGCCACGATCCGCCAACGGTGCAGCGTGTTTCACTCCTACATCAGCAAATATTAAGACCTCTGATTTCAGGGCACTCCTTAACCGTAAGGTCCTATGACTGGCTCCCTGGATGATTCCCTGCTCTGAGACCACGGCATTCATGTGGACATTCACCCTGATAAAATCAGCTCCAATTGCTGTGGCGATTGCAATCGCCGACTCAGCATCATTGCGCAAAGCGTTTACTCCGACAGGGACATTTGTTTTTTTGATGAGCTCTCTTCCGATAGCAGCCAATGAAGCGACTGTTTCTTGGGGAAGCCGACCCGGGGAAAAGGGTTTATCCCTGAAATTCTCGACAATCAATCCGTGAACACCGGCCTTGACCAGAATATCACCCTCTTCCAGGGCTTTCTTGTAGATGCCTTCCATTGAGCCGTCATAGAGCGGAGACCCAGGAAGAGGAAGCAGGTGAATGCATCCAATCACTGGTTTTTCAGAACCGAACAAATTTTCAAAAGACCTTTGCTTCATGACCCCCCCATATCTTAACAAAAAGACATGGCCGTGACCGTGTCAGTAAACCCTTCGATTCCCAATATAAAGAATTATAAGATACCTACGGTGGACAGGCCAATGGTGTGAATCAAGGCTTGAAGGCCTCAACAAGGGCGTCCATATGTTCTCCCGGCCGGAGGGGGAGGATGTCGGCTTGGTCCAGAAACTTCATTAATGTTATCCCTGCTTCCCCAGTTTCTCTTTTTCCTTGGTCAGAATGGCGATATGTCTTATTTCCTCGTTTGCGAGGGCATTGATCTGGTCCCTTCCAAAGGCCTCTGGAACGGCCATTTTCATGGTGGTGTAGAAGACGACCGAATCCTTCTCGAATTGGATCGCGAGATCGAGGACCTCCTGGGGAGTTTTCAATTTCGAGACGAGTCCAGGGATGTCTTTATTTTTGACGAAGACATGGCTGTCAGCGGTGGCCTTAATATACATCAGCATCTCTGGATCTGCCCCGAAGAGATCTTCCTTTTTGGCCGCTTCCGGCAATTGGTTTCTCAGTTTTTCAAAAAGCTCGATATGATGGCTCTCCCAGGTGGCCAGTTCGTTAAAGAGTTTTTTCGCGGGGCCTTCCTGAGTTTGTTTTGCCGCAGTTTCATAAAAGAGTTTTCCGTTCCTCTCAATCTGAACCCCGACCTCAAAGATCTCATTGGCATTTAAGTAGATGGACATGTTGGACCCCTTAGAGTAAATTATTTCATGTAGTGTAGCCCTTTATGGGCGCAAATGGAATGACCATTATTAAATTAATGTCTTTAACCTATACTGACACTGTCACTGGCACTTTATTTTCTAATAATTATAGGGGACAGGGGAGGATAAATCAAACGAATACCTTTCCCATCTAATAAAGATTGACACTATTGAAAGTAATCCCGACAGTTGCAAAAACGGCCATGGGCATGCCCTTCTCCAAGGCTTCGGAAGGCGGCTGTCTTGGAAATGACGGGCGGGTAGGGAGTGGGGGTTGCCCTCGAGATGACGGGCAGTTCTATCGGAGTTGAGATGGCATTTGACTGCGTGAGAAAGGGAGGAGAAATTGTCATGGTCGGATTTCCAAAATGGTGTTGACTATTCGACTAATGGCAAGAAGGCCTTTTGTTCTTTTGATAATAGAAGTATAGGGATCCGCTTCGCTTGCTCCACCCTTCGAGGCTTTATTACGGAATAGTATCGAAATAAAGGGGCCAATTTTGGCTTAAACCCGCACTATTTTTGGGATGAGAGCGAGGCAAGGTCACTGATAGGTCAAACCGATGATGGACCTTCCCCCTTTTCTTGTATGAGAATCCTTTTTAAACAGGCCTCGAACCGTTGATCATCTTCAAACGACCGTTTCTTTGGCCCCTTCGTTCTCCCCCCGCCCCTGCGGAATTTCGCCTTGATGTAACGCTCTTCCAAAAGGAAATCGATCTTGTCCGAACGATACTCCCGGCCCGCCGGGCTCAAACCCCTCGCCCCCTTCCCGAGGACGATGGCTGCGAGGCCCCAGTCCTGAGTAACGACGATGTCTCCGGTCTCCGTCGAATTGATAATTTTCAGATCCGCTTCCTGAGGGTCATTCCCCACCATAACATGATGATCCCATTCGATGTGGTGACTGAAATTGGCTACGGTTACCATGGGGACATCATATTTTTCTGCCACCTTTATGCAAATGTGCAGGGCAGACTTTGGACAGGCATCGGCATCAACGAGGATTTTCATGGGAAGCTTTTAATCTCTCTTGGCATCTGTCTGGCCCGGTATCCCTTGACCGGGGTTTGGCATGAATGCCTGGCCTTCATAGAATAAAAAGGGCAGAACCCTCCGGTCCTGCCCCTTCTTCTCTCTGTTTGACGTTTTCCACCGGTGTCAATTACTTGCTCATAAGATAATCGTGAATGGAGTTGGCGGCCTTTCGGCCCGCACCCATGGCGAGGATCACCGTGGCTGATCCAGTCACAATGTCTCCACCTGCCCAGACGCCCGGTTTGCTCGTTTTCCCTGTTTCAAGATCGGCCACAATATAGCCTCTTTTATTGAGGTCCAGCCCCGGGGTGGTGGTGGGCAATAAGGGATTGGGACCTGCGCCGATGGCAACGACCGCCAGATCACATTCCAGTTGAAATTCCGAGCCCTTGATGGGAACCGGTCTCCGTCTTCCTGATTCGTCCGGCTCCCCTAATTCCATCCGAAGACATTCAACCCCCGTGACCCAACCGTTATCATTCCCCAAGAATCGGACAGGGGCCGTGAGGAGATAGAACTGAACCCCTTCCTCTTCGGCATGATGGGTTTCTTCAATACGGGCAGGCATCTCATCCCTCGATCGGCGATAGACGATTTGGACCGTCTCCGCCCCCAACCGGAGGGCCGTCCGGGCTGAATCCATGGCAACATTTCCTGCACCGAAAACAGCGACTTTCCTTCCACGGGCAATGGGGGTATCATATTGAGGGAAAAGGTAGGCCTTCATCAAATTGGACCGGGTCAAGTATTCGTTGGCCGAATAGATGCCACAGAGATTTTCTCCAGGGACGTTCAAGAACTGAGGGAGCCCAGCGCCCAGGCCCAAAAAGACCGCATTATATTCCTGGAGCAGTTCATCCACTGTCTCGATCCTTCCAATGACGGAATTGACTACCACTCTGACTCCGAGCTTCGCCAGATAGTCGACCTCGGCCTGGACAATGTCCTTGGGGAGCCGGAATTCAGGGATGCCATAGATCAGGACGCCGCCGGTTTTATGAAGGGCCTCAAAGATAGTCACCTCGTGTCCTTTCAGGATAAGGTCTCCTGCCAGGGTTAACCCTGCCGGACCGGATCCCACGACGGCGACTTTCTTTCCCGTGGGAGGCGCCTTTTCGGGGATGAAGACCCCTCCTTTATCCCTTTCCCAATCCGAAGCAAACCTCTCCAGGCGGCCAACCGCTACGGGATCATCCTTTTTCCCCACGATACACAATTTTTCGCACTGGTCTTCCTGGGGACAGACCCTGCCGCAGACCGCCGGAAGGCTGTTTCGTTCCTTTAGTTTCCGGGCCGCTCCGTCGAAATCGCCCTCATGGATCAGTTTAATAAAGGCCGGGATGTCGATTTCAACAGGGCATCCATCGATGCATTTGGGTTTTTTACATTGGAGGCAGCGATTTGCCTCAAGCTGTGCCAATTCGGGATTGTATCCAAAAGGGACTTCATTAAAATTCTTGGCCCTCACTTTAGGCTCTTGCTCGGGCATCTTTTGCCGTGGGATTTTCTGCTTCTCTTTCTTTTCGACCATCTTGACCCCCTTTATTTTCCTTCCTTCGTAAACCGCTCCATGGAGGCTTTTTCTTCCGGGAAGTAGGCCCGCTGCCTTTTCACCAGCTCATCATAGTCAACTGCATGGCCGTCGAACTCCGGACCGTCCACGCAAACAAAACGGGTCTTTCCTCCAACCGTGACCCGGCAAGCCCCGCACATCCCGGTGGCATCGACCATGATGGGATTCAAACTGACCATTGTTTTAACCCCGTACTCCTTCGTCAACTTACATAAAAATTTCATCATGGGGACGGGGCCGATCCCACAGATCAGTTTCACGTCCTTTCGCTCGTCGAGTATCTTTCGTAAGACATCCGTGACAAATCCATGATGACCATAGCTCCCGTCATCCGTGGTCACCCTCAGGTCATGACTGGCTGCTTTCATCTCCTCTTCCAGGATCAGGAGGTCCTTTGTCCTGCTGCCGATAATGGCGATGACGTGATTCCCCGCTTCTTTATAAGCCTTTGTTATGGGATACATGACGGCTACCCCTGTTCCACCGCCGACACAGATCACGGTTCCCAAGACTTCAATGTGGGTCGGTTGTCCCAAAGGCCCAATAATATCGGTGATCGTGTCTCCCACGTTGAGGGTCCTTAAGAGAGCCGTGGATTTTCCTACCACCTGGAAGATCAGGTCGATGGTGCCTGCAGAGGGATCTGTCCCTCCCATGGTCAGAGGGATCCTCTCCCCTGTTTCGTTAACCCGTAAGACCACAAACTGACCGGGCTTTGCCTTCCGGGCAATTCGGGCAGCCTCGACTTTAAAGTGGCACACCGTTTTTTCGGCCATTTCTCTTTTAAAAGTGATCTTATGCAATCTTACTCCTCCTTTCGATATGGGCCGTGTTGAACCCGGTCAACAAAAAACCGTAGACTCTGGCCGGAATATCCCCACGGGAGCGATGATCAGAGGCCACAGAGGTTGGCCATGGGGCTCCACAAAACTTGTTTACTATATATAAACCGAATGGAAATGTCAACTCCCCAGCGTTTATCCCAGCCTTATTTAATGTCACTGATCAGGACCCCCAATTTCAACTTGACAGATGAGAAAATTTAGATGACAATTGGTTTAACAAACTTTACAGAAGGTTTTTGGGATCCCCCAGAGACTCTTTAGAAAGCCATGGGGGATTAAATTTATGGGGGGAGGAAAAGGATGAACCCAAAGCTCTACGTTGGAAATCTTCCCTTTGGAGCCTCAGAGGAAGACCTGAAAAAATTTTTTTCTGAGGCGGGGACGGTTCAATCGGTCAAAATCATTATCGATGCCTATTCGGGAAGGCCCAAGGGATTTGGGTTCGTGGAAATGGCTTCTGAGGAGGATACCCAGAAAGCGATTTCACTCCTGAACGGGAAGACCATGATGGAGCGGGCCTTGATCGTGAGTGAAGCTCGACCTCAGAAAAAAGAGGGCTCCTTCAAGGGAAGACAGGATAGAAACAGGTAACCCTGATCAGTAACAGGGAGAGGAGAAACGATTGTCCTTAGAAGTTAAGGTTCAAAACAATCAGATTGAGAGTGCCATCAAGACCTTGAAGCGCCAACTCATCCGGGATGGTGTATTAAAGGAACTGAAGAACAGAAGAGCCTATGAAAAGCCATCGGTTAAGAAGAAGAGAAAACAGCGGGAAGCCAGAAGACGAAGACAGAAGGCTGCTCGCAGGCAATCAAGGCAGGGATAGTTCCCCTCTCAACCCAGAAACCGGGTCATTTGTGGTCCGGGACATTCACGGCCATCCAGAGATGGCCTTCTTCGTTTTTTAGAAGGCCTTTTCGGGAGAGGAGAACCATTGCCTCGGAGGAAAAGGCCGCCACATCCTTGAAATCGAGAATAACCTGGTCGATTTCGTCACAGATCGCCTTCTCGAGCCGTCTCACCAATTCTTTTGCCCCATCCCGATCGATCGATCCCTCCAGCCGGACAAAAAGGGTTTTAAGACGTTCATTATAAAAAGCATAGAGTTTTAGGGCATCGGCTGCCTTTTGCCCCAAGAGAATTCTCTTTTCGGCGATTTTCTCTCCGACGCGTTGTATCAGGTCCCGGGTGCTTTTCAGAGGAATGGTATCATTCATCTTCTGTAGGGTCCTTGAGAGGTTTGGAATGGGAGCCTCCGGGGTCTTCTGGATAATGGTCCGGTAGGCGATATTCGAAAGAACCCGGGTAAAGAACCGCTGCTGGGGATGAAAAACCCTCTTAATAATTGAGCCCCAGGAATATCCCTCTTTACACAACCAATTAAAGCCCTGCTGAAGGGTCTCTTCCGTCATCAGTTTTGGCCTATAGACGACCGTTGCCCCATTATATTTGCTCCAATCCTTGTGGAGAAGCCTTCCCTCCGACTCGATTCTCTGAAATACGGGTGTCCCGGGCAGTGGGGTGAGGACAAAATAGGTGGGAAGTTCGATTCGATTCCGTTCACAGAACCGGAGGGTCCTTTCAAAAACCCCCTCATCATCGTGGTCTAATCCAAAGATAAAACCCGCCACGATCATGATATCGTGATCATGGAGAGCCCGGAGGGCCTCTTCGAACTCGTGGGCTCGGTTAAAAGACTTATTCACTTCTTTTAGGTTTTCGGCTGAGAGGGATTCCACGCCGACGAACAAGGACACACACCCGCTCTCTGCAGCAAGCTTCAGGAGTTCTGGATCGCGGGTCAGGGTCAGGCTGGCCTGGCCGGCCCATTTCTTTTTGAGGGGTTTGAGTCGGGTGAAGAGCTCCCTGGCATGTTGGCGGTTTCCTGCGATATTATCGTCAATGAAGACGATAAATTCTCCCTCAAGCCGCTCCACTTCCGCGATGACTTGATCCACAGGTCGGCATCGATAGGTCTTTCCGAAGAAATGGGTTACATGGCAGAAATCACACTGGTGAGGACAACCGCGGGTCGTCTGGACACAGTTGACGGTCATGTAGGCGTCTTTTCGAAGAAGATCGAGTCGGGGGCGGGGAAATCCTTCCATGGAGCAGTAATCCTCCGCCCGATAAAAGGGTTTTAGGTCCCCCCTTCGGACATCTTCGATCACGTGTGACCAGACCTGTTCCGCCTCGCCGAGCACGACGGAGTCCACATGCTCTTTTACCTCGAGGGAACAACTCGAGGCATGAGGCCCGCCCATGACGACCGGAACCCCCCTTTGCCGAAACCGATGGGCAATTTCATAGGCCCTCTTCGCGTGCATCACCATTCCGGTGACTCCCACCAGGTCGACCTCTTCTTCAAAGTCAATGGGCTCCACGTTTTCGTCTGTAATCTTGACGTCGATCCCGGATGGGGTGAGAGCGGCTAGGGTGGTTAGCGTCAGGCGCGCAAACCAGATGTTTTTGATCACTTTTTGGGAATGGCTGATAAAAGGGTCTTTATAAGCTGGATCGATCAATCGAATCTTCAAGAAGAAATTCTCCTTAAGAAAAAACTTTGACGGGGTCGTGTAATAAAGATACTTCCGAATGACTCCATTCCGGGAAATAGCAACCCATTCATTATAATAACCGATTTGCCAAAGGGTATCAATTGCTCCTGGATCTCATTCAGGGTTGTCAGAGAGATTATAATAGTTTGTTTTGCAGGTATCCCTTAGCAGGGTCAGCGATTCTTTCACCTCGTTAAAGGATTTTTTCAAGGTTTCGTATTTTTTCTCCAGATCCATATTTTGTGCCAGAGCCTCCTCCAGTCTTATGTGGAGTTCTTTATTCTCCTCAGAAAAATGGGAGACCTCTCTTTCCTTAAGCCTCCCTTTAATTCGAAGGATGTCATTTTGCTCGATCTGGGCCTCCAAGGTCTGAATTTGGCTAAGGGCCTGGTCTCTCTTCTGGGTCCCTTGGGTCAAAGTCTCTTTTAAGGTTTTTACTTCCCCTTGTAGCAGGGTGATCCGTTCTAACGCATCCTCGTTCTCCTCTTCGAGATAGGTCACTTCGGCCTGAACCTCCTCAAGGCCCTGGAGCTCCTTCTTTAGACCCTCCACCTGGATCCCCAGGGCCTTATTCTCCCGGGCCAGGTGTTGAATCGTCTTTTGAGAGGAAGTTAGGTCAATCTCAAGGGCCCTCTTGGTTCGATTCGAAACAAGAAGCTGAGCATGCAGGTCCTCAATGAGTTTTAAGACCTCCAGATTTTCCCCTTCGTCCTCTTCCTTGGGTTGGGGGGTAAAGATGGCCTTTCTCTCAACCTGCTTTTCAGGAGGTTTCATCTCTGGAGAGGGTTCAGGGAGAGGCGAGGTCTCTTCTTCTGGAAAGGAAAGGGAGAGTTCCTCCTCCTTTCTTATCTTCGGCATTTTCTCTGCCACATTCTTATCGAATCCATCGAAACCATTTCCAACCATGGTCTGGCCTCTTGGCTTCATCCTATCTCCTCCTTAAGGGATCCTTTGCTGAGACGAAGCTTCCCTATCTGATCCTTTCCTTCATATAATCTTCCATCGCCTTGAGCATCTCCACGATCTTCTCCACTTCCGTCTTGACACGGTTCACTTCCTCCAGAATCTGGTGGGCCCTTTTGAGATCATATTCGAGAGCAGAACGCACGGTCAGGGAGGAGCGGAGTTCGGCATAGAGGTGATGGATACGCTCCGTTACTTCCCATTTCTCGGTGTCTGGTTGCCTTTTAATGGTAGTAACAACCTTCGATTCCGTGACATCCCAGGGTCTTTCGACCGTCTCTTTATTCTGGGTATTTGGAAATTTCTCAGCCACATTATTGGTGAACTCATCCGTCATAGTCCACTCCTTTCAATTTAAAAACCTCCTCGATCAGATCCTGAACATCGGTTGCCCCTTTTGAGGATTGGGCAAAGAGAAAGATCGGAGTCCCCCGGCTGGTGGCCTCTGCAATCTTTGTGTCCTGGCGGATGACGGTTTGAAGAAGATACTGGCTATAATGTGTTTCCAATGCCTTTTTCGACCGCCGGCAGATCCGGTGGGATTCATTATAACGATTCAAGAAGATGGAGATGTTTTCGAAGACAAAAGAAAAATCTTCTTCGATCGTTGAAAGCGTTTCAAACAGAATCTTGAGCCCATGATAGGAGAGAAAGTCGGCCAAGACAGGAATGAGGAGGTCATTCGATGCCAGGATGGCATTGAGATTGAGAAGCCCAATGCTCGGAGAGGCATCCATGACAATGAGCTCATAATCCTTCTCCACCAGGGCGAGAAGCCTCCTGAGCCGGAATTCTCTCGAGTTCATCGCAAAGAGCGAAAGCTCTGTAGGCGAGAGATTCAGATTGGAGGGAATGATATCGAGGGTGGAAAGGTCGGTCTTGATAATGACTCGTTCCAGGTCTTCCTTTTCAACCAGGGCGCTGAACAGGGTCTTGGGATACCGAGAACTGTCAAGGCCGAGGCACTGGGTCAGATGACCCTGAGGGTCCAGATCGATCATGAGGGTTTTGACACCCATCTGGGCCAGACGGAAACCATAAGAGGCAGAGACGCTGCTCTTTCCCGTGCCGCCCTTAAAATTAAGGAAGAGTTGTTTTCGGATCGATTTCACGATGGGAGGAAAGCCCAGATGGTTCCGATAGATCTTCACATCCTCAGGTTTATAATAGCGCTCCTTTCGGGCATTCCTCTTGGCCTTGGGCAGAATCCCTTCGGCCTCCTTCTCAAGGAGTTCTTGCCTTGAAATGCCAAGGATCTTTGAGAAGGTCATGGGGTTATAGGTCAGGTCTCCCAAGATCTGAGCTCTTTGAATGAGGGGTAAGGATTGAGTTGACATAGGTTTGGGTTACTGAGTTCTCAGGTCCTTCTTGAAACAGGCGCGATTCCTCCTCGGATGGAGATCGGTTTCTCAGCCATTCTTTCCAACGCCCTCTTGGCCCATTTTCGGAGATTGGGTTCGGAGTCCATCATCGCCCTCATCAATCGTTCTTCGCTCTCTTCCGGATAGAGAGTGACCAGGGAGAAAAGGGCAGCTTTTCTTACCTTTGCATCCGGATCTTTCGACAATTCTGCCAGAATGGGAAGTGCCCCCTCCCTTTGGGTCCAGCCTAATAGGGTCGCCATTTTCCTTCTTACCCGGGGAGACTCATCGCTCAAGAGTTGGAGAAGGATATTGAGGTCGACTCCTTCCCCATATAGAAAGATGCCCCGAAGGGCCGCAATCTTCACCTTAGGACTGCTGTCTTTAAGATATTTCTTCAGCAAGGGATTGACGTCAGGCGTCCTCTGTTTGATCAGAGTGAGAATGGCCTGAGCCCTCACCTCTGGATTCCGATCCGATAGATTCTCTTGAAGAAGAGGAAAAGCGACAGAGGGGTCAACGCTTTCCAGAAATTGGATTGCCAAGATTCTCAATTTCGGGTCCGGATGCTTCAGATCAGCTTTGGCCTGCTCGAGACGGGTCTGGGAAGAGAACGTTTCCTGAGCTTTACTATCGCGATAAAGAGAAGAATCTCCATTCAGACTCTCTTTGAAATCAGGAGATGGGACCGTTTCGTTCAGAGCCGGTTTTTCAGCTCCTGCGGACTTCAGATAAATGAGCCTGAAGCGATCTCTTACAGAACTTTCCATCCTAGTCCAGAACCATCCAATCTGTGCCCAATACCATATAACATTATGAGTGGTTTGTAAAGTAAAAATGACGAAATTGCAAAAAGTCCCGTAAACGTCGCTCCGGCAAAGACGGGACAACATAACTATTTGAAATAACTTAATTCTTCCCTTCTGAGGAACGACACAAAAAGGTAATTAGTGCTTTTTATGAGACTACCAAAAATGATTGATCGGATTCCCGGTTTGAAAATGATTATTTTTCGAGTTAAAATGCAGTTTCCTACTTTCAAGATTTTTTAACAAATCGACAATGGTGTCCCAAAAAAGTTAAAAAAACGCAGCTTTCCGAGAAGAGAGAAGTGGATAGGTTTAACCTCTTAATTTTATTGTATATTTGATTTTTTTAATTTTTTATAAAAAAAGGCTTGACAAATAAAATAAAACCTGATAAATTTATAAAGTTTTCCATTTTATTGTATTTTTCAGATCGATATCACGTTAACTAACTGAAATCGTTCGTTTTTCTAAAATAAGAGGGTTACCAATGCCGACCATTCAGCAACTTGTTCGAAAGGGAAGACAGGCCGTAAAGAGTAAAACCTCCGCTCCAGCACTAGCGGGTTCGCCTCAGAAACGAGGGGTATGTATCCGCGTCTATACGACCACCCCTAAAAAACCGAATTCGGCCCTTCGAAAGGTCGCCCGTGTTCGATTGACCAACGGCATTGAAGTGACCACCTACATCCCAGGTGTTGGCCATAATCTCCAGGAACACTCCGTTGTCCTCATTCGGGGGGGCAGGGTAAAAGACCTTCCAGGAGTGCGGTATCACATCATCCGTGGGACCCTGGACTCTGTTGGCGTCCAGGACCGGAAAAAGAGTCGCTCTAAATACGGAGCCAAGAGACCCAAGTAAAAAATCATCTCCTCCAAAATCCTCTTAGGTCATTAACGAAAGAGGGAGAGAGTTATTATGCCGAGAAGAAGAGAAATTCGAAAGAGAGAGGTTTTGCCCGATCCCAAATATCATGATCCCCTCGTTGCCAAATTTATGAACGGGATCATGCGACGGGGGAAAAAGAGCGTGGCCGAAAGCATCTTTTATGGGGCGCTCAACATCATTCAGGAGCGGATCCAGTCTGACCCGATGAAAACCTTTAAGCAGGCCATGGATAATGTAAAGCCCGTGCTTGAGGTCAGGCCCCGGAGGGTGGGGGGGGCAACCTATCAGGTTCCAGTAGAGGTGAGGCCTGAGCGAAAGATGGCCCTGGCCATCCGCTGGATCATTGGTTATGCCAAACAGCGGACAGAGAAAACGATGGAAGAGAAACTTTCGGGAGAGCTGGTCGACGCAGCCAATAACCGGGGGGCAGCGGTCAAAAAGAGAGAGGATACACACAAGATGGCCGAGGCCAATAAGGCCTTTGCCCATTACCGTTGGTAATTTTTTGAAGTCAAGCCGTTCTAAATATCAGAAGTGCGCATGTCAAAGGAAGATTAATAGATTTTGAATTTGAGTTTTGTTCTTTGACATTTTTAAAGAGGTTGGGGTGTCAAATCCAGCATTGAAAGACGTGACTCGGAATATAGGCATCATGGCCCACATTGATGCCGGCAAGACCACGACCACCGAGAGGATCCTTTATTACACCGGGGTGACCCATCGGATCGGAGAGGTGGACCAAGGGTCTGCCACCATGGACTGGATGGAACAGGAAAAGGAGCGGGGAATTACCATTACTTCTGCTGCGACGACCTGCTTCTGGAAAGGGCACCGGATCAATATCATTGACACCCCCGGCCATGTGGACTTCACGATCGAAGTCGAAAGATCCCTTCGTGTTCTGGATGGAGCGGTTGCGGTCTTCTGCTCGGTGGGAGGGGTGGAACCCCAGTCGGAAACGGTCTGGAGGCAGGCCGACAAATATCAAATCCCCCGGATCGCCTTTATCAATAAGATGGACCGGACGGGTGCCGATTTCGAGGGATGCCTCAAGATGATGATCGATCGTCTCAAGATCACCCCCCTTCCCATTCAAATTCCTATCGGGAAGGAAGATGAGTTTCAGGGGATGATCGATCTCGTTACCATGAAGGCCATTATCTACGACCCCCAGAGCCTCGGAGATCATTTTAATATCCTCGATGTTCCAGAGCCCTACCTCAAAGAGGCTTCTCGCCAGAGAGAAATTCTGATCGAACGACTGGCTGAACGCAACGATTTTCTAATGGAGAAATTTATTGACGGCCAGGAGATCTCCGAACCGGAGCTCAAGCAGGCGGTCCGAGAGGTGACCCTCCAGTTAAAAGGAACTCCTGTCGTCTGTGGCGCAGCTTTCCGCAATAAAGGGGTCCAGCCTCTGCTTGACGCGATTGTCGATTATCTTCCATCACCCCTGGACATTCCCCCTGTGAAAGGACTGGACCTTAAGGGGCAGGAACTCAGCTTTTCTGCTAATAATGGCCATCCCCTCTCTGCTTTTGCCTTCAAGATCATGAACGATCCCTATACCGGACAGCTGACCTTCTTCCGGATCTATTCGGGGTCTCTCAAGTCTGGAGACTCGGTGTTTAATTCAATTAAAGGGAAGAGGGAGCGGATTGGGCGTCTGGTGAGGATGCATGCCAACAAACGGGAGGAGATTCAGGAGGTCTTTGCTGGAGATATCTTCGCTGCCGTAGGGCTGAAGTATACAACCACTGGGGATACCATCTGCAGTGAAAAACAGCCGATCATCCTCGAATCGATGCATTTTCCCGACCCTGTGATCTCCATAGCCATTGAGCCTAAAACCAAAGGGGATCTTGAAAAATTGGGAACCGCGCTTCACAAATTGACCCTCGAGGATCCTTCCTTTAAGGTCAGGACAGACGAAGAGACGAGTCAGACTATCATCTCCGGCATGGGAGAACTCCACCTCGAGATTATCGTGGATCGGCTCCTCAGGGAGTTCAAGATGGAGGCCAGTGTCGGGAAGCCTCAAGTGGCTTACCGGGAGACGATCACGAAGGCGGTTGAGGCAGAGGGGAAATTCATCCGCCAATCCGGAGGAAAAGGCCAGTATGGTCATGTCTGGTTAACGATCGAGCCTCAAGCGTCAGGAAAGGGGTCTGAATTCGTCAGCAAGGTTGTGGGGGGAACCGTCCCCAGAGAATATATCCCAGACGTCGAAAAGGGAGTGCGGGAGGCCATGGATAAGGGCATTTTAGCCGGATATCCCATGGTCGATATCAAAGTGACCCTCTTTGACGGTTCCTATCATGATGTCGATTCCTCTGAAATGGCCTTTAAGATTGCCGGATCGATGGGTTTTAAGGAAGGAGCTCGGCGGGCGAGTCCTATCCTGCTTGAACCCATGATGTCGATTGAAATCATCACCCCGGAGGAGTTTACGGGACAAGTGATGGGTGACCTGAACGGGCGGAGAGGTAAAATAGGGAAGATCGAATACCGCAAGGGGACAAACGTGATCGCCGGTGAAGTTCCTCTTGCGAACATGTTTGGATATGCGACCGACCTTCGGTCGGTCACCCAGGGAAGGGCAACCTTTACGCTGCAATTTTCCCGTTATAGTCCGGTGCCTCGATCCGTGAGCGAGGAGATCCTTTCCGAGGTCAAACGGGTGGCCTGAAGGCATCCCAATATCAAAGGAGGACGAAGTCATGTCAAAGCCGAAGTTTGAGAGGACGAAGCCGCATGTGAACATTGGGACGATTGGGCATGTGGATCATGGGAAGACGACATTGACGTCAGCGATCACGAAGGTTTTGGCGAACAAGGGATGGGCGAAGTATATGGCGTTTGATATGATCGACAAGGCGCCTGAGGAGAAGGAGCGGGGATTGACGATCGCGATTGCGCATGTGGAGTACGAGACATCGAAGCGGCATTATGCGCATATTGATTGTCCGGGACATGCGGACTATATCAAGAACATGATTACGGGAGCGGCGCAGATGGACGGGACGATATTGGTGGTGTCGGCGGCGGATGGGCCGATGCCGCAGACGCGGGAGCACGTGTTGTTGGCGAAGCAGGTGCGGGTGCCGTACATTGTGGTATTTTTGAACAAGGTGGACATGGTGGATGATCCGGAGTTACTGGATTTGGTGGAGTTGGAGGTGCGGGAGTTGTTGTCTAGGTATGATTTTCCTGGGGATGATGCGCCGGTGGTGAGGGGGAG